>PVBE010836356.1_pt1 | contig 112041 bp, 101 predicted proteins | sample 1631181 | NCBI WGS metagenome assembly PVBE01 (sample SAMN08397723, study PRJNA350692) | Marine metagenome, whole genome shotgun sequencing project. | isolation source: water | place: Pacific Ocean | collected 2012-04 | reverse complement strand
CCTCGATCAGCACCGGCTCGAAGGCCTGGATGCCGAGGCGGTGGAGCGTCGGCGCGCGGTTCAGCAGCACCGGATGCTCGCGGATCACCTCGTCGAGGATGTCCCAGACTTCCTTGCGCTCCTTCTCGACCCACTTCTTGGCCTGCTTCAGGGTCATCGACAGACCCTTGGCGTCCAGACGGGCGTAGATGAACGGCTTGAACAGCTCGAGCGCCATCTTCTTCGGCAGGCCGCACTGGTGCAGCTTGAGCTCCGGACCGGTCACGATGACCGAACGGCCCGAATAGTCGACGCGCTTGCCGAGCAGGTTCTGACGGAAGCGGCCCTGCTTGCCCTTCAGCATGTCGGACAGCGACTTCAGCGGACGCTTGTTGGCGCCCGTGATCGTGCGGCCGCGACGGCCATTGTCGAACAGCGCGTCGACGGCTTCCTGCAACATGCGCTTTTCGTTGCGGACGATGATGTCCGGCGCACGCAGCTCCATCAGGCGCTTCAGGCGGTTGTTGCGGTTGATGACGCGGCGATACAGGTCGTTCAGGTCCGAGGTCGCGAAACGACCGCCGTCCAGCGGCACCAGCGGGCGCAGCTCGGGCGGGATAACCGGAATGACTTCCAGAATCATCCATTCGGGACGGTTGCCCGATTCCAGGAAGCTCTCGACGACCTTCAGGCGCTTGATGATCTTCTTGGGCTTCAGCTCCGACTTGGTCGTCGCCAGCTCTTCGAGCAGCGCGACCTTCTCGCCTTCCAGGTCGAGATTCTCGAGCATGATGCGGACCGCCTCGGCGCCGATCCCGGCCGAGAAGGCGTCCTCGCCATATTCATCCTGCGCGTCGAGCAGTTCGTCCTCGGTGAGAAGCTGATACTTCTCCAGCGGGGTCAGGCCTGGCTCGATGACGATATAGGCCTCGAAGTACAGCACGCGCTCGAGCTGCTTGAGCTGCATGTCGAGCAGCAGGCCGATGCGCGACGGCAGCGACTTCAGGAACCAGATGTGCGCGACCGGCGCGGCCAGTTCGATATGGCCCATCCGCTCGCGGCGGACCTTCGACACCGTGACTTCGACACCGCACTTTTCGCAGACGATGCCCTTGTACTTCATGCGCTTGTACTTGCCGCACAAGCATTCGTAATCCTTGATCGGACCGAAGATGCGCGCGCAGAACAGGCCGTCACGTTCCGGCTTGAACGTGCGGTAGTTGATCGTCTCGGGCTTCTTGATCTCGCCGAACGACCAGGAACGGATCTTGTCGGGCGACGCGATCCCGATCTGAATCTGGTCGAAGGTTTCCGGCTTGGCCACCGGATTGGCGAAGTTGGTCAGTTCGTTCATTTTGCTTTCCTCACAGGGAGGGAAAATTCATCGGGCGAGGTAGACAAGGTGCCGGTGGAGCATGGGCCCCACCGGCTTCCCTGATCTTACTCCGCCGCCTCGGCCAGACCGTCGTCCTGGGCGTCTTCCATCGACTTGAGGTCGACGTTGAGACCCAGCGAGCGCATTTCCTTGACCAGCACGTTGAAGCTCTCCGGGATGCCCGCCTCGAAGGTATCGTCGCCCTTGACGATCGCTTCGTAGACCTTGGTGCGGCCGACCACGTCGTCCGACTTCACCGTCAGCATTTCCTGGAGCGTGTACGCCGCGCCATAAGCCTGCAGCGCCCACACTTCCATCTCACCGAAGCGCTGGCCACCGAACTGCGCCTTACCACCCAGCGGCTGCTGGGTGACGAGCGAGTACGGCCCGATCGAACGCGCGTGGATCTTATCGTCGACCAAGTGGTGCAGCTTCAGCATGTAGATGATGCCCACGGTCACCTTGCGGTCGAACTGATCGCCGGTGCGCCCGTCGAACAGGTCCGACTGGCCCGAGGTGTGCAGACCCGCCAGCTCCAACATCTCCGACACGTCGCTTTCGCGCGCGCCGTCGAACACCGGGGTCCCCATCGGCACGCCGGTGCGGATGTTCTGGACCAGCTCGGCCACTTCCTCGTCGTCCCGGTTCTGGATGTCTTCGGCATAGTGATCGCCGTAGATTTCCACGAGCCGCGACTTGACCGCTTCCGGCACCGCACCCGGCTTGGCGTCGGGATTGGCTTCACGCCAATCCTCGAGCTGCGCCGCGACCTGCATACCCAGGTTGCGCGCCGCCCAGCCCAGGTGGGTCTCGAAGATCTGACCGACGTTCATGCGCGACGGCACGCCCAGCGGGTTCAGCACGAGATCGACCGGCGTACCGTCCGCGAGGAAGGGCATATCCTCCTGCGGCAGGATGCGGCTGATGACGCCCTTGTTGCCGTGACGGCCGGCCATCTTGTCGCCCGGCTGCAGCTTGCGCTTCACCGCGACGAAGACCTTGACCATCTTCAGCACGCCCGGCGGCAGCTCGTCACCACGCTCCAGCTTGTCGCGACGGTCATGGAACTTGTCCGTGATCCGCTTGGCGGCTTCGTCATACTGCGCCTTGACCGCTTCCAGATCGCTCTGGCGCGCGTCGTCGGCGACGGCGAACTTCCACCATTCGTGACGATCGACCGATTCCAGCACCTCGGCATCGATGACGATGCCCTTCTTCACGCCCTTGGGCGCGGCGGTGGCGGTCTGGTCGAGCAGCATCTCGCGCAGGCGGCTCCAAGTCGCCCGGTTGAGGATCGTACGCTCGTCGTCGGCGTCCTTCTTCAGACGCTCGATCTCCTCGCGCTCGATCGCCATCGCGCGCTCGTCCTTGTCGATGCCGTGACGATTGAAGACGCGCACGTCGACGATCGTGCCGGCGACGCCCGGGGGCAGACGCAGCGAGGTGTCGCGCACGTCGCTGGCCTTTTCACCGAAGATGGCGCGGAGAAGCTTCTCTTCCGGCGTCATCGGCGATTCGCCCTTCGGCGTGATCTTGCCGACCAAGATGTCGCCCGGCTCCACCTCGGCGCCGACGTACACGATGCCCGCCTCGTCGAGGTTGCGCAGTGCCTCTTCACCCACGTTCGGGATGTCGCGGGTGATGTCTTCCGGCCCGAGCTTGGTGTCGCGCGCCATGACCTCGAACTCGTCGATATGGATCGACGTGAACACGTCGTCCTTCACGATCCGCTCGGAGATGAGGATCGAGTCCTCATAGTTATAGCCGTTCCAGGGCATGAACGCGACGAGCGCGTTGCGGCCCAGCGCCAGCTCACCGAACTCGGTCGAGGGGCCGTCGGCGATCACGTCGCCCGCCTTCACGACGTCGCCCACCTTCACCAGCGGACGCTGGTTGATGCAGGTCGACTGGTTCGAGCTCTGGAACTTCATCAGCGTGTAGATGTCGACGCCCGACTTGCCCGCATCGACCTCTCCGGTCGCGCGGACCACGATACGCGCCGCATCGACCTGGTCGACGATACCGGCGCGCTTCGCCGCGATCGCCGCACCCGAGTCGCGCGCCACAGTCTCTTCCATGCCGGTGCCGACGAAGGGCGCTTCCGCCTTCACCAGCGGCACGGCCTGACGCTGCATGTTCGAACCCATGAGCGCGCGGTTGGCGTCGTCGTTTTCCAGGAACGGAATGAGCGAGGCGGCGACCGAGACGAGCTGCTTGGGGCTGACGTCCATCAGGGTGATCTGATCGGGCAGCGCCATCAGGAATTCGCCCGCCTGACGCGCCGAGACCAGATCCTCGGTGAAGCGGTTGTCGGCATCCGTCGCGGCCGAAGCCTGGGCGACGGTGTGCTTCTGCTCTTCCATCGCCGACAGATACACGACCTCGTCGGTGACGCGGCCGTCGATCACCTTGCGGTACGGCGTCTCGATGAAGCCATACTTGTTGACGCGGGCGAAGGTCGACAGCGAGTTGATGAGGCCGATGTTCGGGCCTTCCGGCGTTTCGATCGGGCAGATACGGCCATAGTGCGTCGGGTGAACGTCGCGGACCTCGAAGCCCGCACGCTCACGCGTCAGACCGCCCGGCCCGAGCGCCGAGACGCGACGCTTGTGCGTCACTTCGGACAGCGGGTTGGTCTGGTCCATGAACTGCGACAGCTGCGACGAACCGAAGAACTCGCGCACCGCAGCAACAGCGGGCTTGGCGTTGATCAGGTCGTTCGGCATGACGGTCGACACGTCGACCGACGACATGCGCTCCTTGACCGCACGCTCCATGCGCAGCAGGCCGACGCGATACTGGTTCTCCAGCAACTCGCCCACCGAACGCACACGGCGGTTGCCGAGATTGTCGATGTCGTCGATCTCGCCCTTGCCGTCCTTCAGGTCGACCAGCGTCTTGACGACCGCCAGGATATCCTCGGTGCGCAGCGTCGTCACCGTATCCGGGCAGTCGAGGTCGAGGCGCATGTTCAGCTTGACGCGACCCACGGCCGACAGGTCGTAGCGATCGGGATCGAAGAACAGGCCAGCGAACAGCGACTCCGCCGTTTCCAGCGTCGGCGGCTCGCCGGGGCGCATCACGCGGTAGATGTCGGACAGCGCCTGCTCGCGCTCTTCGGCCTTGTCGGCCTTCAGCGTGTTGCGAATCCACGGACCGGTCGCGACATGGTCGATGTCGAGCAGCTCGATCGTGTCGACGCCCGCCTTGTCCAGCGCTTCGAGGTTCTCGGCGCTGATCTCGTCACCGGCTTCGACGTAGATTTCGCCGGTCTGCTCGTTGATGAGATCATAGGCCGAATAGCGACCGAAGATTTCCTCGGTCGGGATTAGCAGCTGCGACAGGCCGTCCTTGGCCGCCTTGTTGGCGGCGCGGGGCGAAATCTTCTGACCGGCCGGGAACACGACCTCGCCCGAGCTGGCGTCGACGATGTCGAACATCGGCTTGGCACCGCGCCAGTTCTCGGCCTGGAACGGAATCTTCCAGCCGCCGTCGCCGCGGACGAAGGTCAGACGGTTGTAGAAATAGTTGAGGATCTCTTCCGAGTTCATGCCCAGCGCATAGAGCAGCGCCGTCACCGGCAGCTTGCGCTTGCGGTCGATACGGACGTTGACGATGTCCTTGGCGTCGAACTCGAAGTCCAGCCACGAGCCGCGATACGGGATCACGCGCGCGGCGAAGAGGTATTTGCCCGAGGCATGCGTCTTGCCGCGGTCATGGTCGAACAGCACGCCCGGCGAACGGTGCATCTGGCTGACGATGACACGCTCGGTGCCGTTGATGAAGAAGGTGCCGTTCTCCGTCATCAGGGGCATGTCGCCCATGTAGACGTCCTGCTCCTTGATATCGATGACCGACTTGGCTTCGGTATCCGGATCGACCTCGAACGCGGTCAGGCGCAGGGTGACGCGCATCGGCGCGGCATAGGTGATGCCCCGCTGGCGACACTCTTCCACGTCGAACTTCGGGTCCTCGAGGACGTAATCGTCGAAGTCCAGATAGGCGGTGCCGGCGAAATCCTGGATCGGGAAGACGCTGCGCAGCGTCTTTTCCAGCCCCGAGACATGGCCCGTGGACTTGTCCGAGCGCAGGAACTGCTCGTAGCTTTCGCGCTGAACCTCGATCAGGTTCGGCATCTGCACCACTTCGTGGATATCGCCGAACACCTTGCGGATACGCCGCTTGGCGGTGCCGCCATCGCCCTTGCGCGGGGCGGAGCCGCTGTCGATCGCCTTGGTTGCCATGGGTCTGTCTGCCTCGTCAGCCGTAAATCACTGCCCGGACGCCTCCGGACCAGACGCAACGACAGACGCCGAAAGGCCGCGCGCAAGTATCTGCGGCGGCATCCGGCGTCTGCTAAACCAGCAATCTCCCATTCGACCGACACGCTGCGCGAAGGCGCATCATTTCCCGAAGATTGTGGTGGATGCCCCGGATATAGGCGCTCGCCCCCAAAGTGTCAAACACGGGCACGCGTTGCGGGGCGGAAAGTTCCGCTTTGGCCGGTGTCTGCCATATATTGGCCGCATATCGCGCTACACAAGGGGGTTGCATCCGTCGGGTCGACCGGGCACGGCTTGGGTGCTCGGGCCGGTGGCTCGAACGGCCGGAAGAGTATAGTTACCGCGAGGAATGGATTTCATGACATCGTCCGGGCCGCGTCGCGTCGCGCGCCTTCTTGCCCTGACGCTGGCCCCGGTGCTCGCTCCGATGCCGATCGCCGCCGCGCCGCTTCAGACCACGTCGCAGGACAATGATGCCGCCCGTCCCTCGACAGGCGGGCTGGACGGATTCAGCCTGACCCCGCGCGGCACCACGCCGCAGGGCACGCAGACGCCGGTGCCGACGCCGCCCGCGCCGCGCATCGTCCTGCCGGGCCAGACGTCGGGCCAGGCCACGCCCGCTCCCGCCCCGTCGCCGACGCCCCGCGCCACCCCGACCCCGCGCGCCACGCCGCGCCCGACTCCGTCGCCCACGCCCAGCGCGACGCCCGAGGCCGAGCCGTCGCCCGTTGCCTCGCCAGAGCCGCCCGCAACCCGCCTGCCCGATCGCGAATCGCGATTGGCCGCGCCCGTGGAGCCCGGCATGGACGGCATGACGGTGACCAATGGCCAGGGCACCCCGGCCATCGCCCAGCCCGGCACCTCCTCGCCCGAGCAGCAGGGCGAGATGGCGAACGCCCTGCCCTTCTGGGCATGGCTCGTCGGTGTAGGCGTCGTGGCGCTGGGCATCGGCATCTGGCTGGGCCGCCGGGGTCGCCCCGTGCGGTCGCTGCCCGCCCCGACGCCCAGGGCTGAGGAAGAACGCCCCGAGCCGCTTGCCCCCGCCGCCGCCATGCCCGCGCCGGTCCCGCCCGCGCCGCGCCAGCCCGCCGCCCCCTCGCTGCCGCCCGAACCCAGCTTCCTGGCGGTTGAAGCCCGGCCCGTCCGCGTCGGGCTGAACATGCTGTCGGCGACGATCGAGGCCGAGGTTACCGTCCATAATAGCGGCGCGACCCCGATCGGCCGGGTCGCGGTCGACCTGCGACTGCTGAGCGCCCATGCGGGCCTCGACGCGCAGCTGGTCGAGCTGGCCCGCCAGCCCCAGGGCCGTCCCATCGTCCCGCCATTCGCGCTGGGCCCCGGCGAGAGCCGCACGGTGCGCGGCGTCACCGCCCTGCCGCGCGAGGCGATTCATGTCATCGACGCGGCAGGCCGCCCGATGTTCGTGCCGATCCTGTCCGCCGCCGCCCACACCGACTGGGGCGTAGCCCGCTGCGCCTATGCGGTCGGGCTGGAGCGGGTCGATTCGGCCAAGCTGTCGCCCATCTGGCTCGACCAGCCGGGCCGCATGTACGACCAGGTCGCCGCACGTCCGCATGTGATGAAGGCGTAACGCGGACCATCTACGCGAACGGGATGATCCGCCTAACCCATGCCGATGGCGACGCGAAGCCCCCCCGCCGTACAGGCCCCGTGTCGCGTGACCGTCCCGGCTGATCTGACCCAGCGTCCCGCCCGCTGGCTGGGCCCCTGCGCCAGGGAGTGGCCGAAGGATTGGGCGTCCTGCGCCTCGGCACCGGCGAGCCCTATCAGTTCTTTCTAGGACGGATGGCGGGCGGCCGTGCGGTCCAGGGCGTGCTGAAGGTCAATGGGTCGCAAGTCATCGCCGCCTACCGGTTCGACGCAGAGGGACGCGGCGTGAATCCCGATGGCAACCGCCCCGAGCAACTGACTCAGGTCTTCCGAACCGGATCGTCCGGGGCCAGCGCGGTGGGGGCACGCTTCGCCACAGCCAGAAACATGGGCTCAGCCGCCTATTACCGCAAATTCGCCCGGGACTATTGCTCTCCCCCTTTGAGTAGAGGGGAGAGCGGCTCACCCCGCCCGCATATCCTCGGTAATCACATGCGGTGAACGTTCGCCGAAGGTGCGGACGAGCGTTTCGAAGCCACGCCCCTCCACCCGGATTTCGTTAAAGGCGGGGGGCGTCTTGCGAGTGCGCTTGGACAGGGTGCCTGCGCCGATCATGCGGATGATCCGGCCATCGCGGTCGACCGGCACGTCGAACGGGTCATGGACATGGCCCGACAGCACCGCATGTGCGCCCGCCGCCGCCAGCTGACTCAGCGCTACGTCGCCGTTGCGGGTCTTCGCGGTGCCCTTGGTCGGCCCCTCGATCAGCGGATGGTGCGCGGCGACCAGGATCAGATGATCCTTCGGCGCCTGCTCGATCAGCGCCAGCGCGCGGCGGAGGGAACCGCTGCTCACTCGCCCCTTGGACCAGTTCCACCGCCACTGCGCGCGCGCGGTGGTCTTTAGCGGCACCACGGTCACGCCGGGCAGGTCGAGCGGCTTCTCGATCATCCGTTCGATCGCGGCATAGCGCTGATAGGGGGCGAATAGCCGCCGGAACGGGTCCCAATAATAGGGGATGTCGTGATTGCCGACCTCGACCGTCACCGGCACGCCCAGCGATTGCAGCCAGGCGCCGCCCGCCTGGAACTCGCGCTTCGTAGCGCGCATGGTCAGGTCGCCGGTCATGATGACGGCATCGGGCTTTTCCACCGCCACCCGCTCGGCGAACCAGGCGAGCGCGGCGGGGTCCTCGGCACCGAAATGCACGTCGCTGACATGAAACAGGCGGATCATGCCGCCCGTCCTAGCCGCTGCCGCCGCGTCACGGCAACTCGGCCATGGCGCGCGGCTCATGCATCGGGCAACCATTCACCCGACCGCGATAGTCGGCCGAGAAACGATAGGTATCCTTGCGCGCCCGGTTGATATTGCCCAGCGGCTGGTGCGCGGCCAGGCCGTGCCAGATGCTGTAGGACAGCGCATCGTCGATCGCGTTGGTCTGGCCGTCCTGCCAGCTGATCTGCGGTTCGGCGGTGAAGGTCGCGACGGTGATGTACGGACTGTCGTCCTCGCTCCACTCGGCAGTGGCATCCTCGATCGGCATGGACTCCAGATCGCGGTTGAGCTGAACGCGCAGTTCCCATTGGCCACCCTGCTCGATCATCACCTCGCGCACCACTTCGCGAAGGGCATCGGGACGGTCATGCGTGCTGACGGTATCGCCAGTCAGCTGGGTCAGCGCGGGGCTGACCGGGAACAGGCCGAACTTGGCGATATGGTCGCCGTAGCGGAACGGCGTCTGGCTGTAATAGGTCTCGCCCAGCGGGTGAACCTGCTTGGCCCCGCCCAGCGTCTGGAGCGTCGCGCTCTCCAGCCCGACCGTCTCCAGCGTCGCCTCGATCCCGCGCAGGATGCCTGACAGCAGCTTCTTGCCGCCCTCGAACTTGTCGGTGGTGGAGGCGAGCATCTTCAAATTCTTGGCGAACGCATCCGCCGTCGGCGCGGTGAAGACCGGCGCATTGGCCATGACGAAGTCCTGTGTCGCGTCGCCCTCCGAACCCGGCAGCCGCTCGCCCTCGACCCCGATGACCTTCAGCGCCAGCCCGCGCGGCAGGCCGATGGCGTCGTCCAGGATATCGCCCGGATTGGTCGAGATACGCGCCACCGCATCATAGTCGCCCGGCTTGGCGAAAAGCCCCTGCGCCAGTTCGGGCGGTAGGTTGTCGTGAACCTTCAGCTTGCCCTGGATGATACCATGCGCCTTGGCATGGACGGCGCGGACGCCGTGGCCATAGTCCTTGGACGTGGTGTCGAGGATATGCTCGAACGACTGCTTCATCTGGTCGACGGTTTCGCCCTCTTCGGGCTTCACGTCTTCGACCTGGGGGGTGAAAGTGACGGGGGTCTTCATCGGGGCTCTCCCTATAGGTCCCCACCAACCCATGTTGGGTGATAGCGTTCCGTTGGGAAAGATAACGCCCGCCCGCTGATCTTGCCGCTCCCCTCCCGCAGGCGGGAGGGGATGGGGGAGGGAAAGGCCACAGGCGATGGACTCGGTGAGGCTCGCAGCCCTCCCCCCGGCCCCCTCCCGCCTGCGGGAGGGGGAGCAGTGAAGGCAAGAGGGATGCCCCTGCTTCCCCCTCCCCCATCAATCCGCTAACCGGGCCGACATGGCCTTTTATCACCCGCTCCTCTTCGCGCTCGATGCCGAGCGCGCCCATGGTCTGACGGTCGCGATGCTGTCGCGCTGGGGCACACTCGGCGCGCCGATGGGGGCCGATCCGGCACGCTATCCGCGCCTTGCGACCACGGTGGCGGGGATCGATTTCGCCAACCCGCTGGGACTGGCGGCGGGGGTCGACAAGAATGGCGAAGCGATCGACGGCTTTTTCGGCCTGGGCTTCGGCCTGGTCGAGATCGGCACGCTGACCCCCAAGCCCCAGCCAGGCAACCCCAAGCCCCGCCTGTTCCGGCTGGTCGAGGATAAGGGAGTGGTCAACCGCTATGGCTTCAACAATGGCGGGCTGGACGCCGGGCTGGTCCGCGCGAAGGCCGCCAAGCGCAAGGGCGTGCTGGGCATCAATGTCGGCGCGAACAAGGACGCTGCCGACCGCATCGCCGATTATCGCCACGGCGTGGCCTGCGCGGCACCGATCGCCGACTATGTCACGATCAACATCTCCAGCCCCAACACGCCGGGCCTGCGCGATCTGCAACACGGGCCCGCGCTCGCCGAACTGCTGGCCGCATCGCGCGCGGCGGCGGGCCGAGTGCCGCTGTTCCTGAAGGTCGCCCCCGATCTCGAGGCCGCCCAGATCGACGACATCACGCGCGCCGCGATCGACAACCGGCTGGACGCGATCATCATCGGCAATACCACCATCACCCGGCCGGACGTAAAGAGCCGCAACGCCGCCGAGACCGGCGGCCTGTCGGGCCGTCCGCTGGCCCCGCTCGCCCGCGCGCGGCTCGCCGATTTCCGCAAGGCCACCGGAGCCGCGATGACGCTGATCGCGGCGGGTGGGATCGACTCCGGCGCAGAGGCCTATGCCCGCATCCGGGCCGGGGCCAGCCTGGTCCAGCTCTATTCGGCGCTGGTCTATGAAGGGCCGGGCCTCGCCGCCCGCATCCTTGCCGATCTCGATGAACTGCTCGCCCGCGACGGGTTCGCCAGCGTGGCGGAGGCCGTCGGCGCCTGACGTTACGGCTTGGCGTGGGGCGAGGCTTGCCGCTAGGGTCGCGGCCATGAAGCACTGGCTCTTGTCCGTCGCGGCGCTCGCGCTACCGCTCGCCGCCCCCGTCGAGGCGCGCCAGCCCGCCGCCAAGGCTCCCGCCACCGGGATGGTCAGCGCCGCCGACCCCCGCGCGGCCGCTGCCGGGGTGGAAATCCTGCGCGCAGGGGGCAGCGCGACCGACGCCGCGATCGCGACGATGCTGGCGCTGAACGTGGTCGAGCCGCAAAGTTCCGGTATCGGCGGCGGCAGCTATTGGGTGCGCCATGACGCGCGCGGCACCAACACCATCGATGCGCGCGAAACCGCGCCGATGGCCGCGACGCCCGACTGGTTCTACGGCCCCGATGGCCGCCCGCTCAGCCATGCCGATGCCGTCCCCGGCGGACGCAGCGTCGGCGTGCCCGGCGCATTGCGCGGCATGGCGCTGGCCCATGCGCAGGGTGGCAAGCTGCCCTGGGCGCGGCTGTTCCAGCCTGCCATCCGGCTGGCGCGCGACGGGTTCGAGCTCACCCCGCGCCTTCAGACCGCGCTGACCCGCTATGGCGGCCATGTCGATGCCGCCACCCGCGCGCGGCTGACCGGTCCCGATGGACAAGTCCTCCCGCTCGGCAGCATCATCCGCAATCCCGAACAGGCCGCCCTGCTGGAGCGGATCGCCAGGCTCGGCCCCGACAGCTTCTATGTCGGGCCCCAGGCCCAGAAGCTGGTGACGACGGTGAACACCGCGACGCGCAATCCGTCGAAGATGACGACCGGCGACCTGGCCAGCTACGCCGCCAAGCCGCGCCCGCCGCTTTGCGCCACCTATCGCGGCTATCGGATTTGCAGCATGGGCCCGTCCTCGGGCGGCGGTTCGACCATGTTGTCGATCCTGAAGCTACTCGAACGCTTCGACATGGCCAAGCTGGGCAAGGATTCTCCGCAAGCCTGGCATCTGTTCGCCGAAGCCTCGCGCCTCGCCTATGCGGACCGCGACATATATCTGGGCGATCCCGATTATGTCCGGGTGCCGATCAAGGGGCTGTTCGACCCGGCCTATATCGCCAGCCGCTCCGCGCTGATTGCGCCGGACCGCACCATGGCGTCGGTGTCGCCCGGCACGCCGCCGGGTGCCCCGCCCCGCGTGCGTGCGCCGGTCAGCGAGGTGCCCGGCACCACCGATCTGGTGACGGTCGACGCCGCCGGAAATGTCGCCGAGGTGACGACCACGGTCGAGGGTTCGTTCGGCTCCGGCCTGTCGGTCGACGGCACGATGCTGAACAACGAGCTGACCGATTTCGACATCGTGCCGGTCAAGGATGGCGATCTGGTGGCCAACCGGGTCGAGGGCGGCAAGCGCCCGCGCAGTTCCATGTCGCCGACCATCGTCTATGGCCCCGACGGCAAGGTCCGGCTGGCGGTGGGTGCTGCGGGCGGATCGACCATCATCGCGCAGGTCGCCAAGGCGATCATCGGCGTCATCGACTGGAAGCTGAGCGCGCAGGACGCGATCGCGCAAGGATTGCTCTTCGCGCCCTACAAGGTCGCCACGGTCGAACAGGGAACGTCGCTGGAGGCGCTGGTCCCCGGCTTGCAGGCGCTGGGCGAGACGGTGGTCGTCGCGCCGATGGGGCTGAAGGCAAATGCGATCGAGCGGGTCGGCGGCCGCTGGGTCGGTGCCGCCGATCCGCGCAGCGAAGGCGTCGCGATCGATGTGACCGGACGGACCAGCGCGATCACCCGCGTCGGCGACAAGCCCGGTCGCCCGGCGGAATAACCCTTACGACATTACAACAAAGAGCCCGGTCGCGCGTTACGTCCAGCGATACGGGCCGGTGGGAGAGGCACCATGCGTACGCTCGAATATTTCCCCAATCTCGTCACCATGTTCTTCGCGCGCGCTGCCGAAAAGGGGGACACTCCCTTCCTGTGGCGCAAGGACGCCGGGGCCTGGCAGTCGATCAGCTGGGTCGAGGCCGCGCGCCGGGTGGCCAGCCTGGCCGCGGGATTGAAGGCGACCGGTCTGCAACGCGGCGACCGGGTGATGCTGGTGTCGGAGAACCGCCCCGAATGGTGCATCGCCGACCTCGCCATCATGGCGGCGGGCTGTGTTACCGTGCCGACCTACACCACCAATACCGAGCGCGATCACACCCATATCATCGAGAATTCGGGCGCGCGCGCGATCATCGTGTCGACCCAGAAGCTGGCGGCGACGCTGATGCCCGCCGCGCTCCGCTCCAACCATGTCCAGACGGTCATCGGGTTCGAGCCGCTGAAGCTCGGGCCGTCGCATATCGACTGCCGCCAATATGACGCGATGATCGCCGCGCATCCGACCGATCCGGCAACGGCGGCGACGCAGGCCGACTTCACCCGCGAGGACCTGGCCTGCATCATCTATACCTCGGGCACTGGTGGCGCGCCGCGCGGGGTGATGCAGCACCACGGCGCGATCCTGCACAATTGCGCCGGATGCAGCGCGATCATCGAGGAGGATTTCGGCTGGGGGGACGAGGTGTTCCTGTCCTTCCTGCCCCTCTCCCACGCCTATGAACATACCGGCGGCCAGCATTTCCCCATCTCGCTGGGCGGCCAGATCTATTATGCCGAGGGGCTCGACAAGCTGGCCGCCAATATGGAGGAGGTCGGGCCGACGATCATGTTCGTCGTCCCCCGCCTGTTCGAGGTGCTGCACACCCGCATCGCCAAGGCGATCGAGAAGAAGGGTGGGCTCGGCGCCAAGCTGCTCGACCAGGCGCTGACGCTCGGCCGTCGCAGCTATGACGGCCGCCTGCGCCTGATCGACCGCCCCGCGCAGCTGGCGGTCAACACGCTGTTCAAGCCCAAGATCGCCAAGCGCTTCGGCGGGCGGCTGAAGGCGATGGTGTCGGGCGGCGCGCCGCTCAACCCCGAGATCGGGCTGTTCTTCCACTCGATCGGCCTTACCCTGCTCCAGGGCTATGGCCAAACCGAAGCCGCGCCGGTCATCGCCTGCAACCGCCCCAAGTCGGGCGTGCGCATGGACACGGTCGGCCCCCCTCTGCTCGACACCGAGGTGCGGATCGCCGAGGATGGCGAAATCCTGGTGCGCGGCGAGCTGGTCATGCACGGCTATTGGCGCAACCCGGTCGAGACCGAGCGGGTGCTCAAGGACGGCTGGCTCCATACCGGCGATATCGGCGAGTTCGACGCGGCCGGGCGCCTGCGCATCACCGACCGCAAGAAGGACCTGATCATCAACGACAAGGGCGAGAATGTCGCCCCCCAGAAGGTCGAGGGCATGCTCACCCTCCAGTCCGAGATCGGCCAGGCGATGATCGCGGGTGATCGGCGGCCCTATATGGTCGCGTTGATCGTGCCCGATGCGGAATGGACCGCCGAATGGTGTGCGAAGTCGGGCACGGGCTGCAACCGCGCCGCGCTGGACGACGATCTGGACTTCCGCGCGGCGATCTCGTCGGCGATCGACCGGGTCAACCGCGACCTGTCGGTGACCGAGCGCATCCGCCGCTTCATCATCGCCGACGAACCCTTCGCGATCGAGAACCAGCAACTCACCCCGTCGCTGAAAATCCGCCGCCACGTCCTGCGTGAGGTATATGGCGAGCGGCTGGACGCGCTCTACAAGAATTGAAACTCCCCCATTCCTCCCCTGCAAGGGGAGGGGGACCATGCGAAGCATGGTGGAGGGGTGTCGCCCCTATCGCCCCTCCGTCAGGGCTGACGCACTGCCACCTCCCCTTGCAGGGGAGGAATGGTAGATAGCGTTCTGCTAAAACGAATCGTTGTGTAAACACAACACCTCATATAGCTTGCCTATATGCACAACCGCATCGCCCTGTTCCGCAACGACCGCAACGTATCGCGGCGCGAGCTGGCGGAGGCGGTCGGCGTCAATCCGCAGACGATCGGCTATCTCGAACGCGGCGACTATAAGCCCAGCCTGGAACTCGGCCTGAAGATCGCCGCCTATTTCGACGCGCCGATCGAGCTGGTCTTCTCCCTCTCCCCCTTCCCCTCGCTGACCGACGCGCTGCGCCGGGATGGAGACGCCTGATGCGCTATGACGCCCGCTTCGAGCCGCTGGAGCCAGCAATCCCCGCAATGGCGCTGGCATCGCTGTTCACGACGCAGCCCGCTCTGTTCGCCGAAATCTCCATCCCCTTGCCGCAGGAGGACGCCGCATGACCGGTTATCGCGACGGATATGATGTCCGCAAATGGTATGCCGCCAGCCTGAAGGAGCGGCCGCGTCGCTACTGGGTCCGCTGGGCATTGGCCGGGGCGACCGTGGTCGCGCTGACGGCGACGGCGCTGTACGGGACGGACGGACATCCGCCGCTGTTCCTTTCGTTCCTGCCCGGCTTCGTCATCGGCTTTTCGCCTTTCGCGCGGGACAGCTGGGCCGCCGACAAGGGCCTGGGCGTGTATGACGAGTTCGAGCATGCCGCGCTGCTGCGCGCCACCGCCCGCGCCTTTGCCGCCTATATCGGCCTCGTCGCCCTGCTTGTCAGCTGGATGATCACCGCCCCCGGCCTGGGCTGGCCGGTGCCGACCCGGCCGATGCAGTGGACCGGGTGGCTCGTCACGCTCTTGATCATCGGCATCAGCCTGCCCGCGACCTTTGCCGAGTTCATGGTCCCCATGCCCGATGCCGAGGACGAGACGCTATGACCAACCAGCGGTTTTTCGCGCGGCTCGATACCATGGTCGAGTGGACGGGCATCCCGGCGCTCGCCAAGGGCACGCCGAAGCGTCGTCCGCTGCGCTGGCCCGCGACACTCGCGCTGGCGCTGGCCTTTGGCGGCTATGGCTTTTCGGTACTCCACGCGATGGGCTTCCCCGGCGCTTCGCTGGGCTATGGCATCGAGATGCTGGGGTTCGCGATCGGCTGTTTCGTCCAGATCTGGGGACCGCTGAAGCCCTTTGGCAGCATGGAGCGGGCCGACGAATGGGACCGGGCGGTTCGGGCGCGGGCCTATCTGGTGACCTTCGCGGTCTTTGCGGTCACGACGATGGTCGCGCTGGCGCTGATGATGGGCGCGCTCGCCTTCGACTATCCCCGAGAGGCGGTGATGCAGGGCGGTGCGCAGACCCTGTTCCTGCTGTTCGCGATCCTCAACGCCATGCCGACCGCCCATGCGAGCTGGTCGGTGCGATGGCAACGGGACGGCGATCAGCCCGACTGAGCCTATCCGCCGTGTCGTCTGAACGGCGGCGAAGCCCTCCCCATCACCGATAGGGAGGGCAAATGGATCACGCCGGGGTCAGCAGGCCTTCCTTGGCGATCTTGTCGCGCCAGACCAGCGGGGCCAAGGTGTGGACATTCTGGCCTTCGGAATCGACCGCGACGGTGACGGGGAAGTTCTCCACGTCGAACTCGTAGATCGCCTCCATGCCCAGGTCCTCGAAGCCGACGACCTTCGATCCCTTGATCGCTCGGGCGACGAGATAGGCCGCGCCGCCGACCGCCATCAGATAGGCGGACTGGTATTCGCGGATCGCGTCGGTGGCGGCGGGACCACGCTCGGCCTTGCCGACCATCGCCAGCAGCCCCTGGTCGAGCATCATGCGGGTGAACTTGTCCATGCGGGTCGCGGTCGTCGGGCCCGCCGGGCCGACCACTTCCTCGCCAACGGGATCGACCGGGCCGACATAATAGATCACCCGGCCCTTGAATTCGACCGGCAGCTCCTCGCCGCGATCGAGCATGTCCTTGATCCGCTTGTGCGCGGCATCGCGGCCCGTAAGCATCTTGCCGTTGAGGAGCAGGCGGTCGCCATGCTTCCAACTCTTCACCTCTTCGGGCGTCAGCGTGTTCAGGTCCACGCGCTTGGCCGCCTGGAGGTCGGGCTTCCAGTCGACCTTGGGCCATTCCTCCAGCTTGGGAGCCTCCAGATAGACCGGCCCGGAGCCGTCCAGCGTGAAGTGCGCGTGACGGGTCGCGGCGCAGTTGGGGATCATCGCGACCGGCTTGGACGCGGCGTGGGTCGGCCAGTCCATGATCTTGACGTCGAGGATGGTGGACAGGCCGCCCAGCCCCTGCGCGCCGATGCCCAGCGCATTGACCTTGTCGAACAGCTCGATGCGCAGCGCCTCGATATCGTTGCGCGGGCCACGCTCCTTCAGCTGGCCCATGTCGATCGCGCCCATCAGCGATTCCTTGGCGAGCAGGACCGCCTTTTCCGCCGTGCCGCCGATGCCGATGCCGAGCATGCCGGGCGGGCACCAGCCCGCGCCCATTTGCGGCACCATCTCCAGCACCCAGTCGACGATCGAATCGGACGGGTTCATCATCTTGAACTTGGACTTGTTCTCCGACCCGCCACCCTTGGCCGCGACGTCGACCGTCACCTTGTTGCCCGGCACCATCTCGACATGCAGCACGCTCGGCGTATTGTCCTTGGTATTGCGGCGGGTGAAGGCGGGGTCGGCGAGGATCGAGGCGCGCAGCTTGTTCTCGGGGTGGAGATAGGCGCGGCGCACGCCCTCATCGACGACTTTCTGCAAGCTGCGGTCGCCCGACAGGCGGCAGTCCTGGCCCCATTTCACGAAGACCGTGACGATGCCGGTGTCCTGGCAGATCGGGCGATGCCCCTCCGCGCACATACGGCTATTGGTCAGGATCTGCGCGATGGCGTCCTTGGCCGCCGGGCTCTTCTCGGCCTCATAGGCCTTACCCAGCGCACGGATATAATCCATCGGGTGATAGTAGCTGATGAACTGGAGCGCGTCGGCCACGCTCTCGATCAGGTCGGTGTCGCGGATCAGGGTCGTCATGGGGTGGCCTTTTGCGACACCGGGGCCGCGCGCGCAACGCCCGTCGTTCACCGGTCCGGCGATTCGCGATGATGCCGCGCTTCAGTCAATCTTAACCTCGATTCGCGAGGGTCGGTCGAACCCTAGTGGAACCGCGATATCCCCATGCCGTCCGCCACCGACCGAATCCCCTTTCTGGCCCTGATCGGTCTCGTCGAGGACAATGACGAGCTGCTGATCTCGTTGCACCTCGATCGGTTGAAGAGGCTGTGCCGGACATGGCCGCTGGCGATCCTGCAGAATCTCGTCACGGTGGCGATCATCGCGGGCTTCGGCGCGCTGAGCGATCCCCGGTCGGTGCTGATCGAAAAGGGTATCGGCTGCGCGGCCATGATGTTGGGCACGGTGGCGTTCGGCATCGTCCTGTGGCGGGGCCAATCGCGGCAATGGCCCTTTTACCGGTTCAAGCAATGGTTGAGCGTGATGGGTCTGGTCCTGTCGCTCACCACCGCGCCGCTGCTGCTGATCCTCACCCGGTCGCAGCCCGGCAGCCATGGCTGGGCCTCGGCGCTGACGCTGATCTGTGCGATGTGGGCGATGGCGGCGATGCTGAACCCGGTTCGCGGTGCGCTGCTTGGCTATTCCTTCGGCTTCGCGTTCCTGGCGCCGATCGCCGCGCTGGCCTGGGGCGTACCCGTCCTGCCCGTGCTGGCCGCCGTGGCGCCGCCGTTGCTGTTCCTGGTGCTGAAGGCACGGCGCCTGGGCCGGATGGATTATGATGCGGCACGCGCACGGGCCCGCGAGTTCGGTCAGGGCCAACAGGCGGTCAAGATGATCGCCGAGTTCGAGGAACATGGCACCGGCTGGTTCTGGGAAACCGATCGCCAGGGACGGCTGACCTATCTGTCGAAGAAGGTCGCCGACGATCTGGTCGGGCCGGACGGCGACTATCACGGCCATGCGCTGACCGAGCTGTTCCACATGGACCCCACCGCGCCGGGCAGCGAACGGACCCTGTCCTTCCACATGGCATCGCGCACCAGCTTTTCCGACTATACGGTGTGCGCGGTGGCGGGCGGCCCCGCCGTCGCCGATCGCTGGTGGTCGATTTCGGGGCGGCCGATCATCGACAGCATCGGCCGGTTCCGCGGCTTTATCGGATCGGGGTCCGACCTGACCGAAAAACGCCGGTCGGAGGCCGAGATTACCCGTCTGGCGCTGTTCGACAGCCTGACCGGCCTGGCCAATCGCCAGCGCATGAAGCTGTCGCTCGACAAGACGTTGAAACAGTCGGTCAGCCCCTATCGCCCGACCGCCCTATTCCTGATGGACCTGGACCGGTTCAAGGCGGTCAACGACACGCTGGGCCATCCGGCGGGCGACCTGTTGCTGCAGCTCGTCGCGCGGCGGCTGGAACAGGTGGTCGGCGATGTCGGGCTGGTCGGGCGCCTGGGCGGCGACGAGTTCCAGATCCTGCTGCCCGGCATCGACTCGCGCGACCGGCTGGCCAGCCTTGCGAAGGAGATCATCGTTACCCTGTCGCGCCCCTATGACGTGCACGGCAACGAGGTCACGATCGGCTGTTCGATCGGCATCGCCATCGCGCCGGAGGACGGTGCGGATTCGCAGACGCTGATCCGCAACGCCGATCTCGGCCTCTATGCCGCCAAGGGCGACGGGCGCGGCGTCCACCGTTTCTATGCCGAGGCGATGCTGGAAGGCGCGCGCAGCCGCAAGCGGATGGAGGAGGATTTGCGCGTCGCCGTCACGCAAGGGCAGTTCCACCTCGCCTATCAGCCCGTCGTGTCGACCCGCGATGCGATGATCGTCGGCTATGAGGCGCTGCTGCGCTGGCGTCACCCGACCCAGGGCGACATCTCGCCCGCGCAGTTCGTGCCGATCGCCGAGGAATGCGGGCTGATCGAGCAGATCGGCGAATGGGTGATGCGTACCGCCTGCCTGGAGGCGGCGAGCTGGCCCCGCCCCGCGCGCGTCGCGGTCAACGTCTCGTCGATCCAGTTCGCCAAGCCGCATCTGCCCGCTCTCGTTTCTCAGGCGCTGGCGCAATCGGGGCTGGAGCCGTCCCGGCTGGAGCTGGAGATCACCGAAAGCGTGTTCCTGAACGACAATCAGGAGTCGGACCGCAAATTCGCTGCGCTCAAGGCGCTGGGCGTCCGCCTGGCGCTCGACGATTTCGGCACCGGCTATTCCTCGCTCGGCTATCTGCGCCGCGCGCCGTTCGACAAGATCAAGATTGACCAGTCCTTCGTCCACGGCGCGATCCGCGCCGGCAGCCGCAACGCCGCGATCATCCGTGCGATCGTGACGCTGGCCGACACGCTGGGCATGGAGACGACCGCCGAGGGCGTAGAAATCCAGGATGAGATCGAGCTGATCCGCGACCTGGGGTGCAGCCACATCCAGGGCTATGTCTATGGCAAGCCCGCCGGATCTGACGAAGTGCACCGGATGCTGCGCGATCGCGAGGGCCGCGCCGAGCCGGTCGGCCTGAAATCCAATCGCCGCCCGCGCATGAAGATCCTGCGCACCGCCCAGATCATGTCGGGCACCGCGACGATCGATGTGCGCATCCGCGACATGTCGACGACCGGCGTGATGATCGAGGGGCTGCCCCCCGCCTATATCGTATGCGGCGCGGCGATCGGTATCCGCCTGGGCGCGGACCGCCCCTTGCGCGGCTATATACGCTGGGAGCGCGAAGGGCGGGTCGGCATCGCCTTCGCCACGCCGCTGGCCGAGGATCACCCCTGGCTGGAAGGCGACGATAGCCACGACCATCACCGCCAGTCTGCGTGATGCCGCTCCCGCGGCAAGGGTAGGATTTACATCGGGATAGGAAACTGCCTCCCGCACGTTCGCGGCGTCATGACTGTTTCCGCCCCGACGCCCGAAGGCGCTTCGCCCCGCATCCCTGCGCTCAGTATCGTCTTCGGCTATGGCCCAGTGCTCGTCCTGCCGCTGGCCGCGCTGGCGGCCTGGGCGGGGGCGCCGCTGGCCCTGCTGATCGGGCAGATATGGGGCGCGGCCATCCTGATCTTTCTGGCGGGCGTGGCGCGGGGGCTCAGCTTCTTCACGCCGGGCGGGCCGCACCGGTCGCAGATGCTGGTCATGGGGCTGCGCTTCACCTTGGGGCTGCTCGCCCTGATCGCCGGGCCGTTGACGGCGTTCGTGCTGCTGATCCTGGGCTATGCGTCGATCGCGGTGACCGATCCCTGGACGGCCCGCTGGGGCGGAGCGCCCGAGCATTTCGCACGGCTGCGGCCACCGCAAATGGCGGTCGCGCTGGTCGGCCTGATCGCGCTGCTCCTATTGTCATTCGGTTAATCGCAAGCCCCTAAAAAAAATTTTAGGGGCTTGCGCTTCGCGAACCCCGCAGACATCCGTGCGTCGCGGCTTTTCGAGCGCCTGACGCCAGCGTCATTCGTCGCAACCAACCCGCTCCCCATGCTTTAGGCTCTTGCGGTCCCGCCCGGGATTTTCCACTATGGATTGTGGAAGAGGTCGGGGGCGGCCCCAAGCACTGGTAGGACAGGGACAAAGACCGGACACCGGAAACGGCGTCTTGTCCGACCCCCTGCCCGGATCGCGACGTACGCGGCGCGGGGTGTTACGGGGCATGATGCCGACTCGAACGGAACAAGAACAAAGGAGCGGCATCGATGATGGATTTCAGGGATAGCCGGGATAGCGACATGACGACTGATATGCTTGAGAAAATGGCCGCCGACACGGTAGCCGCGCCTGCCCCGACGCCCGCCGATACCAAGTCGGTGCGCCCGCAACCCTATCCGGTCGAGGTCGACCATGCGCGCGATGCGCGGCTGACCGATTTCGGCAAGGAAACGCTGAACGACCGCTACCTCCTGCCCGGCGAAAGCTATCAGGACCTGTTCGTGCGCGTCGCCTCGGCCTATGCCGACAATGCCGAGCACGCCCAGCGGCTGTACGACTATATCTCGAAGCTGTGGTTCATGCCCGCCACGCCGGTCCTGTCGAACGGCGGCACGGGTCGCGGCCTGCCGATCAGCTGCTACCTGAACTCGGTGCCCGACAGCCTGGACGGCATCGTCACCACCTGGAACGAGAATGTGTGGCTGGCCTCGCGCGGCGGCGGCATCGGCACCTATTGGGGCCATGTGCGCGGTATCGGCGAGCCGGTGGGTCTCAACGGCAAGACCAGCGGCATCATCCCCTTCGTCCGCGTGATGGACTCGCTGACGCTGGCGATCAGCCAGGGTTCGCTGCGTCGTGGCTCGGCCGCCTGCTATCTCGACATCTCGCACCCCGAGATCGAAGAATTCCTGGAAATCCGCAAGCCCTCGGGCGACTTCAACCGTAAAGCGCTGAACCTCCATCATGGCGTGCTGATCCCCGACGCCTTCATGGAGGCGGTGCGTGACGGTGCCGAATGGCATCTCAAGAGCCCGAAGACAGGCGAGGTCCGCGCGACCGTCGATGCACGCGCGCTGTTCCAGAAGCTGGTCGAGACCCGCCTGGCGACCGGCGAGCCGTACATCGTCTTCGCCGACCATGTGAACAAGAACATGCCCAAGCATCACCGCGAGCTGGGGCTGAAGGTGTCGACATCGAACCTGTGTTCGGAAATCACCCTGCCGACCGGCATCGACCATAAGGGCAAGGACCGCACCGCGGTGTGCTGCCTGTCCTCGCTCAACCTGGAAACCTGGGACGAGTGGAAGGACGACAAGCAGTTCATCGAGGACGTGATGCGCTTCCTCGACAATGTCCTGCAGGACTATATCGAGCGCCATGAGCCGGGCATGGAACGCGCCGCCTATTCCGCCAGCCGCGAGCGGTCGGTCGGCTTGGGCGTGATGGGCTTCCACAGCTTCCTCCAGGCGCGCGGCATCCCCTTCGAGGGGGCGATGGCCAAGTCGTGGAACCTGCGCATGTTCAAGCATGTCAGCGCCCAGGTGAACCAGGCATCGATGACCCTGGCGGTCGAGCGCGGGCCCTGCCCCGACGCGGCCGATGTCGGCGTGATGGAACGCTTCAGCTGCAAGATGGCGATCGCGCCGACCGCGTCGATCTCGATCATCTGCGGCGGCACCAGCGCCTGTATCGAGCCGATCCCGGCGAACATCTACACCCACAAAACGCTGTCGGGTTCGTTCGTCGTGAAGAACCCCTATCTCGAAAAGCTGCTGATCGAGAAGGCCAAGAACGCGGACTCGGTCTGGAACTCGATCCTCGAACATGGTGGCTCGGTCCAGCATCTCGACTTCCTGAGCCAGGAAGAGAAGGACACGTTCAAGACCTCGTTCGAGATCGACCAGCGCTGGCTGCTCGAACTGGCCGGCGACCGCACGCCCTATATCGACCAGGCGCAGTCGCTGAACCTGTTCATCCCGGCCGATGTGGAGAAGTGGGACCTCCTCATGCTCCACTTCCGCGCGTGGGAGCTGGGCATCAAGTCGCTCTATTATCTCCGCTCGAAGTCGGTGCAGCGCGCCGGTTTTGCTGGGTCTGGCGGTGTCGAGGCCGATAACACGATCAGCGCACCGAAGTTCGAGATCGGGGAAACGACCGATTACGACGAGTGCCTGGCGTGCCAGTGAACTGATTTCCCTCTCCCCCCGGGAGAGGGAGGGAGCCGCGTAGCGGCGGAAGGGTGAGGGTGTTGCGTGCGTAGCTACGACAACCATCGCTCAGGCACGGTGCAACGCGCCCGCCAGCTCCGCCGCGACGCCGCCGAACCCGAACGTCGTCTGCTCCGCGCGCTGCGTGAAACCCATCCGCATCTGAAATGGCGTCACCAGACGCCGCTGGGACCCTTCTTCGCCGACATGCTGTGCTTTTCCGAAAAGCTGGTCATTGAGGTCGACGGCGATACGCACGCCGTCGCGGAAGAATATGACGCGTCGCGCGAAGATTTCATGATGCGCGAGGGGTATCGGACGGTTCGCGTGACGAACGCCGACGTGATGCAAAATCTCGAGGGGGTCCTCACCCGAATCTCCTTCTTGCTCCGGGAGAAGGAAGGGGCCCGCGCGGCAATGCCGTGTGGGAAGGAGGAGGGTGTCGCACTCACGAAGAAAAAGGGCGGTGTCGCATGAACGACACCACCCTCACTCTTCCGCGCCCTCAAGGGCACTCCCTCCCTCTCCCACTGGGAGAGGGAGAGTATGGCTCATTCCGCCTCTTCAAACTCGTCGACGGCGTTCTGTGCGGTCGCCGACAGGCGGACGGTGTTGCCTTCGACCTCGGCGACCAGGCCGATCGGCAGGTAGTGGTGCTTGGCACCCTGCCCGTCCTGGGTCTGGGGGCTGTCGTTCTTGGTCAGCTTGATGCGGTCGCCCTCGACATGGTCGACGGTCCCGACATGGACGCCGTCCGCACCGACGACTTCCGCATGTTCCTTGATCTGGCTGACATCGACCATTGTTCGTCTCCTGTGTTGGGTTCGGGTTGGGAACGCGCCAGCCCGGAATTGGTCGCATGACAGGGGCCACGATCATGTACGGCGTTGCCGCCCTGTTAACCGGGATCGGTGCAACGCTGCTGCTGCAACTCCGCGCGCCCCGGTCGGAGCAGGGCCGTTATGCCCGGCTGATCGCGGGCACCATGTTCGCCACGGGCGGGATCATTCTCGCCGGTTTCGCTACCGCTCTGCGCTCCTGGGCGAGCAGCGGCTGAACCGGCCTTCACCCTCTTCATCTCATTCGTACCCGGAGTAACCCCCATGTCCCTCCTTCAAGCCTCCAAGCAGTACAAGCCCTTTGAATATCCCTGGGCGTTCGAGTTCTGGAAGCGCCAGCAACAGCTCCACTGGCTGCCCGAAGAGGTGCCGCTGGGCGAGGATTGCCGTGATTGGGCGCAGAAGCTGACCGATCACGAACGCAACCTGCTGACCCAAATCTTCCGCTTCTTCACCCAGGCGGATGTCGAGGTGCAGGACTGCTATCACGAGAAATATGGCCGGGTGTTCAAGCCGACCGAGGTCAAGATGATGCTGACCGCCTTCTCCAACATGGAGACGGTGCACATCGCGGCGTACAGCCATCTGCTCGACACGATCGGCATGCCCGAGAGCGAATATGGCGCCTTCCTCGAATATGCCGAGATGAAGGACAAGCACGACTATCTGCAGAAGTTCGGCGTCGACAATGACGAGGATATCGCGCGCACGCTGGCCATGTTCGGCGGCTTTACCGAGGGCGTGCAGCTATTCGCGTCCTTCGCGATGCTGATGAACTTCCCGCGCTTCAACAAGATGAAGGGCATGGGTCAGATCGTCACCTGGTCGGTGCGCGACGAGTCGCTGCACTGCGAGGGAATCATCCAGCTGTTCCACGCCTTCACCAAGGAGCGCGGCTGCCTGACCAAGGCGGTGAAGGACGACATCGCCGACCAGTGCCAGACGACCGTGCGGCTGGAGGATAACTTCATCGACCTGGCGTTCGAGATGGGCCCGGTCAGCGGCATGACGGCCAAGGATATCAAGAAGTATATCCGCTTCATCGCCGACTGGCGCCTGGGCCAGCTGGGCCTGAAGCCGATCTACATGATCGACGAGCACCCCCTGCCCTGGCTGACCCCGCTGCTCAACGGCGTCGAGCACGCCAACTTCTTCGAGACGCGCGCGACGGAATATTCCAAGGCGGCGACGCGCGGCCAGTGGAACGACGTCTGGGACGCGTTCGACACCCGCCAGAAGGCCAAGACCGCCAAGGCGGCGAACGAAGAGCCGAGCGAAACCGGCGACATGTTCTCGGCCGCGGGCGTGGCGGCGGAGTGATCGCGGAGGGAGGATATATCCGCAACGGACGTATCCTCCCTTTACCCCTTTTTGTCCTGACTTAACGTTTGCGGATAAGAAGGAGGGGATGATGGCAAGCTATTACGTTAACAACCGCGCGCAAACCAACGGCGATCACGAAGTTCATGTTACGGGTTGCCGTTACATGCCATCGGACAAAAAATACCTCGGTGACTATATATCTTGCTCACCAGCAGTAACCGAGGCAAAGAAAACGTACCGGCAGTCTAATGGATGTGCAACTTGCTCCCCAAGCTGCCACACAAGTTAATAGCCAATGGTTACGAGGGCGGGCTTCGGTCCGCCCTTTGCGTTCGCGCGATGCCGCGATGCCGCGAAGAAATTTGGTTCGCGCAGAGGCGCAGAGGACGCAGAGAGGGCAAGTGACAATCCTCGACCCGCCCCCCTTGAGCCTGAGCACCGAAGGCCACAGGAAGCGCGTCATCACATCATTCATCATCGGGCCAAAGGCCCAAATTATTTCTCGCAAGCGCTCGCGTGATTGGCGATCGTCATGGCTCGGCCTTCAACCACGCTCCGACTGAAACCGGCGCGAGTACTACACGCGAGAAAACCTTCTTCTCCGCGCCTCTGCGCGAACCAACCTGTTCGCGTCATCGCGGCTTCGCGTGATCCAAAATCACCGGCCCGCCCGCGTCGGCGCATGGAAATCCGCCGGCTTCCCGGCAATCCAACGCAGGAACCGCACCATATCCGGGTGTTCGCGCAGCACCGTAAAGTCGGAATAGCCCCGCGCCAGGTCCGCGTTGCTCAACGTCGCATGGATCGTCCGGTGGCAGATCGGATGCACCGGCGCTGTCTCGCGACCACCCTCGCTCTTGGGCACCGGGTGGTGCCACTCCACCTTCACGCCCAGCGGCCGCTCGCACAGGGCACAGACCGGCGTTTCGCCAACCGCGATCCGTTCGGCGGCGGCCAGCAGACCCGCCTTACGTTTCACCCGTCCGACCATCGCCACGATATGGGCATCGACGGCGCATAAGAAAACGGGGTCCGGCATCGCTGCCGAACCCCATTCCTTTACGCCAACTGGACCCCGAAAGGGATCAGAAGTGTGCGACGACACCCGCCATCGGGCGGAACGAATGCGCGTCGTCGAAGGTCGAAACTTCCATGCGCAGGCGCAGACCCGAGTTGCCGGTCAGGCCGCCCAGACCGATGTCCTTCGGGCCGACTTCGGCGCCGACGCCGTACACGGTGCCGTGATAGTCACGCTTCAGGTCGCCAGCGACGCCCGGAGCGAAGTTGTGGAAGTTGTTCCAGCGATAGCCGACCTTGCCGTAGAACAGGCCGCTCTCACCGGCGCGGAAGCCCGCGCGGCCATAGGCGCCATACTGCCAGTCGATGTCACCCGACACGCCCTTGGCGACCGAGCCCTCGGCACCGACGAACACGGGGCCCAGCGGGATGTTGGCACCGACGATGCCCTCGACCAGCGCGCCGTCCAGGTTGTAGCCCTTGGGCTGAGCGGGGATGCCGGCGACCGACTGGCGATCGAACTGCTCCCAACCACCCATAATCGCGACGTAAGGCTCGATACCGAAGGCGCGGGTGCCGTCGGGAGCGGTCGCTGCAGGCGCCGGAGCCGCCGCGGTGTCGGTGGTGTTCATGTCCTGCGCCATGGCAGGCACGGCAACGAACGCAGCCGCCGCAGCGGCGACGATGGAAAGCTTACGCATACGAGATACCCTTCTTTTTTCTATGTGGGGCGGCGGATCGAACCGCTCAGCCCAGGCCCGCTTAACCGGTAAAATCGCCATGGGTTGCACGAGATTCGACTTTTTTGGTCGCCTTGTTGGGACCTGTGTCAGGAAAACCACAGTTCCTGTCACAAAGATGAACCAAATGGGGGCGGAATGCGGCAATGGCGGTTTTCCGCCACTTTTCGGCCGCTATTCCGCCCCGGCCGCTCAGCCCATCGCGGTGCAGCGCAGAGAATCGCCGGTGGGGCGTGTCAAAACAACCTCACCCCCCTTGCCGCGCAGATCATGGCCGAAGCCGGTGTAATGGATACCCGAGGCCACGGGCTGGCCCGCCAAGCGGATCTCCAGATCGTCGTCGAGGCGCATCAACGCGCTGTCATTGCGATTGTCGAAGCGCACCCAGAAGCGACTGCCATTGTCGCACTGGAAAGTCCGGGAAACCATCGGCGGCAGGCCGGCGCGCATGTCGGGCAGCGTCGAACAGCCCATCAGCACCAATCCTCCCGCCGACAAGGCAACGGGCAACCGCATCATGGCCGCAGCGCGGCGTCATCGGCCTCGTCGATATCGCCGTCCGCGACCGTATCGTCCTCGAAATCCTCCTGGAGATCGTCCTCGTCGACATCCTCGGCGTCCATGTCGACCGAGGCGTCGCTCGTCCCCACTTCTTCGGAGTCCATGTCGAGTTCGCCGATCGGCTCGTCCTCAACGCTGTCATCGCCCAGATCGGGTTCGAGATCGGTCAGAAGCACGCCGTCGCTGGGGCCGTCGCGCGTCACCTCCAGGATTTCGGCCCGCTGGCTCTCGTCATAGCCTTCCTCGTCCCAGCCATCGTCGCCGGGTCCATGGCTGGGAACCTGATGTCCGCCCATCGCTGCCTCCTCTTAAACTGTGGAGGGTGGAACGGTGGGGTTGGCCGGGCGGTTCCCCAGGCCCGTTTCAAGCGGGGCGGAACATCCGCCCGCGCTCGGTCACGAAGACACAGGCAAAGGCCGCGATCCCGGCGATCAGAAAGCCCAGGGTCAACGGCTGGGTGGTCCCGTCGAACGCCTGGCCGATGCCGGCCCCGACCAGCGAGCCGATGGTCACGCTGGCAAAGCCCTGTACGCTGGAGGCGGTTCCGGCGATCCGCCCCATATTCTCCATCGCCATCGCCGAGAAGTTGGACGTGGCCAGGCCGAAACACGCCATGGTGATCGCCTGCAATACCGCAAAGACGATCAGCGATTCCCCGCCAAAGCGCGCAATCACCAGATGGGCCGCCGCCACCGCAATCAGGATCGCGACCGAGCTATGGCTGATCAGCCGCGTGCCCAGTCGCATCACGATCCGCGAGTTGAGCAGGTTCGCCGCCGCCATGGTGACCGAGGTCGTCGCAAAGATCAGCGCGAGCAGCTTTTCGCGCCCGAAGGTCACCGCCATGATCGGCTGGATCGAATTGAGATAGCCGTAGAGCGCCGCCATCAGCGCCGTCGCCGCCAGCGTGTAGCCCAGCGACAGCCGATCGCTCAGCGTCTCGCGCCACCCGCTGGCGATGCGCGACAGCGAGATGGGCAGTTGCGCCTCAGTCGCCAGCGTCTCGGGCATCCGCAGCGCGAACCAGCCCAGCACCAGCGTGGCCAGTCCCGCGATCACCCAGAAGATCAGCCGCCAATTGCCGAACAGCAGCACCAGCTGGCCGAACGCGGGCGCCAGGATCGGCACGATCATGAACACCATGAAGGCGATCGACATGACCTGCGCCATTGCCCGGCCGTGATAGCAGTCACGGACGAGCGCCACCGTCGCCACCCGCGTCGCCGCGATCGCCGCCCCGGCACAGACCCGCGCGGCGAGCAGCAGCGGAAAACTCGCCGCCACCGCCGCCAAACCGTTGGTGACGATATAGATGACCAGCGCGACGATCAGCACCCGCCGCCGCCCATAACGATCGGCCAGCGGCCCATGGACCAGCTGCGCCACCCCGAACCCGATCAGGAAGGCGGTGACGACGAACGGCCGCGCGGGGGGCGAAGCGCCTAGCGCCTCGCCGATGGCGGGCAGCGCCGGAAGCATCGAGTCGATGCCGAGTGCGGTCAACGCCATCAGCGCGGCGATCAGCAGGACGAACTCGACAAAACCGATCGGCGCGCCCAGGGGTTCGGCGGTGACGGGCGTCACCGGATCAGCGGAACGGGATTCGGACATGATGCCTGTCACATAGGGATGATTGGCGGGCAGGGAAACCAACAAAGCGGAGTGCCTGCCCACAGCGCCGCAGCATTAAGCGCGCATCTCAACGAGGACTTCGGTATCCTAATGACGGCACATCCAAACCTCGATCAAGCGCATTCGGTAGCAAGTTGTCCGAACGCGCCGCTGGAACGGTTGGCGACATTACCTGCCGGTTCGGGCAACTCGCCGAGCGGAACGGACATGTCATGCCATCCTGTCGCAGACGGCAGTCGGCTGATTTCCCGTCCATTTTCATCGCGCGGAGCAAGATTGCCAGCCTTGGTCCAATCGATGTTCGTTTCGCCTTTCGCCGTTACGAACGTCGTGTGACATTTGTCGATCGCTCGGACCCCCGTCACGGACGCATTGTCCAGGGTCGCATATCCTACCAACAAGCTCTCGAGCTGATGCGCAAAAATCTGATCAGCAGCCGTGGCAGACGAGGCTGGCCGCGTCGATTGGCTCGGCCGCATCGACGATGCGCCGGCGACCACCCCGGAGGGCCGCTCAACTGGCGTGGTATTTCCGGGCTGATCAGAAGCCGAACTACACCCTGACAAAATCAGTACAGCGGAAGCACCGCAGGCCAAGAACATGGTCATCAATGATATTCCCCATATAATAGCATCTGTGTTTCAGCAGCCCGGCGCACTACCAGACTCTTGATCCTCTGCCCGCGGGAATAGACGTGCTTTGACAGTTCGACCGCAGCATCTTTCGGACGATGTTGGTTGATCAAAGCAGTAGTCCTTTTCCATCCACCGCCGGGATTATAGGCATAAGAAACCAGCGCATCGAATTCATATTGGTGCAGAGGGATTTTGATCGCGCGCCGCACCATGGCTTCATAGTGCCCGACAATGTTGGCCAGTAGGGCGGCCTGTTGCGTGTCGGACAGATTGATCGCGTCCTTGTTGACGCGAACGAAATCACCCGCCGCACGGCCACTTTTCCCTGCCCCTTCCGCAACGCGTTCAGCGGCAGCGGGATCGACCCCAAAGATGGATTTCAGATCATTGGCGACCTGCGCCCGACTACGGTCTTTCATATCGTATCCCGGACCGAGTGTAACACCACTCCCCATACTGGGGTGATGAAGGCGATTGCTGACCCCAGGCTGCGTTTCATGGCGGACAATGAAGAGTCGCCCCTGCGCCGACATCCGCATGCCCGCCACAGGCGCGACCGTGCCCGGCTGAACGGGCTGATACTCCGCTCGCCGCAAAGCGGGTTGCACGGCGGGTCGAATGGAGACTGGAACGACCTGGGGTCCAGCGAACTGCTTCTTGACCCAGGCCAAAATGGCATCCTCCGCAGCCTTTAGCGTGCCCATCATCTGGGTTAAGGCAGAAGGCTGACCGGTCGCATTGGCTTTTACAGACTTTTGGGCAAACAGCGCGCCCAATGTCTTTGGCCCTGCTATGCCGTCTGGCGGAAATAACCCAAGCCGACGCTGGGCTATGCGCACGGCGCGCTCTGTTCGAGGACCAAAGCGTCCATCAACTTCGACCTCAGGTACGAAGACCTTCAGCTTATTTTGAAGGGCGCGAACATCATCTCCGTGCTGACCAAGCTTTAGGTAACGCATAGGGCTCCCCCTAACTCGTTCCCGAAAACGCCCTTCTAATTGCTGCGTTCCACACGCCGATTACCCTGTCCGATGGGCACCGCTGGCCCAGACGTTCATCCCACCGAAAGCCCGCGCAACGGATGATCCCGACTCTCGGTTATAACGGACACAACAGCTTACGGAGTTTGCCGCGATGACCCTGGTGTCACGAACCACCCTCGCCCTTCCGCTGATGGCGGCACTGGCGCTGTCGGCCTGCGACCGCCCCCAGGGCACGTCGATCACCGTCAACAGCTCGGACGGCGAAACCGTGGCGTCGGTCGATGGCAAATCGGGCGAGGTGAAGCTGGCGCTGCCGGGTTTCCAGGGGGCGTTCAAACTGCCCAAGGTTTCGCTGGAGGCGGATAATTTCGAGCTGAACGGCGTGCATCTCTATCCGGGCTCGACCATCCGCAACGTCGATGTCGGCAATGGCCGCGACAAGGCGTTCACCATGACCTTCGACAGCCCCGCCGACCCCGCCACCGTGCGCGGCTGGTTCCAGGAGAAGATGGGCGAGGCCGATTTCACCCTGACCGACCAGGGCGGCACGCTGGTCGGCAAGACGGCGGAGGAAAAGCCCTTCCGGCTGGACCTGCGCTCGGCGGGCGGCGACCGATCGACGGGGACGATCACGTTAGGCGGATAACCTCCCCTGTTCGCGGATGACGGGTGCGTTATATAGGTGGCAGCCTATTCGCTTTTCTGGACATATTGCCATGACCGACACCCGCTCCGCCGAGGTTCCGACGCTCAGCCTCGCCGACCAGGACCGCGATCCCGAAGGCTTTGCCGCCGCGCTGGGTGAATCGTTCGAGCGGTTCGGCTTTGCCATCGTCGCCGATCACGGCGTCCCCGGCGACCTGATCGACCGCGCCTGGACGCAGACCAAGGCGCTGTTCGACCTGCCCGAGGAAGAAAAGCGCGGCTATCACGTCCCCGGCGGCGGCGGCGCGCGCGGCTATACCCCGTTCAAGACAGAGATCGCCAAGGATGCCAAGGTCGTCGACCTCAAGGAATTCTGGCATGTCGGCCGCGAACTGCCCGAGGGCCATGGTTACGCTGACCGGATGCCCGCCAATATCTGGCCCGACCGGCCGGAGGGGTTCCGCGAGGATTTCATTGCGCTCTTCTCGGCCTTCGACAAGGCGGGCGACCGGCTGCTCTCGGCGATCGCGCGGCATCTGAAGCTCGATCCGAACTGGTTCGACCCGGCCGTGAAGGACGGCAATTCGGTCCTGCGCCTGCTCCACTATCCGCCGATCCCCGCCGATGCCGAGGGCGTGCGGGCGGGCGCGCATGAGGATATCAACCTCATCACCCTGTTGCTGGGTGCCGAGGAGGCGGGCCTGGAGCTGCTCGACCGCGATTCAGGCGAGTGGCTGGCGATCCGCCCGCCCGAGGGGGCGATGGTGGTCAATGTCGGCGATATGCTGCAGCGGTTGACCAACCATGTCCTGCCGTCGACCACGCACCGCGTCGTCAACCCGCCGGTCGAACGGCGCGGCTTCTCGCGCTATTCGATGCCCTTCTTCCTGCATCCCGCGCCCGACTTCCTGATCAAGACGCTGCCGGGGACGGTGAGCGAGGGGCACCCGGATCGTTATCCGGAGCCGATCACCGCGCATGACTATTTGTTCGAGCGGCTGGTGGAGATCGGGTTGATCAAGAAGTGAGGTGGCGGGCTCGGTGAGACACCCTGCCCTCCCCCAGCCCCTCCCGTTTACGGGAGGGGAGTTTAAGAAATTCACATCCGCGTACCAGCCGCTCCCCTCCCGCAAGCGGGAGGGGATGGGGGAGGGTTAGGGTGCCTCGCAGAGACCGAACCCTCCCCCAACAATCACCCCAGAATATGCATCAGCAACGGCTGGCCGACCAAGCTCTGGCTTCCGCGCAACCGCTCCAGAGCCTGGGCTACCGCGCGCTCCGGCCCTTCATGCGTCACGATCGCGATCATCACGCCGCCGTCCGCCGCTTCGCCGCGCTGGATCAGGCTTTCGATCGACACCCCGGCATCGCGCATCGCGGCGGCGATCTCGGCCAGCACGCCGACCTTGTCCTGCACGGTGAAGCGCAAATAAGCGCGGCCGCGCCGCTCGCCGCTGTCCGCCTTCACCGCCGCGGTCAGCTCATGCGCGGGCATGGCGAAGGATGCGCCATATTCGCCGCGCGCGATGTCGATCAGGTCGGCGACCACCGCGCTGGCGGTCGGCCCATCACCCGCGCCCGCGCCCTGGAACAACAGGCGGCCGACGAAATTGCCCTCCGCGACCACCGCATTGGTCGATCCGGTGACATGCGCCAGCGGATGGTCGAGCGGCACCAGATGCGGATGCACCCGCTGGAACAGGCCATGCGGCCCCTCCTCCGCCACGCCGACCAAGCGAACCCGGTAGCCCAGCGACGCCGCCTGCGCGATGTCGGCGGCCAGCACATGGCGCACGCCAGCGATCGCGACGTCACCGAACGCGGGCTGGGTGCCGAAGGCGATGGCGGCCAGGATCGACAGCTTGTGCGCCGCATCCACGCCATCGATGTCGAAGCTGGGATCGGCTTCGGCGTAACCCAGGGCCTGCGCTTCCGCCAAAACCTCGGCGAAGTCGCGGCCTTCGGCTTCCATCTTCGACAGGATGAAATTGCAGGTCCCGTTGAGGATGCCATAGACCCGCCCGATGGCATTGGCCGCCGCGCCCTCGCGCAGGCCCTTGATGACCGGGATGCCGCCTGCGACGGCCGCCTCGAACTTCAACGCGGCGTTCGAGGCTTCCGCCTTCTGCGCCAGTTCCAGCCCGTGATGCGCCAGCATCGCCTTGTTGGCGGTGACGAAGCCGCGTCCGGCGTCGAGCGCGGTACGCGCCAGCGTCAGCGCGGGGCCGTCCGATCCGCCGATCAGCTCGACCACCACATCGGCATCGGGGTGCGAGGCCAACGCGGCGGTATCGTCCACCCACTCGAAGCGCGACAGGTCGACGCCCCGATCCTTGGTCCGGTCACGTGCGGAGACGGCGACGATCTCGATAGGGCGACCGGCACGTCGGGTAATCAGGTCACGGTTCGCGTCGAGCAGGCGAATGACGCCGCCGCCCACCGTGCCCAGCCCCGCCAATGCCACCCGCAATGCGTCGCCCATAATTCCGTCCTGTATCCCGAGCGTATTGTTGAGATGTGGCGGGTAGCGGATAGAAATGGTCCCTGTCGAGCCATACTGCGACCTTTTATTGCTCGAAACCGACAAAGTCGCTAAAGGCCGCGTATGATCTCCCCCGATTTCGTGGTCATCGATGTCGAGACCGCCTGTTCGCGTACCAGCAGCATCTGCCAGATCGGCATCGTCGGCTATGCGGCAGGGGTAGAGGTGCTCGCCTATGAGACACTGGTCGACCCGTGCGACGAGTTCAGTGGCTTCAACATCGGCATTCACGGTATCCGGCCCGAGCATGTGCTGGGCAAGCCGACCTTTGCGATGCTGCATCCCGAACTCGCCGGGCATCTGGGCGGACGGGTGACGGTGGCGCATTCGGGGTTTGACAAGGGCGCGCTGGGCCGGGCGTGCGAGCGCGACGCGCTGCCCCCGATCGCCGCGCGATGGCTGGACAGCGTGACCATCGCCCGCCGCGCCTGGCCCGATCTGCCCAACCACAAGCTCAACACGCTGGCGGCGTTCCTGGAGCTGGAGCACCATCATCACGACGCGCTGAGCGACGCGCGCGCGGCGGGCCAGGTGGTGCTGCGCGCGATGGCGGAAACCGGGCTGGGGCTGGCCGACTGGTTCACCCCGCCGCCCTCGGCCAGAGCGCGGGCGCGAGCCAAGGGCTGACCTACCGCATGGCCCGCCAGACCGGGTCTATGGTTCCAGATGCCCCCGGGGCCCCGGGCCATCCAAAGCGATCGGCACGCGGTGGCTCTTGTCTCGGGATTTGTCGACCAGCTTGCTGATCCCGATCCGCACCTCATTGGCGAGCATCAGCGCAGGCGTCAGCACATCGAAGCCCGCCTGACACCCACCCTGCAACGCGGCACACGGGATGGAAGCCGCGCGCAGTGCGCCCTCCCCCGTCATGTCGGGATTGGACGGAGTCGGCCCCGTCGGGACGTCATCCCCCAGCCGAGGCGCACGGTCATTGGCCTGACGACGGCCACAGACGATGATGTCCTGATCGGTGCCCGCCGAAGCCGGACAGGGATCGCGCGCCAGGATCGAGAAGCGCTGCGCGCCGGGACCCGGCGGCGGCAGGGGGACGGCGGGCTCCGCCTGGAGCGCGATCAGCAGCAAGGGGATCATCGGCGGCGTCCTTCTGTCACGGCGCGGGCTTGCGCAGGGTCATGCCCCCGTTGCCGGGCGGGTTCGTGTCCATCGTCACGCCCGCAAAGCCGCCGCCGACCAGGAACGGCGACATGTCCTTGATCGGATTGCTCCGCGCGAGCAGTCGGGTACGCTCCTCCATCACCCCCTCATGCCGCCGATCGCCAGGCTCGGGCGGCACGTCGAAGGGGATGCGGAACCGGTCGGCATTGCGACGGCCGCAGACGGTCAGGTCGGTGCTGTTGGGATTGTAGACGCAGCGTATCTCGACACTGGTCAGCTGCCGGGTCCTGGCCACAATCATGTCCACGGAAGGGGATGATGGCGGGGGCGGCAACGCATCCTCGCCCTGCCCCAGCATCGCGGCCATCGCTACGACCAGCATCGTCACGCCCATGACGTCCTCCCGCCATCGCAGGCGCCGATGCGGCTCTGGCTGGCGACTGATCTTGCCATGGGTGGTGGCCGACCGCCAGCGGCTTTGCGATCCCGGTCGAGAGCCGCGTTCCCAGGTTCAGGGTTCGAGACGCCCTCGCGGCTCCGGCCCATCCAGCGTGATGGGCACGCGGTTGCTCCTGTCACGGTGTTTGTCGACGAGCTTGCTGATCCCGATCCGCGCCTCATTGGCGAGCAGCAGCGCCGGGCGCTTGAGATCGAGTTGGCTCATGCATCCCCACTGGGTCGCCGCGCAGCTCGGCCCCGCCCGCAAGGCGCCGATGCCCGTCATATACGGGTTGCTCGGCGTCGGGCCGCTCGGCACCGTATCGGGGAGTTCGGGCAACCGATCATCGGTCTGCCGCCGACCGCATACGACGATATCCTTCGCGTTTCCCGCCGACACGGGACAAGGATCGCTCAGCAGGATGGAAAAGCGTTCCGTCCCCGGCCGGGGTGGTGGCGGCACGGATGCAGCCTGCACGGCGAAGAGCAAGAGGGACAGCATCGGCGATCAATCCCCCAGAGTGAAGGTCCACTGTCGAGGCTATCGACCGCCGCGCTCTCAATCAATCGCGGTGCGAAACAACGTGCGCGGTTTGCTGGTGCAATATTTGTCGCCGACCACCGCACAATAGGTGCCGTTATTGGCGAAGGCCCTCGCCTTGGAGTCGACAGCGACGCCGTGGTCGGGCGCGAGGCGATAGGGGGAAGGACGCTTGCCGCCGTGGCAGGTCGACAGGGTACACGCAGGCGTCAGGCGAGGCAGCGTCAGTCCCTGCTCCCCATCGGACGCAGGAGCGACCAGTAACAGCAACAACGGCACCATCGTCCTTCTCCCCTTTTTTGCAGCCCCTTTGGTCCTCGCCCCTGTCGGGACGTCAGTCCTGGCCGACCGGCCCTATGCCCAGCCGAGGTATCTCGATCGCGGGGCAGCGGTCCATGACGACCTTCAGCCCGGCCGCCTCGGCCCGTGCGGCGGCTTCGTCGTTGACGACACCCAGCTGCATCCAGATCGCCTTGGCGCCAATCGCGATAGCCTCGTCCACGATCGCACCCACCGCATCCGAACGGCGGAAGATGTCGACGATGTCGATGGAGTCGCCCAGCTGGCCCAGCTCGCGAAAGACGAACTCGCCATGCACATGCTCGCCGGTGATCTGCGGATTGACCGGAATCACGCGGTAGCCATGATCCTGTAACCGCTTCATCACGCCGTAAGAGGGGCGGTCGGGACGATCCGATGCACCGACCAGCGCGATGGTCCGCGCCGTCGTCAGCAGCTCGCGAATATCCTCATCGGCGGTCAACGGCATTGGCGATCCCTTTCGTCACCGCCCATGCCGGATATTTCCTTGCGAAAGTGGCGGTCTGTCGCGTTCCAACGCCCCGCAGCCCCGCCGGTTTCATCACAGACGGTCGAGCGCCTCCGCCACCTTCGCCGCGAGCGGGGCGAACACCGTATCGTCCTCCCCCGCCGCCGGGGGCTGGCCCGCGTCCGACGCGGTGCGAATCGCGATGGTCAGCGGGACCCGGCCCAGGAACGGGATGCCCAGCTCCACCGCCGCCGCCTCCGCGCCGCCTGACCCGAACGGGTCGGAGATGCCGCCGCAATGGGGGCAGCAATAGCCCGCCATATTCTCGACCAGCCCGAGGATCGGCACGCCCGCCTTTTGGAACAGGTCGATGGCCCGGCGCGCATCGATCAGCGCCAGGTCCTGCGGCGTCGACACGATCACCGCGCCCGCCGGACGATGCTTCTGCACCATGGTCAGCTGCACGTCGCCGGTGCCAGGCGGCAGGTCGAGCACCAGCAACTCGGTCGCGCCCCAGTCGCCATCGACCAGCTGGCTGAGCGCGCCCGCCGCCATCGGCCCGCGCCAGGCGATCGCCTTGTCGGGCTCGACCAGCTGGCCCATCGACAGGAGGGACACGCCATAGGGCGTGGCCACGGGTTGCAGCTTGCCGTCCTGCGCGACCGGCTTCACGCCCTCTGCCGCCATCAGGCGCGGCTGCGACGGGCCATAGATATCGGCGTCGACCAGACCCGTCTTGCGACCGCTGCGCGCCAGCGCGATGGCGAGATTGGCCGACAGGGTGGACTTGCCCACCCCGCCCTTGCCGCTGGCGACCGCGATGATGCGACGCTCGCGCTTCTCGGCGGTCAGGACCACGCGGACCTCCTCGACGCCCGACTGCATCGCGGCGGCCTTGACCTCTTCCTCCAGCGCGTGACGCCCCGCGCCGTCGAGGCCCGTCGTGTCCAGGACGACGCCCGCCCGCGCGCCCTCCATCCGCACATTCGCGCGCTTGCCCGCCACCGCGGCGACCGCCGCCTTTACCGTCTCGATCATGCTCATGGCGGCCAGATAGGATGCGAAGCGCGGCTTGGCACTGTTTTTGTCGGCGAACCGTTCCTATAACGATGAGCATGAGAAAGCTGACGGGCTGGTTTCGACGCCCCCCCATTCTTGCCGCCGAAACGCCAAAGGGCCCCTGGGGCGGGTCCGGCGAGGACTCGGATGGCGGTCCCCGCAACCCCTGGGCCGTGCCGCCGGGCGGCCGCAAGCCCGCGGCGAAACCCACCGCGCTGGATGAATTCATCCGCAAGGCGCGCGGGTCTGGCGGCGGCGGTCCGGGCGAAGGCCCCGGCAATGGCGGCGGCTTTGGCGGGATTCCGGGCGCACCCGGTGGCCGAGCACTCTGGGCGATCGGCGCGGCGATCATCGTCGCGGTCTGGGTGCTCTACACCTCGATCCATCCGATCGGGCCGCAGCAGCGCGGCGTCGTCACCTATTTCGGGCGCTATACCGGCATTCTCGAACCCGGTATCCAGATCACCGCCCCGGCCCCCATCGCCAGCGTCCGTGTGCTGGACGTGCAGAAGATCCGCACCGAGAATTTCCCGGAAGGGTCGGGCGAAAATCTGGTCCTGACCGGGGACCAGAACATCATCGACCTCAGCTATTCGGTGCGCTGGGACATCGCCAATCCGCGCGACTTCGCCTTCCGCCTGGCCCAGCCGCAGGAAACCGTGCGCGCCGCCGCCGAAAGCGCCATGCGCGCGGTGATCGCCGAAACCACGCTCGACCAGGCGCTGGGTTCAGGCCGGACCAATATCGGCCAGCGGGTGCAGGAGCTGACCCAGTCGATCCTGAACGAATATCGCTCCGGCGTGCGCATCCAGGGCGTCGAGATCAAGCAGGCCGCCCCGCCGCAGCAGATCGTCGACGACTTCAACAAGGTCACGGCGGCGCAGCAGCGCGCGGTCGCCGACGTCAACCAGGCGAAGTCCTATGCCCAGCAGGTCGTCGCCAAGGCGCAGGGTGAGGCGGCGCAGTTCGACAAGGTGTACGAACAATATCGCCTGGCCCCCGAAGTGACCCGCCGCCGCATGTATTACGAGACCATGGAGGCCGTGCTGGCCAAGGCCGACAAGACCATCGTGGAAGCACCGGGCGTGGTCCCCTATCTTCCGCTGTCCAAGGCGACGCCCCGGCCGCTGCCACCCGAAATCACGGCGACGGCCCCGGCCACGCCGAACCCCACGCCCAACCAGGGAGGCGGCCAGTGAACGGCCTGACCCTTCGCAATCCGATCGTGGCGGCCGTCGCGCTGCTGGTCGCGGTGATCCTGGCGGCGGCGACCTTCTCGATCGTGCGCGAGACGCAGCAGGCAGTGATCTTCCGCTTCGGTCAGCCGCGGCTGGTCGTGAACGGCTATCGCCCCGGCGAGGATATCGGCAACAGCGGGGCGGGCCTGATCGCGCGCATCCCGTTCGTCGACCGCATCGTGTGGGTCGACAAGCGCGTGCTCGACCTCGACCTGGAAAAGACCCAGGTGTTGTCGACCGACCAGCTGCGCATGAACGTCGACGCCTTTGCCCGTTTCCGCGTCATCGATCCGCGCCGGATGCTGGCGACGGCGGGCAGCGTCGACGGCGTCATCAACCAGCTGCGCCCGATCTTCGGCTCGGCTTTGCGCAACGAACTTGGCAAGCGGCGCTCGTCCGAACTGCTCAGCCCGGAGCGCGGCCAGGTGATGGACGCGATCCAGGTCCGGCTCGACCGGATCGCGCGCCAGTACGGCGTGCAGATCGTCGACGTGCGGATCAAGGAAGCCGAACTGCCGTCGGGCACGCCGCTGCAAAGCGCGCTTGCTCGGATGCAGACCGCCCGCCAGCAGGAAGCGATCACCATCGCCGCGCAGGGCCAGAAGCAGGCACAGATCGTGCGTGCCGACGCCGATGCGCAAGCGGCGCAAATCTATGCCCAGGCGTTCGGCAAGGATGCGGGCTTCTATGATTTTTACCGCGCCATGCAGTCCTATCGTCATACCTTCGGCGCGGACGGCTCCAACCAGGAACGCGGCGCGACCCAGATCATTCTGTCGCCCGAGAACAGCTATTTGAAGGAATTCACCGCGCCGGGCCGATAGGTGGAATTTCCACCTTTCCGCTCGTTCATATTCAAGCGTCGTTCAGCCAAACCGTGACAAATAGGCCACGGTCAAACTGAATTTTTTCTTTGAGAGGACCCCAGCCCAGTGCGTTACGCCTACGCCATTACCAGTGCGCTCCTCCTCGGTGGCGCGACCGCGACCCTGGCCCTTCAGCCCGGCACCGCCCAGGTCGCGCAGAACGAACCCGGCGCGATCCAGGCGGTCGCCCCGCGCGCCGGCGCGCCGATGAGCTTTGCCGACATGGTCGCCAAGCTCCAGCCCGCCGTCGTCAACATTTCGACCAAGCAGTCGATCACGGTGAAGCAGCAGGCGAACCCGTTCGCGGGCACGCCGTTCGAGGGCTTTTTCGGCATGCCCGGCGGCGGCGGTGGCGGACAGCCTCGCAAGCAGGAAGGTGCCTCGCTGGGGTCGGGCTTCCTGATCTCGCCCGACGGCTATATCGTCACCAACAACCATGTCATTGCGCCGGGCGCGCAGGGTGCCTCGGTCGATTCGATCACCGTCACGCTCAACGATCGCAAGGAATATACCGCCAAGGTCGTCGGTCGTGACGAGACCTCGGACCTCGCCGTCCTGAAGATCGATGGCAAGAACCTGCCCTTCGTCCGCTTCGGCGACTCGTCGCGGGCGCGGCCGGGCGACTGGGTGCTGGCGATCGGCCAGCCCTTTGGCCTGTCGAGCACGGTAACCGCCGGTATCGTCTCGGCCGTGCACCGCGTGACCGGTCAAGGCGCCAATGATCGCTTCATCCAGACCGATGCGGCGATCAACCAGGGCAATTCCGGCGGTCCGATGTTCGACATGAACGGCAATGTGATTGGCATCAACAGCCAAATCTATTCGCAGTCGGGCGGCAATATCGGCATCGGCTTCGCCATTCCGGCGGAGGACGCCAAGCCGATCGTCGAGCGCCTGATGAAGGGCCAGAAGATCGAGCGCGGCTATCTGGGCGTGCAGATCGGTGGTCCGGTCACCGACGATGTCGCCGCGTCGCTGGGCATCCCCAAGAACCAGGGGGAAATCATCGCCAAGGTCGAGCCCAATGGCCCGGCCGCCAAGGCGGGCCTGAAGGCGTTCGACGTGGTGACCAAGGTCAACGGCCAGGCCGTCACGCCCGAGCAGACCCTGTCCTATCTGATCGCCAATGTTCAGCCGGGCGGCCGTGTCCAGCTGGAGGTGCTGCGCGGCGGCAAGCCGGTGTCACTGACCGCGACCGCCGCGACCCGTCCGTCCAACGAAGCGCTGGCGGCGCAGCTGGGCGACGGTGCCGACGCCTTCCCCGACAGCGACGACGATGCGCAGGTGGCACCGACTGCCGGTGGCGGGCTGGGCCTGTCGGTTCAGGCGCTGACCCCCGCGATCGCGCGGGCGATCAACGTCGATCCGGCGACCCAAGGCGTGGTCATCGCAGCGGTCGATCCGTCGAGTGATGCCGCCTCCAAGCTGAAGCGCGGTGACGTGATCAGCGCGATCAACGGCGTGCCGGTACGCAGTGCCGAGGACGTGCAGCGCGTCGTCGCCGCCGCCAAGGCCGCCGGGCGTCCGCAGGTGCTGGCGCAGATCACGCGCGGCAAGATCGCCGACCGCCTGATGCCGCTGCGCATCAAATAAGCCCGGCCTTAATCGGCTGAACGCAAAAGGCCGTCGCATCCCCGGGGTGCGGCGGCCTTTTGCTATTCCCGTCCTCGCGCACTGCGATAAGATGCGCGCCATGGACGGTATCTTCATCGGCACAGGCGGCGGCAAGCCTCAGGCGATCGACCTCAAGCGCGCGAACCGGCACGGCCTGATCGCGGGCGCGACCGGCACCGGCAAGACGGTGACGCTGCAAACCATGGTCGAGGGGTTTTCACGCGCCGGGGTGCCCAGCTTCGTCGCCGATGTGAAGGGCGACCTGTCCGGACTGGGGCTGGCCGGATCGGCGCTGGGCAAGACCCATGCGGCCTTTTCTGCCCGCGCCGCCGAACTGGGCATGACCGACTGGGCCTATGAGGCCGCCCCCGTGCAATTCTGGGATTTGTTCGGCACGCAAGGCCACCCGGTCCGCGCCACCGTGTCGGAGATGGGCCCGCTGCTCCTCGCCCGGATGATGGGGTTGAACGAGACGCAGGAGGGGGTGCTGACCATCGCCTTCCATCTCGCCGACAAGGAAGGGCTGCTGCTCCTCGATCTGGACGACCTCCAGGCGATGCTGGCCGAGTGCGCCGCCCGCGCTGACGAGCTGACCACCACCTATGGCAATGTGTCGAAGCAGTCGGTCGGCGCGATCCAGCGCGCGCTGCTCCAGCTGCGCACGCAAGGCGCGGAGCATTTCTTCGGCGAACCCGCGTTGGAACTCGCCGACCTGATCCGCACCGACGAGAACGGGCGCGGCGTCGTCAACATCCTGGCCGCCGATCAGCTGATGGCGAGTCCCAAGCTCTACGCCACCTTCCTCCTGTGGCTGTTGTCCGAACTGTTCGAGCAGCTTCCCGAGATCGGCGACCCCGACAAGCCCAAGCTGGTCTTCTTCTTCGACGAGGCGCATCTGCTGTTCGACGATGCCGCCCCCGCTTTGGTCGACACGATCGAGCGCGTCGTGCGGCTGATCCGGTCGAAGGGCGTCGGCGTCTATTTCATCACCCAGAACCCGATCGACGTGCCCGACAAGATCGCCGGACAGTTGGGCAACCGGGTGCAGCACGCGCTACGCGCCTTCACCCCGCGCGACCAGGCGGCGGTGCGTTCGGCAGCCGAGACGTTCCGCGCCAATCCCGGCGTCGATGTCGCCACCGCGATTACCGAGTTGAAGGTCGGCGAGGCGCTGGTCTCGCTGCTCCAGCCCGATGGTTCGCCCTCGCCAGTCGAGCGCACACTGATCGCCCCGCCGCGCAGCCGGGTCGGCCCCGCGACGCCGGAAGAGCGTAAGGTGCTGGTCGAAACCGATGCGGTCGGCACCAAATACGACCAGGCGGTGGACCGCGAATCGGCCGAGGAACTGCTCGCCGCCAAGACCCAGGAGGCGGCCGCCGCCGCTGCGGAAGCCAAGGCACAGACCGAAGCCGACAAACAGGCAGCGCAACAGGCCAAGGCCGATGCGAAGGCCGCCAAGGAAGCCGAACGCGCCCGCATCGCCGAACAGCGCGAAGCGGCCAACTCTCCCTGGGCCAAGATGGCGACCAGCGCGGCGCGCTCGGCCAGTTCCTCAATCGGGCGACAGGTGGCGAACGAGATCGGTAAGCAGGTGTTCGGCAATGGCTCGCGGCGGCGTTCGAGCAATGCGGGCGGCGGCATCGTCGGCGCGGTGGTGCGCGGGGTGCTGGGGAATCTGTTCCGGGGATAAGCGCCCTCCCTCAGCCATCCTCCCCGCTATCGCAAGCGGGCCCTCTCTTGGCGGAAGAGGGAGGGTGAAACTCCCGAGCGCCCTTTATTCCCGCTTCCAAACTTCGGGTCAGCCTGAGCACAGTCGAAGGCCAAGAGTTTCAGTCTGCGCAGAAACGTGGACAAGTAGCTCCACCCCGGCGAAGGCCGGGGTCCAGTTGTGGTGCGCTCTCGATGGCGTATCGCCTTGGCCTCCCACGCAGCGTTGTGCGCGCTATATGCTTCGCGGCATCTGGACCCCGGCCTTCGCCGGGGTGAAGCCTGAGGGTGAGCGGTTTCCTTCGGTCTTCGACGTAGGTCAGGCTTAACGGCAGTGGAAAGACTATCACACTCTCCGTTCCCCCTGAACGAAGTCGAACGGCACATGCCCCCGCCTCCCCGCACAGAAACGCTAGGCGCGCGCGCCGCACTCTGCCACATCTGCGCGCATGAGCCGGATTTCCACGACCGACACCCGCCCCATCGCCGAACTGACCCTGCGCGGCATCGCGCTGGGCGGGATCATCACGCTGCTGTTCACGGCCGCGAACGTCTATCTGGGGCTGAAGGTCGGACTGACCTTCGCCACCTCGATCCCGGCGGCGGTCATCTCGATGGCGATCCTGCGCTATCTGCCCAACAGCTCGGTGCTCGAGAACAACATCGTCCAGACGGTCGCCTCGGCGGCGGGGACGCTGGCGGCGATCATCTTCGTGCTGCCCGGTCTGGTCATGATCGGTTGGTGGCAGGATTTCCCCTATTGGCTGACCGCCGGGATCACCGCGACGGGCGGCATTCTGGGCGTGATGTTCTCGGTCCCCCTGAGGCGCGCGCTCGTGGTCGACACCGACCTGCCCTATCCTGAGGGACGCGCCGCCGCCGAAGTGCTGAAGGTCGGTGCCGGCAGCCGCGAGGGCGAGGCGGAGAGCACGACCGGCCTGCGCCTGATCGTCGTCAACGCCATCGCCTCGGCCGCTTTCGCCGTGCTGACCCAGACCAAGCTGGCGGTCGCTGAGGCCGCGGTCTGGTTCCGCACCGGGGCCGGCGCGACCGGCATTTCGGGCGGGCTGTCCTTTGCGCTGATCGGGGTCGGGCATCTGGTCGGTCTGTCGGTCGGCATTGCCATGCTGGCGGGGATCGCCATCGGCTGGTGGGTGGCGCTGCCTATCCTGACCGCCATGGCCCCCTCGACCGGGCCGGTCGCCGAATGGGCGGGCGGTATTTTCAGCCGTGACGTCCGCTTCCTGGGCGCGGGCGTGATCGGCGTGGCGGCGATCTGGACGCTGTTGAAGATCATCGGGCCGGTCGTCGGTGGCATCCGCTCCTCGCTCGCCGCTTCCTCGGCGCGGCGCGACGGTGCGGTGCTGGCGATCGGCGAGCGCGACCTGCCGATCGGCATCGTCGCGACCGTGGCGCTGGCGACGCTGGTGCCGATCGCGGGGCTGCTCTGGTCGGTAATTGCGGGCGGGCCCCTGGCGGCGGCGGGCGTGGCGCTGATCGGGGGGGCGCTGCTGTTCATCCTGCTCATCGGACTCGTGATCGCCGCGGTGTGCGGCTATATGGCGGGCCTAATCGGGGCGTCGAACAGCCCGGTGTCGGGCATCGGCATCCTGTCGGTGATGGCCGCAGCCCTGCTGCTCGTCGGTCTGTTCGGGCGCGGCACGTCGCCGGAGACGACTCAGGCGCTGGTCGCCTATGCGCTGATCGTCACCGGCGTCGTCTTCGGCGTCGCCACCATCTCCAACGACAATCTCCAAGACCTGAAGACCGGCGAGCTGGTCGGCGCGACGCCGTGGAAGCAGCAAGTGGCGCTGGTCATCGGTGTCGTCTTCGGCAGCCTGGTGATCCCGCCGGTGCTCGACCTGCTCAACGCGACCCTGGGCTTTGCAGGGACCCCGGGCGCGGGGCCCAACGCGCTGTCCGCGCCTCAGGCGGCGTTGATCTCGGCGCTGGCCAAGGGTGTGCTGGGCGGCGATCTCAACTGGGCGATGATCGGGGTCGGCGCGCTGGTCGGGGTCGGTGTGATCGTCGTCGACGAAATCTGCGGCAAGCTCGGCTGGCTGCGCCTGCCGCCGCTGGGCGTGGGGCTGGGCATCTATCTGCCCATGTCGGCGACGCTGCCGGTCGTGATCGGCGCCACCATCGGCCATGCCTATGACCGCTGGGCCAAGCGCAGCGCCAACCCGGAAGCCGCCGAGCGGCTGGGCGTGCTCGCCGCAACCGGGCTGATCGTCGGCGAAAGCCTGTGGGGCGTGGGTTTCGCCGGGATCGTCTACCTCACCAACTCGGACGCGCCGCTGGCGCTGGTCAGTGAGGGTTTCGCTACCCCCGCGCTGGTCGGGGGGACGATCTTGTTCCTCGGGATCGTGGCGGCGCTGTATCGCTATACGCGCCGCCAGGTGGTCAGTCTGCCGCCAGTGGTGCGCTGATCAATTATTCCGCCCCTATAAGGGGAGGTGGCAGGCCGTAGGCCTGACGGAGGGGTGTCGCGCTTTCGATAGGGGGACACCCCTCCACCATGCTTTGCATGGTCCCCCTCCCCTTGCAGGGGAGGAATAGAGGGGCGCCGCTAGGCCGTTACATGGCGGCCAGCAACTCGCTGATCTTCACGAACGCAAAGCCGATCGAGCTGTCCGCGATGCCATAGGGCAGGAACAGCGAGTCGCCGTGTCGGATCGCGCCGCAGGAATAGACGACGTTGGGCACATAACCCTCGCGATCCTGATCCTTGGCAGCGAGGATCGGCTGCTTGGTGCGGCCCAGCACCTTGGACGGATCGTTCTTGTCGAGCAGCGCCGCGCCGATCGAATATTTACGCATCGCGCCGACGCCGTGGGTCAGCATCAGCCAGCCTTCGTCTACCTCGATGGGCGGGCCGCAATTGCCGATCTGGACCAGTTCCCAGGGGAAAACCGGGGTCAGGATCTTCTCGCCCTCGTCCCAATGGGTCAGCGAGTCGGACTTGAGCAGGAACAGGTTTTCGCCGTCCTGCCGTCCGATCATCATATACTGGCCCGCCACCTTGCGCGGGAACAGCGCCATGCCTTTGTTGCGCGCCGCCGAGCCGGTCATCGGCACCAGGTCAAACGAGCGGAAGTCGCGGGTACGCATCAGTTCGGACTGGATGCCCGCACCGTCATAGGCCGTGTAGGTGCCGATCCATTCCAGCGCGCCGTCGTCATGTGTGAATTGGACGATCCGCATGTCCTCCAGCCCCTTGGACTGGGCCTGGGTGATCGGGAAGATGACCGTGCCCGACAAGGTCGAGTCGCGGTGGCGGTGCACCGTGATCGGCCCATTGGGCATCGTATCGTCCCCCCAGCCATGCACGTCGGTCGCCGTCGCGAAGGGCGGCTCGGGCGCGAGGCGCAGCTGGTTCTGGTCGTTGATGATGCCCTCGCGGAAGGCCACCGAGGAGATATGCCCCTCGCCCACCGCGCGCATCGACATTAGGATACGCTGCGACCCCGGTTGGATGCCGGTCTGGTCGAAATGCGGCACCGCCGAGGGGTTCATCAGCGCGGCGGCGGCATAGCTGTATTCATGACAGAAATACGCCCCGATCAACTGGCGCTTCTCGTCACCGATCTTCGATCCGTCGAGCTTCAGCAGATCCTCGATCTGATCATAACGGGTCATGAAAACACGGCGCGTCTGCCAATGCCGTGCCTCGAAATCCTTCAGGACGGTTTCCAGCTGGTCGCGCGCTTCCTGCGGCGACATGGCCAGCACCTCGCCGACCAGACGTTCGGTACGGCTGGGCGGCGCACCGTTGCCGCCGCCCCAGGCGATGTGAAACGGTCGTACCACGACACGCGAAGGATCGGCATGAAGCCGCAGCCGGTGGTTGAACAAATCCATCGCGCTACTGTCTCGCCATGTTACCCAAAACGCTCGTCACACCCCCCATGCGATCCCGCATCAGGCGATATGACGATCGGCTCCTGCCATGGATGAGGCGGATTGGCAAAGACTTGCGATGGCGCAATTGGCGAGTTGCAGGGCTAGGATCGACTCCGCACCCTGGTTCCGGTTGAGCCCGGTCGGCATCAGACCATCGAAACAGCCGCCGTCATGCGCGGTCGCCAACGGCAGGTCGAGGTCGTTCGCACCCAGGAACCAGCCATAGGCCCGTTCCCCCTCGGCGATCCAGCGCGCATCGGCGGTGGCGAGATAGGCGGATCGACAGGCCTCGACCGTCGCCTGCGCCTCCAGCGGCTGCTGGTCGAACTGCAAGGGTTCGGCATAGGGGCGACCGAAGCTCTCGCTGCCGACCGCACGGAAACGGCCTTCGGGCGAGGTCTGCTTGGCGACGATCCATTCCAGCGTCGCGATGCCGCAATCGATCAATTCCTGCCGACCCAGCGCACGCCCCGCCTCGATCAGCGCCTGCGGTACGCGGGCATTGTCGTAGGCGAGCACGATCTCGAACCACTGCCATTCCGGGCGCCGTGCCTCTTCCAGCAAAGCGAGGTGCAGCGGGGGGAGCTTTTCGAGGATGGCACGCGCCAGCTGATGCCCCGGCCGCGCTTCCAGCATGGCCGCCGCGCCCAGCATGGCAAAGGCCTGCGCCCGCAGCGAACCTAGATCGAGCGCCAGCGAAGCGGTGGCATCGAACCACATCTGGGCCCAGTCGCGATGCTTGCCCTGCTGCGCGTCGCGCGCGGTCACGCCCAATGCCCAGAGGGTGCGGCCGTTGGAGTCCTCGGACCCCACCTCCTCGCACCAACTACGGTCGAAGCGCATGAAGTTGCGATAGCGCCGCTCTTCGGGATTCCAAGCATATTGCAGGAACGAGGCGTAGATGGTCGTCCACTTGTCCCGCGTCACCGGATCGATATCCGGCGCCTGGGTCATGAAGATCAGCGCGCGCGCATTGTCGTCGATGCAATAGCCATGGCGGCGGTCGGGCACGGAATAAATGGCATGCTGCAACATGCCGGTCGAATCGCTCATGCGCTCGACAGCGGACAGATCAGGCGCAAGCGGCTTGATCGACGCCTGGTGGGCGCTGCCGATCCGGCGCGGGCGGGCGGTGATGGCGGTGGCGAATTGCTCGATCGCGGCTTCGGCCAGGCGAGGCCAGATCATGGTGCGACCGCGCGCATAGGCGCGGGCGGACAGGCGGTTGCGCGCCGTCTCGTCCGACAGCAGCCGGTCGATCTCGCGGGCAAAGGCCCCGACATCGCCGAACGGCACCAGCACGCCGTGGTCGTCGTCCAGAATCTCGGTCGCATGGACATAGGGAGTGGATACCACCGCCTTGCCGACACCGACTGCATAGGACAGCGTGCCGCTCGTGATCTGGGCGGGGTTGGAATAGGGCGTCGCGTAGATGTCGGCGGCCTGTAGATAGTCGAGCAGTTCGTCATGCTCGACGAACGAGTCCACGAAAGCGACATTGCCGGATACGCCCAGCGTGTCGGCCAGCGCCTTCAGCCGGTCGCGATACGCCTCGCCCTCATGCGCGATCAGATTGGGGTGAGTCGCGCCCAGCACGACGTAGAGCAACTCGGGATGGTTCGCGGCGACGGCGGGCAGCGCCTCGATGATTGTCTCGATTCCCTTGTTCGGGGCGAGCAGGCCAAAGGTCAGCACGACCTTGCGCCCTTGCCAGTCGAAGCGTGGCTTCAGCGCCTCGGGCGACATCAGCGCGCGATCGGGAACGCCGTGCGGGATCATCGCGATCTGACGCGGATCGGCCCCATAGACGCGCTGCAGGATGTCGCGGCCCTTTTCGGCCATGACGATGATGCGGGCGCAGCGCCGCAGCAGCCCTTCCATCACGCGGCGTTCGTCCGCGGAGGGCTTTTCCAGCACGGTGTGCAGTGTCGCGATCACGGGCAGCGTGGTGCGGTCGAGGAGCGCGAGCAGATGCTCGCCCGCTGCGCCACCATAGATGCCATACTCATGCTGGACCCAGATGGCCTGCGCGCCGCTCGCCTCGATCCGGCGGGCGGTGTCGAGATAGGCCGACCGCTCATGCTGCGGAATGGAGGCGGTCACCGCCGGGGGATAGGCGTAGCGGCCGGGATGATCGTCCATCGCATAGACGTCGACGGCAATTTCCGGGAAACGGTTGCGCAGCGCGGAATGGACATCGGTGGTGAAGGTCGCGAGCCCGCACTGACGCGGCAGGAAATTTCCAATGAGCGCCAGTCGTTCGATCACGGTTCCGTTCGCATCCACCATATCGCATGTCCTTGCAGGCGCGAGGAAAGTGACGGGTCCGCCGATCTTTCTCGCCAGCAGATCAACCCGCCTGACCCGGGAAGGTTGCAAACCGTATTACATATTTGCTGCACCGCAACCGCAAGAGGTCGTGGTGGACAACAGGCGATCGAAACCTTGTTCCCTCGCCACCGCCGTCATGACGCTATGGCAACGATATCATGCCCAAGCTATCACGCGAGGGGACGGGGCCGGGATCATCGGCCTCGTAGGGGGAGAGGGACAGATGTGGGGATCGATCATAGGCCGCGCCGTACTGGGATTGGCCTTGGGCTCGCTTGCCGTGGCCAGCCATGCCAAGGGCATCAGCTATGACTGCGACAGCGCGCCGGGGCATTTTTCCGAATTGAACCTGCCGGTGGAGTCGGTGCCGTTCATCGTGACCGGCAAGGTCCAGCTAAATACGCTGGCCGAGCACAAGACCTATATCCCGTCCACCAAGCTGACGATCGCCTCCGCCACACCGGCTGGCCAATCGCCGGAGAGCTATGCCGGTCTCACACTGGTGGCGCTCGCCATGGATGCCAAGACGCCGGGGACCAAACCCCTGCCCGTCCAGATGTCGGGCTTCACGGCGAATGGGCGGGATGACGACATGCTGCCCCACAGCGTCACCGACAAGCTCGGCGTCGCCCAGCCCTTTCGCCTGAGCTATGACGGTCGCCAAGTCGTCGTCACGATCGGCGACGACACGAAAAGCTTTCCGCTGAAGACCGACAACCCGATGGTGCAGGTGATGTGCTCGACCGGCGAGTTCCTCTACACCGATCTCCAGATCCTATCGGGGCGCTGATCGTCCGTCGGGCGCGAGGCTTAGCCGCCCGCGCCCGATGAGGCCGCCGCGCCGCCGGGGGCGCGGTCGGTGGCATCCTGGATCGCCTTGCTGGCGGCGGGTGCCTTGCCGTCGGGCTTGTAGCCTGGCTGATAGGTGATGCTGGCGTCCTTGCGCGCCTTTTGCAGCGTCTGGCCCATCGCATCGGCGATCGCCTTGCGTCGCAGGATTTCGCCCGCCAGCCCGCGTGCGACATTGCCCGCGATCGGCGTCGGCATCCGCTGGATGATCGCATTGGCGGTATAGACGCCCTTGTACGGCAGGAAGATCGGATCGGCCAAAGGCTGTTTGGCGACCTGCGCCGCGACGGCGGGGTCGAGGAACGCCGAGTCGATCAGGACATGATCGCGGCTGAAGGGCGTAGCATTGCGGGTCAGCCCGTCGGCCAGCGCGTCCAGCGTCTTGTACTGGCCGAGCGACAGCAGCGCCTCGGTGCTCGCCGGTTGGGCGAAGCGGATCTGGTCGACATAGAATTTCTGCCGCTGCGCGAACTCATAGGGGTGCGCCGCGATATAGGCGTCGACCGCCTGGACGGTCGGCACGGGCACGGTGTTGGCCAGCTTTTCGGCCAGCATCTCGACCAGCAGCTTCTGCTCCTGCCGTTCGCGCCGGGCGGCATATTCGGGAGTCTTGTCGAGTCCCATCTTCTGCGCGGCGTGGGCCAGCAGGGTGCGGTCGACCAATTGCGGCAGGATCGTCTTGCGATAGGCGAGGCGATCGATACCCGGCGGCGCATCCACCAGTTCGGCGTCCAGTCCTTGCGTCGATATGGCCTGGCCATCGACGGTCGCGACCGACTGGCCGTCGGACTTGGACTGGCAGCCGGACAGCGCCAGCGCGGCAAGAGGAAAGGCGCTCCAGAGCAGATGTTTCACGCGAACACTCCATCACGAACCGGCAGGGCCGCCTTTGCACGATCCCACCCGACGATGAGCCGATCGCCAGCCCCGTCTCGTCGTTCCTGCCGCTAAAGCGGTTGCGAAATCCTTATCCAAGCGAGAATTGGCGATGCCCCATGAAAAAACCGGCCGCCCTTTCGGGCGACCGGTCGCTTTTCCACGTCGGGTGACGGGATCAGGCGATGACGGCGCGCGGCGCATGGCCGCGGCGGCGCAGGACAAAGCCCACCAGCACCAGGCCCAGCAGCATCATCGCCCAGGTCGCAGGCTCGGGCACCGCGACCGGCACCGACGCCGCACCATAAGCACCGCTGCCGCTATCGGAGGCCACGCCGATGCCCAGGCCAGTCGTCGGGTCGATATTGTAGATCGTCGTGCCCTTGACGCCGAACAGCGTGTCACCGGTCGAGGCCAGGCCGAAGATATCGGGCGTGCCGCCGATCAGTCGGGTCGCGGCGGTGGTCGGGTCGACCACGGCCAGGCCGAGATTGCTGGCGAGGTAGAGCTGCCCCTTGAAGAAGGCGAGATCGCCCGAAGACTGCAGCGCGCCCATCGAGCCGACCAGGCTGGCCTGACCATTGGTCGTGTTGATCTTGTACAGATTGTTGTCGCCCGAGCCGAAAAGCGTGCCGTCCGCCCCGAAGACCAGACCATTGACGAACGAACCCAGCGAACCCAGCATCGTGCTCGCGCCGGTCGACTGCGAGATCTTGAACAGCGAACCGCCATCCACGCCGAACAGATCGCCCCCATTGTTAAGCGCGATGTCGAACATCGTGGTGCCGGTCTTGCCCAGCACGGTGCTGGTCTTGGTCGCCGTGTCATAGGACACCAGGCTGCCATTGGCATCGTTGATCAGGATGGTCGGGCTGGCGCTCGCGGTGCCCGTCGCACCCAGACCGACGAGCGTCGCCGCCATCATCGCGAAAAATTTGACGATCTTCTGCACAAGCCTGTTCCCTACGCGCATCACGAAGATGCCGATCATGAGTCGGAATTACCGCGACACATGATCGACTTCAAACATTTCCACTGTTTCATATAGGGATGAATGAGACGTTAGGAGGCTTTCACCCGCGACCGCGATAGCCCGCAACCCCCTGATCCGGCAGCCAAAGATCGGCCGGTGGCGCGGACGATTGCCAGAACACGTCGATCGGGATGCCACCGCGCGGATACCAGTATCCGCCGATACGCAGCCAAACGGGCTTCATTTCCTCGAACAATCGCTCGCCGATGCCGACGGTGCAATCCTCGTGGAAACCGGCATGATTGCGGAAGCTGCCCAAGAACAGCTTCAGCGACTTCGACTCGACGATCGTCTCGCCGGGCAAATAGTCGATGACGAGGTGTGCGAAGTCGGGCTGTCCGGTCACCGGGCATAGCGAGGTGAACTCGGGTGCCGCGAACCGGACCAGATAGGTCCGTCCGGGACGGGGGTTGGGAACATAATCGAGCACCGCCTCTTCCGGGGAAGCGGGCAGCGCGCTGGTCTGGCCGAGATGCTTCATGAAGGCCATGTAGGAGAATCATGCCCCAATCGCCAACGCTGATCCCCATTCTCGGCGACCAATTGTCGATGAATCTGTCATCGCTGGAGGGCGCGGACCCCAAGCGCACGATCCTGCTGATGATGGAGGTCGAGGACGAGACGGGTTACGTCCGCCACCATAAGGCCAAGATCGCCTATATCCTGTCCGCCATGCGCCACCATGCCGAGGCCTTGAAGAAGGCGGGCTGGACGGTCGACTACGTCAAGCTGGACGATCCCGACAATGCGGGCAGCTTCACCGGCGAGGTCGCCCGCGCGGTCGAGCGGCACGACCCCGAACGTATCGTCGTGACCCAGGCGGGCGAATGGCGGGTCGCCGCCATGCTGGAGGCGTGGGAGACGATGTTCGGCATTCCCGTCGACATCCGCCCAGACACCCGCTTCATCGCCAGCCAGGCCGAGTTCGAGGACTGGGCGAAGGATCGCAAGGAACTCCGCATGGAGTTCTTCTACCGCCTGATGCGCCGAAAGACCGGCCTGTTGATGAAGGGTGACAAGCCCGAGGGCGGCAAGTGGAATTATGACGCCGACAACCGCAAGCCCGCGCCGAAGAAGGACGTACCGCCCGAACCGCTGACATTCGCGCCCGACAAGACCACCCGCGACGTGCTGAAGCTCGTCGCCGGACGGTTCGACAATCATCCCGGCTCGCTCGACGGCTTCGCCTATGCCGTCACCGCCGAGGACGCGCAAGCCCAGGCCGAAGCGTTCATGGCGCATGGCCTGCCCAAGTTCGGCGACTATCAGGACGCGATGCTGACCGGCCAGCACCAGCTGTGGCACTCGGTCCGGTCGCCCTATATCAATTCGGGGCTGCTCGACCCGCTCGACCTCTGCCGGATGGCGGAGGGGGAATATGAGGACGGCAACGCCAGCCTCAACTCGGTCGAGGGCTATATCCGGCAGATCATCGGCTGGCGCGAATATGTGCGCGGGCTCTATTGGCATGTCGGGCCGGATTATGTGGAGCGCAACTTCCTGCGCGCGCATCGCAAACTCCCCGGCTTCTACTGGACCGGCGAGACCGACATGCACTGCATGGCCGAAGCGCTGGGCCAGACGCTCGACACCGCGCATGCCCATCATATCCAGCGGCTGATGGTGACGGGCAATTACTCCATTCTGATTGGTGCCGACCCGGCGGAGGTGCATCGCTGGTATCTGGAAATCTATATCGACGCCTATGAATGGGTCGAACTGCCCAATGTCGTCGGCATGAGCCAGTTCGCCGATGGCGGTATCATCGCGTCCAAGCCGTACGTGTCGTCCGGGGCCTATATCAACCGCATGTCGGATTATTGCGGATCGTGCCGCTACGACGTGAAGCAGCGGGTGGGCGAGGACGCCTGCCCGTTCAACGCGCTCTATTGGGACTTCCTCGCGCGCCACGAAGAGCGGTTCGAGGGGAATGTGCGGATGGCGATGGCATACCGGAACTGGAACCGGATGGCCGAGGCGGACCGCAAGGCGGTGCGGGTCCAGGCCGCTGGGTATTTGAAGGGGTTGAAGTGAGTCCCTTGGCCTTCGACGTCGCCCAGGCTGAACGGGGGGTTCTTATAATCTTTCCTCACCTCTAGCCGCTCCCCTCCCGCAGGCGGGAGGGGATGGGGGAGGGTTTGGCGTCTAACAGAGACCGTAGCTTGCGGCCCCGCCCCCCCCAACCCCCCCCCCCCGCCTGCGGGAGGGGCTTACCGCGCCCCGCTTGCGAGCCCGCCCCCAACGCGCCTAGGTACGGACCCAACCGACCGAGGAGCCCGAGATGCCGCCACTCATCACCCCGGAAGACCTCGCCGCCATCGCAGGCGAGGCGGACGTCCGCATCCTCGACGTCACCTATTTCCTCGACGATGCCGATGGCGCCAAGGCCCGGCGCGGATTCGAGGATGGGCATATCCCCGGCGCCCGCTTCCTGCCGATGGGGATGCTCGCCGACCCCGACAGCGACTTGCCGATGACGCTGCCGCCGCCCGAGCATTTCGCCCATGCACTGAGCGAGGCGGGTGTCGGCCATGCCGACCGGATCGTCCTCTACGACCGCTCACCGCTGCACAGCTCGGCGCGGGTCTGGTGGCTGCTCAGCCTGTTCGGTGCGTCATCGGTGGCGCTGCTCGACGGCGGGCTGGAGGCCTGGCGCGCCGCCGGTCACCCGGTCACGGTCGGCCCGGCGGGCGCGCCCGAAGCCCCCGGCCCGTTCCTCGCGCAAGCCGATCTGGCCCGCGTGCGCAGCCTTCGCGAAGTCCGCACCCATGTCGAGGCGGGCGATGCCCAGATCGTCGATGCCCGCTCGCCCGGCCGCTTCGCCGGGGCCGAGCCCGAACCGCGCCCGGGTGTCGAGCCCGGCCACATCCCCGGCGCGATCAACCTGCCCTATACGCGCCTGTTCGAGGCCGATGGCCGCTGGAAATCCCCGGACGCCGTCGCAGCCGAATTCGCCGCCGCCGGGGTCGATCCCGCGAAGCCGATGGTCGCCACCTGCGGCTCGGGCATCACCGCCTGCGTCCTCGCCTTCGGGGCGGAGCGGATCGGCGGACTGATGCCGGTCTATGACGGCAGCTGGACCGAATGGGGCTCCGACCCCAGCACCCCCAAAGCGAAAGACGCTTGAAACGATGACCGACGACGACCTGCCCATCAAGCCCGCCACCCGTCTGGTCCAGGCGGGCCGCCGCGCCGAATGGACCAAGGGCGTGGTCAACGTCCCCGTCTGGCGCGGCTCGACGGTGCTGTACGACAATGTCGCCCATATGCGCGCCACCGGTGCGGGCGATCTGCACGAGACGCTGTTCTACGGCCGCAAGGGCCTGCCCACCCAATGGTCGCTGGCCGACGCGCTGACCAGCCTGGAGCCGGGGGCGGAGGCGACCTTCCTCTACCCCTCGGGCGTGGCGGCGATCGCAGCGGCCTTGCTGTCGGTCCTGTCGCCGGGTGACGAACTGCTGCTGGTCGACAGCGCCTATGATCCGACGCGCGGGCTGGCGACCGGCTTGCTGGCGCGGATGGGGATCACGACACGCTTCTATGATCCGCTGGTCGGCGCAGGCATTGCCGAGCTGATCGGCCCGGCCACACGCGCGATCTTCCTCGAAAGCCCCGGTTCGCTGACGTTCGAGGTGCAGGATATTCCCGCCATCGTCGAAGTCGCCAAGGCCAGGGGCATCACCACGATCCTCGACAATACCTGGGCGACGCCGCTGTTTTTTCCCGCCATCGCCAAGGGCGTCGACCTGACGGTGCTGGCATGTACCAAGTACATCGTCGGCCATTCGGACGCGATGCTGGGGTCGGTGACGGCCGCGCCATCGCACTGGGCGGCTTTGCGCGACACGAGTTTCCAGTTGGGCCAGGTCGCCAGCCCGGACGACGCCTATCTGGGCAGTCGGGGGCTTCGCACCATGGGCGTCCGCCTCGCCCAGCATCAGGCCAGCGCGCTGACCATCGCCAACTGGCTCACCGAACAGCTGGGCGTGGCACAGGTGCTGCACCCCGCCCTGCCCTCCTGCCCCGGTCATGAGGTCTTCGCGCGCGATTTCCTGGGGTCGAGCGGGCTGTTCGCCTTCGTGCTCGATGGCGGCAACGACGCCGCGCGTACCGCGATGATCGATGGCCTCGCGCATTTCGGCCTCGGTTTCAGCTGGGGCGGCTATGAGAGCCTGGCCATCCCCGCCGACCCGCATCGCCATCGCAGCGTGACCAAGCGCGAATTCGCCGGGCCGCTGATCCGGCTTCAGATCGGGCTGGAGGACACCGACGACCTGATCGCCGATCTCGACCGGGGGCTGGCCCGCTTCCGGGCCGCACGCGGATGACCCTGTTCGAATGGCTTCAGGCGAGCGGCATCGAACTGCCGACTCGCGCCGAGGCCATGGAGGCGGCAGTCGCCTCGGTCCTGACGCTGGCGATGCTGGCGGGCGGCGTCGTCGCGGGGCGCAAGCTCGGCCCGCCCATCGCCGCGATGGTGCAGCGCTTCGCCATCGCGAAAGGCGAGGCGCTGCATGCCCGCATCTGCGCGATCACCCGGCATGGCACCGCCGCCTTCCTGTTGATGACCTTGGGCGCGATCTGGCCCTGGGAGTCGCTGGCGGGGGTGCCGATCGGGCTGGCGCTGGGCGCATCGGTGGCACGCGCCGGGTTCCAGCTGCTGCGCGGGCTCAACCTGCCGCGCTGGCTGGCCTGGGTCTTTGCCATCGTGTGTTTCGTGGCGCTGTTCAGCCGCGAGATCGGTGGGCTGGAGCCGGTCAGCCGCCTGGCCGAGCAGATCGGCTTCACCGTCGGATCGCGGCGATTCTCGGTCATGCTGCTGGTGACGATGCTGGTCACGGTGGTCGCGATCCTCGCCGTCACCCGCGCCGTCACGCGGATCACCGAGCAGTGGATCGGCCATGCGCGCGGGCTGGACCCGACCCAAAAGCTGCTGGCGCAGAAACTCGCCAGCATCGCCATCGTCGTCCTCGCCTTCTTCTTCGCGATGGATTTGCTGGAGATCGACCTGACCAGCCTGGCGCTGTTCTCGGGCGGGTTCGGCCTGGCGATCGGTTTCGGATTGCAGAAGACGATCGGCAATCTGATCGCGGGGATCATCCTGCTGATGGACCGCTCGATCAAGCCGGGCGACGTCATCGCGCTCCAGAATGAGATCGGCTGGGTGAACAAGATCGGCGTGCGCGCCGTCTCGATCATCACCCGCGACGGCAAGGAGCATCTGATTCCCAACGAGAATCTGATGACGCAGGAGGTGGAGAACTGGTCCTATTCCGACCGCAATGTCCGCGTCCGCATTCCCGTGTCCATCGCCTATGACAACGACCTGAAGCTGGCGCAGGAACTGATGCTGCGCGCAGCGCGCGAATCACCGCGTGTCCTGAAAAGCCCCAAGCCGACCGTCTGGCTGATGAGCTTTGGCGATTATGCGCTGCAGCACGAGATACTGGCGTGGATCAGCGACCCGGAAAGCGGCGTCGGCAATGTCCGTTCCGATGTGCTCAATCGCCTGTGGTTCCTGTTCAAGGAGCATGGCATCGGCCTGCCCTATCCCCAGCGCGACATTCATATCCGGTCGCTGCCCACGGGGGTTCGACATGAGAATCTCGATGCCTGATCTGTGTTATTCGCGCAACATCGCGTCATCATGGCATCACTGGATGTTAGATTATGCTTGTGCAGTGCACCACCGCCTGCCAATCTTCCAGACCTCGCTACGGCAGACGGTCCGCCGGGTTTCACCCGACATATAGAGGCCGCACCTGGGCGAGGTTGCAGGTGAGAACATCGAATTTCCGGTTTGGAAGGGAAACGATGCGCTTCTCCACGATCCTCCTTGGCGGCCTCTCGCTGGTCGCCGCGACTCCCGCCTTTGCGCAGGACAGCGGTTCCGAAACCGCCGCGCCTTCGGCGATCACCGTCAGCGGCAGCGCCGCGGTCCTGACCGACTATCGCCTGCGCGGCGTGTCACAGACCAACAAGAACGCCGCCGTCCAGGTCGCGATGACCGTTTCGCATGAAAGCGGCTTCTATATCGGCACCTTCGCGTCGAACCTGGCGGGCTGGGGCACGTTCGGCGGCGCCAATATGGAGCTGGACGGCATCGCCGGGTACAAGCACACCTATGGCACCGCGACGGTCGATGCGGGCGTGACCTGGTACACCTATCCGGGCGGCGCGTCGGAGACCGATGTGGTCGAATTCTTCGGTCGCCTGTCGGGCACCGCAGGGCCCGCAACGCTGACCGCCGGGGCCTATTACGCGCCCAAGCAGACCTCGCTCGGCAACTTCTCCAACACCTCGTACAGCCGGGGCCAGCGTTGGGATAACATCTATCTGACCGGCGACGGCGCGGCCGCCATCCCGAACACGCCGATCACCGCCAAGGCGCATATCGGCTATTCCAAGGGCAATCCGGGCCTGGGGCCCAACGGCACCAGCCTGGCCCCGACCGGCAGCTACTGGGACTGGTCGCTGGGTGCCGATGTCGCGGTTCACAAGAACCTGACGTTCAACGTGTCCTATGTCGACACCGACATCACCAAGGCGAAGGCCGCTTATATCCAGCCGAACTTCTCGCAATATCAGACGCCGGGGGGCGCCTCCATCTCGGATGCGACGGTGGTCTTCTCACTGACCGCCGCTTTCTGATCGACAGCGAGAGCGTTTCTTGGGGGGAGAAGGGCGGTGCCGATCGCGGTGCCGCCCTTTTTTCTTGGTTTCGGGATTAAGGGTGAAAATCCCCCTCGCCTCGCGCCCCGGCAGCCCATAAGCTGCGCCCCGGATCGGTCCGGGCCCGCCATGGCGGCGGCCCTTGTCGGCCGCGTCCCGTGGAGCGCGCGATGATCCGGTTCCTTCCCTCCGCCCCTGCCATGATCGCCTCATTCGGCCTGGTGACGGCGTCCGGCACTGCCCAGTCCCCCAAAGCCCATGTTCCACCACCCATTATTTCGGTCTCGAACCCCCGCGTCCTGATCCAATGGAGCCCCGGCGAGGTCCGCTGCGACGGCGCAGTGCTGGCCGGGCCATCGACGGTGCGACGGCCCTGGAACCAGCTCGGCTGGGCGGGCGGGAACGGCGCGCGCAGCATCACGATCCGCTTCGCGATCGACGCCACCGGTCGACCTGTGTCGATTGGTCGGGGCGGCACCGACTTCGTGCCCTATGCCGACGATGTCGCGCCCGCGCTGACGGCCAGCCGCTTCGCCGAGCGCGCCCCGCATCAGGACTGCAGCATCACCTATACGATGCGCAGCAGCACCATGGCCGAGGCGGACGCGCCCGAGTTGATGTCCTACACCGTCCATCCGCTGTCGGGCCGCCTGCCCGAGGAAGGGTGGAAGCGGATTCGCGACGCGGCCGGGGATTGCCAGGACCCGCCACAGCCGCAACCGCTGGAGCGTCATTATCCCGATTTTGCGACCATCCCGGCGACACCCGGCGTACGCGACTGGACGATGATCCGCTATGATGTGGACGCGTCGGGCAAGGTACGCGCGCCGACCGTCCTGACCGGCACGGGCAACCGGGCGCTCGATGCCGCCGGCCTGAAGGCGATGCGCGAGTCGCGCTTCACCAAGGGCGCGCGCAAGGGTTGCCTCTATCCCTATTGGCGCAGCGCGGCCAAGCTGCCCGCCCCCGACATGCCCGAGGCGATCCGCGAAACCAAGGTCGCGGGCCACTGCCCCGACCAGCATGGCTGGGCCGTCCCGCCGCAGCTGCGCTTCCCCGAACCTTATCGCCGCCGCTCGATCGAGGGCTGGGCGGTGATCCGCTATGACGTGGCCCCTTGGGGCGAGACGGGCAACTGGACGGTGGTCGATGCCCAGCCCTCGGCCGATTTCGGGACTCAGGCGATCGCGATGATCCGCGCCGCCCGCCTGCCGACCAGCGACCAGGGCTATACCGGCTGCATCGACCGGGTGCGCTTCAACATGGGGCCACGCGCGCCCGGTGGCCTGGGCGGCGAAGGCGGGGCGCCGGTTCCGGCGTCCTGAATTCCTTCCCTGCCAGGGGAGGTGGCAGAGCGAAGTCCTGACGGAGGGGAAGCGCCGCAAATGACGGCATTTGCCGCATGCCCCCTCCACCAGCTTCGCTGGTCCCCCCCATTGCCGGGGAGGAATGGGAATGAAAAAGGGCCGGACGGGCACTCCCGCCCCCGGCCCCTTTCCAAACGAAACGAACGCTTACTTGGTGGTCGCGCGCGCATCCTGGCCGTCGCCTTCGGGGGCGGCGACGATGTCGCGGGTGGTCGCGCCCTTGTCGACGACGTTCGTACCGGGGTCACCGACCGACGAACGGATGCCCGCATCGGCATTGTCGGCCCCGGCATTCTGCACCAGGCCATATTCCGACTGGCTGCGTGCCGCCTGACCGCCGAACAGCGCGTCCAGCGTCTGCTGCTGGCCGCTGCGCGCCTGGACGGGTGCGGCGCCCGGCTGGGGCGGCACCAGCGCGAAATCGGGCGGGATGATCAGCGAGGGCTGGCGCGCGACGGCGAATTCGTCGGGACGCGCCCGGTCCAGGCCACGACCGGCCCCACATCCCGTCAGCAACGCGGCGCAGGACAGACCTGCGATGACGGGCACCAACTTACGCATTGCTCTTCTCCACGGGAGCGGGCCGGTCGCGCACGAGAAGCGCGCGCGCCAGCAGAACCAGAACGCCTATCGTAATCGCTGCGTCAGCGACATTGAAGACCAAAAAGGGACGCCACTCGCCGAAGTGCAGATCGGCGAAGTCGACGACATAACCGAAACGCACCCGGTCGAGGATATTGCCCAGCGCCCCGCCGAGCACACAACCGAGCGCGACCTGGTCGACCGGATTGCGCTCGCGCGTCATCCAGAAGGCGACCGCCAAGGCGATCGCCCCGGTCATCGCAACCAGCGCCCAACGCGACGCGTTGCTGTCGGCGGTCAGCAGGCCCAGCGAGATGCCGTAATTGGGCACGAAGCGCAGGTTGAAGATCGGGGCGATTTCGCGAACATCCCCCAGCGCGCGCAGGCCGCTGGGGCCCGTGATCGCCCACTTAATGACCTGATCGAGCAGAAACAGCGCCAGCGCCGTCAGCAGGCCGAGGCGGGGGAACTTAGCCATGCGCCACCACCTCCGCGCAGCGCCCGCAAAGCTCACCATCCGCCGCCACATCGGGCAGGTGACGCCAGCAGCGACCGCATTTGTGCTTGTCCGTGCGGGTCACGGACACCGTTTCGGCCAGGCTGACGTCCGCGACGATGAACGCCTCGGCCAGTGCATGGGGTTCGAGCGGCAGCGACGGCACCGTCACCTCGGCCTCGTTGGACGAACGCACGGTCTTTTCGCGGCGCAGCGGCTCGATCGCCTCGGTCACCTGCGCGCGAAGGCCGCGAATCTCGGTCCAGCGCGCCATCAGCGCCTCGTCCTCGCCCAGCTGGGGCAGCTCCGGCCATTCGAGCAGGTGGACCGAGCCATCCTCCGACGGGAATCGCGACTGCCAGACTTCCTCGGCGGTAAAGCACAGGATCGGCGCGGCATAGCGGACCAGCGCGTGGAACAGGATGTCGAGCACGGTGCGATAGCTGCGACGCTTCGGATCGGTCGCGGCGTCGCAATAGAGCGAGTCCTTGCGGATGTCGAAGAAGAAGGCCGACAAGTCCTCATTCGCGAAATCGGTCAGCGCGCGCAGATAGCGGTTGAACTCATAGGCGTCCGCCGCGCGGCGCAGCTCGGTGTCGAGCGCGGTCAGACGGGCGAGGACATAACGCTCCAACTCGGGCATCGCGTCGAACGAGATGCGCTCTTCTTCCGTAAACCCGTCGAGCGCGCCGAGCATGTAGCGGAAGGTGTTGCGCAGCTTGCGATAGCTGTCCGAGGCGGTGGCGAGCACCTCCTTGCCGATGCGGACATCCTCGAAATAATCGGTCGAGGCGGTCCAGATGCGCAGGATGTCGGCACCCGACTCGCCGATGATCTTTAGCGGATCGACGACATTGCCGAGCGACTTGGACATCTTGCGCCCTTGCCCGTCGAGCGCGAAGCCATGGGTCAGCACCGCGTCGTAAGGCGCGCGGCCGCGCGTGCCGCAGGATTCGAGCAGCGACGACTGGAACCAGCCGCGATGCTGGTCCGAGCCCTCCAGATACAGGTTCGCGCGCGTGCCCTCGCCGTAACGCGCCTCGATCACGAAGGCATGGGTCGAGCCGGAGTCGAACCACACGTCGAGGATGTCGTTGACCGGCTCGTAGTCGGCGAGGTTATAGTCCGCACCCAGCAGCGCCTGGTGATCGGCGGTGAACCACGCGTCCGCCCCGCCTGCGCGGAAGGCGTCGAGGATGCGGGCATTGACTGCCTTGTCGGCCAGATATTCGCCGGTCTGGCGGTTCACATAGAGCGCGATCGGCACGCCCCAGGCGCGCTGGCGGCTGATGACCCAGTCGGGACGCCCCTCGACCATCGAACGGATGCGGTTGCGGCTACGCTCGGGCACCCAGCGGGTGCGCTCGATCGCGTCCAGCGCGGTCTGGCGCAACGTCGCGCCATTGCCCAACGGCACGGTGAGCAGCGGCGTCACGCCCGAGATCGGGTCGACATTGGCCATCGCCAGATCGGGGATCAGCGAGGTGTCGGCGCGGTCCATCGGGATGAACCATTGCGGCGTGGCGCGGAAGATGACCTTGGCCTTGGACCGCCAGCTATGCGGATAGCTGTGCTGGAAATCGTCCGACGCGGACAGCAGCGCACCGACCTCGCGCAGGTCCGAACAGATCGGGCCGTCGGCGGCGACGAACTTCTTGTTGATGACGCTGCCCTGGCCGCCCAGCCACGCCCAATCGGGGCGATAGGTGCCGTCACCCTGCACCGCGAAGACCGGATCGATGCCGTGCGCCTTGCACAGCAGGAAGTCGTCCTCGCCGTGGTCGGGGGCCATATGGACGAGGCCCGTACCGGCATCGGTGGTGACGAACTCACCCGCCAGGAACGGACGGGGCTTGGCAAAGAAGCCGCCCAGCTTGTGCATCGGGTGGAGCGCGGTTGCCCCCTCCAGCACCGGCCCCTTGGCCAGCGCCAGGAAGCCCTTCATCGAAATGCCGGTGCGCTTGGTGAAGGCGGGCAGCAAAGGCTCGGCGACGAGATAGCGGCGACCGTCGCACTCGAAGTGCAGATAGTCGATCGCCTCGCCATAGCTCAGCGCCTGGTTGACCGGGATCGTCCAGGGGGTGGTGGTCCAGATGACAGCCAGCGCACCGACCAGATCGGGATATTCGGGGCAGGATGCGACCTCGAACCCGACATCGATCTGGGTCGAGGTGATGTCTTCATATTCGACCTCGGCCTCGGCCAGCGCGGTCTTTTCGACCGGCGACCACATGACCGGCTTGGCGCCGCGATAGAGCTGGCCCGATTCGGCGAACTTCAGCAGCTCGCCCGCGATCACCGCCTCGGCGTCATAGGTCATGGTCAGGTAAGGATTGGCCCAGTCGCCCATCACGCCCAGCCGCTCGAACTGCGCCTTTTGCGTGCCGACCCAGGTGTCGGCATAGGCGCGGCACTCGGCGCGAAACTGCGCGACGGGCACCTCGTCCTTGTTCAGCTTCTTGGCGCGATACGCCTCCTCGACCTTCCACTCGATCGGCAGGCCGTGACAGTCCCAGCCGGGGACATAGGGCGCGTCCTTGCCCAGCAGGGTCTGCGAACGGACGATGATGTCCTTCAGCACCTTGTTGAGCGCATGGCCCATGTGAATGTCGCCATTCGCATAAGGCGGGCCGTCATGCAGGATGAACCGCTCGCGCCCGGCACGCTCGCGGCGCAGGCGGTCATACAGCCCCATCTTGGCCCAGCGATCCAGAATCGCCGGTTCCTTGGCGGCAAGTCCCGCCTTCATGGGGAAATCGGTCTTCGGCAGGAAGACGGTGTCGCGGTAATCGGGCGCGTCGCTCATAGGGGACAGGCCCTTAGCGCCTTTAGGTTAACACGTCATGCCGGATTATGCGACGAAAGTATCTGGCGCGCCCGGGCACAATCCGCGTCCATCTGCGTGACCAGTGCGTCCAGCGTATCGAACTTCGCCTCGGGCCGCAGATAGTCGATCAACTCGACCGACACGGTTCGCCCATAAAGATCGCCCGCGAAATCAAAGAAGTGCGGCTCCAGCAATTCCTTGGGCGGATCGAAGCTGGGGCGGATTCCCAGATTGGCGGCCCCATCCAGAACACGCCCGTCGTCCAGCCGCCCGCGCACCGCATAGATGCCATAGGCGGGGCGCAAATATTCGCCCATGTCGAGATTGGCGGTCGGATAGCCGATCGTGCGGCCCAGCTTGTCGCCATGCTGCACCACGCCCTCGATCGCATAGGGCCGGGTCAGCAGCCGCGCCGCCGTTTCCGCATCGCCCGCGATCAGGGCAGCGCGAATCCGGCTGGACGAGATGGTCTCGCCGTCCAGCCTGACGGGCGCGACCGCATCGGTGGAAAAGCCACGGGCCCGCCCCCAGGCGCGCAGCGCGTTGACATCGCCGCTGCGCGCGCGACCGAAGGTGAAGTCCTCGCCTGTCACCACCCCGCCGACCTTCAGGGCCGCCAGCAGCCGCTGCTCGACGAACGCTTCCGCCGACAAGGCGGCCAGTTCGGCGTCGAAGCCGAACACGATCATCGCATCCACCCCGGCCGCGGCGAACAACCGCTCGCGCTGGTCGAGCGTGGTCAGGCGAAAGGGGGCGGCATCGGGCTTGAAATAGCGGATCGGATGCGGATCGAAGGTCGCCACCAGCGCGGGGCGTCCCTCCGCCCGCGCACGCGCCACCGCAGCACCGACCACCGCCTGATGCCCCAGATGAAAACCGTCGAAATTGCCCAGCGCGACGATACCGCCCGCCAGATGCGCCGGGATCGCCCCCGCGCCGTCAACACGCTGCATGGCCGCGCGCTATAACAGGCCGCGCCAAATTGGCTAGGCGCGCGACAACACGCGGTTGCCGCTCCCCTCGACCGCCAGTGCGCGCAGCGATTCGGCCTTGTGGAAGGTTTGCTCCATCACCACGCCGACGCCGACCGCGACCCCGCCCGACAGGGTGACGACGCCGATCGGCGCGCCCGACCCGCGCAGGCGCAGCGTCCGGGCCTGCATCGCACTGCGCGCATCCTCCATCATGCCCGCCACCATCGACAGCGGGCGGCCGCGCAGCACGACCACGAACAGATTGCCCTGCCACCGGATGATCTCCGCCCCCTCGCAACTCTGGCGCAGCGTGGCGACAAAGGCGCGCAGGACATTGTCGGCGACCGACCGCCCATAACGTTCGTTGATCCCCTCCAGATCGTCCACGCTGCACGTCGCGATGACATAGCCATGCGGGTCGCTGGCCAGCCCCTCAATCAGGGCGCGCGCGCCGGTCCGGCTCATGACACCGGTCAGCGGGTCGACATCGTCGCTCTGCGGCACCGAGTCGATGCGCGTGCGCAACGCGGCGACATGACCCGCCAGCTCTTCCAGATCGCGCTCGGTCCGGGCGATGCGCGCGATCAACTGTTCCAGCAGCAGTGCGACCGCGCCCGAATCGGGCCCCATGTCGTTGCCGCCGCTGCGCGCATGGGACAGGGCCGCGAACTCGCTGGTGAAGCCGCCGGTGATCTGGCGCGCATCGGCGGTCAGCGATTCCAGCCGCTCCGCCTGCTCGCCCAGTTCGCGCTCCATCCGGGTGCGGTCCTCATGCCGCTCGGCCATCTCATGCTGGCGAACCAGCGGCATCAGGCTCCGCACATCCTCATCGGTCAGGCGGACGCCGCCATCGGTCCGCTGCGCCACTTCCAGTCCCAGGGGACCATAAGGGTGCAGGACCGCCTGCAACGCCAGGGCATAGCTGTCGGTGGTGCGCGGAAGGCTGTGCTGGTCGAGGAACAACAGGGCCTCGCGGCTGGCGTCGAACAGGCCGGGAGGATCGGTTTCCGGCCGCATACGCCCGTCGCTATCCCAGTCCATGACCATGATGCCTGATCCATCCCCAAGATGAATGCGGGACACGGACCGCATTTCGTCGTTGCCACCAGCCTAAGGCCGTTCGGATCGCGAATGAAGACGGGCGCGGGACAAAATTTTCGGGACGTCGTTAACCGGCCTTAACCACATTATCTTTCTGTTTGCGCAGTAACGTCACAAATGAATAGCCCGGCCGACCGTCCACAGCAGGGTGGGACTGGCGATCAACTTCACACCACCCAGCAAAGGGCGCGACGATGGTGTCGCCCTCTGCATCGCAGTCGATCTCGGTCAGCTCGATACGATCGGCCCGATCGCGGAACAGGTCGAAGATCTCCGCGCCGCCGATCACGAAGACATCGCCGTCCCCCGCCAGGGCGAGTGCATCCGCCACATCGTACGCGACCTCCGCCCCCGCCGCCTGCCATGCGCGGTCGCGCGTCAGCACGATATGCCGTCGTCCGGGCAGCGGCGCGGGAAAGCTGTCGAAGGTCTTCCGGCCCATGATCATCGGCCGCCCCATGGTCAGCGCCTTGAACCGCTTCAGATCGGCGGGCAGGTGCCAGGGCAGTCCGCCGTCGCGGCCGATCACGCCGTTGCGCGCGCGCGCCAGGATCAGGACGATCATATCGCGACCGGCGCCTTGATATGGGCTTGCGCCACATAGTCGTGCAGGACGAAATCTTCCGGCTCATAGGCATCGATCGCCGCCGGGCGACGCAGGATTTCCAGACGGGGCAACGCGCCGGGCTCACGCCCCAGCTGGGTCTGCGCCTGCTCCAGATGGTTCAGGTACAGGTGGCAATCGCCGCCGGTCCAGATAAACTCGCCCACCTCCAGGTCGCATTGCTGCGCCAGCATATGGGTCAGCAGCGCATAGGAGGCGATGTTGAACGGCACGCCCAGGAAGATGTCGGCCGAGCGCTGATAGAGCTGCAGCGACAGGCGACCATTGGCGACATGGGTCTGGAACAGGCAGTGGCAGGGTGCCAGCGCCATGGCGTGCAGATCGCCGGGGTTCCAGGCCGACACGATCTGGCGGCGCGAGGCGGGCTGGGTGCGGATCTGCTCTACCAGCTCGGCGATCTGGTCGATATGGCGGCCATCGGCCGTCGCCCAGTCGCGCCACTGCTTGCCATAGACGGGGCCGAGATCGCCCGTCTCATCGGCCCACTCGTCCCAGATGCTCACCCGGCGGTCCTGCAGCCAGCGGACATTGGTGTCGCCGCGCAGGAACCACAACAGCTCGACGATGATCGAGCGCAGGTGGAGCTTCTTGGTGGTGAGGACGGGGAAGCCCTTCGCCAGATCGAATCGCATCTGATGGCCGAAGACCGACAGCGTGCCCGTGCCGGTCCGATCCATCTGGCGGACGCCCTGGGTCAGCACCCGGTCCATGAGGTCGAGATATTGCCGCATGCCCACCGGCCTAGCGCCGTGCGCGGCCCCCGCCAAGCCGAACCGGACCGGCGCGGGATAAAGGTGCATCGGGCCGCACCACGGAGCAGAACTGGTCGTGTCCCGTCTGCCCCGCCCTCCCCATCGCATCGCCACGCGCCGCGACGCGCTGGCGCTGTTCGGCGGGCTGGATCGCGGGGTGGGAGAGGCGATGGGGATCGCCTATCTAGGTTCGGAACGGATGCTGTTGGGCTTGCGCCATGTCGTGGGACAACCTGATTCGGTGTCGGTTCCGATCCCCCGGATCGCCCGCGATGCGATCCTGATGGGGGCGAGCGCGGTGCTGATCGCGCACAACCACCCCGATGGGGATACCCGGCCCAGCCCCGCCGACCTGTCGCTGACCCGGCGGCTGACGCAGGGGCTCGCGGCGCTGGACGTCATGCTGCTCGACCACCTGATCTTAGGCGGCGGGGTGGCCACCAGCCTGCGGGAAGAGGGAATGGTCTGAAAGCCCCTCCTCCGGGACGGGGGAGGGGTTGGGGTGGGGGCTAGGCCACGGGCGACCAAGCCTGGGGCCCTTCCCTCCCCCATCCCCTCCCGCCTGCGGGAGGGGCGAGCCCGTGGCCAGCAATAAGAGAATTTTAGAACTCGAACCGCACTCGCCCGACGATCCGGTCGCCCGAATGCCGTGCATCGGCGAGCATAAAGGCCGAGGCCGCGCGTTCCGACACATCGGTGCCGACATAGTCCAGGCCCAGCGTCACCGGCCCGGTCACATGCTCCACGCCCAGCCGCCAGTCGGTATAGTCGCCGCCGGGACGCAGCCGTGCGGCGCGGAACGGATCGTCGGTCTTGCCGGTCGATCGGCCAATGCCGGCGAGAACGGTCCAGGGGGTGCCGGGAATGCCGCTCTGCGCCCCCGCATGAAGATAGAGATTGTCGCCGCCGATCGCGCTTTGCGACGGGGCGTAATCCGCCCCGCCATCCAGCTGCACCGGACCCAGCGTATAGGCGGCCGAACCGCCCAGCTCGACATAATCGGCGTTGAAGCCCGCGCCGCCGAACAGATGGCCGGTCACCCGCCCACGCACCGTGACCAAGCCGACCATCGTGCTGGCCCCCAGGGTCAGGTCGCCGACCACCCCGGCACCGCCATGCCGGTCCGACTCGCGCAACGCGACGATCCGGCCGCTCGCCTCGAACGGACCGCTCGTCGCGAAGATATCGGCGGAGGGCGATACCCGCCCCCCGCTCCAGCTCAGCCCCCGGCGATTCTCGTCGCTGTTCAACTCGACCCCGATGGCGGGCCGCTGCTCCTGCGCAAGGACCGGCGTGGCCAGGATGACGCCCAGCAGGGCGCCCAACATCAACTTGCTATCGTTCATCCGGTACGCGTCTCGCTATGCAGTCTGTCCAGCTCGGAGCGGAGCAGACCATGATCCTCCTGCGCCACCGCCTGAAGGTGCTCCTGCACCGCGTCGCGACGGGCGGCTACCTCCTGGGCGATCGCGGCGCGCTGGGTGGTGCACCAGCCCGGACGACTGCCTTCGATCACGCCGTCGCGCGCGGCGCTGCGCATCAGGCTGGTGCCGGTGGCTCCGCGCGCCTCGCGGTGCACGGTGACGTTCGCGCTCCACAGGCAGCGCAGCGTCGAGGGGCGACCGCCGGTGGTCACCGCGCCGATCTGCTTGTGGGTCACGCCGACATCGGCGCTGTAGCGGACCGCGACCGGCCCCGAATGGTGATCCAGCTGTACCTGGTGCTCCAACGCGCCCTCGGAAGCGGCCGCCGCGCCGAGTGCCAGCCCGGCCATCAAAAGCATATGCATGGTCATCTCCTTCTTGCGGTGCCTCGGCCTATTCTGGCCGATGGCCTGCCGACCCCGTCGGGAGCCGACACCGGATCAATGCATGACAAAGCTGTCATGTTTCAAGTCCGTCACCGCCGTGACGACTTTTCATCGATTACCCGGCCATGCAGCTCGAGAAGAAGGGACGACGGGCGCGTTGCCCGCCATGGCCTGCCTAATTATCCTTCATCCGGCACGGCCGGATCGCGTTGGGCTCGGGGCGCGGGCCGGTGGCGCGGAAGGTCGCCAGATAACCGCCCGCCGAGGGCATGTTCTGGATCGACACCTGGGTGAAGCCGACCGCCGCGAACTCGCACTTCAGGAGCGCGGGGGGCGTGCCGTGTGCACGGGTGCGGCGGTTGGCGTCGACCACCACGACCAGCCCGTCGGGCTTCAGCGCAGGGAACAGCCGCCAGAGGAACTCATAGGGCTGCTCGATCTCATGATACATATGCACCATGAGCACCCGGTCGAAGCTGTTGGGCGGCAGCTTGGGATCGGCGGGCAGTCCCAGGCGGACGCTGACATTGTCGAGCCGCTCGCGCGAGACACGCTCGGCCAGCTGGTCGCGCCAAGCGGCGACGATATCCTCGGCCAGCACGCGGCCATTCTTGCCCACACGTTGCGCCAGGCGGACGGTGTAATAGCCCTCGCCCGCGCCGATATCGGCGACCGTCATGCCCGGACGGATTTCCGCCCGGTCCATGACCTGATCCGCCTCGCGCAAGCGATCGCGCTCGTCCTCGTTCGACCAGCGGGCGGACACGACATGGGCGACCGGGCGATCGGCCGCCGGGAAGGGACCGATCTTTTCCTCCTCCTCATCCTTGTGCGGGATGAGCGGCTTCGATCCGTCGCACGCCGAGATCGCGCCCCCCAGCGCGATGGCGAGCGTCGCCGCCAGGATGGCCCGTGCCCCCCGCATGCGCATCTTAATCGACATCTTCCACGGCGACCGCTTCACCGGTCACGCGCTGCGACAAGGCGGCGGCCATGAAGGCGTCGAGATCGCCGTCCAGCACATCGCCCGGCGCGGTCGAGGTGACCCCGGTGCGCAGGTCCTTCACCAGCTGATAGGGCTGGAGGACATAGGAGCGGATCTGGTGGCCCCAGCCGATATCGGTCTTGGTCGCGTTCTGCGCATTGGCCGCCGCCTCGCGCTCGGCCAGTTCGCGCTCGTACAGGCGGGCGCGCAGCTGGTTATAGGCCTCGGCCTTGTTCTTGTGCTGCGAGCGCTGGTTCTGGCACTGCACCACGATGCCGGTGGGCAAGTGGGTGATACGCACCGCCGAGTCGGTGGTGTTGATGTGCTGACCACCCGCACCGCTGGCGCGATAGGTATCGATGCGCAGCTCGCTCTCGTTGATCTCGACCTCGATATTGTCGTCGATCACCGGATAGACCCACACGGACGAAAAGCTGGTGTGGCGACGCGCGGCCGAGTCGTAGGGGCTGATCCGCACCAGCCGGTGCACGCCCGATTCGACCTTGGCATAGCCGTAAGCATTCTCGCCCTTGACCAGCAGGGTCGCCGACTTGATCCCGGCCTGTTCGCCCGCGTGATAGTCGATCAGCTCGACCTTCATGCCGTGCCGCTCGGCCCCGCGCGTGTACATGCGCTGCAGCATTCCGGCCCAGTCCTGGCTCTCGGTGCCACCCGCGCCCGCATTGATTTCGAGGTACGTGTCGTTGGCGTCGGCTTCCCCGGCCAGCAGTGCCTTGACCTTGTCGGCCTCGGCCCGCTTGGCCAGCTCGCCCAGGCTGGTGACGGCTTCCTTCTCCAGCTCCTCGTCGCCCTCCATCTCGGCCAGCTCGATCAGCTCGACCGTGCCGGACAACTCGTTCTCGATGGCGCGGGTGGCGGTGATGGCCTCGTCCAGGCGGCGACGCTCACGCATCACGGCCTGGGCCTGCTTGGGATCGTTCCACAGCGCCTGGTCCTCGACGCGCGCGTTCAGCTCGTCCAGACGCCGCAGCGCGCGGTCCCAGTCGAGGAAGCGGCGCAGCAGCTCCAGGGCTTCGTTGATCGTATCGACATGAGCCTGCGCTTCAGCGCGCATGGGTATTCTCCAAAAATTCGGTCGTGCCTCCGCCCGGTGGGGCCAAGGAAAAATTCAATCTGGAAAGCGGGCTAGTAGATTCCGCCTTCCCTTTGCAAGAAATCGCTGTCGCGTGGGGGCGCGGGCTTGGCCGGACCGGCGGGCGTCGCGGGCGCGGGGCTTGCCGCCTCGGCGCGGCGGGCGCGGCGGCGCGGCTCGCTTTCGGGCTTGAACGCTTCCCAGATCACGGCGGGCTTGGGATCGTCGCCGGTCGGGAAGGTGCCATAGACCGGCCGTCCGCTCGCCCGGTCGATGCGCACCATGCGGATGCCGGGCGCGGCGCGGAAGGGCAGCTTGTCCAGCCCCTCATAGGCCTTCTGAGCGAACTGGTGGAAGATCGGCACCGCGATCGTGCCACCCTGCGCATAGCCGCCCAGCGAGCGCGGCGTGTCATAGCCGATATAGAGGCCGCCGACGAATTGCGGCGTACCGCCGACGAACCAGACATCGGTCGGGCCGTTATTGGTGCCGGTCTTGCCGAACATCGGCCGGTTCAGGTCGCGCAGGCCCGTGGCGGTGCCGCGCTGGACCACGCCCTCGGTGATGTGGACCATCTGGTACGCGGTCATCGCGTCCATCACCTGGCGCTGGCGACTGATCGGGCGGGGCATCGGCTTGCCGTCATAATCGGCGGCATTGCACCGGTCGCAGGCATGCCAGTTCTCCGGCCAGATCACCTTGCCGTGCCGGTCCTGCACGAAATCGATCAGCGTCGGATCGCCGCCGCGCCCGTTATTGGCCAGGATCGCATAGGCGTTGACCATCTGGCTCACCGTCGTCTCGCCCGCGCCCAGCGCATAGGCGAGATAGGGCGGAAAATCGCCGATCCCCATCTGCTTGATCATCGCCACGACATTCTTCATGCCGACGGTCGATGCGGTGCGCACGGTCATCAGGTTGCGCGACTGCTCGATGCCCCAGCGCATGGTGTGCGGCCCCGCTCCGGCCGAATTGCCGAAGTTACGGAAGCATTTGGTGCCCAGCCCCGCGCCCTGGTCGATACAGAAGGGCCCGTCGACGATGATCGAGGCGGGCGTCATGCCATGGTCGAGCGCGGCGGAATAGACGATCGGCTTGATCGTCGAGCCCGGCTGTCGCTCGGCCTGGGTCGCGCGATTGAACGCCTGGAGCCGGGCGTCGAAGCCGCCCTGCATCGCCAGCACGCGGCCTGTCGCGGGCTCCTCGACCACGAAGCCGCCCGAGATGCGCGGAACCGAGCGAAGCGCGAACTGGCTACCCTCCGGCGAGACGGCGATGATGTCGCCGACCTTCAGCGCGCTGAACGCCGTGGCCGCCGTGCCCCGGCGCGGCATCTGGGCCAACCCACGCGGCAGGATGCCGGTGCGGCCATTGGCGAAGCCGATCGTCGCCTCGCCCGCGTCCTTGGCGGTGACGATGCCGGCGCGCCAGTCGCGATAGTCGAGCCCGATATTGGTGTTGAGCAGCGCCTGCTGCCAATTGTCGCCGTCGATATCCTCGTGCCGGATGGGCCCGGACCAGCCGCGCCCGCCCTCGAACCGGACCAGGCCATCGCGCAAGGCTTCGGCCGCCAGATCCTGCAGCCGCGTGTCGAGCGAGCTGCGCACCCACAGGCCGCCGTCATAGACGCTGTTCGGTCCGCTCTCCGCCTTTTCGCCGTAGCGCTTGATCAGCTGGCGGCGCAGCTCCTCAACGAAATAGCCGCCAACCTGCGCATATTTGGGCGTGCGGCGCAGCACCGTGCCCAGCGGCTCGGCCATCGCCGCGTCATATTGCGCGCGGGTGATGAAATTGTTCGCCAGCATCTCGCGCAGCACATAGGCCCGGCGCTCCAGCGCGCGGTCGGGGTGGCGGATGGGGTCGTAATTGGCGGGCCCCTTGGGCAGCAGCGCCAGATAGGCCATCTGGCCGAGCGTCAGCTCGTTCAATTCCTTGTCGAAATAGGCATGGGCCGCCGCCTCGACGCCGAATGCATTCCGCCCCAGCGCGATCTGGTTGAGATACAGCTCCAGGATCTGCTGCTTGGTCAGCGTATCCTCGATCTTATAGGCGAGGATCGCCTCCTTGACCTTGCGGGTCGGCGAATAGGCGTCGCCGATCAGCAGGTTCTTCGCGACCTGCTGGGTGATGGTCGACCCGCCGCGCGCGCGCCGCCCGGTGCCCCATTTCTTGGCATAGTCGAGGACCGCGCCCGCCAGCCCCGGATAATCGACGCCGCCATGCTCGAAGAAGCTCTTGTCCTCGGCCGCCAGGAAGGCGCGAACGAGCAGCGGCGGATATTCGTTGAACGACAGCTCCACCCGGCGTTCACGCGCATAGGACTGGATCGGCGTACCGTCATTGCCGCGCACATGGGTGGGCAAGGGCGGCTCATAGGCCTTGAGCGCATCGACCGAGGGCAGGTCGCGCATGAAGACGAACCAGAACACGCCCGCCGCGATCGCCAGCAGCAGCGCGAGCGCGGCGAACAGCCGGACCCACCAGCGGCGCCAGAGCGGGCGGCGCGGCGTTTCGGGGGTATCGGGCGAGGTGGAGGGTGTGAGGGCCATGACGTTGCGAAGGCTCGTGTAGCAGGTTCGCCCCGGCTTGCCACCCGCCTGGGGATGGTTTGCGCGTCAGAGCTCGCGCGGTTCGTCGCGGCTTTCGTCCTGCACGGGGAAGCGCGCGCCGACATGCGCCTCTCCCCGCGCCGCCGCCAGCCGCTCCTGCCGGTGCCGCTCGGCATAGGCGGCCAGCCGCTCCGCGTCGCGCGTGCCGTGGCAGGCGGGGCAGCTCACCCCCTCGACATAGAGCGGCGAGGCGCGCTCCTCCGGACCGACCGGCATCCGGCAGCCATGGCACAGGCCGTGGTTTCCGGGCGCCAGCCCATGCCCCACCGCCACGCGCGCATCGAAGACGAAGCATTCGCCGTTCCAGCGACTCTGTTCCTCCGGCATCGTCTCCAGATATTTCAGGATGCCGCCGTCGAGGTGGAAGACGTCCGCCACCCCTTCCGCCTTCAGGAACGCGGTCGCCTTTTCGCAGCGTATGCCGCCGGTACAGAACATTGCGACCTTCGACTTGCCTGCCATCAATTCGTCGCGATGCTCGCGGAACCAGTTCGGAAAGTCGCGAAAGCTCTTGGTCCCCGGATCGACCGCGCCGTCGAACGTCCCGATCGCCACCTCATAATCGTTGCGCGTGTCGATCAGCAGCGTGTCGGGATCGGCAATCAGCGCGTTCCATGCCTCGCCCGCGACATAGGTGCCGACTTCGCGCGTGGGGTCGATGCCCTCGACGCCCATCGACACGATCTCGCGCTTCAGCCGCACCTTCATCCGGTGGAACGGCATCACCTCGGCGGTCGAGTCCTTGTAATCCAGGTCGGCGCAACCGGGCAGCGTGCGGATATGCGCGAGCAGCGCCTCGATCGCGTCATGGCGACCCGCCACCGTGCCGTTGATCCCCTCGCTGGCGAGAAGGAGCGTGCCGCGAATGCCGTTCGCCTCGGCGACGGCGAGCAGCGGCTCGCGGAGTAAGGCGGGGTCGGGAAAGGAGGCGAAACGGTAAAGGGCACAGACACGGATCATCCGGCTGCCATTACGCCGATCCGTCGGGTACGGCCAGACATGCGCGTCGTTCAGTCCTGCATGACCACCGCGTTCGGTGTGATGCGAAAGTCCCGAACGACGCTGAAACCTGCACCGGATACCCGTACGCGATAGGATATGCCACGGCGAAGCGGCGTGGCCGGTCGGGCTTGAGCGAAGCGATCGGTCGGCTCACCATAACGCAGCGTCGCGATACACCGGGTCGGATCGACGGCCGTGACCTGCCACACCGGGTCGGCAGCTTCGGGTTCCGAAGGCGTCACGCTCAGGCGTTCCACACACGCCTCGCCGCCGCCCTTCGCAGTGATGGCGGCGAACCGCACGTCCTGCGCCGTGCCGGACACTTCGACCTGGACAGCACCCTGCCCACAGGCTGCTAGGCCGACCACCAGAACAAGGACGGTGCGACTAAAGACCATAGATACCGGTCCCCTTGAGTCGACGGCACAGCCGTCATCCCTCCATCACCGTTACGACAGCGGGCGACCCTATCGAAAGGCATAGCGACTTTCGCGATCGGCACGAATGCTATCGGTCGTCGTCTGGATGGCCAAGCCTATCGCAGCACAGCCCAGAATCGATACGCCCGCCCAGACCAAACTGCCACGATCCACTGGCCCGGCGGATGGCCTGCTGACCTGCAATGGTCCCGGTGGCGGCGCGCCATGAGAATTGGCACCGGGCTGCCCCGGACGGAGGAACGTGATCACGAACACAAGCGCGACGACCATGCCGATGCCGATGGCCGCCGCACCCACGATCAGGAGCGAGAGAATAGAAAGGACTGCGCCCAGCGCACCGATAAGGACCACCGAACCAAGCATCGCCCTGCGCCCCAAATCATGACATCGGCGCCCTGCTTCGGCGAACAGCTTGGCGAGCGCCCCGCCCGCCAATGCGCCGAGTATCGGGTAGGTCGCCGCGTCAAGAGCCACAAAGCCCCAGACGACCAAGCTGACGACGACGACCATAGCGAGCGTCACCGCCATGAAGCGGATAGGACCAGTCCTGCCTTTGGTGGAGAAAGACCACCCAAGCCTGCCGAGAATTTCGGTTTTCTGCCGGTTCGACATCGTCTCTCCTCGACACCGATCGCACGACAACTTGGCCGCCGGCGCCAATATTGTCGACGACTACCGGGCGGTCAACAGTCAATCCGTCAGCAATACTCCAGGGCAAAACCGACAAAATGCCATGGAAGGAGAAGGACGCGTGTGGAACGCCACCGTCAGGACGTTGTTCGCCCCCCCTACCGCGACGCCATCCGCCGCGCGAAGTGCACTTCGACCGCCTGCAATACCGCTTTCGCAATCCGCTCCTGGCCGTCCTTGCTGCTCAGGAACGCCGCGTCCTGCATGTTGGAGATATAGCCCGTCTCGAACAGGATCGACGGCATGTCGGGGGCCTTCAGCACCATCAGCGACGCCATGCGGTGGAAGACCGGCTTGACCGGGATCAGCGGCTGCGCCTCGCGGCCCAGCAGGCGCGCGAAGCTGGCCGAGTCGTTCATCGTCTCGCGCTGGGTCAGGTCGATCAGGATCGTCGAGACGTCGCTGTTGCCGCCCAGGTCGACGCCCGCGATCACGTCCGCCTTGTTCTCGCGCGCGGCCAGCCGTGCGGCTTCCTTGTCGGAGGCGACGTCGGACAGGGTATAGGCGGTGGCCCCCCGTGCCTCACCCGCGCCCGCACTGTCGCAGTGGATCGAGATGAACAGGTCGGCGTGCAGCCGCCGCGCGATGCCGTAACGCTCGCGGTGGAGGATATAGCGATCGTCCTCGCGAGTCAGCGCGGCGCGTACCCGGCCGCTGGCGACCAGCGTGTCGCGGATCGCCTTGGCGATGGCCAGCGTCACATCCTTTTCGCGCAGGCCCGTGACCGGGTTGATCGCGCCGGGGTCGACGCCGCCATGACCCGCATCGATCACCACCAGCGGACGGTTGTCCGCCCCCTTCACGCGCGGCAGCGGCAGGGCGCGCGCGGGGCTCGGCACGGGGACGGTCAGGGTATAGGCGGGCTTGCGCTGGAAATGGAATGGAAAGAAGTCGAGCCCGCCCGCAAAGCTCGCCTGGGTATAGCCCTGGCGCACCGGCTTCAGCGTCAGCGAGAGCTGCCGCGCGTCATCGTCGAATCCGCCGTCGAAGATCGTCGCATCCTGCGCCAGCGAGAAGGTCAGGCGGGTGACGCCGGGCTTGACCAGCGTCTGGGTCAGACCGCGCACCGTGCCCTGGCGGACCGTGCTGGAGCCGGGCGACGCGCCGGTCACGTCGATCGCCACGCGGCGCGGCTCGTTCAGCATGACGCTGCGCGCGCGCTTCACGGGCGAATCGAACCGGATGATCAGCTGCGCACCGCGCACCACGACCCTTTGCACCGTCGCGGCCAGCGCACTGACCGGCGCGAACAGCCCGAACAGAAAAGCGAACAGCATCAGCACGACACGGGGGATATGCCGTGCCGGCCTGCCGCTGGTCCAGCGAAAAGCCATCGTACCCAAACCCTTTTTGGCGATCTTCCGATCGACGGGTCCGGGATAGAAGCCGCTAGCTGACGCAGGGCTTTCAGCCATTGGTTAACACAAAATTCGGCATTTTTTTGCCGACGAAATCGGCAGTTTTCCGCCTGTTGCGCAAACGTTCCGATGATGCTAGCACATCTGCGGACCCCGGCCCCGATCAACCTCTCCCAACCGATCGGGGCGGGGCCACTTCCAAGGAACGGGACTGCGACACCATTCGCGCCCGGGCCAACCAGGTTGACGCTCGCATGACGCATATGATCCACCCCGCTGACCGACCGGCCTTTGCCGGTGGGATCGCGGTGTCGTGGGTCCGCACCGGCCCCGTTGTCGGTGCTGCGGCTGAGAGCGGCACGCTTTCCGTTATTTCCAGCGGACCGGCGCCCCGCGCCGCCGCCCATCCTATTTACCGCGCGCGACGGCTGCCACTGGGCCCGGCGCGCGCGTGGAGACTTCATAATGACCACGCGTATGCTGATCGACGCACGCCACCGGGAAGAGACCCGGGTGGCCGTCGTCAAGGGTAACCGGATCGAAGAATTCGACTTCGAGTCGGCCGAGCGCAAGCAGCTCAAGGGCAATATCTACCTCGCCAAGGTAACCCGCGTCGAACCGTCGCTGCAGGCGGCGTTCGTCGATTACGGCGGCAACCGTCACGGCTTCCTGGCCTTTTCGGAAATCCACCCCGACTATTACCAGATCCCGAAGGAAGATCGCGAAGCCCTGCTCCGCGAAGAGGCCGAGCATGCCGCCGAAGAGGCCGCGCTGCGCGCCGAGCTCGACGCCGAGGATGATGACGATCACGACGGCGACGATCATGACGATCATGCCGACGACCATCATGACGACGAGGATGGTGACGCCGCGCCGCGCCCGCGCAAGTCGACCGTCAACGACGACCAGGTCGAGGCGCTGCGTCAGCGTCGCCAGAATCTGCGCCGTCGCTACAAGATCCAGGACGTCATCCATCGCCGCCAGGTGCTGCTGGTCCAGATCGTCAAGGAAGAGCGCGGCAACAAGGGCGCGGCGCTGACCACCTACCTGTCGCTGGCGGGCCGCTACTGCGTGCTGATGCCCAACACTAGCCACGGCGGCGGCATCAGCCGGAAGATCTCGAACGCGGCCGACCGCAAGCGGCTGAAGTCGATCATGGCCGACATGGCGCTGCCCTCGACCATGGGCTGCATCGTGCGCACCGCGGGTCTTCAGCGGACCAAGACCGAGATCAAGCGCGACTTCGACTATCTGGCGCGCCTGTGGGACGGCATCCGCGAAAAGACGCTGCACTCGTCGGCGCCCGCGCTGATCTATGGCGACAGCGACCTGATCAAGCGCGCGATCCGCGACATCTATAATCGCGAGATCGAGGAAGTGATCGTCGAGGGCGAGGAAGGCTATCGCCAGGCGAAGGACTTCATGCGCCTGCTGATGCCGACGCATGCCCGCCGGGTGAAGCAATATGCCGATGCCGTGCCGCTGTTCCAGCGCGCGCATGTCGAGGATCAGCTGGCCGCGATGTACAATCCGGTCGTCCAGCTGAAGTCGGGCGGCTATCTGGTCATCAACCCGACCGAGGCGCTCGTCTCGATCGACATCAACTCCGGGCGTTCGACCCGCGAGCATAATATCGAGCAGACCGCGACCGCGACCAACCTGGAAGCCGCGCAGGAAATCGCGCGCCAGCTGCGTCTGCGCGACATGGCGGGCCTCGTCGTCATCGACTTCATCGACATGGACAACAATTCCAATGTCCGGAAGGTCGAGAAGGCGATGAAGGAGGCGCTGAAGAACGATCGCGCCCGTATCCAGGTCGGCCGCATCTCGTCCTTCGGGCTGATGGAAATGAGCCGCCAGCGCCTGCGCACGGGCGTGCTCGAAGCCTCGACCCGCCCCTGCCCGCATTGCGAAGGCACCGGCCTGGTCCGCACCGCCTCGTCCTCGGGCCTGTCGGCGCTGCGCCTGATCGAAGACGAAGCCGCACGCGGTCGCGGCTCGATCCTGACGCTGCGCGCCAGCCAGGAAGCGGCCGTCTACGTCCTGAACCGCAAGCGTGCCGACATCGCCGAGATCGAGGATCGCTATGGCGTGACCGTCGAGATCATCCCCGACCGCGAGGAAGAGGGGGCGCGCATGACCGTCGAGGCGTCGGGCCCGCCGCCCGCCTATGCGCCCAAGATCGACATGCTCCTCCCCGTCGAGGAGGATGAGGACGATCTGGTCGACGAGATCGAGGAAGAAGAGGACGAGGAAGAGGCCGAAGAGGCCGCGACCGAAGCCGCCGCTCCCCGTGAGCCGCGCGAAGAGGGCGAAGGTGGTGGCCGCAAGCGCCGTCGTCGCCGCCGTGGCCGCCGCAACCGTGGTGGTGCCGAGGGCGAGCATGGCGAGGGCGAAGGCGAGGACCATGCCGAGCACGCCGAAGAGGCGGAAGTCGAGGACGCCGACGAGCAGGCTGAGGACGAGGCCGCCGAGCCGGTCGACGCGACCGAGTCGGAGCCGCGCGAAGGCGGTCGCCGCCGTCGCGGACGTCGCGGTCGCCGTGGCGGTCGCCGGAACGAGGGCGGCACGAACGACGCGATCGAGGCTGCGGCCGAGGACGCTTCGGACGACGCGGCGGATGAGCCGCTGACCATCGCCGAACCGATCGAGGCGGGCGACGCCGCGCCGGTCACCACGCCGCTGGTCATTGCCGAGGTCGAAGCCGAAGCCGAAGCGCCCAAGACCCGCCGTCGTCCGCGCGCTCGCAAGGCCGCGCCGGTCGTGAGCGAGACGGTCGAGACGCCGGTGACCGAGGAAGCGCCCGCTGCCGAGGCTCCTGCGGTCGAGGCCGAGGCTCCGGCCAAGCCGAAGCGCGTCCGCAAGAAGGCCGCGCCGAAGGTCGCCGCCGAACCGGCCGCCGAGGAAGCGGCCCCTGCGGTCGAAGCCGAGGCGGAAGCCCCGGCCAAGCCCAAGCGCGTTCGTAAGAAGCCCGCGCCGAAGGCAGCGGCAGAGCCGGTCGTCGAGGAAACCCCCGCCGCCGAACCCGCCCCTGCGGAGGAAGCGACCGAGGAAAGCGCCTCGACCGAAACCCCGCGTCGTGGCTGGTGGCAGCGCACCTTCGGCGCCTGACACCCGTTACAGCCGACGCGAGAACGCCCTCCTTCCCCAGCGGAAGGAGGGCGTTTTGCGTTTTCGGGAATAGTCCTGTGGATAGCCCGCTCCGTCCCGTTCCTCCCCTGGCAGGGGAGGTGGCAGGCCGTCAGGCCTGACGGAGGGGTGTCACCGCCCAAGAGGTTTACCGGCTTCGACCATCATGCCCCTCGCCGCCCGGCAACGCGGTCGCCGGAGCAGGACGGATGAAGCTCAGCCGCTCTTTAGACGGCCCGCCGCAACGGCCCGCGATGCCGCGCACAGGCTTTGCCCCGCTCGGTGCGGAACCGGCACGCCAACGCTTGTGCCATGCGCTCCATCGCGAAAGGCCAGCACGCGAAAGCCGTGCCCGATTCCGCCCTGTTCGATCCACACGATCCAGCGATCGCGCACACGATAGGCTCGCAGGAAGCGCGAACGGGGCGTCGCATCGCGCACGATATCGGACGGATTGAACGGGCCGCCCGCCTCCGCAATGGGGTGCCCGACGCTGCCGACCAATGCGGCGCGCACCGATGGCGGCAGATCCAGCATCCGGCCGACCACCGGCCCTGCGCCCGGCACCACGCAGCGCGGCAGGTCGGGCATCGGGAACACCGGCGGCCTGTCGAACGTCCCCATTATCATGTGCGCCCCCTCCCGTTCGCCCGGCGTTCAGCCATGTCGTGGCACAGCCTGCCCATCCTGTTCCGAAATGCAAAGCCGGTTGTGTCGCGAAGCCGACCCGACGATAGAGGTATCATGAAGCGTCTGATCGCAGCCTTCGCCGCCACGGCCGTCCTCTGGGCGCAGCCGGCCGCCGCGCAGTCGATCCTGCGCGATGCCGAGACCGAGGCGCTGTTCGCCGACATGTCTGCGCCCATTATCAAGGCGGCCGGGCTGAACCCGCGCGATGTGAAGATCGTCCTGATCAACGACGATTCAATCAACGCCTTCGTCGCGGGCGGGCAGGTCGTCTATGTCCATTCGGGACTGCTCCAGGCGGCCGAGAATGTGAACGAGGTGCAGGGCGTCGTCGCGCACGAGCTGGGCCATATAGCCGACGGCCATGTCGTGCTGAGCGAACAGGCCATGAAGCCTGCGATGAAGATGCAGCTGTTGTCGATGGTGCTGGGCCTGGCCACCGTGGCCCTGGGCGGCGGCGCGGCGGGCATGGGCATGATGGCGGCGGGCCAGCAGGCGGCGATGAGCAATGTCCTGGCCTTCAGCCGCAACCAGGAATCGGCCGCCGACGCGGCGGGTGCCCGCTATCTGACCACCGCCGGGGTCACCGGCAAGGGCATGCTGAGCTTCTTCAAGAAGCTGCAGAACCAGGAATATCGCTACGGCTATACGAACATCGATCCGTTCGCGCAGACCCATCCGCTGTCGGCGGTGCGTATCCAGTCGCTGACCGACGATCTGAAGGCCTCGCCCGCCTGGAACAAGCCGGTCGACGCCAAGCTTCAGGAACGCTTCCTGCGCGTGAAGGCCAAGCTGCTCGGCTATGTCTCGCCGCCCGAGCAGACGCTCAACAAATATCCCGACAGCGACCAGAGCGTGTATGCCCATTATGCGCGCGCCTATGCTTATCATAAGGGCGGCTACCCGGACAAAGCCGAGGCGGAGGCCGCGGCCCTGATCGCCCGCGATCCCAAGGACCCGTATTTCCAGGAGATCGAGGGGCAGATCCTGCTCGAGTCGGGCAAGCCGCAGGAGGCGCTAGCCCCCTTACGCGCCGCGACCATGGGGTCGGGCCAGAATGCGCTGATCGCCACCACCTTCGGCCATGCGCTGATCGCCACCGAGGACAAGCGCAACCTGCCCGAGGCGGTGAAGATCTTGAAGGTCGCCGTCCAGCGCGACGAGGACAATCCCTTTGCCTGGGTTCAGTTGGGCACCGCCTATGAACAGCTGGGCGACACGCCGCGCGCCGCGCTCGCCACTGCCGAGCGGGCGAGCATGATGGGCGACGACCGTACCGCCATCCAGAGCGCCCGCTATGCGATGGCCAATCTCACCCCCAATACGTCCGAATGGATTCGGGCGCAGGATATCGCCATGACCTCTGCCGACTCCGCCAGTTCCAAGAAGAAGAAGCACCGCTGATGGGCATGAAGACATTGGCCGCCGTCGCCGTGCTGGGCGGCCTGGTCGGCGGCGGTACTGCCCTGGCGCTGGCCCCGATGGTCACGCCCGGCGGCGCATCGGGCGACAACGTGCGCGCCTATCTGCTCGACCATCCGGAAGTGATCCCCGAGGCCATGCAGCGGTTGCAGGACCGCGAACAGGGCAAGGCGGTGGCGGCGATCGGCGGCGACCTGACCAAGCCGTTCGGCAATGCCTATACCGGCAACCCCAAGGGCGATGTCACGCTGGTCGAATTCTACGACTATAATTGCGGCTATTGCCGCGCCAGCCTGCCCCTGCTCAAGCAACTGACCCAGGCCGACCCGAAACTTCGCATCGTCTATCGCGAGCTGCCGATCCTGGCGCCGTCGAGCAAGGCGGCGGCGCGCGCCAGCCTGCTCGCCGCATCCCAGGGCAAGTTCGCCACCTTCCATGACGCACTGTATGCGGGCGGTCCGGTGAGCGATGCGACCATCGCCGCCGCCGCCGTCAAGGCGGGCGTCGACATGAGCAAGATGGCGGCGTTCCAGCCCCAGGCCGATGCCGAAATCCGCCGCAATCTGGAAGCCGCCGGGCGGCTGGGCCTGACCGGTACGCCCAGCTGGATCGTCGGCAACCGTATCCTGTCGGGTGCGTTGCCGCTCGAAGAGTTGCAAAAGGCCATCGCCGCCGCCCGAAACGGTTGATAAAGCGGCGGTCTTCCTACGGGGGCCAAATACGGGGGACTGCCGCATGACCGACCCGATCCTGTCCGTCGAGGGCGTGACCAAGACCTACAAGGGCGGCGTCACCGCGCTGCAGCCGGTCGACCTGACGATCCGGCGCGGCGAAATCTTCGCGTTGCTGGGGCCGAATGGCGCAGGGAAAACGACGCTGATCTCGATCGTGTGCGGCATCGTCACGCCCTCGGCCGGGACCATCCGGGTCGACGGGCATGACGCCCTGCGCGACTATAAGACCGCGCGGCGCAAGGTCGGGCTGGTGCCGCAGGAACTGTCCGTGGACATGTTCGAGCGGGTCATCGACACGGTGAATTTCAGCCGGGGCCTGTTCGGTCGTGCGCCCAACCCGGCCTATATCGAACAGGTGCTGCGCGACCTGTCGCTGTGGGACAAGCGTCATGCCAAGCTGATGGAACTGTCGGGCGGCATGAAGCGCCGCGTGCTGATCGCCAAGGCGCTGTCCCACGAACCCGATCTCCTCTTCCTCGACGAACCGACGGCGGGTGTCGATGTCGAGCTGCGCCGCGACATGTGGAAACTGGTCCATGCCTTGCGCGAGCGGGGCGTCACCATCATCCTGACCACGCACTATATCGAGGAGGCCGAGGAGATGGCCGATCGGGTGGGCGTGATCGCCAAGGGCCAGCTGCTCCTGGTCGAGGAAAAGGCCGAGATGATGAAGAAGCTCGGCAAGCGCGAGATGGTGCTGACCCTGGCCGAGCCGATGGCGACGATCCCGTCCGAACTGGCCGAATGGAACCTGTCGCTGGAGGATGAGGGCAAGCGCCTGCGCTACATCTTTGACGCGCGCGCGGAGCGGACCGGCATCCCCTCGCTGCTGCGCAAGCTGGGCGATCTGGATATCGGGTTCAACGATCTGGAAACCTATAAATCCTCGCTGGAGGATATCTTCGTCGATCTGGTCGAGGGGACACGCGCATGAACCTGCATGGCATCTGGTCGATCTATCGTTTCGAGATGGCGCGGTTCCGGCGGACGGTGTGGACCAGCCTGATGGTGCCGGTCATCACCACGACGCTCTATTTCGTGGTGTTCGGCACCGCGATCGGATCGGCGATGAACCAGGTCTCGGGCGTGCCCTATGGTGCGTTCATCGTGCCGGGCCTCATGCTGCTCTCCATCTTCTCGGAGAGCATCCTGAACGCCAGCCTGGGCATCTACATGCCCAAATTCACCGGGACCATGTACGAGATATTGTCCGCACCGCTGTCGCCGATCGAGACGGTGCTCGGCTATGTCGGCGCCGCGGCGAGCAAGTCGATGGTGATCGGGATCGTCATCCTCGCCACCGCCTATCTGTTCGTCGACCTGTCGATCCTGCACCCGGTCGCGATGGTCTTCTACCTGTTGCTGGTCGCGACCACCTTCTCGCTGTTTGGCTTCGCGATCGGCATCTGGGCGCGGGGGTTCGAACAGTTGCAGGTGATCCCGCTGCTGATCGTCACCCCCCTCACCTTTCTGGGCGGTGCCTTCTACTCGGTGAAGATCCTGCCCGAGCCGTGGCGGACGGTGACGCTGTTCAACCCGGTCGTGTATCTGATCAACGGCTTCCGCTGGACCTTCTTCGGCACCTCGGACGTGACGCCGGGGGTCAGCCTGGGGGTGACGGCGCTGTTCCTGCTGGCGTGCCTGGCCTGGATCGGCTGGATCTTCCGCACCGGCTGGCGACTGAAGAACTGACGTCTTCTTTACGCCCGACTCCCCGGCGAAGGCCGGGGCCCAGTTGCAGTGCGCTATCGAGGATGTCGGGCATCTGCCTCCCCCTCAACGTCTCGGCACACGCGGATTTGCAGGAACTGGGCCCCGGCCTTCGCCGGGGAAAGAGATCACTTCTTGAGCACCCCATTGGTCAACGGCAGGACGACCAGCCCGTTTACGTCGACCAGCGTGTGGACCAGCATCACCACCCACAGGCTGCCAGTCATCAGGTAAAGGCCGGTCATCACCGCCCCCAGCGCGGTGGTGGCCAGTACCCCGGCCCAGCCCTGATAACGGTGCATCGCCCCGAACAGGATCAGCGACGCGGCAAAGCCGATCCACGCCTGCCCGGTCAGCATCGCGACCAGCAGCGGCAGATAGAGGCGGAAGAACGCCTCCTCGGTCACCCCGGCCGTCACGCTCAGCGCCAGCGCATATTTCACCTCGCGCCGCTCGCGTGGCAGCAGCGCCGAAACATTGCCGATCGGCTTGCGTCGCCAAAAACGGGCGATCAGCGCCCCGGCGACCAGCCCGCCCGCGGCCCCGCCGATCAGCAGCGACGGCAGCGCGCCATCATCGTCCAAGATCGACGGCATCACGCCCGCTGCCGCCGTGAACTCGCCCGGCATCACCGCCCAAGCCCCCGCCCGGCCGAGCAGCACCAGCCCGACCAGCACCGGCAGCAGAAACGCCAGCGCCGACCGGGCCAGCCACAACCGGAACCGCATCCGGCGCGAATGGCTGTCGTCCAGCGCGCAGAAGCGTCGATACTCGCCCAGATCGCCCTTCTGGAACCACCACACGCCCCCCAGCGCGGCGAGCAGCAGAAGAGCGGCCGTCATCATTCACCCCTCCCCTTCAGGGGAGGGGACGGGGGTGGGGCGCTTCCGCAAGCACAGGGTTTGAGGCGAGACCCCACCCCAACCCCTCCCCTGAAGGGGAGGGGCTTGAACCGCTCGAAGATCAAAGCCGATGCTGCCCCTTCACCCAGCGGACCGTGCCCGACGAGGCGCGCATCACGACGCTCTCGGTCGTCATCACCTTCGCATGGCGCTTCACCCCCGCCAGCAGCGAGCCGTCGGTGACCCCGGTGGCGGCGAAGATACAGTCGCCCTGCGCCAACTCGGTCAGGTCATATTGCTTGTCGAGATCGGTCACGCCCCATTTGTGCGCGCGGGCCCGCTCGGCATCGTTGCGGAACAGCAGCCGCCCCTTGAACTGCCCGCCGACGCAGCGCAGCGCGGCGCAGGCCAGCACGCCCTCCGGCGCGCCGCCCGACCCCATATAGGCGTCGATCGTCGTCTCCGGGTCGGTAGTGGCGATCACCCCCGCCACGTCGCCGTCGCCGATCAGCACCACGCCGCATCCCAGCGCCCGCAACTCGGCGATCAGCGCCTCGTGCCGCGGCCGGTCGAGCACGCAGACGGTGATATCGCCGGGCTTCACCCCCTTGGCCTCGGCAATGGCGCGGATATTGTCGCTGGGGCTGCGATCCAGGTCGATCACACCCGCCGGATAACCGGGGCCGACCGCGATCTTGTCCATATAGACGTCGGGCGCGTTCAGCAGATGGCCCTTTTCCGCGATCGCCAGCACCGCCAGGCTGTTCGGCCCCGCCTTGGCGCAGATGGTCGTGCCCTCCAGCGGATCGAGCGCGATGTCGATCTCGGGGCCGTTGCCGGTGCCGACCTTCTCGCCGATGAACAGCATCGGGGCTTCGTCGCGCTCGCCCTCGCCGATCACCACGGTGCCGTCCATGTCGAGTTCGTTGAGCGCGGCGCGCATCGCCTCGACCGCCGCCGCGTCCGCCGCCTTCTCGTCACCGCGCCCGACCAGCGTGGACGCCGCGATCGCCGCCGCCTCGGTCACGCGTACCATTTCGAGGACGAGGACGCGGTCGAGAACCTGGCTGGCGGTCTGGGTCATCTTACTCTCCTGGCGGTGATTTCGGCCGCCTTGTTGAACGTGTTTTACGCGCCTTATCCTCTGGCGCAGGCAAGGCATAGCCCCGAAACATGACGGTGTGAGGCGGAATGCGACCGTCCGGCGTTGGGGGCGCGTGAATCACGACGTTCCCATGATCGCGCTCGATCGCGTAAGCCGCCGCTATGCTACGGTCGCGGCGGTGGACGATGTGTCGCTGACCATCGCCAAAGGCCGCTTCGTCGCGCTGGCCGGCGCATCGGGCTCGGGCAAGTCGACCCTGCTGCGCATGATCAACCGGCTGGAGCAGCCCGATCAGGGCCGCGTCCTGATCGACGGGCAGGACGTCACCGCCGAACCCGCCCATGAACTGCGCCGCCGGATCGGCTATGTCTTTCAACAACACGGCCTGTTCCCGCACATGACGGTCGCAGCGAACATCGCGATCGGGCTGCGCATCGCCGGGCGAGAGGTCGGAGGTAGGGTGGCCGAGCTCCTCGATCTGGTCGACCTGCCGCGCGACGTCTCCGAGCGGATGCCGGAGGCGCTGTCGGGCGGCCAGCGCCAGCGGGTGGCCATCGCCCGTGCGCTCGCCACCGAACCGCCGATCCTGATGCTCGACGAGGCGCTGGGCGCGCTCGATCCGGTTACCCGCGATGCGGTGGCAGGGCGTTTGGTCGAACTGCACGAGCGGCTGGGCCTGACCACGCTGCTGGTCACGCACGACATGGCCGAGGCGCTGCTGACCGCATCCCGCGTACTGGTGATGGAAGCGGGACGGATCGTCGCCGATGCCACCCCCGCCGAGCTGGTCGCGGGGCAAGGCGGTGAGGCCGCGCAGGCACTGATGGCGGTCCCCCGGCATCAGGCCGAGCGGCTGGCGGCGCTGGCCCGGTGAGCGCCTTCCTCGACGCCCTTGCCCGCGTCCCGCCGCTGCTCGCCCAGCATGTGCTGGTCAGCATGGCTGCGCTGCTGCTCGGCATCGTCATCGCGGTGCCGCTGGCCTTTGCCTGCGCGCGGCGGCCGGGCTTGTCGCGGGTGGCGCTGGGACTGGCGAGCCTGGTCCAGACGATTCCGGCGTTGGCGCTGCTGGCGCTCTTCTATCCGGTGCTGCTCACCCTGTCGGGATGGATCGGAGGTGGGATACCGGCTTTGGGCTTCCTGCCCTCGCTGCTCGCGCTGACGCTTTATGCGCTGCTGCCAATCCTGCGAAACGGGGTGACGGGGCTGCTTGGCCTCGACCCGGCGGTGTTACAAGCCGCCGATGCGGTGGGCATGACGCGAGCCCAGAAGCTGAGACTGGTCGAGGCGCCGCTGGTTGCGCCGGTGCTGGCGGCAGGCATCCGTACGGCGGCGGTCTGGACGATCGGCGCGGCCACGCTGTCGACGACGGTGGGCCAGCCGAGCCTGGGCGACCTGATCTTCGCCGGGCTCCAGACCCAGGCCTGGGCGCTGGTGCTGGCAGGCTGTTTCGCCGCCGCCCTGCTGGCGCTCACGGTCGATGCGCTGATCGGGCTGGTCGAGCGCGGATTGGCGACGCGGCGGAAGGCCCTGTGGATCGGTGGGCTGGTCGCACTGGCGCTCGGCTGTGCGCTGGCGACGCAACCGCTCTGGCCACGGGGCGGCGAGGCGCGGCCGCAGGTGGTGATCGGCGCAAAGAATTTTTCCGAGCAATATATCCTCGCGCGGCTGATCGGCGATCGCCTCAGCCAAGCGGGTTACGATGTCAGTTACCGCGACGGGCTGGGCTCGACCGTGGCGTTCGAGGCGACGGCCGGAGGCCGGGTCGACGTCTATGTCGATTATGCGGGAACGTTGTGGACCACCGCGATGCACCGGCATGACTCCCCGCCGCGCGCCGCGATGCTGAGCGCGCTCAAGGACTGGGCGGCGACGCGCGACGTGGCGATGCTGGGGCCGTTGGGGTTCGAGAATGCCTATGCCTTTGCGATGAAGGCGCCGCTGGCGCGGCGACTGGGCGTAACGTCGCTCACCGATCTGGCGCAGGTCGCACCGCGATTGAAGCTGGGCAGCGACTTAGAGTTTCTCGACCGACCCGAATGGGCGGCGGTGCGTGATGCCTATGGCCTGCGGTTCGCCGGCATGACGCCCTACAGTCCGACCTTCATGTACCGGGCGCTGGGCAGCGGACGGGCGGATGTGATCTCGGCCTTTTCCTCCGACGGGCGGATCGCGGCGGACAAGCTGACGGTGCTGAGCGATCCGAGGCGGGCGATCCCGGGGTATGACGCGGTGCTGTTGCTGGCGAAGGCGCGCGCGGGGGATGCGAAGTTCGTGGCGGCGTTACGGCCGATGCTGAACCGGATTCCGGTCGAGGCGATGCGCGAGGCAAACTACCGGGTGGACCGCGACGATGCGGCGAAGGAAAGCCCGGAGGCCGCCGCGCGGTGGTTGGCGAAGCGGGTGGGGCTGTAGGGATACCGTTCCACGAACTGTAAGCCCCTCCCGTAAACGGGAGGGGTTTGGGGAGGGCTCGGAATCTTGCAGAGACCATCGCCCGTGGCCCTGCCCTCCCCCATCCCCTCCCGCCTGCGGGAGGGGCGTGCCTAGGATCAATCCCGCAGCAGGTCGTTGATGCTGGTCTTCGAGCGGGTCTGCGCGTCGACGCGCTTGACGATCACCGCGCAGTAGAGGCCCGGCTTGCCGTCCACCGACGGCGTCGTGCCGGGCACCACCACCGAATAGGGCGGCACATGGCCCCGGAAGACTTCGCCCGTCTCACGGTCGATGATCTTGGTCGAGGCACCCAGATACACACCCATCGACAGCACCGCGCCTTCGCCGACGCGCACGCCCTCGGCCACTTCGGCACGCGCGCCGATGAACGCGCCGTCCTCGATGATGACCGGATCGGCCTGTAGCGGCTCGAGCACGCCGCCGATCCCGGCACCACCCGACAGGTGCACGTTCTTGCCGATCTGCGCGCAGCTGCCCACGGTCGCCCAGGTGTCGACCATCGTGCCCTCACCGACATAGGCGCCGATGTTGACGAAGCTCGGCATCAGGATCGCGCTCTTGGCGACATGCGCACCGCGCCGCACGACCGAACCGGGCACCGCGCGGAACCCGGCGGCGCGGAAGTCGGCTTCCGACCAGCCGCTGAACTTCGACGGCACCTTGTCGAACCAGTGGCCTGCACCGGGGCCATTGTCGATCAGCACATTGTCGTTCAGTCGGAACGACAGGAGGACCGCCTTCTTCAGCCACTGGTTGACGGTCCAGCCGCCCTTCCCGTCCGGCTCGGCGACACGCGCCTCGCCCCGGTCGAGCAGCGCCAGCGCGCGGTCGACGGCGATCCGCTCCGACCCTTGCGTGGCGAAGGTCAGTTCGGCCCGGTTGTCCCAGGCGGCGTCGATGGTGGCGGCGAGGTCCTGGCTCATGGTCATTCCTCCAATATGCTGATCAACCACGGCGTCAGCGCGTGGACGGTGTAATCGATATGTTCGCGGGCGCCCTCCGGCCCCTGTTCGGAGCCGTTGTCGACCCACACGGTCGTCATCCCGATCGCCTTGGCCGGTGCCAGGTTGCGCGCCATGTCCTCGAAGAAGATCGCGCGGGTCGGATCGATGTCGAATGCCGAACAGAGCCCCGCATAGGCGGACGGCTGCGGCTTGGGCACCAGGCCCATCGCATGGATGTCGTGCACCGCCTCGAACTGTCCGCCAAGGCCCAGCCGGTCGAGCACCTTCAACGCATAGGGCTTGTCGCCATTGGTGAAGACCAGCTTGCGCCCCGGCAGCTTCGCGATGGCGGCGGCGAGCGGCGCGTCCTCTTCCAGCACGTCCATCTCGATATCGTGGACATAGTCGAGAAAGGCGGCAGGATCGACCTGATGCTCGGCCATCAGCCCGGCCAGCGTGGTGCCGTGCGCATGGAAATAGCTCTTCTGGATGCGGAACGCCTCGTCGCGGTCGACGCCCAGCAGGTCGCCGATGAACGCGGTCATGCGCCGGTCGATATGCGCGAACAGATTGGCGCTCGCCGGATAGAGCGTATTGTCCAGATCGAAGATCCAGGCGTCGATATGGGCAAGAGCAGGCAGCATCGCGGCCAGCGTGTAGGCGCGGGGGCTGTCCGTCGCAAGCCCGGGCAGCAGGCCCACACACCCCGATTCCCCCATCGGTCGACCGTCCCGAAGCCGGTCAGAGCCTGATCAAATCGCGCTTTCGCAGCCGCCACAACCCCCTCTATGACAAGGATCAAGGCGGGATAGGGGGACGGGTTGAACGGGCGCGGGACAGGGGGAGCGGGACGCATCGTCCGTATCGGACTGATGATCGCCTGTGCCGGCGTCACGCTGAGCGCCTGTGGCGGGGCGGGCGGTGGCATCCAGTCGACCCCGACGCCGCCCTCCACGGGAACGACCCCGACGCCCACGCCCTCCCCGACGAGCAGCGCGACGCCCAGCCAGAATTACGACACCGCCGGATACCGGGCGACCACGGGCGCGGTAGCGATGAACGCGCTGGCCGCTTATCAGCGCGGGGCGACGGGCGCGGGCGTCACGCTGGGCATCATCGATTCGGGCCTGGACACGCGTACGGGCCTGTTCAACGGCCGGGTGTTGAGCGCCTCGGCCGATGTCGCGGGTTCGCGGGGCACGGGCGACGAGGACGGGCACGGCACCGCCGTCGCCTTCACCGCCGCAGGCGGGCGCGGTGGCGACCTCGCGCAGGGCGTCGCCTTCGATTCGACCCTGCTGATCCTGCGCGCCGATCAGCCGGGCAGTTGCAGCGGCACCGCGTCCGGCAACGGGCTGGGCGGCAGTTGCTCCTTCTCCTCCGACGCGATCGCGCGCGGCCTGGACACCGCCCGGGTGGCGGGCGCGCGGATCGTCAACATCTCGCTGGGCTCCAACGACACGCCGCCCGCCGCGCTGCTGGCCGCGATCGGACGGGCGACGGCGGCGGGCATGATCATCGTGATCGCGGCCGGAAACGAAAGCGAATCCAACCCCACGCTGATGGCGCAGATCGCCAACGATGCCGCCGTCGCGCGCGGACAGGTGATCATCGCCGGATCGGTCGGGCAGACGGGCACGATCTCGTCGTTCAGCAACCGCGCCGGACAATCGGCCGCGCATTATCTCAGCGCGCTGGGCGAGCGGGTGGAGGCCCCCGATGAGACCGGCGCGCGCTATCTCTGGTCGGGCACGTCCTTTGCTGCGCCGCAGATCAGCGGCGCGGCCGCCCTGCTCGCCCAGGCCTTTCCCAACCTGACCGGCGCGCAGATCGCCGACCTGTTGCTGCGCACCGCGCGCGACACAGGAGCGACCGGCACCGACGATATATACGGGCGCGGCACGCTGGACCTGACCGCAGCGTTCCAGCCGGTCGGCGCGATGAGCGTGGCGGGAACCGGCAACGCCATCGCCATGGGCATCAATGCGCGGCTGTCCCCCGCCATGGGCGATGCGCGGACGGGGCGCGTGGGGCTGGTCGCGCTCGATGGTTATGCCCGCGCCTATACGCTCGACCTGTCCGGCACGATCGCCCGCGCATCCCCGCGCGCGATGCTGTCGCCCGCGCTGCTCGGCCGGGTCGAGGGCGCGGTGGTCAGCGACGGCACCCGTTCGGTCGCGCTGACCAGTGCGATGCAGATGCCCGGCGAGGCACGGCTGCGCTCCACCCTGCCCGCCGACGCAGCCGCACCGGGCCGCCGGATCGTCGCGGGCAGCGTTACCCAGAGCCTGACTCCCGCCACCGCCATCGGCGTGGGTTTCGCCAGCGGCGGCGATGCGATGGTCGCGGGCTGGACCGGACAGGCGGGCGCGGCCTTTCTGCTGACCGATCCCGGCTTCGGCGTCGACCGCGCCGCCACCGCCTCGGTCGCGATGCGGCACATGGTCGGCAGGATCGGCGTGAGCGTGATGGCCGAGAGCGGGCGTTTCGCCGCCCCCATGCCCGGCACCGCGCCACCGCGTTACGACCAGAGCGCGGTGACGCTCGACCGGCGGATCGGCGATGTCGCCGCGACGTTGGGCATGACCCGGCTGGCGGAGCGTTCGACCGTGCTGGGCGGCTGGTTCGGCGGTGCGCTGGGCCAGGCGCGGGGCGTCAGCTGGTTCGCTGATGCCGCCGCGCGCTGGCGGAACTCGGGGGGCTGGACCCTGGGCGCCCGTTGGCGCAGCGGTTTGACGCGGGCGCAGGGCGACCTGGGCGGCGGCCTGTTGCAAAGCCGGTCCTGGTCGGTCGAGGCGGGCAAGAACGGCCTGTTCGGTCACGACCGGTTCGACCTGCGCGTGTCGCAGCCGCTGCGGGTGGACAGCGGCGGGCTCGACCTGCGTTTCCCGACGCATTGGGATTATACCCGTTCGTCGGTCGACGGCTGGACCACCGACCGGCTGTCACTGGCCCCCGGAGGCCGCGAATTGCTGGTCGAGGCACGCCACGGGGTAATGGTCGGTGCAGGCGAGCTGTCGACGCATCTCTTCTGGCGGCGCGATCCGGGGCATATCGCGGCCCTGCCGCCCGAACGCGGCGTGGCGATGAAGTATGGCTTGACCTTCTGATACCCGGATTTGGCTGGCGGGCGGAGATGGGCGTCCCCATCTTTCTGGCATGACACGTTATTCCCTGCTCGATCTGGTGCCCGTCATCGAAGGCGGCACCGTGGCCCAGGCGCTGGCGAACGCCGCCGACCTCGCCGCCCATGCCGAGGCGGTCGGCTATCAGCGTTACTGGACCGCCGAGCATCACGGCATGGCGGGCATCGCCTCTGCCGCGACCGCCGTCGTGCTGGCGCATGTCGGGCAGGCGACCAAGACCATTCGCATCGGCGCGGGCGGCATCATGCTGCCCAACCATGCGCCGCTGACCATCGCCGAGCAGTTCGGGACGCTCGACGCGCTGTTCCCCGGGCGTATCGACCTGGGCCTCGGCCGTGCGCCGGGGTCGGACCAGCGCGTCGCGCGCGCGCTGCGCCGGACGCTGGACAGCGACCCCAACGCCTTCCCGCGCGACGTGATGGAGCTGCAAAGCTATTTCGCCGATGATGGCCAGACGGGCATCGTCGCCACGCCGGGCGCGGGCGCGCGTCCGCAAATGTGGATTCTCGGGTCGAGCCTTTATGGCGCGCAGCTCGCCGCCGCTTTGGGCCTGCCCTATGCCTTTGCGTCGCACTTCGCGCCCGATGCGCTGGACGATGCGCTGGCCATCTACCGCCGCGACTTCCGGCCGTCGGCGGTGCTCGACAAGCCTCATGCGATGGCGGGCTTCAACGTCTTTGCCGCCGACACCGATGCGGAAGCCGAACTGCTCGCCAGCTCGCAGCAACAGGCCTTTGTCGCGCTGCGCACCGGTCGCCCGGGCAAACTGCCCCCGCCTATCCCCGACTATCGCGAGAGCTTGGGCGCGCAGGGGTCGGCGATCCTCGACCATGTCCTGTCCTGCTCGGCGATCGGTTCGCCCGCGACCGTGGAGCGCCAGCTCGCCGCTTTCGTCGATCGGACCAAGGTCGATGAGGTGATGGTGGTCAGCTCGATCTTCGACCATCAGGCACGCAAGCGCTCGATCGGGATCGCGGCGCGGGCGATGGACGCGCTGGGGATGGTGGCGGCCTGAACCGTCTGGGTTCACGCGAAGCCGCGATGACGCGAAGAAGGCTGGTTCGCGCAGAGGTGCGGAGGGTGCAGAGAGGCTCGGCCTGGCGCGATTAAAGCCTGCTAGAACCGAGCGAAATCTCGCTCATTCCTCCGCTTGCAGGGGAGGAAAAATCATGCGCGATGGGAATGCCTGTCACACATGGCACAGTTCCCACCACCGCCGCACAGTCCGACATCTCTGCGTTCTCCGCGCCTCTGCGCGAACCAAACTCACCCCACCGCCGCCGGCAGCCTGAGCCGTACGAGCAGCCCGCCTAGGTCCTCGCTTTCCTCCAGCGCGACGGTGCCCCCATAAATCTCCGCCACGTCGCGCACGATCGCGAGGCCCAGGCCCGTGCCCGGCTTGCCGGTGTCCAGCCGGACGCCGCGATCGAAGATGCGAACGCGCTGGTCTTCGGGAATGCCGGTTCCGTCGTCCTCGACCAGAATCTCGACGAACCCGGCCTGCGCCGCCACCGTCACGAAGACGCTGCCGCCGCCATATTTGGCCGCGTTCTCGACCAGATTGCCCAGCATATCGTCCAGGTCCTGCCGCTCGACATGGACCACCAGATCCTTCGGCCCGTCCACATCGATGCGGACATGGCGATAGAGCCGCCCGACCGCACGCTCGACCGATTGCAGGCTGGGCCAGACCTCAGCCCGGCTGTGCGCCGATCCGCGCCGCCCGACCGCACGGGCGCGCGCCAGATGGTGGTCGACTTGGCGACGCATGGTCCGCGCCTCGCGAATCACGGTTTCCGACAAGTCATCGGCACGCGCGGTAGCGGCGTTCATGATGACGGTTAGCGGGGTCTTGAGCGCATGCGCCAGATTGCCCGCATGGCGCCGGGCTTCCTCGGCCTGTTTCTCGTTATGCTCAATGAGCGCGTTCAGCTCCTCGACCATCGGCGCGACCTCATTGGGCATGGCGTCCGAAATCCGGTCGGCCTTGCCCGCGCGCATCGCGGCAATTTCCTCCCGCACGCGGCGCAGAGGATAAAGCCCGTAAAAGGTCTGCATCGCCGCCATCAGCAGGAGGCCGATACCGAGTAACGCGAAGCTACGGATCAGCGTGCGACGTAGCGCGTCGATTTGCGAGTCGAGACCCGGCCCCGACGTGCGTTGCGCAACCTGAAACCGCCAGCGCACGTCAGACCCGGGCAACTTCACATCGCGCTCGACGATGCGCAGTTTTTCATCAGGGAACTGCGTGCTGGTATAGACATGGATATTGTCGTCATTGTGCGGGGCGCCATAAGCGAGGCGTCGATCCCATAACGAACGGGAGGGAAAGGGCTCATGTCCCTTCCCCGACACCTGCCAATAGACGCCCGAGCCCGGTTCCAGAAAACCCTGGTCGGCAGGTTCCCGGTTGAACCATACCTCGCCCTGCGAATCGACCGCCGCCGACACCAGCAGCGACTGGAGCACATAGGCCTGGCGATCGTCGAAATTCTGGGTGACCGCCGATACCAGCAGCCGGTCGAGCGCAAAGCCACCACCCGTCAGCAGGACCAGAATCCATGCTGCCGCGATCAGGATCATACGGCGCGATAGCGACCCTGTGCGCAGGGTCGGGCGCAGGGTGGCACCGTCCTTCACGAAGAATCCGCCCGTGTCAGTCGGCCGATGCCGCCGCACCGCCCGCCGCCGGATCGTCCAGGCTATAGCCCAAGCCGCGAATGGTGGTGATGACATCCTGGCCCAGCTTCTTGCGGATGCGCGTCACGAACACCTCGATCGTGTTCGAGTCGCGGTCGAAATCCTGGTCGTAGATATGCTCGATCAGCTCGGTGCGGCTGACCACCTTGCCCTTGTGATGGAGCAGATAGGAGAGCAGCTTATATTCCTGCGCGGTCAGCTTCACCGGCTCACCCGCGCGCGTGACCTTGCCCGAACGCGTGTCGAGGCGGACATCGCCCGCGGTCAGTTCGGACGAGGCGTTGCCGCTCGCGCGGCGGATCAGCGCGCGAAGCCGGGCGATCAGCTCCTCGGTCTGGAAGGGCTTGGCGACATAATCGTCGGCGCCCGCGTCCAGCCCGGCGACCTTGTCCGACCAGCTGTCGCGCGCGGTCAGGACGAGGACGGGCGTCGTCTTGCCCTCTTTGCGCCAACGGTCGAGCACAGTTAGCCCATCGATCTCGGGCAGGCCCAGGTCGAGGACGATCGCGTCATAGCTTTCGGTCGAGCCGAGGAAATGCCCTTCCTCGCCGTCCGTGGCGAGGTCGATGGCATAGCCCGCCCCTTCCAGCGTGGACTTCAACTGCTGGCCGAGATTGGGCTCGTCCTCGACGATCAGAACGCGCATCGTAAAACTCCCTGTACCTTCATGGCGTCAATGTCCTGGGATCGCCGACCGATCCGGCCATCAATCGTCGGTCCGACCGATGACCTTGCCCGTGCGACCGTCCACCTCCACCCAGATGACCGTGCCATTGCGCAGGAACTTGAGTGTGTAAACCGCCGCGCTCGCATCATAGTCGAAGCCGATATATTGCGAATCACGCATGGTCGGCACCACCCGCTGTTCGATCTCGCGCAGCGACAGATTGCCTTCCTTGCGCTGCTGATAGGCGCGCATCTGGTCGCCGCGACGCTGATCGACCCCCATCATCATCGGAGGATCGATCATCGGGGGCGAGCCCATGGGTGCGGCGAGCAGAGCCAGAAGGACGGTCATCGACATGAAACTGGCATAGCGGGCAACCGTTGAACAGCCTCTGAATGGATCATGCAGCCGCGCGACAGCGCATGGGGTGCTTGCCGGGTTCCGCATCCGCCCCTAACTGCCACATCATCATGGCAGCACCCGTTCTTTCCTACGAAGACCTGGGCCTTGTTCAAGGCTCGGGCTGGCTCTTCCGGCATCTCGACATCCATATCGGTCCGCGCGACCGGCTGGCGCTGATCGGACGCAACGGCGCGGGCAAGTCGACGCTGCTGAAGCTGATCGCCGGGATCATCGATTCCGACGAGGGGCGGCGCATGATCGTGCCGGGCACCCATGTCGTGTACCTCGAACAGGACCCCGATCTGTCGGCCTGCGCCACGCTGATGGACTATGTCCTGTCGGGTGAGGGCGCGCCGGAAAGCTACGAGGCCGAAGCGATCGCCGGACAGCTGGGCATCGACCTGACCCGCGATGCCTCGACCGCCAGCGGCGGCGAAAAACGCCGCGCCGCCATCGTGCGCGCGCTGGCGATGAACCCGGACGTGCTGCTGCTCGACGAGCCGACCAACCATCTGGACCTCGCCGCCATCGAATGGCTGGAAGACTGGTTGAAGCGCTTTACCGGCGCATTCGTGGTCATCAGCCATGACCGCACCTTCCTGACCCGCCTCACCAAGTCGACGCTGTGGCTGGATCGCGGCCAGATGCGGCGCAACGAGGTCGGCTTCGGTGGTTTCGATGCCTGGACCGAACAGGTCTATGCCGAGGAACAGCGCGCCGCCGAGAAGCTCGATGCAAAACTCAAGATCGAGGAGCATTGGCTCCACCGCGGTGTGACCGCGCGGCGCAAGCGCAACCAGGGCCGCCTCGAAAAGCTGGTCCAGATGCGCGCCACCCGCGCCGCGATGATCGGGCCGCAGGGCGCCGCCAAGCTCGGCATCGCGTCGGACGATGTGAAGACCAAGGAGGTCATCAAGGCCGAGCACGTCACCAAGCGGTACGGCGACCGCACGATCATCAAGGACCTGAGCCTGAAGGTCACGCGCGGCGACCGGATCGGCATCGTCGGCTCGAACGGGGCGGGCAAGACCACCCTCCTCCGCCTGCTGACCGGCGAGATCCAGCCCGACGAGGGCAGCGTGTTCCTCGCCAAGACGCTGGACGGCGTGATCATCGACCAGCAGCGCAAGCTGATGGCACCCGAAAAGCGGGTGCGCGAGGTGCTGGCGGACGGCGGCGACTGGATCGACGTGCGCGGCGTCCGCAAGCATATCCATGGCTATCTGAAGGAGTTCCTGTTCGACCCCTCGCTGGCCGAGGCGAAGATCGGCACCCTGTCGGGCGGCGAGCGTTCGCGCCTGTTGCTGGCCCGCGAGTTCGCGCGTGAATCCAACCTGTTGGTGCTGGACGAGCCGACCAACGATCTCGACCTGGAGACGCTCGACCTGTTGCAGGAGGTGATCGGCGATTATGAGGGCACCGTCCTGATCGTCAGCCACGACCGCGACTTCCTGGACCGCACGGTGACGGTGACGCTGGGCCTCGACGGGTCGGGAACGGTCGACGTCGTGGCGGGCGGCTATGCCGACTGGGTCGCCAAGCGCAAGGCGGCGCCCGAGGCGAAGAAGGCTCCGGCCAAGACCGCGCCCTCCCCCGCCGCGCCCGCACAGGCGAAGACCAAGCTGAGCTACAAGGACCAGCGCGACTATGAACTGCTGCCCAAGCGGATCGAGGAGCTGGAGGCGGGCATCGCGCGCGACGAGGCGAAGCTGGCCGATCCCGATCTCTATGCCAAGGACCCGGCCCAGTTCGACCGGCTGATGAAGGCGATCGAAAAGGCGCGCGAGGAGAAGGACGAGGCCGAGATGCGCTGGCTGGAACTCGCCGAGCAGGTCGAGGCACTGGCGGGCTGAGCCCCGCTCCTCGCCAGCCTGCGGTGCGCCTTATTTGGTGATGCGCGCGGTCGCCACAGCGGTCTGGAACATCACATCCAGCGCGCCATAGATATCCTGGTCGGTCGAGACCTTCGTATACAGGCCGGGCGACGCGCAACGCTGGAGCGCGGGCTCGATCTTGTAGAGATAGGGTGCGGCATTGCGCTGCGACCAGTCGTCGCCGGTCAGCGCGGACGGCAGATATTCGGTGTAGAGCACCGCGATGCGGACGCCCCGCGCCTTGATCATATCGCATTTTGCCGTATCGACCGCGAATTCAGGCTTGCCGTTGGCGCGAAGCTCGTCCCGCAGCCCATCGGTGATCAGGAACATGACCGCCTGTGGCTTATCCGTACCGATTCCGCTGCCCGGATCGGTGATCAACTGGCTGTTGATCTGGTCCATTGCATCGCTGGTGCCGGTATCGGCATCGTTATAGCCGATCTCGGTCGATTTGCAGGCAGAGGTCGGGCAACTGTTCTTGTAGAATAGCGATGGCGTCAGATTGTTCGTCGTGGTCGCCGCCTTCGGCATATCCGACGTCTTGGTCTGCAGAATCGAAAAGCCGCCCTTGCCGCGGAAGGTGGCGATCGCGATCTGATAGCTCGCACCGTTCTTGCTGGACGTATTGGTAGCATTGGTCGTCAGCTTGGACACCGCCGTGCCCTCGTCATCGATGCGCAACGTCAGGCCATAGGATTTGGCGACGCCGTACAAGTCGGTAACCTTTCCCTTCGCATCCTTGCCGGTCAAATCATTCGTCGAGTGGCAGGCGAACTGGCAGTTGCTCGCATTGCTGGCCCCCACCTTGGCCAGGCCCGCGCTGGTCGTCGGCAGCGCCATCGATCCGGACACGTCGAGCAGCATGTAGAAATCGATACTGGGCGCCACCGCGTTGGTCGTCGCCGAATTGCCCGTAATGGTCAGATTCTGCACGCCCAGCAGGCTGGCAAACATGTTGTTCGACACCGCCGCATAGGTGACGGTCGCATTGCGGCGGCCGCTGGCATCGGTCGGCGTCTGGATGGTCAGGCTGGTCAGCGTCACGCTGCCCGTGCCGATCACATTGGCCGCCATGGCGCGGAACAGCGCCTCGGCATTGGTCTTGGCCGTACTGTCCGAGGTGCCCATCGCGGTCTTGCTGACCGCCGACAGCGCCGCCGCATCGGCGATCGCATTCAGCTTGGTCTGCGCCTGCATGGCGCGGGCATAGTCCACGCCCATGCCGATCGACGCGGTCAGCGCAGGCAGCCCCAGCGCAAACATCATCAGGACGTTGCCGCGCCGATGACCGGCCAGGTCGCGAATCAAGGGGAATTGCGTCCTCGCCATCGTCACGGACAATCCGGGCAGTTGATCTGGTCGGTATTGCGCGGGACCATGTAGATCGAGTCCCGCAAGGTCATCGGCCCGATCGCCCCAAAGGACGATGGCGGGGTATAGGCATAAGTGACCTCGGCCAGCAGATAATAGGTGTTGGGCTGCAGCATCGCGGCCGGCATGGTCATCGCGGTGCCGGGCGCATAGCGCGTGGTCTTGAACCCGCGGCTCCACTTCGCCGTCGCCTTGTTGTTCGCGTCGATCGCGATCTCCGTCACCCGGATCGTGGCTGGTGCCGATGAAAAGGGCAGCAGCACCTGGGACGCGGCGTTCAGATTGTCGTCGACCTCGGCCGCCGAGATCGAGCCGGTCGTGTTCTGCGAGATCAGGTCGGCGGCGGCACGGGCGGTGCTGGTCACCTTGCGATCGCACGCGATGCCATCCTGCAACTGGACCCCGCCCAGATAAAGGACCAGCATCACCGGCAACACCAATGCGAATTCGACCATCGCGACGCCCCGGACGTCGCGCATCGCCGCCCAGGCGCGTGGCCGCATCATGTAAAGGCTTCCGACTTGGAGACGGAGGTTGCCATCAACACCGTCTGCCCGGTGCCCGCCGCGTTCAGGTCGGCGGTCGGCGCGACCTGCATCGGCCAGAGATAGATGAAGCGCACCATGACCAGCGCCCCCTGCCCGCCCAGATTATACGAGAAGGCGTTGGTCGGCTTGCCGCTGCCATCGAAGGTCAGCGGCAGGCTATTACCGCCCAGCCCCGCGCTGTTCGTCGCGCTGCGCACATCGACATAGAGCCGGGCGCAGGACATGAAGCCAGGCAGGCCCGCACAGGCCGCCTTGCGAAAGCGCTCGGCCAGTTGGGCCTGGGTCAAGCCCTGACCGCTCGATGCGATATCGGCCGCTTGGGCCTGACCGGTGACGATACTGCGCGCCGACACCTCGACCGCGCTTTCCAGCGCTTCCTGCGCGAAATAGGCCAGGCTGGTCTGGAGGATCGCCAGCATCAGCGCGACGAAGGGCGTGGCTACCAGCGCGAACTCGACGATCGCCGCCCCTCGCCGATCGGCCAGGATCGGACGCTTCGTGCCCGGACGGCGACGCGAAAGACGGTAGGACAACATGGGCGGGAGCATCTCTTTTCCCGCCCATAATGGTCAGAATTCGTTAAACTTCGGCAAATGTCGACGCCAGCGTAACGAATTTCAGTCGGTGCAAGGGCGGATCGTCGTCTACCGCAAGGCCCGCGCGTACAGGGCCAGCGTCCAGTTCATCGCCTGCAGAAACAGCGCAGGGTCGTAGCGCGGCCCCTCGTCGCGCAGAAAGGCGTGCTGACCCGCGACCTCATGCCATTCATAGGAGGCCCCGACCGCTTCCAGCCGCGCCCGGATCGCCTCGCGCCCCGCATAGGGAACATGCGGGTCCTGCCGTCCCCAGACGAACATCGCCTCGGCCTTCAGTTCGTCCATCCGCGCCAGGCTGTCGTCGCTGCGCCCCTCGCCCAGCGTGCCCGAATGGATGTCGGTGGCATAGAAGCACGCCACCGCGCCCACGCGCGGATCGAGCGCGGCGCGGTAAGCCAGATGCCCGCCCAGGCACACGCCGAACGTGCCGAGATGCCCGTTGCATGCCGGATGCGCAGCCAGCGCGGTCAGCGCCGCCGTCGCATCCGCATCATAGGCGGCGACCGGCTTGGTGAACTTCAGGTCGTTGCCCCGATCCGTGCCCGGCTTGTCATAGGCCAGCACCGTGCCGGCGGGCTCATATTCATGATAGACCTCGGGTACCGCGACGACATAGCCCTGCCCCGCCAGCATCGCCGCCAGCCGCCGGATCGGGGCAGTGACCTGATAGATTTCGGAAAACAGCAGGATGCCGGGAAAGCGCCCTTCGATGGCGGGGCGGAACAGGTGCATCCGCATCGTGCCGTTGCCGGGCACCTCGACATCCTGGGTCTCGTCGCTGCGTATGATCATGGCGGGCCTGTCCTGGTTGATGGCCTCGCCCATCGCATCCCGTTGAAGGCAGGGCAATCGGGTTGCGCGGACCATGGCCGTCGCTATCGTCGGGGCATGTCGGGGAGCAGGATGCGACTGGCGCTGTTGAGCGCGGTCTGGATATTGGGGCTCATTGCCTCGGGGCTGCATCCTTTCGACCGGGCGACCTGGTGGATGGAGGTCGCGCCGGTGCTGGTCGCACTGCCTCTGCTATGGGCACTGCGACGGAGTTTTCCGCTGACCGGGCTAGCGCTGGTCCTGATCGGTCTGCACGGCCTGATCCTGATGCTCGGCGGGGCGTACAGCTATGCGCGGGTGCCCGCCGGGTTCTGGGTACAGGACTGGTTGCATCTGGCGCGCAACCCCTATGACCGGCTGGGCCATTTCGCCCAAGGGTTCGTGCCCGCCATCCTCTTTCGCGAATGGCTGGTCCGGCGGGGTGGGCTGACGCGCGGCGGGCTGCTGACCTTTCTGGTCATCGCGTGTTGCCTGGCCGTCAGCGCGACCTACGAGCTGATCGAGTTCGGCGCGGCAATGGCGCTGGGCCAGGGCGCGGACGAATTCCTGGGGACGCAGGGTGATCCGTGGGACACGCAATGGGACATGCTGATGTGCCTCATCGGCGCGATCGTGGCGGTGATCACGCTGTCGCGGGTGCATGATCGGCAGATGGCGGAGAAGTAATTTGTTCGCGCGGAGGCGCGGAGACGCAGAGGAGTCTCACCCAGCCGCAGGCTGCCTCCATTCACAACCAATCGACTTCGTCTTCCGATCGAGAGGGTGTGCGAAAGCGCGGCAAATCCAGTCACCTCCGCGCCTCCGCGCGAACAAAAAAAGATGAAGCGGACGCCGCTTCGTGGTAAAGCCAAACCAACACCGGGAGTTCTCGACATGGTCCAGCGCCACCGCTGACGCGGCACAGCTTTGCACGGCGGCACGCTCCGCCCCCTGCCCCATCATTTCGAGAGATTTATGCCACGCTTGCAGAACAAGACGTGCGTCGTCACCGGCGCCGCGCGCGGGATCGGCCATGCCATCGCCCGCCGCTTTCACGAGGAAGGCGCGACCGTCATCCTGACCGATCGCGATGCCGACTCCGGCGTCGTGGCGGCGGAGGGCATCGGCTGTCGATTCGAGCCGCTCGACGTTTCGGACGAAGCCGACTGGGCGCGCCTCGCCGATATCGTCCCCGCCGCCGATGTCGTCGTCAACAATGCCGGGATCACCGGGTTCGAGGACGGCTATGTCCCGCATGATCCCGAGCATGCGTCGCTGGCGGACTGGCGCGCGGTGCACCGGGTCAATCTGGACGGCACCTTCCTGGGCTGTCGCTACGCCATCGGCGCGATGAAGGCGGCGGGCACCGGCTCGATCATCAACATCTCGTCGCGCTCGGGTCTGGTCGGCATACCGGGCGCGGCGGCCTATGCCTCGTCCAAGGCGGCGATCCGCAACCACAGCAAGACGGTCGCGCTCTATTGTGCGCAGGCAGGATGGAAGATTCGCTGCAACTCCATCCATCCCGCCGCGATCCTGACGCCGATCTGGGAGCCGATGCTGGGCGACGGTCCCGACCGGGAGGCGAAGATGGCGGCGCTGGTCGCCGATACGCCGCTCAAACGCTTCGGCGAACCGGACGAGGTGGCGGCGGTCGCGGTGATGCTGGCCTCGGACGAGGCGACCTATATCACCGGATCGGAGTTCACCATCGACGGCGGGCTGCTGGCGGGGTCGGCGGCCAGCCCGGGCTAAACCTATGGTGTCGGGCGGTTTCGGCCGATAGGCTGGGGCCATGAATCGCAACCTCACCGAAGACCGCCCGACCTTCGTCACCCATCTGGAATGCTCGCTGACCGGCGAGCGCTATGAGGCCGACCAGCTCCACGGCCTGTCGCGCGCAGGCCGGCCGCTGCTGGTCCGCTACGACCTGGAGGCGATGGGCCGGGCGGTGTCGCGCGACACCATCGCGGCGCGGGACACCGATCTGTGGCGCTGGCGCGAGCTGCTGCCCGTCCGCCGCACCGACAGCATCGTCTCGCTGGGCGAGATCGAGACGCCGCTGATCCCCATTCCCCGCTCGGGCGGCGGATCGGTGCTGGTGAAGGACGAGGGGCGGCTGCCGACCGGCTCGTTCAAGGCGCGCGGGCTGGTCATGGCGGTGGCGATGGCGCGCGAACTGGGCGTGACCCGGATCGCGATGCCGACCAACGGCAATGCGGGCGCGGCGCTGGCCGCCTATGCCGCGCGCTGCGGGATCGAGACCGTCATCCTCTGCCCGGAGGAAACGCCAGAAGTGAATGTCCGCGAGATCGCCGCGCAGGGTGCGCGCGTCTGGCGGGTCAACGGCCAGATCGACGAGTGCGGCGCGATCGTCGGGCGCGGTGCGGCCGAGGGGCGCTGGTTCGACTTTTCGACACTGAAGGAGCCGTACCGGATCGAGGGCAAGAAGACGATGGGTCTGGAACTGGCCGCGCAGCTGGGCTGGGAATTGCCCGATGCGATCTTCTACCCGACCGGCGGCGGCACCGGCCTGATCGGCATGTGGAAGGCGTTCGACGAGATGGAACGGCTGGGCTGGATCGGCAGCAAACGCCCGCGCATGTATGCGGTGCAGGCGAGCGGCTGCGCCCCTATCGTCCGCGCGTTCGAGGCGGGCGAGGAACATGCCGAGCGCTGGGAGGATGCCGCGACGGTGGCGGCGGGCATTCGCGTGCCGAAGGCGGTCGGCGACTTCCTGATTCTGCGCGCGGTCCGCGAATCCGGTGGCGCGGCGCTGGCGGTCGGCGACCCGGCGATCATGAAGGCGGTGGAGGATTGCGCCAGGAAGGACGGACTGCTGCTCTGTCCCGAGGGCGGCGCGACGCTGGCGGCGTACAACCAAGCGGTGCGCGACAATCTGGTCGATGAGGATGAGCGGGTGGTGCTGTTCAACTGTGCGACGGGGCTGAAATACCCGATGCCCGAGGCGGGGCAGTGGTTGGACAAGAACGGGGCGATCGATCTGGGGGCGCTCTAGTCCCTTGGCCTTTGACTTCGCTCAGGCTGAACGGAAGTTGGTACTGAACCCCGTTCGCACTGAGCGAAGTCGAAGTGCACGTTCCACCCTCACCCGATCAGCAACCGAATCCCCAACGCCGCCAGCAACGCCAGCGGCATCGCGACCGCGCCGATCTTCAGGAAGGCCAGGAAGCTCACATCCTCCCCCTCGCGCCGGATCGCCTGCAGCCATAGGATCGTCGCGAGCGAGCCCGTCACCGACAGGTTCGGGCCGAGATCGACGCCGATCAGCAGCGCGTCGGTCACGATCTGCGGCGGATGCGCCTGGGCGATGGCACTGCTGGCAACGAGGCCAGCGGGCAGGTTGTTCATGGCGTTGCTGACAAAGGCCAGCGTCGTGCCCGAGACTGCCGCCGCGCGCGTCGGATCGGCCAGCATGTCGCGAAGCCCCCGCGCCACCCAGGCGATCACGCCCGTCCGGTCGAGCGCTTCGACCAGCACGAACAGTCCCGCGACCAGCGGCAAAACGCCCCAGCTGACCGACCTGGCCAGCGTCAGTGGCGAGCGCCCCGCCAGCAGCGACACGATGACCGCCGTCGCGATCCCCGCCAATGCGGTCGGCAGGCCCAATTCAGCATCGAGCGCCGACACGACCAACAGGAGCAGCGCCGTCAGCACGATGCCCGCAATCGCCAGCTTGCCTCCGGTCGACAGCGGGTCGCGCGTCACATTACTCTCGCAGTCCCCCGCGATCCGCGCCCGCTGGGTGAAACGCAGCACCGCGAAGGTGACGAGGATCGACGCCAGCGAGGGCAACGCGAACGCCGCCATCCATGCGCCCAGCGGCGGCATGTGCCCGCCATAGAGGACGAGGTTCGCCGGATTGGAGATGGGCAGCACGAAGCTGGCCGCATTGGCGATCAGCGCACAGGCGAACAGCAGCGGCAGCGGATCGGCCTTGGCCTTTTTCGCCGCGACGAACACGGCGGGCGTCAGCACGACGGCGGTGGCGTCGTTGGACATGAAGGTCGTGACGACCACGCCCGTCGCATAGACCAGCGCGAACAGCTTCGCCCGCGACCGGCCCGCCATGTTGACGGCGGTCGCCGCGATCCAGTCGAACGCGCCATGCTCGCGCGCCGTCTCGCTGAGCAGCATCATGCCGATCAGGAACAGATAGACGTCGGTGCCCTTCGCCACCGCCTGCCCCGCCTCACCCAGCGGCATCAGGCCGAGCACGATCAGCAGCACCGCGCCCGCCACCGCCCAGATCCATTCGGGCCAGCGCATCGGCCGCGCGATCACGCCCGCGGTCGACAGCCCCGCAATCGCCCAGGTGGCTCCGTATGCCAGCGTCACCATCCGCACCCATTCTTGTTGGGCCCGAGCTGGGCACCGTCGATCCCGGCGATAGGCCAGGCGCCGATCGCGTGGCAATCCTCGCCGGGTGCTACGGGCAGGCGGCGCTTCGGGATCGAATGCCCGTCGCGGACCAGACAGTCGATCCGGTCATAGCCCTCGCCGCAGCGGACCTCGATCGCGTTCAATCCCTCAGCCAGCGTCACGGTCGCGCGCCATAAGCCATCCTCGCCCCGCGTCATCGGCGTGTCGCTATCGCCGACCCGCGCGACCGGCTGTTCTTCCGCGCCGAACAGCCGCGCCACGACCTCGACCGCGCCGGGCCGGGGCACCTGATGCGGGTCGGTCGGCCGCGTGATGAGCCGGACATCGCCCGGCGACACGATCTGCACATGCGGCCAGGCCGCATCCAGTCGCCGGAAGCGCCAGCTGACCACCCGGTCTTGCACACAGACGATGGTGAAGCCCGGTGCGCCGCCATCCTCCTCGATCTGCGCCGTCGAGCGGGTCGCGCCATAGATGACGCGGCCGTCGTTCAGCAGCTCGTTATAATGCGTATGGCCGGTGTCGACGAAGGCGACCTCGCCGTCGATGAGCTGGCGCGCGATCGTGTCGCCGTCCGCCGCCAAATCGCCGGGATAGGCATGCATGAAAACCAGCGGCACTTCGCCCAACGCCTTGGCCCGTGCCAGCTCCTCAGCCAGCTTGTTGCGGTGGTGCATGGTCAGCCGGAAATCGGGACCACCCGCCCCCGCCGACACCACGTCGAAAAACAGGCAGCGATGCCCGGCGATCACCTCCATCTCGGGGCGATTGGCCTTGGGGATCGCGGCCTCATAGTTCACCAAGTCGCCCGGCTCGAAATCATGGTCGCCAGGGATGATCCGCCAAGGCAGCGCCAGCGGCGCGAGTGCGTCGATCATCCGGGCATATTGCTCGGGCGTGCCGTGATTGGCGTTGTCACCGGGCACGAATATAAAATCCGCCTCGCCCATGTGGCGGTTCACCTGCGCGACGATGGTCTTCAGCCGGTCGAGGCCCTGCCAGTCATCGGCTTCGTCCAGATGCAGGTCGCCGATATGGACCCAAGCGATACCGTTCATGCCTTGGCCTCCTCGGGCTTGCCCCCCCCCGAGCAGGCGGGGCGCAACGTGCCCGCAAAGCCGATCCACAGCCCCAGGCTCGCCACCGCGAAACCGCCGAGAATGTAGAAGGCGATGTGATAGCCCAGTTCCTGCGCCAGCCAGCCACCGATCGCGGGCGACAGCGACGCGCCGACGCCCTGGATGGTCATCACCGCGCCCTGCCCGACATTGACCCGGCCCGTGCCGCTGAGCAGACAAGCCACGAGGCCGGGCACCGCGACGCTCTGAAGCCCCGCGCCGATGCCGTCGAGCGCCTGGACCGGCCATACGCCCCAATGCTCGATAAAGGTGCCCGCCAGAAAGCCACGCAAGGGGAGCGCGGCGAACGAGATTAGCAGGACCAGCCAGTAACCGCGACCGGCGGCGACCTTCATCGCCAGCAGGCTGGCGACGATCATCACCGCCTGCGCCACCATGACGGTGGTCGCGGTGAACATCGCCGCATCGCCCTTGCCGGCACCGACCACGGCCATGCCGTACAGCGGCAGCATCGCACCGTTGCCGAGATGGAAGCAGGCCAGTGCCGCCGCCAGGATCAGCATCGGCTTGTTGGACAGCAGTGCCTTGAAACCCTCGGCCTGCCCGCCTTCCTGATCGTCGCCGTCGTCATCCTCCAGCCCGCGCGCGGCGCGGTGATCGATGGCGCGCTCCGGGATCGACAGGACCGAGATGATCGCCAGCACGCCAAAGGCGGCGGCGAGGAAGAAGATGGCAGGCATCCCGAACTTCCAGCCCAGATAGCCCGACAAGCCCGCGCCGACCATGTTGCCCGCATGGTTCCACGCCTGGTTGCGGCCGTTCTGCGCGTTGAAGCCCTTTTGCCGCACGACGCCCAGCGTCATGCCGGTTACCGCCGGACCGATCGCGGCGCCCGCAATCGCGGTCGCCACCTGGCTAAACCCGACGACCACGCCCGCCTGCGACCATAGGATCAGGAAGGAGGCGAGCACGGTGCAGATGCCGGTGATGACCACCACCCAGCGCTTCTTGTCGGTATGATCGATGAACGCGCCCGCAGGCACGGTCATCACCATCCCCGCGACGCCGCCCAGCGTCATGACCGAGCCGATCGGCCCGGTCTGCCACCCGCGCTGTTGCAGGAAGACACCCAGAAACGGGCCGATCCCCGCCTGCATGTCCGCCATGAAGAAGTTCAGTGCCTGTAACCAGCGTGTCGCGCGGCGGCGATCCGCGGCGGCGGCCGGTTGCTGTGATCGGTCGGATAATGCTGCCGTGGCCATGAGGGGTCTCCGCGCTGTGCGGGGGCCCAACCCGGAAACACTTTGAAATATCCGAGACATTGCTGATTTATATTAGAAGGATGTGGGCCGAATGACGCAAACGATTGACGTTACGGCAAAACTTGGGCGACCGGTCGCTGGCAGCCGGTCACTCCATGTCAAAAACTTCATGATTGCCGGACAAAACTTGTCAGCCTGGGCGAGGCAGCCTCCGCTCGACCAGCACGACGCCCAGCGCGGCCAGCGCCAGACAGGCCGCCAGGAAAAGCATCGGCGCGGTGTCGCTGGCGGTGCGGTCGCGGATGGCGGGAACGATGGCTTGGGCGATGAAGCCGCCCAGATTGCCGACCGAGTTGATCGCGGCGAACCCCGCCGCCGCCCGGGCCCCCGACAGGAAGCGCGGCGGCAATGTCCAGAAGGCGGGCTGGCCCGAAAAGATCGCCGCCGCCCCCAGGCTGAGGCAAGCGAAGCGCAGCGGCACCGGCTCGACCACGACGCTCAGGATCAACAGGATCGCTCCCGCCAGCGCCGGTCCCGCCGCATGCCAGACCGGGTTGCGGTGCCGCGCGGCATGGCGGGGCACCGCCCATAGCGCCAGCGCGACCAGCGTCCAGGGAATGATGCCGAGCAGCCCGTTGACCGTATTCGACACCCCGAACCCACGAATGATCGTCGGCAACCAATAGCTGAGCCCATAGGCCGCCAGCGGAAAGCCGATATAGACCAGACACAGCAGCAGCACGCGAGGGTCGCGCAGCACCGACAGGATGCTGCCATGCCCGCCGTCTGGCTCCCCCGCCGCCAGTTCGGCCGCCAGCCAGTCCTTCTGTTCCTGCGTCAGCCACCGCGCGCTGCCGGGCTCGCGCGGCAGCGCGAACAGCACGACCGGGGCCAGCGCGATGGCGGGCACGCCGGTCGCCAGGAACACCCATTGCCAACCCGCCAGCCCCAGCGTCCCGTCCTGGTCGAGCAGCCACCCGCCGACCGCGCCGCCCACCGCATTGGCGACCGCGCTCGCCAGCATGAACAGTCCCACTGCCCGGGCGCGGTAACGCACCGGGAACCACAGCGTCAGGACATAGAGCACGCCGGGAAAGAACCCCGCCTCGGCCGCGCCGAGCAGGAAGCGCAGGACATAGAAGACCGTCGCATTGGGGGTGAAGGCCAGCGCCACCGTCACCGCCCCCCAGCTGGCGATGATCCGCGCGAACCAGCGATGCGCCCCGACTCGGTGGAGCAAGACGTTACTGGGCACCTCGAACAGGAAATAGCCGATGAAGAACAGCGACGCGCCCAGCCCGAACGCCGCCTCGCTCAACCCCAGCGCGCCGACCATCTGCAACTTGGCATAGGAGATGTTCTGCCGGTCGATATAGGCGACCAGATAGAGCAGGCCGAGCAGCGGCATCAGTCGCCACATGATCCGGCGGACGGTCGCCTGTTCCAGCGCGTTCATGCTCTCTCCTGCATCTCTTACCCGCCCTTTCCATCCTGGTTCGGGACTTTGGGCCAGCCGCCCTTGTCGGCGGATCGCTTGCCGAAAGCCACCGCTAAAGCCGGAGAATTCCGCCGAAAAGCATCGGATCAGCACCCGATGGGCAACACGGGGGCCATGCGTCGACGCTTCGCCACAACGGACCGGACGGGACTAGGCAGACGCCATGGCTTGCGGCACGATCGGCCCGCACTCCGAAAGGCACCGCCCGATGAACCACCATGTCGTCGCCATCGTCCCCGCCAACGACATGGACGAAAGCACCGCCTTCTACCGGCTGCTCGGGTTCGAGGTGACGGCGGATTTCGGCCAGTATCGCATCTTGGAGGACGGACGTGGCTGGCACCTCCACCTGAACCACATGCCCGGCTGGCCGCCCCGCGTGGAGGACAATCCCTTCGGCCTGTACCTCTATGTCGAGGATGTCGATGCGGTGGCCGACCGCGTGCGCGACCGGATCATCGAACCCGGCACGCCGCACCCCAAACCCTGGGGCACCTATGAATTCGCGGTCAGCGATCCGACCGGCGTGCTGGTGCGGATCGGGCGGGTCTTGGGGTAGAATTCATCATAGCGCTCTCGTCCGGATTCGCCCAGTTGCGGACATTCAAGATGGCCAAGGGATAACCGAAAAAGAGGGCGAGCCGCCGCTCAGGACGTCCATGCATCCCCATCCAGTTATAAACTGAAAGTGAGTTACCGGCCCGAAGACTTCCTTCCAGGCTTCGGAT
>PVBE012339421.1_pt1 | contig 112118 bp, 87 predicted proteins | sample 1631181 | NCBI WGS metagenome assembly PVBE01 (sample SAMN08397723, study PRJNA350692) | Marine metagenome, whole genome shotgun sequencing project. | isolation source: water | place: Pacific Ocean | collected 2012-04 | reverse complement strand
TGTGATACGCCTCCCATTTCGTTGGTTCACTTGTCGGGCGCGCCGGGTGTCGCTCTGCGCAGCCTCGTGACTTCGATATACCACCCCGCTCAGAACGCATCACAACTTATTATCGCCTTGTTACAAAACTGTTGGATGCGCCCAAAGGCAAACCATCGATGGGGAGCGGCGGAGGGTACTCAGACGGCGTGCTTCGTGTCGTCCGTGGAGTCAGGAGGATCGAGGGGGAGCCAAGCCGCGAAGCGGGCTCCTCCGCCCGGACGATTCTCGGCGGTCAGCCGTCCGCCATGGCCGGTAATGATGGCTTTGGCGATGGCGAGCCCGAGGCCGGTGCCGTTGGTCTTCCCGTGGGTCACGAATGGCTCCATGAGCTGCCCCAGGATCTGATCGGGCAACCCAGGACCCGTGTCGAGGATCTCAATGACAACCGCCTCGTCGTCGCACGTGGCCAGCACGGAGAGTGTCCCGCCGTCGTCCATCGCTTCACACGCGTTGGTGGTGATGTTTGACAGCGCACGCTGGAGCTGGTGGCGATCGACGCTCAGCGCGCACTCGACGCTCGACGACATGACCAACTCGACATTCTTGTCCTCACACTGGGCCTCCAACCCCGGACGCAGGTCGGCAAGCAGCTCATCGAAGGTGGTTTGCTCCAGCTCGAGCCGCCCGCCCTCGCCGCGAGAGAACTCGAGGATCTCCTGCAGCATCGCGAGGATCCGATCGACCTGAGATTGCGTCCGCTCTGCTGCTTCGGACCTATCGGCGTCCGGGAGGTCGGGCTTGCCTAGGAGCTTCGCGAAGACGGTGATGGAACTTAGCGGGTTCTTTATGTCGTGGATGATCGTGCGGGCCATTCGCCCGACCAATGCAGCGCGCTCGTTCCGCCGGTATTCCTGCAGCCGATTCGCCATAGTGTTGAAATCGTCGGCCAGGTCCTGGAACTCGTCACCGGAATTCACTTTGGCGGTGCTGGTGAGATCCCCCTCGGCGACGGAGTGGACCGCCTGCCGCAGGCTCTTGACTGGACGGAGGAAGAAACTCGCAAGCGCCAGTCCGGCCAGCACGGGCGCGGCGAAGCTGATCGCCATGATCGCCCAGAAGAACCGCCTGAAGTCGAGCATCTCAGCGGCGATCGCCGCCTCGTCACGCTCAACGCACACGACGAGGTAGTTGCTGGCGAAGGGAACACCGAGCAGAACCGGCTTGGTCGCCACGATCTTGCCGTTGCCCGGGAGAACTTGCTCGACCGGCTGCAGGACCACGCCGGTCAGCTCGCCCAATCGAGCGTGAAGGTTATGGCTGGTGTCGAGGTTTCTCGGTCCGCTCCAAGCCAGAGATGTGTCCGTGTGGGAGAGGAACCAGCCCTCGGGGTCGACCACGTAGGTCGCGCCCTGCTCGTAGGCCACGTTTGGTAGCAACGGCCGACCATCGACGTTCAGGACCACGATACCCAATAGCCCGGCCTCGCCCTGGACAGCTGTGGCGAAACGGATCACGGGGCGGAGGGGTCGCTCGATCTCGAGGTTCTCTCGGTTGAGGTCGAGGGGAGACACGTGCACCAGGCCGGCGCCGAGTTCTAACGCGCGCTCAAAGTAATCGCGGTCGCTCTTGTCCTGGAGTTCGTCGACCGCGACGACTGTGGCGATGCCGCCAGCGTAGTTAACGCGCGCGCGCTCCATCCCGTCAATGTCGATGTAGCGGACCTGGGCGTACACCTCGTGGGACTCGGCGAGCGCCACGAACTCCGCGTGCGTGCTGCGGATGAGATCGTCAGGGGGGCCCTCGGGGGTCGCGCAGGCACGAGCGAACCGAAGCACGTGGGGTGACTTGGCTCGGTAGAGCACGTCCGCGGACCCCAACTTGGCGATCTCCTCAAAGCTCTTCGCTTGCAGGGCCGCCAAGTCACGCATGTTGCGAATGGCTTGATCGTGGAGCAGTGTCGACGTGGACGCCATGCCGAAATAGCCGACCAACGCCACCATCGGGACCGCGGTGAGCAGCAGAGCGAAGATGAGCTTGCCGCGGATGCCCGTCAGCAGACTGCGTTTCGCGGTGAATTGTTTCGGTGCGCTCATTTCTGCTGCCACCCTCGTCCGAGGGACTTACCACGCACATCTTCGCCGGTTGGCGGCGCGGGCCTCCATGGCACCGGCGAGTTGCGATATTACCGTCAACGTCGCGGAGTGGTCTTTTCCTCCGCCACGGGCACTCCGTGGCAGTCGTCACATTGGGAACCCGTTAGGGTTGAACGCGCTCCGTCAGCTACCACGCGCGGACGTAGTCGACCTGGAGGGCGTCGGGCGGTGAGGCGCCCACCTGATCCGGCCCATTCACCGAGACCAACCCACGGACCTACTGCCAGTCAGCCATCTCGACGGGGCTGAACGTCATTGTCTGGGGATCGTACCGCGCGGCGAACTTGACGTGGCCGTCGGCGTAAGCGACATTGCTACCGTTGCCGTGCGGTCTGTCGTAGTTGAGGCACTGGTAGGTCATGTTGTCCTTGTCGCAGGAGTCCTCCGGAACGTATGTCGCCGTGCCTGTCGGCGGCGGAAGGAGCCTCTCGTTCCAGCAGTCACCGGCGATGATGTAGGCCGACGCGTGCTCAATATGCGGGTACGATACCCACGCGCAGCCCCACTGGTAACCGCGGTTCTGCCAAACCCACCAGCAGCGCGTGTTGAGGAAGTAGGAGAACCTGATCGGGTGCGGGTAGTCGGGGCAGCGGTAGACGTCGAGGTTCTTCACGTATGGCTCGACTCGCTCCTCCCAACCGGGCCCGGGGTGATCATTGCCCGTACTGCCGTCACCACCGTAGAGGTGCCAACCGGTCGTCGGCGGGCCTTGCTCGTCGTAGTCATCCGAGTACATCCGGATTGCCAGACCGATCTGGCGGAGGTGAGCGGAGCACTTCGCCTGGCGCGCCTTGGCGCGAGCCCGAGCGAACACGGGGAACAGTATCCCGGCGATGATGACGATAATGGCGATTACGACCAACAACTCGATGAGCGTGAACCCTCTCCGCGACCCCATGCAAGCCCCCCGATAATGCTAGGCTGCTTCTACCTCCCTGAACGAATGCGAGGCAGGTAGGGTTCTGTCCTGCACGGATCCTGCCAGAGAGAGCGTGGCTGCCCCAGCAGCCATGAGGATGGCGTGGGCGAGAGTTGAGGTCACAAGGGATGCCACCGTGATGCTGCCCAGATCGGCAGTGCACGCGGCGATGGGCGACGCGACGAGTGATGCCATTGCCGCGATCAACGCGGCCTGCGATGGGCGGGATTTGGGGCGAGCCATCCATCGCCCGGCAAGCTGGGAAGCTGCCCCAACAACCCCGAGGCAGCCCAGCAACTTCGCCAACTGCAACGGCCACTCCGCCGGCGTGAGGTAGCGCGTTACGGTTAGGTCAGGGGGGATCCGCACCTCAACGCCGCGGTACCCGCCTGCCATCCCAAACCCGACCGGACTCGCCCACAGTGCAGCGGCTGCGAGCACGGCAATCAGGACCACGGCATTGGCCTGCCACTTCGCGCGCGCGATCCAGCGCAGAGCCCGTGGAAGCAACGCGCCGGCCACGAGGACGAGCGGGACGGCGACCGACGAGCCGATGGACCAGTAGCCGAGTTCCCTGTCGATTCTGAACCCGATATGCTCGTCATCGATCCAACGCACGTACCACGCCAAGGAACGCATCAGCCATACGGGCATGGCGATGGCCAACGCGAACGCGCCACCTGCCCAGACATACTGAGCTTTCCGCGCGTGCCGCCACGAGAGCGTAACCGCAATCAACCCCAGGCAGGTCAACGCGTACAACCCCGGATAGGCACGCGTCCCGCCGGTGTCGATCAGACGGAGATCGCCCGTTCGCGCGAACTCGCTCAGCGCGCGAACAATGTCAGTCGATGGGTGAGTGAAGACAAGGCAGACGCTCAATAGTGCCATCGCCGCCACGACCTGCCACACTGCGCGGCCGGGCTTGCCCCATTCGACCTTGGGCCTCGCGACCGGGCGCGACACGACGTTGAGACGATGCGACACCTCGCCAGGAGGACCAAACCGCCGGATGGCGCTCGCAACGGCTTCGACTTCGGGACGGCCCTTCAGCAGTCCCGCATCGACCAATTCGCGCAGGTGGACATGCACCTCAAGGCGGATCTCGTCGCGACGCAGAGGGTCGCAGTCTAGTAGAGAAACGAGTTCGTTCAGGTACGCATCGATCCGGTGTATCGCTTATCACCTCCGTTGGCGAGTGGTTGCGATGACGGGCACTGCGGTAGCGCTCCCTCAACCTCAGTCGAGGTGACAGATCGCCTGCGCGTGTCCGCTCTGTTGGATCTCGATATGGTAGGCGTTCGCGGTCTGGGTTGGGCGGACGAAGTTCGACACCCATTCGCGACCGTTCTTCCACAGCGCGCGGTCGAGATGCACGACGCCGAGGCTGTCGAGCAGCGCCTGCGCCTCACCCTCCGAACTCACTTCGACGGAGGCCTCCGGGGTGAATGCGAACTCGATCTGGCCGATGGCGCGCTTCGGATCCACTGTCGGCGTGGTCAACCATGCGCTTACCTCAAGCTCGCACCTACCGGGACCGGCCACCTCCGTCTCGGCGCGCCAGTGGGTGGTGAGGTGTAGCTCGGGGACGACGACGCCGGTCGCCTCGCGCTTCCAGGGCGCCCTCGAGTCGGGCAGATCGACGAGTTGCTCTCGCACGGCCGCCTCGACCGTCGCCAGAGGCCCTCGGACGAACCGGTCTGCATTCACGCGGTAGGGGGCCTCGGTGAGGCCGATGGTGGCGAGGAAGCCTGCCGCGGCGAGGCCGGCGCCGATGCTGATGGCGCGACGAGACCGGCGAGTTCGACGCCCAAGGGCGACCCCGGCCGCAGCCGACAGTCCGACAGGAACGAGCAACAACGTCCAATATGGAAGGCCCAAGCCAGCCGCGAGCACGACGCCTTGGAAGATGGCGCCCACCAACGCGCGTGACGCCGGCCCGGCTCCGGCCTCAAACCCGCTGGCGACGAACATCAGGTTCATCAGGCTGGTCGACGCAGGCGCAACCGCGCAGACGAAACCGAATGCCGCCAGCGGGACCAGGACGGTCGCGTAGGGGCGCCGGTCGCAGAGCAGGCCGATGGCCCAGCCGCCAAGCAGCGGGAACAGGCCTGCGACGAGCAGGCAGAGCCGGACAGGCCCGGGGTGAAGGAGGTCCAGTGGGATGGCCGCGAGGGCGAGGACCACGGCGACGAGGGCAGCAACGCCAATCCAGGTCGGGGGGCCTCGAGCTTGACGCGCGGACGCGGCTGGTCGCGATGTACGCCCGTCAGCCGAGCCGCCACATCCTCCGCTGAGCCGAAGCTCACTATCGCTGCCTCGGCGGCTTCCCCCTCGCTCTTCCCGCCACGCAGCTCCGAGTCAGCCAATTCGCGCAGGTGGACATGCACCTCAAGGCGGATCTCGTCGCGACGCAGAGGGTCGCAGTCTAGTAGAGAAACGAGTTCGTTCAGGTACGCATCGATCCTATCCACTGGCCACCACTCCCAGCACTCGATCGATGGACGCGGCGAACTCCCGCCACTCTTGGCGGAGCTTGGCGAGAACTCCGCGCCCCTTGCGGGTGATGCGATAGCACTTGCGCCGCCGACCGTTCTTGGCGTCCCACGCGGCCTTCACCGCGCCCTCTTGCTCGAGGCGATGGAGCGTCGGATAGAGGCTGCCCTCATTGAGCGTGAGGTAGCTATCGGTCAGCTCCTCGATCTTGCGCGCGATGGCGTAGCCGTGAAGGGCTTCGCCTTCCAGCGCCGCGAGGATGAGCGCGTCCGTGTTGCCCTTCAACTGCTCAGCTTTGGCTCGTGTCATTATACATCTCGTTATAATGTATTGTTACGCAATGATAGCACTCGACGTCACGGGCGTCAAGGCCGCCGAGCCCAAGAGGCGGGAAACGCGCTCCGGGAGGCTCTGGCGACATGGGGGGCGAAGCGGGTCAATGGCGCGACGGCCAAGGGGAACTGGGGCCGTCACGCCGTGTTAAGCGGAAGGAACGCCAATGAAACCTAGTTTGCCTCTCTCGATTACCGCACTGCTGACCGTGAGTCTGGCAACCCTCGCGGCCCCGGATGCCGGAGCCGACACGTGGGGCTTCGTACGGTCATTTGCCGGGTCGAATATCGTGCTGGACGACGGCCAACTCGTCCGGCTGACCCCCGGCACGCGTATCATTCGCGCCGATGGTTCAGCAGCGACGCGCGCCGACATCGCCCGCACGAGCAAGGTCGAGGTTACCTTCGCGGCCGATGGAGGCGTCGCCCAGGTACAGGTCTACGCGCCTGGGGCAATTCCCGAGGTTCACCTCAGCAATCTGCCTCCTGTTCGGGGCTCGGCTTACGTTACCGAGGTCGGCGTGGCGGGCAAGACATACTCTCGAGCCCTCGCCGCGCTGCGGGCGACGTACGCCCGCCCGGCGACGTACACGCAGCTACGGACCGGGATCCACTACGATCCCAAAGGTATCGCTGGCGCGCCCGCGGCGGCTCGGTTCATGCTGAAAGACAGCTTCGGAGACGTGCTGGTCGACCGAGTGCTGGCCACCGGAGCTTCAGCGACGCTGAACATGGGGTTGGACGCGCAGGCGACCGACCGGATCACCCTTGAGGTCGCGCCCGCGGGAGAAGGATCTCTGCCGCAAGAAGCGTGCCTATGGCTGGACCCAAGGATGACGGTTGGTCAACTCCTGCCCGCGCCGCTGGGATTGACTGCCGGCGCTCCGAAGAGACTGGCGGATGCGCTGATCCAGAAGCTGGGCGAAACGAAGCTCGGGCCGATGGCCGTGTGCGACTTCGCCCCCATACGCGGTCGCGGCGACAACTACATGATGCGAGACCTCAGCGAGGACCTGATGGTCCTGCTGATGGGCCAAACGCCGGTCGCCGGGGCATACCGGAAGGCGCTTGCCCCGGGCGTGCTGATCGCGGACGCAGACAAGAAGGCGATCCAGACGGTGGGCGCGACGACGGTGCTGACCGGCTCGGTGAATTGGCGGCCGGAGGGCATAGTGGTGAACGCGATTATCGTCAACGTCGAAGACGGCCAGCTGATCGCATCTGCATCCATACTGGATTGACGGACCATGGAGGGCTCTCCTTGTCGGGAATCACGCTAGCATTGGCCGTCTGGGCGACCGTGCCTATTGCGGCGCAGGACGCGGGCACAGCGGTGTGGGGATATGTCAGCACCGTCGACGGGACGACCGTAGTGCTGGATGATGGCACAAGCATCGAACTCAGCGACGCGACGACCGTGGTCAAGATCGACGGCACGAATGGCGCGCCGGAGGATATTGTCCGGCGGATCAAGCTCGAGGCGACGCTTGACGCCGCAGGCAAGGCGACGCGGGTCGCGCTCCTCCCCGCCCCGATCGCGGCCGAGTATTACCTCAGCGCTATGACCGTCCGAGGCGCGACCACGCTGTCGGCCACCGCGAAGGGGCGGACATATCCACGCTCGCTGGCGGCCATCAAGGCCACGTTCACCGGACGCCCCGACACGGTCACGTTTCAGGGGGCGTTGGCGTACCTGCCTCCCGAGGGAGCGAAGGCGCCAGGTGCGGCGACGTTCGCCGTGGTGAACCCCGCCAACGACACGCTCTTCCAGCGCACGGTCAACTCGGGTGAGGTCGCCGATTTCAGGCTGAACCACCCGGCGGGACAGGCGCAAGTGCTGACCCTCGTCGCGACGCCTGTCGGCGAGGGGGCGCTACAGCCGGAGTGGTGCCTGTGGCTCGACGCGAAACTTACTGCGCCGCTTCCAGCCGTCAGCGGGATGACGGTCTTCCCCGCCACCGTTCAGAAGCTCCTCGCAGACCTCCGCGCAGCGCTGGGCGAGAAGCAGCCCGGGCCGATGGTAGTAACGCTGTTCACCGGCCTGCGGGTGCGTGACAACCAGATGCTACCGGATCTGCAGGAGGACCTCGTGGTCTACGCACTCGGCGCGTTCCAGGTCGCCGGCAAGTCGGCGCAGCGCCCGGAGATCGGGATGCCGCTGGCCGACGCGGTGAAGACCGACGTGGCGAAGATTGCCGCGAAATGCGTCCTCGTTGGCACCGTATCGGACCGGCAGGATCTGCTCGTTGTGAACGTGGCTCTCGTCGAGATTGAGACAGGCGCCATTCTGGCGACCGCGAGGGCATGGCAGTGATGACACCGACGACTCTGGCGTTGGCGTGGGCGTTCGCGAGCGGCACGCTCGCGCAGCCTCCCCTGCCACCGCAAGAGCGTCCGCACGTGCTCGGGACCGTGCTCACGATCAGCGCCACCGACGGGCTGGCCCTTGAGACCGGCACGGCGGCGCCGCTAGCGGAGGGGATCCAGGTGCGGGGCGCGGCGTCAGTGGAGGCGATCGGACCGGGTGATCTCGTCGAGGTGGTGAAAGACGACAACGGGATGGTGATGGAGATCGAGGTGTTGCCGAGGCTATCGGACTGGCGCCCGCTTGCCGAGATGGTGAAAGCAAACGCGCCGGTGTCGCGGTTCTGGTGGCAGCACGATGGGCAGGACTATCCCGATAGCATCTACTCCGCCGAGGTGACGCTGGCGCTAACGGCGCGCGCGTCGGCGATAGCGGCAACAGCCGCATATGCTGCGCCGGGCGCGGACTCGCCGCTGACATTCCTCGTGCTCGGTCACGGTGACGCGGTGATCTGGGAGAAGACGCTCGAGCCTGGCGAAACGGCCGAGGTCACGGCTCCGCTCAGCCAAGGCGCTTCCGTGGGGTTTCGATGCCGGCGACCGGATGGCAGCATTCCAGATCACACGCACTGCGTGTGGGCCAGCCCAAGAGTGCTGCTAAGAGAGTATGGCGACATACAGTTACATCCCAACGCGACCACCGACCTTGTGACGCAGCTCGCCGAGGACCTGGGGCAGATCGCGCCGGGTCGGGTGCTGGTCGCGCTGCCGCTGGTGATTGGCCTGACACCCTCCATGGCGAAGACGCTGCGGGAGGATCTGCTGATCGCGCTCGGGGCGCGCTACGAAGTTGCGGGCGCGACGACGCAACAGGCCCCGGGCAACCTATCGGCCGCGGTTACGCAAGCCGCCCAGGCCGTCGAAGCTGATACGGTCGCAGCCGCCGAGATCCGCTACGCGGCCGAGGGCTCGATCGTGACGGCGGTGCTGCTGAACGTTGCGACGAACGAGACGCTCGCGCAAGCGGAGATAACGCTGAAACCATGACCATGAGACTCTCACCGGGCATCCGGACTGCGACCATCGCGGCGCTCCTCGCCGCATGGATCGCGCCGTGTGATGCCGGAGAGTCTTACACCTGGCTTGAGACCGATCCGGGCGAGTACACGCTTGCCTGCGACATGGCGTCGGGCGCGGGCGAACTGCGGCTCGCGTTTGATTGTGTCGACGACGAGACGCTGGGCTACGTGCGGGTCCAGGATGGCAAGGCGGCCCTGTGGCGCGTGGCCGGCGGCCAGCCCGAACGCGTGACGGAGCCGGCGGCGATCCAGACGGGCGCCAACTGGCGGGCAACGCTGCAGCGACGGGAGGGCCGCGTTCGCCTGATCGCCGGCGGTCGCGTGGTGATCGACGCTGAATGGCCGGGCCCGATCGCGGGACGGACGGGGACGCTCGTCGGCGGCGCAGCGAAGGTAGAGGACACGCTGGTCCAGCCCTACGAACCGCCGATCATCGTGGATGACTTTACGCGGGATGCGGGCGAGACTGGCGGCTGGGAGACGCGCGAGGGCGCCTGGAAGAACACAATGGTCGCCGCGCCCCGCGCCGAGGCCGCGAAGAGCGCCAACCCCTTCACCGTCCGCGCGGCGGCAGCGCCGACGGCGCTGATGACGACCGGGAGTTGGTTCTGGGACACTTACCGAGCAAGTGTCAGCGTGCGGCCCGTCGACTGCGAGGCCGTGGCGGTAGCGGCGTACGTGCAAGACGCCGAGAACATGGTCCTGTTCCGCTGGCACGCGGGGTCCGATGACGCGACGAAGGCCAGAGAGCTTGTGATGGTCCGCGAAGGCAAGGAAACTGTCCTCGCCAGCGGCGCGGGCGGCTACGTGCCAGGGCACTGGTACCGGATGGAGTTGAACGTCCGGCCGGGGCATGTCGAAGGGCTGATCGATCGGTTCGTCGCCATTAGCGCGGATACAGATGCGTTCGGCGAGGGAGCGGTGGGTCTGTGGTGCGGCGCGGGCGAAGCAGTGTTTGACGACATGACCGTCGGGAGTCCCGAGGCCACTGAACTCGGTCTGCCGAGGCTGAATCCAATCTTCCTGGCCGACGAGACGATGACGGCCAATGAACTCTACACGCCTGCCGGCCAGTGGCGCGCGGGGAATGGCGCGACGTGGCACTGGGGTGACTACGCTCACGACGTGCGGCTGAGCATCCCGGTGGCTGCGTTGCCGGACTCGCCGACCGGCGTTCTGCTGGCAGCCGACGGCACCGATCCCGGCAGCGGGTACGCGGCGACACTCATCAAGGCCGGGGCGGAGATCAACGTAACGCTCGCCCGGCAAGGCGCGCCGGTCGCGGAGGGCGCCTGCGCGGCTGGCGAGAGCATCGCTGTCACGGTGACCGACGGGACCGTGGCAGTCGCGTCGCCAGGGGGCGAGGCGGTCAGTTTCACAGACCCAGAGCCACTCGCGGGCCGACACTTGGGACTGACCGGAACCGTTGACGCGATTGTGATGCAGGCCGAGGTAACCTCGGACCACCTCCACGACTACGCGTTTGACTCGGCGCCAACAGACTGGTTTGGGAGCAAGGGAATCTGGCAGGTCACGACACGGTGGCCATGCCAACCGGTGTGGACCTTCTTCGGGGGCGCGCACGACGAGAACCCCGTGCTGTGGTCGAAGCACGAGTACAAAGGCGACGTGACGCTGGAGTTCTTCGGCAACGTCAAGATGGACGCCCCTCCCCCACCTGGGTACACGCGGCCGAGTGACGTCAACGCCGCCCTCTGCAGCGATGGACAGGACCTCGGCAGCGGGTACGCGTTCGTGTTCGCGGGATGGAAGAACACCAAGACGGCGATCATCCGCAAGGGCCAGGTCGTCGCCGAGACCACCGATGCTGTCTTTGTCGAGCCGACTAGCTCGAACGTCAACTTCCACCGACACTGGTTCCGCATCCGCGCGCGCAAGATGGGCAATCGCATCTCGCTCTCCGTCGACGGCCGCGAGGTGCTGGCGTATGAGGACCCCGAGCCGATCGCATCCGGACGCGCCGGGATCTGGAGCTTCCACAACGGGCTGATGATCGGCCGGGCGAGGCTGTGGTTCGACGAAGAGCTGCCGGGCGGCGTCCTGCCTTGCCGGATGACGGCTGACGCTCAGCCCGAGACGCAAGCACGAGTTGCCGATGCGCCGATTTCGGACGAGTTCGAGACATCGCTCGGCGAGTGGCAAACGTTCGGCAGCCCGGCAACGACCGCGCTCTCCCTCGACCCAACGACCAGTGCCGGCGGCAAGCAGAGCCTGCGGGTAACCAACCTCACGACCGGCGGAGCGTTTGGCGCATACGCAGTGATGACGGCGTTTCGGGCAACTGAGAGTCCGAGGCTGAGCTTCGATTTCCGCATGCAGCCGAGCGCCCGCGTCAACATCTACGTCTACTCCGGCACGCAGTGGCACGCGGTGGGTCTCGCGGCCGATGAACCCGACTCGGGCGACATAACGGTCATTGGGAAGATCGAGGGTATCTTGGCCGACGACCAGTGGCACCATGCCGAGTTCGATATCGCGACGCCGCTGAGCGCCCTATACCCCGAGTCGAAAACGCTTGAGGTCAAGTACATCGCCTTCGCGGCGCCGGAGGAGTCATACCTGCGGTGTGGACTCGGCGGGAACGGACGAGGAGCGACCTATTGGTTGGACAACTTCCGCATCGGCGAGTGACGCTTCCTACCGCGGGACATCTATGTCCCCGGTGATCAGCCAGGCAACCAGCCAGTAGCCCAGTAGAAGCACCGGTACGAGGCGCACTAGTACGAAGAAGACAAACACCCCGCCCACGAGGACGCCCCCCGACGAGCCCCGGTCTTCCGTGACACCGCTCATGTCCGTCGCCTCCAATCATCTGGCCGGCTGAGACGGTTGCGCCCATTACATAGTAACGCTCGCTCCGGCACCGTGGGGATGGACTATCCTGCTCGGGGGTGGACTGTCTGGCACTTCTGTTCCTCGCCGCCTTCAGCAGCCCGGCGGGGAAGGACGGGCCCGTGACGCCGTAGGCGATTCCCCCACCACGCGGCGGAAGACGCGACTGAAGTACTGGGGGTCCGAGAAGCCAACCAGCGACGCGATTGTGTGAACGCTCAGCGAGGTGCGAAGGAGCTGCTTGGCCGTCGCGATGCGGACCTCGGTGAGGTACTCCATAGTGGTCTGGCCCGTCTCGTCCTTGAACTTGTGGGTAAGTTGGGAGCGGCTCACGAATAGGTGGTCCGCAATCGCCTGTAACGTCAGCGGCCGACCGAAGTTGGCCCGAATGTAGCGCTTAGCCGTGCTCACCAAGTCGCCCGCTTCATCGCCGGGCGCGTCCTCACTCAACGCCTCCGCAATGGGTCGGGACAGTACCGGCGCGCGACTCATGCGGCCCAGGATCTCCACCAGAAGGGCGAGGCCAACGGTCTCGTAGGCATCCGGCTTCGCCGTCAGCTCTGCTATCAGCATCTCGCCTGCATCGTAGCACCGGGCGTCGGCGAACACGACTGGGTGGAGCGTCCGGCAGACCGGTCCCGCGAGCTGCGAGAGCTGGGCCAGCACGCCCCAAGGGCACAGACCCATCCACAGTACCGTTGGCGCCGCGCTCCTCTCCAGCGAGTGTACGACACGCTGCATCTGACTGTCGCAGCAGTGGCCGACGTGAGGTGGGATGAGGACGACGTCCCCGGGAGCCATCTCCACCAGGTGGTTGTCGATCCACAGCCGGAATGCCCCGCTCAGGAAACAGCCTATGTCGACCGCGCGATGGTGGTAATATGGCGGGCGCCATCGAGTCGTCTTCAGCCAGCTCTGGGGTCCGAAGCTCTGAGGAAGATGGACGTGGCCCAGGCCGTCCCGAGACACCTGCGGGATCAGCTCTTCGGTGGCGATGCGCCGTAATGCCTCGACGGAGTCCATCTCTCATCCCCCACATGCGGCCCGCGGCGATAGCTGAGCATCCATCGTGACTGCCCGCTGGCCGAGACACTTACTTCCTTCGTCCGACGCCAACAGGACTTGACACCCTCAGAGGGAACCATGGTTGTCACTGAGGGCAGAGCATTTGACGTCAGACAGCCCGGTCCCGGCGGGCGGATCGATTGTCGCCGCGAGGCAGGATGACGGTGAACGTGCTGCCCTCGCCGGGAGCGCTCTCGAGTCGGAGTTCAGCGTCGTGAGCGTCAGCGATCGATTTCACGATCGCCAGGCCAAGGCCGGTCCCTTTGGTCGTGAAGTTCCGCCCGGTCTTCGTGCGGTAGAACTCGTCGAAGATGCGCTGCTGGTCCTCCTCGGCGATCCCGATGCCCGTGTCTCTGACCGAGAGCGCGACGTGGCCGTCCGTCGACGCCAACGAGATGCGAACATCGCCGCCCTCAGGCGTGTACTTGATGCCGTTAGCGAGGAGATTCGTGCAGAGCTGGTCGAGCAATTCGTCGTCGCCCCAGACCGGCGGCAGGCCTGCGGGGATATCAACATGAAGCGCGACTCGCTCCTGGTCCGCGCGGTCGGATAGCAACCCAGCCACGCTCTCGACCACGTGCTCGAGGCCGACGGCTTCGAACCGCTCTCGAGGTGGGGCCGCGCGACTACGAAGGAGCGTGAGGAGGTCGTTCACGAGCCCCATCAGGTCCCTGATCCGCCCACGCGCGCGGCCGAGCATTTCCAGGCGCTTCTCCTCGGTCGGCACGAGCCCTTCGGCCATGACATCGAGGGTGCTGGCCACGGCTGCCAAGGGCGAGCGGAGTTCGTGAGAGGTCTTCCGCATGTAGGTGATCTGGAGCTTCTGCGTGGCCTGCAGTTCGTCGTAAGCGGCCTGGAGTTCGGCGGCTTTTTCGGCCACCTGGCGCGCCAATTCGGCGGCCTCCGCCTCGCGCTCGCGGAGGCGTCCAGTGATCGAGGTCGTCATGTAGACGATGAGATAGAGCGTCGACGCGAATGCCGCGACCACGAGCCACACGTCTGGAGAGCGATAGAAGTCTCCCGTCGTGAACAGGCCGAGGGGAGAGTGGGGCAGCCCGCCAATCTGCTCGAGGCCGACGACGGAGCCGTAGACCATCACTGCCAGCGTCGCTTGCAGGTAGGCCATGCGGCGGGACAGGAGCATGCTGGCAATGATCATGTGGAATGCGAAGAACGATGAGAGCGGATTCTCGATGCCGCCCGAGCAGTGGATGATGACCCCGAGGCACAGCAGGTCGGCGGATATCTGCGCGTGGGCGAGCGTCCGCGCTTCATATACGTGCATCGAGCCGTCGGCGATGAGCGCCCGGTACCAGGCGTAGAAGACGGCGTTGTAGGCGACAATGATAATGGCAACGCCAAGGAGGCCGGACTGGAGGACGGGGACATCCAGGAGCGTCTGGGCGCCGAGCGTTCCCGCAACAACGCCGACCGCCGCCAACCAGCGCAGGCGGATGAACCAGCGGAGACGCTCGGTGAGTTCGGCCTCAGCGAACTTATGGGCGGTCGGGTCGAGCTGGTCTGACACCATGAAACGCCGCCTCCCACACAGCGGGCAAAGGGGCGACCCCAAGAGAGACACGGGGCCGCCCCTCAAACCGTGACGCCTGCAGCTAGCCGGCCAACACCTCGTCGACCTTGTTCAGCAACTCCCGGGGAGCCGCTGGCTTGTCGATGAAGCCCTGGACAGGCAAGTACTCACCGGCATCATACGTGCCGTCGGAGTCCCCCGGGTAGAACCGGAGATCAACCTTTGAATGGATAGCCGACAAGACCACGATGGGCGTCGCTTTCACGTCGTCAGGCATCTCATTGCGCAGGTGCCAGACGAACTGGAAGCCTTCCGTGCCCTCGGGCATCATGATGTCGAGCAGGATCAGTTCGGGCTTGAATGCGTTGACCTGCGCGTCAGCTTCGACTGGGTCTGCAGCGGTTGCGACCTCGTGGTCACTTCCCTCGAGGACGAGCCGCATGGCTTCTACAATATCAGGATCATCGTCAACGACGAGGATCTTCGCCACTGCTGTCACTCCCTTTGCCCAGATGTCCGAGGGCGGCTAGCCGGCCTCAGGCTCGAGCAGTGCTTTGGTCAGCTCGACGTACTCCGGCAAGCGTGACGCGAGGCTGTCAGACAGCCCGTCGCGAGGGCCGATGTGCTCGGGCTGAATTGCGACGACACTCACTTCGGGCTCCACACCGACGCTCCTGCCTAAGGCGAGAACCTCGGCGACCCCAAAGCCGTGGGTCGAGGAGAAATCGGCATGGACACCCTTCTCGAGCAGTTCGTTGTCCAGTACCATCGCCTCGCCCACTTCCCTACCCATCTCGGCGGCGTCGATCAGGACGACCCGATCGGCTTCTTCCATGCGGAAGATGAGATCGAGCCCTTCTGTGCCGCCATCAACGACCCACACGCCTTCAGGCAGCGAGTAATCCGCCAGACTACGCGCGACCGCGACGCCAATCCCGTCGTCGCCGCGAAGCGTGTTGCCCACGCCGATCACAAGTGTCTTATAGTCTTGCGCTGTGCCTATCATCGAGCTACTCCACAAATTCGACATTGAGCAGATGGACCGAACAAGAGATGCACGGGTCGTAAGCCCGGACGAGCATCTCGAGCGTCAGGCCGATCTCCTCTTTGGGCTTGTCGAGGATGGTTGGTACGATGTTACGCATGTCTGCTTCGATGCTGCCGTAGTTCTGACCCGTGGGAATGATGAGGTTGCAGTCGGTGATAAGCCCATCATCGCCCACGGTGTAGTCGTGGAAGAGAATCCCACGCGGCACCTCAACGGCCGCGGCGCCGCGCCCGGGAGTCCAGTCCACCGAGTCCGGCGACGCGCCGACGGCTTCGCTGGGATCCAGCCCTCGCTCCAGCAACTCGTCGATGACGTCGATGGCGTCCAGCGTGCACTCGACGATCTCGACAACCTGGGCCTGGTTATTGAAGAACGTGTTCATGCAACCAGGCTTCAGGCCGAGCATCTCGGCGACGCCCTTCGACTCGGGGCGCAGCCACTCGTGGTTGATGTTGAAGCGAGCCAACGCGCCGGCCATGTACTCGCCGAGGTCGGTGTTGACGTGCTTGCTAGTACTGTGCAGCTCAACATTCTCGTGGATGAGGTCGAGGTAGTCCATCTCGTCGACCTCTTTGCCCTTGCTCGATCTGACGCGGCCCTCCACGAACTCGTACTTGCCTGGGTTCGTGACGGCCACGAACTCCATGTCGCGCTCCATGTGCGGGTTCTCAAAGGTCGAGAAGATCTCCGCGCACGTGGTGACGTCTTCCATGGATCCGGCGAGTCGGTCGCGCAGAGCTTTCAGATCATCCTCGCCGACGATCTTCGTGAAGCCGCCGACGCGCAAGGCGATGGGGTTGATGTGACGCCCACCGACAGCGGCACAGACGTCGTTGCTCATCCGTTTCAAACGCAGGGCCATCTTCACCACGTCCGGGTGCGTCCCCACCAGCGGGATGACGCTGCCGACGCCGAGGAAGTCCGGCGCGGCGAGAAAGAGGACGTGGAGATAGTGGCTCTGCAGGTACTCGCCATGCATCATAAGGCGGCGCAGGAGCTTAGTCTGCTCGGATACTTCCACGCCCAGCGCGTTCTCCATCGCGCGTATGGACGCGGTAGTGTGTCCGGCTGAGCAGATCCCGCAGATGCGGGACGTAACGTGCACCGCATCCTGCCATGGCCGCCCCCGGAGCATGGCCTCGAAGAAGCGCGGGGACTCGGTAACGCGCAGCTCGCACTTCTCAAGTTGGCCATTCGTGACGTTGACCACGATGTCGCCGTGGCCTTCGACTCGAGTGACGTTCTCGATGTTAATGTCCAGATTCTGATGTCCCATATACGCACCTCTAAAGGTCTTTTCGGTCCACCACGCCTACTGCACGTGCTCGGGCTTGTAGGAGTTGTAGCGCGTGTACCGATGCATGATCTCCTCGACGCTGCGGCCCGCCTTGTTGAGCACCTCTTGGTGTGACTGGGTGTTCGGGTCGTCTACGAAGCCACGACACGCTTCGCATGGATCACCGAAGTTGGGGCAGATGGAGTCGCAACCGGCCCGCGCAACGACGCCCATGCAGTCCAGGCCGAGGTCGTACATGCAGGCGTTGTTGTTCATCTTGCACTCGACGCAGACAGGATAGCTCGGGAGCCTGAATTCCTTGCCCTGCGCGACGTCAAGCACTAGTCGCAGGAACTCGTTGCGATCTATCGGGCAGCCCGGCAGAGCCACGTCGACCTTGACCTCCGCGCTAAGCGGCCGGGCGGGGATGGAGTCGAAGTGGTCGGCCTGGTCGCCGTAGACGTACTTCTTGCACTCGTCCAGATCGAGGTTGTTCTTCATCGCGGTGACGCCGCCCGTGTGGGCGCAAGCGCCGATCGCGACTACGAGGCCTGAGTGCTCGCGGATGTGCTTCATGTGCTCGATATCGCGACGCGTAGACAGCGATCCATCGACGAAGGCGATATCGACGTCGTCTTCCTTCTCTGTCATGCCCTCGCGAAAGTTGACGATGTCGACGATGGCCAGCACGTCGAGAAACTCGTCTTCGCACTCGAGAATTGTCAGCGAGCAGCCCTCGCATGACGTTAAGCTGAAGATGCCGATCTTCGGCTTAGCCATTAGATTGCCTCCTTCAGGTGCCGGGCCTCGGCGTAGGAGAAGACAGGGCCGTCCTGGCACACGTACTTCTGGTTGATTTGGCAGTGGCCGCACTTGCCGACCCCGCACTTCATGTGGCGCTCGAGAGACATGATGATGTTCTCCTCACCGATGCCCGCGTTGAGGCATTCGATGATGACGAAGCGGTACATGATCGGCGGGCCAACAACGATGGCCACCGTATCTTTGGGGCTCTTGATGTCGAGCTGCGGGAAGAGCGTCGTAATGACGCCGACGTGGCCGTCCCAGTTCGGACTCGCCCGGTCGATGGTCTCGAGCAGCTTCACATCCGACATCCCGCGCCATTCGTCGAGTTCGTCGGAGAACAGACGCTCCTCCGGCGATTTGCACCCGAACATGATGGAGCAGTCGCCATAGTCGCCTCGGTTGGCGAGGACGTCCTTGATCAACGAACGCGTCGGGACAAGCCCGATGCCGCCGCAGACAAAGATGATGTCCTTGCCCTTGAGGGACTCCATGCAGAAGCCATTCCCGAACGGACCGCGAACGCCCATCTTGGCGCCGGGCTCGAGCTGGTGGATGGCATTGCTGACGTTGCCGCAGTTGCGCACGACCAACTCGAAAGTCGGGTCGGACGTTGGGGCGCTGGATATGGAGATCGGGGCTTCGCCGATGCCGAGCATCGACACCTGGACGAACTGACCGGGGTCGTGCCCCAAGCTCTGCCCGCTATCCAGCGACAGCTTCAGATACCGCTCCGTGGCGGTCATCATGGCTGCGTCCTGGACGGTGGCGAAGTCGGGTAGATATAGATCCTGGTTGACTGTGGCTACCATGGTCATACCCCCTGCGCCTGTTCCGCGAGCACGTCCTTGATCGCGTCGAACTGGTTGATATCGGCGACGCAGGCGCGCGCGCACCGGCCGCAGCCCGTGCAGTGCGGATGGCCGAACTTCGTGTACTGGTAGTGGAACTTGCGGTTGACGCGGTGAGTCAGCCGGTCTTTGGCTTCCTCGCGGAAACTCTCCCCACCGGCGACGGCCGCGAACGAGTCCAGCGTGCAGGCATCCCAGGTGCGGACGCGGGCGCCTGTCTCAAGGTCGGGGTTCATTACATCCGTCACGTTGAAGCAGTAACAGGTCGGACAGACAAGGTTGCACGTGCCACAACGGAAACACGCCTCGCTGGCTTTCTCCCAGACCTCGCTGTCCACGGCATTCGTCATGGCCATCGGCATGAGACGCACGTCGACGTCGCCCATGCACGCGTCTGCCTCGGTCGCGGCCATCTTCCGGACTTCCTCGACGGCCGCCAGGTCCGCGGCTGTGGCATCGCGGGTCTCCACGCCGTCGAAGACCGCCTTGCCCTTGTCCGTGGAAACGTCCACGACGTATGCATCACCGATATCGGTCATGAACGCATCGTAGCCGTTGTCGGGCAAGGCGTTGCCGACGAATGAGGCGTAGCAATACTCCTCCGCGCTGGTCTCGGCGCCGATGATGGTCAGCTGCGCTCGGCGGGCGAGGTAGAGGGGGTCGGGCTGGCCCTCTTCCATGACCTCATCGAGGCATCTGATCCCGGCGATGTCGCACGGGTGCAAGCCCAGGAAGACCGTCGGCTCGCCGGCCTCAGCGGGAGTGATCTCCGGCTGGGGGCCGAGTTTGAACTCGAAGAGCCGTTCGTCTTTGGGCAGCAACCAGTGCTTGGGCGGCAATACGGTCGTCGGATAGTCAAGCTCCAACTCACAGGGGCTCTGAATCTCATCGAAGATATACTGCTCGCCTTTACCCCGATGGATCTTCTTGGGGCCAATGACTTTCTGGTTGGCAAGCAAGGCCTCGACGAGAGATGGCAGAGCCTCCTTCGACATAACGCGAAGCGCCATTCTCTGCGCCCTCCTGACGGAAATGAGGCTAGGGTGGTGACGCGCTTTATTGCGCGCCGCTTCAGCAGATCCGTGGCAGTAGTTCGCCACTCGGCAAGTCAACAATACGCGTGGGTCCCAAAGGAGTTCGTGCCGTGACACGGCTTTCTCCGAGGCCTTTGACCTCGCCGAGCACGGCGGCATCTTGGCCAAGCGCGTGACTCTTCATCGCAGCGAGAACGGCATCGGCCCTGTCGGGCGCGACAAGCACCATCAGCTTCCCCTCGTTGGCCATGGCCATCGGATCGTAACCAAGCAGGTCGCACGCCGCTCGCGTCTGCGGCTTGAGCGGGATTGCGTCCTCGACGATCTCGATGTGCGCGCTTGACTGCTCCGACATCTCGTTCAGAGACGCCGACAGTCCGCCTCGAGTCAGGTCGCGAATGGCGTGCACGCCGTCGCCACCAGCCTCGAGCATGGACTCAACCAAGCCATTGAGGGGCGCGCAGTCGGTGCGGAAGTCGCCTTCGAGGGGGAGTTCGTTGCGGGCCTTCAGCACCGCCACTGCGTGGTCGGCCAGCGTCCCGTTCACGATCACCACGTCGCCCGCCGAGGCCCTCTCGCCGCCCAACTCGACCCCCGGCGGGATCAGCCCCACACCGGCGGTGTTGATGAACAAGCAATCGGCAGCTCCACGCTCGACGACCTTGGTGTCTCCCGTCACGATGCGCGCGTCCGCTTCCTCGCATGCTATTCGGATCGAAGCCGTGATCTGCGCGAGCGTCTCTGTCTCCAGGCCCTCCTCGATCACAAGACCGAGAGTGAGCCCGAGAGGCCGAGCGCCCATGCACGCGAGATCGTTAACCGTCCCGCACACGGCCAACCGACCGACATCGCCGCCCGGGAACATGATCGGCGAGACTACAAACGAATCGGTGGTCATCGCGATTCGCTCGCCGCTCGGCAGTTCGAGGGTGGCAGCGTCGTTAAGTTGCGTCACGCCGTTCGCGGGGCCAAGGAGCGACAAGCAGTCGCCTATCAGGTCCTGCATCAGACGGCCGCCGCCGCCATGGCCCAGCAGTATGCGCGATCCCGATCCGATTGCGTCCGTCACCTACACACCTGTGCCTTTCTCCACATCGCTAGGCGCTCCGATATCGATACTCGGCCGCGCACGCGCCCTCCGATGACACCATGCACGGGCCGAGCGGCTTGTCCGGGGTACAGGACTTCCCAAATACCGGGCACTCCTTGGGCAACAGGCGCCCGCGGAGCATGTCGCCGCAGTGGCAGGCCGGATGCTCCTTCGCCTCCGACACTTGCAGGTCGAGCCGGTTCAGGACATCGAACTCGGCCCAATCCTCCCGCAACCGCAGCCCGCTGTCTGGGATGATCCCGATCCCACGCCACGAAGCCTCGCCGACTTCAAACACCGAGTAGATGGCTTCCACGGCACGACGGTTGCCCGCTTCAGTGACCGCCCTGCCGTAGGCATTCTCCACGTCCGCGTCACCACGCGCAACTTGCCCGAGAAGCCCACGTACAGCCAAGAGGATATCCAAGGGCTCGAACCCAGCCACGACACACGGGATGCGGTGTGTCTCCGCAACCGCGTGATAGGCGTCCGAGCCGATAACGACGCTAACATGACCTGGACAGATGAAGCCGTGGAGGTTGACGCCCTCCTCGGCCATAAGCGCGTGCATGGCCGGCGGCACGAGCTTGTGCGCGTCGAGAATGGACAGATTGCCGATGCCGGCTTTGCGCGCGGCTTGAAGCATCAGCGCGATCGTGGGGACGGTGGTCTCAAAGCCGACCGCGACCATCACGATCTCGCGGTCGGGGTTTTCCTTAGCGAGCTGAATGCAGTCCATCGGCGAGTAGACGACCCGCACCTGGCCGCCCGCGGCCCGGACCTCGGCTAGGCTCGCTTCGGTGCCTGGAACGCGGACCATATCGCCGAACGTGACGAGGATCGTGTCATCGCGCCCCGCAATCGCGAGAGCCAAGTCGATCTGCCTCGCGGCTGTCACGCAGACCGGGCACCCCGGTCCGGACACGAGCCGCAGGTCCTCGCCGATGGCCTGGCGGATGCCCGCGTGAGCGATGGCATGCGAGTGCGTCCCGCAGACCTCCATCAGGTGAGCCGGGCCGCCAATGCGCTGCGCCGCCCGGGCGGCGAGTTCGCGGCAGTCCGAAACGAGAGCCTCGAGCGCGATGGTCGGACCGGCGGCGACGCTCATGCGATCTCCTCATCCATCTGAGCCTTGAGCATGTCCGCTTCGGCGAGCATCGCCTGGGTCTCCAGAGCCTGCTCTTCATCCATCTTGTCGAGGGCGAAGCCCGCATGCACGAGCACCCACTCGCCTGCCGAGGCGTCCGGGCAGAGCGTCATCACGACCTTCACGGTCGCGCCGCCACCCACATCAACCGTGGCGGTGTCGTCGTTGAGTTCGGTGATCTTGCCCGGGACGGCTACGCACATGCGGCTACCCTCTGCGTGTCTCTGTCGTTGTAGGAGGGGTTTCAACCCCGACTGTCGCTGTTGCCGACACAAACGGCGTCGGGGTTGAAACCCCTCCTACAGTGATGCTGCAGCGATGACGGCCTGGCCAAGGCTGAGGCCGCCATCGTTGCAGGGGATGCTCTGGTGCGTGATCGGCTCCAGGCCGATCTCGATCAACTGGCGAGAGAGGCGGGTCAGAACCCACTCGTTCTGGAACGTGCCGCCGCTCAACGCAACGCGGGCGATGCCGGTCTCATCCGCCACGCGGCGCGCGACTTCGGCCAGCATCGCCACGAACGTGTTGTGGAACGCGCCGGCTATCTCACCGACCGACACGCCCCGCAGCAAGTCGTCAACGATCTCGCGGATCATCGGGCGCGGATCGATGACGAGCAGATCCGTGGCGTCGATTCCGTATGGGTAGACGCGATCCGTCGGGAGCGAAACCGCCTCAAGGCGTATGGCTGCCTGTCCCTCGTACGCGGATGTCTGCTGGATGCCCGTCAGCGCTGACACCGCGTCGAAGAGCCGGCCTGCGCTCGATGCAAGCGGGCAGTTGATGCCCTTCTCAATCATGCCCGATAGCGTCCGCCAGGCGGAACGGTCGAGACCACGCGTGAACGGGATGTCGATCGAGTCTGCGAAGTCCGGTCCGAAGGCATCAGCCATATAGGTTGCCGCGACGCGCCACGGTTCGCGTGCGGCTCGGTCGCCGCCGGGAAGGGGCACGTATCGCAGGCGAGCCTTCCGCTCGTATCCGGCGCGATCCGCGACCATCACCTCGCAACCCCACACGTTGCCGTCGTCCCCGAGCCCCGTGCCATCGCATACGACCCCAATGACCGGTTCTGTAACGTGCCGATCCGCCATGCAACTGACAATGTGCGCGTGGTGGTGCTGGACGCGGGCCAGCTCGACGCCCCGCTCGGCCGCAAGCGTCTCGGCGTGACGAGTCGAAAGGTAGTCTGGGTGCATGTCGCACGCGATCGCTTCGGGCTCCGCGCGCAGGAGCGAGAGCAAGTGCGCGACGGACTCTTCTAGGAAGCGAAGCGTCTCCGCGTCGTCGAGGTCGCCGATATGCTGGCTGGGGAACGCGTAGTCGTCTTTGGTGATGCAGAAGACGCTCTTCAGATGAGCGCCGAGCGCGAGGACCGACGGCTGGGGGCTGGGCAACCGGACCGGGAAAGGTGCAAAGCCTCGCGCTCGACGCATCAGGATCAAACCAGCATCTGTCGGTCGGACAACGGAATCATCGCAGCCCACCAAGATCTCCCGGTCGTGGTAGCAGAACGCATCCGCAATATGGCCGAGGCGCTCAAAGGCCTCGTCATTGCGGATGGCCAGCGGCTCATCTGAGAGGTTGCCGCTAGTCATGACGAGAGCGCGGAAGCCCCCGTCCGTGAGGATTAGCGAGTGAACAGGCGTGTACGGCAACATGACGCCAAGACAGGCACTATCAGGCGCCACCGAGGGCGCGATGTCGGAGTCGGGCAGCTTGGGCAGAAGCGCGATCGGCTTCTGTATGCCCATAAGAGTATCGACGGCGTGGTCCGGGACCTCGCAGAACGCGCGGATGGTGTCGATGTCCGGAGCCATGATCGCGAGAGGCTTCTCCTCGCGGTTCTTGCGCTCGCGAAGAGTGCGGACAGCGTCTTCGTTCGTCGCGTCGCAGGCGAGATGGAAGCCGCCAAGCCCCTTGATGGCGACGAGCTTCCCACATTTCAGAGCGGCGACCGTGGCAGCGAGAGCATCTTCGCGGAGCAGCTCACCGGCGTCTCCCTCGCGGAAGGCGAGGCGTGGCCCGCAGTTCGGGCAGGCGACGGGTTGGGCATGGAAGCGCCGGTCGTCGATGTCGTCGTATTCATCGCGACAGTCGTCGCACATCGGGAACGGCGCCATGCTGGTCATCGGGCGGTCGTACGGCATGCCGCCGATGATCGTGTAGCGCGGGCCGCAGTTGGTGCAGTTGACGAATGGGTGTCGGCGGTGCCGGTCCGAGGGATCGAGCAACTCTCGCTGGCAGTCGGCGCAAGTCGCCACGTCAGGCGAGACGAGGATGGGCCCGGCATCGCCCCGCTTGCTGGGCAGTATCTCGAAGCCGGTAGCGCCAAGCGGATCGAGCCTCTCGGTAATGCACTGCTCGATGAGCGCGATCGGAGGCTTCTCGGTCCGGAGGTCCGTGACGAAGCTCCGCAAGTCGACAGGCGAGCCCTCAATCTCGATGTCAACGCCGCCCGCGTAGTTGAGGACCGTTCCCGCGAGTTGGTAGCGACGGGAGAGGCGGTGGATGAATGGACGGAAGCCCACGCCCTGGACAATGCCCAAGACCCGGACGAGCCATCGCTCGACCTGGTGGGGACGGACCTGTTGTGTTACGCGAGTGCTCATCTGGCACCGACGGCCCAGGTATCTCGGGGCTGCGCCACGGCCTCAGCGGGCGTCGGACTGAATGGCCGTGTGAGTGGAGCCAAACGCTATTCCACGGACACGAGTTTGACCGCGTCCTGAGCCTGGATGGCGAGGCTCTGGCCTTCGCACTGCGGGCACGCGTCGATGTCCTCATCCATCTCAACCGCGCTGCCGCACTTGTTGCATTGGGCCAGGATCCCTCGAATTTCGACCTCCAGACGGACCTTGTCAAACTCGGTGCCTTCGGCTGCTTCGTGGAAGTGCTCAGCGAGGTGTTCGGGAGTGATCCCACCGAGTTCGCTCACCTGTAGGCGCGCGACCGCGATGGCTTCCCCCCGCTCTGCCTGCACTTTGCGCAAGGCATCTATGATGGCTTCCGCAAGCCCCGTTTCGTGCATGACTGCCAATCACCCATCGCCCGCATCGGGCGACTCTGTCCAGACTTTGTGAACGGTTTCACGAAGTCTGTTGTAGTTAGAGCCCGAGGGGCATCCGAAAATGCGTGGATCCCACTCGGGCTAGGACTGTTATAGGGGGTTCTACCCGGGGTGTCAACAGTAATCTTGAGCATCCCCTGATCGGCGTAGCACTCATAGTATATACGCGGTATAGCGTATTATAATCGGTTTTCCACGGAGACGCCAGAACGGAGCATCTCCGCCATTTAGTGGATGTTCAGTGGGCTCCATCATTTGGTGGAGCCTAGGACCAAATACCTACTCGGAATCCGCGTCATCGTTGCAGCAGAACTCGGTGACGAGACACTGGGTCCGGAACTTGCAGTGGCTCCTCGGTTGGGGGCATCGGCAGCACTCATCGCAGAAGCCGAGTCCGAACTTGTGGCAGACGAGCGTGGAGGGTCTGTCGGGGTGATTGCGGCAGACGGAGGTGGAGGGCGGCGTTGAGGCGGGCTTGTCGGATGTCACGATGAGAGGTTCGCTCCGCCGCCCGCGAGCGCCTCCGAATGAAGCGAGGCCGTCGGCGTCGCTCAGGCGTTCTGTCATGTGGGCGGGAGTTGTGCTATAATCGGTGCCCAATCACGCGACCAACCGAGAGTCCATGATGCCGTCGAGACACCCACATCTGGTCGTCCCGCTTCTTGCTGCGGCCGTGACCATCTGTCACGCCGATGTCTCGCCGCTGGTGCGCGGGGCGCAGCTACTGACGCAAGGACGGCCGCAGGCGGCGCTCGTTGAGTTCACAGCCGCGGTTGAGGATGATCCCGCGTCCGCCGAGGCGCACGTGGGCGTTGGCGCGGCGCACCTGCATGCCGGCAACACGACGCTGGCGCTCGAGGCGTTCAATCGCGCGCTCGAGGTCGACAAGACGTCGCGGCCGGCGCGGCTGAGCGTGGCAACGACGTTCTTCCAGGACGGCGCGTACGACAAGGCGCTTCCCCAGTATCGGTATTGCCTGGCGTTTGAGTGCGCGGAGCGCCCGGCCGTGAGAGCGGCGGCAGCGTGCGCGGCGTGCCTGCTTGGCCTCTACGAGGCAGCGGAGGCCGAGGCCGCCACGGCCTTGCGCGAGGACCCCTCGTGCGAGCTGGCGAGAGCCGTTGCCGGCGCCGCGTGGATCGCGCGCGGAGACCCCGACAAGGCCGCGGAGATTCTCGGCGCGGCGGAAGCGGCAACCGTGCGGGCCCAACTCGCTCCCCGCTTCGCGCTGGTGACGCCCTCTCCACTATTCGCGCCGACGGCCCACTACTACGTGACGAACGACATGTCTGACGAGGCGCGGCTGGCGTTCCTTGGCGATGGGGCAGCGACCGGGTATCCGGATTTCCACTCCGGTGAGGAGGCCGACGAAGGCCCAGGATATCAGGCGCCACCAGAGACCCGACAGGACGGATTCCACATCATCCGCCCCAGGCCCGGAACGGTGGTCGCGGGGAGCACGACGGTGACGGTAGCGATTCCGGAAGACGTCCTGGTCGACTACATGGCGCTGCTGGTGAATGACCGATTCCAGACAATCACGAACGCAGAGCCGTTTCGCATGGCGTTTGACGCATCGCGCTTGACCGAGGGCCAGCATCAGGTCCGCGTCGACGCGTACGGACCGTATGGCGACAAGGTGGCCTCAGCGGCATCGCTGGTCATCGTGCGCGGCGCGCGCGATCGAACGCTCTCGTATGAGGAGCAACTGGCGCGCAAGGCCGTCAGCCGACAGCTCGAGCACCTGCTGGTGGTGCGCGCAACCCCCGGTATCCGGTGGCAGTTGCTCGGCCACGCGCGACGGATGACGGACCGCCTCGAGGCGGCGGTACCGGCGTTTGAGGAGGCCTTCTGCCTCCAACCAACAGCGACGGGAATCCGGGCCGACTTATTGACGGCGTACCAGGAGCAAGGCCTGCAGATCGGCGCGGAGAGCCGCGAGATCCACTACGCTCCGGACGGCAAAGTGATCGCCCTGACATTTGATGACGGCCCCCACCCGCTGGTGACGCCACGAATCCTGGATCTGCTCGATCGAGCCGAAGTGAGGGCCACGTTCTTCCTCGTGGGCAAGCAAGTCGAGCTGTATCCTGAACTCGCGAGAGAGATAGTGGCGCGCGGCCACGAGGTGGGCTCGCACTCATACAGCCACGCTAACCTGCGCCAGTTCCCGAAGGTGTACGTGGAGCGCGAGCTGGTGAAGAGCCGGACGGCGATCCGCAAGGCGACGGGCGAGAGCGTGACGTTGTTCAGGCCACCGGGCGGGAATTACGATTCAGACGTGCGCGACGCGGTCGCGGAGACGGGCTTTACGACCGTCTTCTGGACCGCGAACATCGGCGAGTGCCTGGGTTGGGCGCCCGAGGCAACCGTGGATAAGTTCATGGCGGAGCTGAAGACCGGCGGCATTGTCCTCATGCATAACGGCGAGGACGGGTCGGTTGAGGTGTTGCCGGGACTGCTCGCGCGGCTGGCGCAAGAGCGGCGCCTGGTGGGGACGGTTGGGGCGTTCAGCGCAATGCCACGAGCGGGCGCGACCGGCTACGGTCAGTGATGTCAAGCGACACCCTCAGTATGAGACTCCTCCCACACGCCTGGTTCTTGGTCCTGCTCGCGTCGGCGAGCGGCGCTCAGCCGCTTGTTGACCCGCTTGCGGCGCTGCCGCTGCTGGACGTCAACGCGGCGGCATTCCCCCGCGCGAGCCTCGTGGATTTCGGCGCGGCCCTCGAGGCGCCGGCGGGCCGGCACGGGAGCCTGTTTGTCGGCAAGGACGGCAAGTTCTACTTCGAGGACGGGACGCGCGGGAGATTCTGGGGGATCAACGTCGCAAAGGACGCCGTCTTCGTGCCGAAGGACGTGATCGACCAGGCCGTGGCGTGCATCGCGTCGGCCGGTTTCAATCTGGTCCGGCTTCACCACGTGGATGGCGTCACAGGTCTTCTGCCGCCGGAACGAGCGGGCGAGGCGCAGCGGATCGCCCCGGACAAGCTGGACCTCCTGTTCTACTGGGTCCACGCGCTACGCGAGCGGGGCATCTATGTCTACCTCGACCTGCTGGACTTCCGGACGTTCCAAGAGGCGGAGGGCGTGGCGGAAGCGGAGGCGCTGGGCAGGGGCGCGAAGCCGGCGGCCGTGTTCAACGAGCGGCTGATCGAATTGCAGATCGACTACGCGCGGGAGCTGCTGTTTGGCCAGCCGAACCCGTACTCAGGCATCCCATTGGGATTCGACCCCGCGGTAGCGATGGTCGAGTTGTGCGATGAGAACGGTCTCTTCCGGTGGCTGAAGAAGCTGGACGAGATCCCAGAGCCGTACCGATCTGAACTCCGGAAACGGTGGAACTTCTGGCTGCGAGGGATCTACCAGACGACGGATACCCTCGCGCAGGCGTGGACGCGTCCGGATGGGAGATCGGCGCTGGGGGTGGACGAGAGCATCGAGGCGGAGTCGGTGCAGCTATCGCTGCCGAGATCGGCGCTGCCCGAGTTCCCGTCGCCGACGGGACACCCGATCGGCGGGCTGAGCACCCCGGCGCGCGAGCGTGACGTGGCGCGTTTCTTCCATGGCGTGCACCGGCAGTATTTCGCCCAGATGAAGACGGCGCTGATCGGCCTCGGACTCAAGGCCCCCATCACCGCGGTGACGGACTGGGACGACCCGGCGGATCTGTTGAGCATCACCGATGAGCTGGATTTCGTGGGCTGCAACTGGTACTACGACCACCCCGTCTTCAGCGCGAGTCGTGAATGGCGCGTGCCGAGTTTCTACGAAAACCGCAACTCAGTCGCCGACGATCGAGGCCTTGATTTCGCGCCATCAGCACTGAGAGCCGCCGTTGACGGCAAGCCGATCGTGTTGCGCGAGTGGGGAGCGTGCTGGCCCAGCAAGTTCCGAGGCGTCGGGTTGCTGGAGGGCGCCGCCTACGCGGCGCTGCAAGACATCGACGCGATGATCATGTTCACTTACGACACGCGCCCCGACCGGCGACGGATCGAGTACTTCGACGTCAGCAGCGATCCCGTCCGTTGGGGCGTGGCAGGGATTGCCGGGGAGATCTACCGGTCGGGGGCGGTGTCGCCCGCGACCAAGCACGTTGCCTTCGCGGCATCCAGGGCAGACGCGCTCGCAGCCCGGAGGCGGTCGCCGGCCGCGGCGAGCTTGACGCGGCTCGGGTGGACGTCGCAGGTCAGGCAGCACGTGTTCGATCAGACGGCTGACGTGGAGCGCGACCTCGTTGTCGCAACAGGACAGCTACCCTTGGCATATCCTGGGGAGCGCGTCCTCTTCCCAGGGAGTCCGTCGTTGGCAGCGCTGCAGATGAGTGGATATGGACTGATCCCTCGGGATGCGTTCGCGGCGTCGCACGTGTTCGACGGTTTTGCGTACGACGCCGGGCAGCAGGCGGAGCTAGCGGAGGGGCTGAGGTTCGAGGTGGCGGACCTGGAAGCGGCGGGGCTGCAGCCGATCGGGCTGAGCGAAGACGGGGCGTTGGCCGGAGGGTTCCGGGACCCTCGGCGCGAGAACTGCGGGCTCCTCGAGATGGGACACGGGGGGATGCTGCGAGCGGCTTTGGACTTGCTCGGCAGCGGCAACCACGCGTTCGTCGACCGGCGGGAATACCTGTCGGACACGGGCGAGATCCGCAGGAACGTCGCGGCGGAGCGCCTGACGATCGACGCGCCGAGGGTGCAGGCATTTGCAGGGGCGTTCTCGGGGACGATGGAGGCGTCCGGACTGAGGGTCACGACGCCATCGGCCCTGGGCGTCATTGCTGCGATCAGCCTCGACGAGAAGCCGATCTCCGAAAACGGGCCCACGCTCATCAAGATGGTAACCGTGGCCGCCAACGAGGGTGAGAAGAAGGGGACGCGAGATGCGCCTCCGCAGTACCCACAGTTTCAGCTTGACGACTTCGGCGACGCGCCAGTCCACACGCACGGCAAGCCAAGCGATACGCCGACATCGGTGATGCTGGCGGGGCGTGATGCCATCGAGGTGCAGATGGTCAACGGGACCTGGGAGGCGGCCCGCCACGACGGCGGATGGACGGTGTGGTGCGACACGCCTGGCGTCAAGCTCAGCCTGCCGGAGCTTGGCGAGCGCGTTGCGGTAACAACCTACGGCGCGGCCGGCGAGGGCGAGACGACACAATCGGCGCAGCCATTCACCTACCCCGCTGGATGTCGGTTTGCGCGCGTGGTCGCCGCGCCCCAGCAGTGACGAGCACTCCTCGGGAAGGACTCCTGACAGCGTGCGGGAATAGACCTTCGCCGCAGGGCCGCGAATCTGACAGTCCGGCCCACCAGACTGCGGTTTGAGACCGGAGAGGTGACAATGAGCGACTACAGATCCGCGGCCGTAGACAAGTATGTCGGTGACCTTGCATCCAACATGCCCGCTCCCGGCGGCGGAAGCGGAGCCGCGTTGGCCGGCGCGCTGGGCAATGCGCTGGGCGCGATGGTCGGCAACTTCACGGTGGGCAAGGAGAAGTTCGCGGACGTGCAAGACGACGTGGTGGACATCCTACGCAAGTTGGAGGCGCAGCGCGAGCGTCTGCTGCAGCTCGTCGATGAGGATGTTGCGGTCTACGGGAAGGTGAGCGCGGCATACAAGCTACCGAAGGCAACGGACGAAGAGAAGGCCGACAGGAGCGCCGCCATCGAGGCCGCGTGCAAAGCGGCGGCCGGCGTCCCCCGGGCGATTGCCGAGGCGTGTGACCGCACGATCGAACTCTCGGCGAAGATGTGCGATATCGGCAACCCGAACCTAATCAGCGACGTGGGGTGCGCGGTGCGCCTGGCCGAAGCCGCCCGCCACTGCGCGTGGCTGAATGTGGCGATCAACTTGAGCTTCATCAAGGATGACGAATTCAAACAGGAGATGACCGAGGCCCTAGAAGAGCCGGGACGCGAGTCCCACAGACTGGCCGAGGAGACCTGGAAGAAGGTCGTGAAGGCGGTCTGCGGGTAGGCAAACATCGGATGCGAGGGCGCGGCCGGTCTGCGCCCCGACGTAGGTGGGCAGTAACACAACTTCCGCGGGGTCGACAGATGCGACACCCGCCATTTTTGGGAGGCACCGACGGTGACTGCGGAACCACTAAAGGGCAAACCGATTGCTGACGCAATCAAAGAACAGTTGGTCGAGGAACTCGAAGTTGTCAAGCGTAAGATCCAGCCGAAACTCGTCGCCTTGCTGGTAGGCAGCGACCCGGGCTCTGAGTTCTACGCCGGGATGCAGGAGAAGGGGTGCGCATCGGTCGGCATCGAGTATGAGCTGAAGTCGCTGCTGGACGACACCACGCAAGACGAGATGGAAGACGTGGTCAATGGGCTCAACGCCGACCCGAGCGTCACGGGCATCATCCTGCTCGTACCGACTCCGAAGCAGATCAACGCGCGCGCGATTCAGGCGCTGATCGACCCGATCAAGGATGTCGACGGCGTCAGCCCGGCGAATCTCGGCCGCGTGGTGCAAGGCGATTCCTCGCTCGCGCCGTGCACGGCTCAGAGCGTCATGGCGCTGGCGAAGGCGTCGGGCGTCGAGTTGAAGGGCGCGGAGGTCGTTGTGGTCGGTCACTCGGAGATCGTCGGCAAGCCCGTCGCGCTGCTGATGCTCGAAGAACTCGCCACCACGACCGTCTGCCACATCGGCACGAAGGACACGCCGTCGCACACGACCAAGGCAGACATTCTCGTCTCGGCGACAGGCGTCCCCGGGCTGATTAAACCGGACTGGGTCAAGCCGGGCGCGGTCGTAATTGACGTTGGCGCGCCGGACCCAGACGCCGCTGAGGGCGTCGACGAGGTCGCCGGCCAGCTCACGCCGGCCCGTGGCGGAGTCGGCACTGTCACGACGGCAATCCTGCTGAAGAACGCGGTCGTTGCGGCCAAGCTGCAAATGGGGGCTTGCTGATAGCTGCACGCGACCCCCGGTCGGGGGCTTGATACTACGGAAACGGGGCGCGGCCAAGAGGCCGCGCCCCGTTCTGTTTCGGCAAAGCTCGCGCCCTACTCGCCGCCACCCTCGGGGAAGCGTGGCGGAGGTCCAGGGAAGGGCATGTGGGGGCCCCGAGGTTTCTGCGCGTCGATCTCGGGAATGTCGAACTGACGAGCGTACATCTCCTTGTATTCGCCATCGAGGGCGATCAACTCCGCGTGCGTGCCCCGCTCGATGATCTCGCCGCCCTCAAGCACCAGGATCTGGTCGGCGTTGACGATGGTTGAGAGCCGGTGGGCGATGACGAAGGTCGTGCGCCCCTTGACCAACCGGTTGATCGCCGCCTGAATGACACGCTCGGCCTCGGTATCGACGGAACTGGTGGCCTCGTCGAGAATGAGGATGCGAGGGTCGGCCAGCAGCGCGCGAGCGATAGCCATCCGCTGCTTCTGCCCGCCGGACAGTTTCACTCCCCGCTCGCCGATTTCGGTGTCATAGCCATCCGGGAGATCCTCCGTGATGAACTCATGGGCAAAGGCGGCCTTCGCGGCCTTCGCGGCCTCCTCGACCGTAGAGGCCAGACGCCCGTAGCGGATGTTCTCCCGGACCGTATCGTCGAACAGGAACGTGTCCTGCAGCACGATCGCGATCTGGCTGCGCAGCGAGTGGACGGTCATCTCGCGCAGATCCACGCCATCGACACGGATGCCCCCCGACATCGGGTCGTAGAAACGCGGGATCAGATTGATGATGCTGGTCTTGCCCGCGCCCGAACGCCCAACCACGGCGACCGTCTCACCCGCCTCGGCCGTGATCGTGACTTTTTCGAGCACCTGCTCGCCCGTGTGGTACTTGAAGCTGACCTCGTCGAACTCGACGCGACCATCGATCCGCCCAATCTCGGTAGCGTCGGGCGAATCGGTGATATCGGGCTTCGTGTCGAGCACCACGAAGATCCTGGCCAAAGCGGCGAGGGCGGCGTTGAACATGTTGTGCACGCCCATCAGGCTGCGGACAGGCCCGTAGAACATCTGCATGTAACCCAAGAACATAACCAGCTTGCCGGGGGTGACGTCGCTGCCATAGTGGGCCATCCGGCCGCCGAACCAGACGATGGCCAGGACGCTGAGCGATGTCAGGAACCCCATGCTCGGGAAGAACGTCGTCCACATCTTAACGCCCTTGCAGTAGGCCTCGTAGTACTTCAAGCTCGCCTCTTTGAAGAGCCCCTCTTCGTGTTTCTCCCGCGCGAAGGCCTTCACGACGCGGATGCCCGTGATGTTCTCCTGGAGATGGGCGTTGATCTCCCCGAGCTGATCGCGGACCTTCTCATAGTACGGCCGAATCTTGCGGCCGAACCAGATGATCGCGACGATGAAGAGCGGCACCGGGATGAGCGTCCAGAAAGCGAGTTTCGGCAGGGCCAGGAGCATGAGCACCACCAACGCCACCAGCCGGACGGCGTCGCCAATGATGCTGTCGGTGCCGTGAGAGACCATGTTCTCAACGGCGCCGACATCGTTGGAGAGCCGCGACATGATGTCGCCGGTCGAGTTCGATTCGAAGTAGCTCAGCGACAGCTTCTGCAGGTGGGAGTGGACGCGCAGGCGCAAATCGTAAACCATGCGCTGGGCGAGGATGTGCATGGTGGCCATGCGAATCATCGTGAAGACCGCGACAGCCGCGCAACAGCCCAACAAGGCAAGGACGATCTTCGACAACAACTCGATCTGCCCGTCGCCCAGCACGTCGTCGATGACGATGGCGAACAACCAGGGCGGCGCCAACTCCGCGCCGACGCCCAGCAGCATAGCGCTGGTGCCGAGAAGGACCCATGTCCAGTAGGGCTTCAGCGCGCTGTAGAACCAGGCGATCATGCGCCGATCGCCGATCTGTTTCCGGACTTCCCGGTCGTCAGGCCCCGCGCGACCTCGACGGCCGCCTCCTCCATGTGCTACCAATGGGAGTCTCCAATGTCTTAGCGGCGGATGGTCAAGCGACAGCGCGGCGCTGAGCCACGCGAGTCTCGATGACGTCTATCAATCGACCGAGCAGTATGGCGGCAACGATGATGCCGCCCTTGATCATCTTGGCGACGGCCGGATGGATGTTGTTGAGCAGCAGAATGTTCGTGATGACTTGCAGCGTCAGCGCGCCGGCAAACGTCCACAGAACGCTCCCCCGCCCGCCCATCAAGTCAGTGCCACCCAGAACCACGGCGGCGATGGCGTCCAGCTCAAAGCCCATCCCCTCGGCGGGATGGCCGACGTTGATCTTGGCCGTATGGAGCAGCGCCCCAATCGCGGCGGTTGCCCCACAGAAGCCATACGCGAAGAGCTTCACCAGGTTTACGCGGATGCCCGAAAGACGCGCAGCCTCCTGGTTGCCGCCGATGGCGAATATCTGGCGACCGAGCGCGGTCTTTGACAGCAGCAACCATGCGGCGACTACGACAAGCATGAAGATGACGCCCGGAATTGGCAACTCGCGCAGAATGGGCACCGCCCCACCGACCGAGCCGTTGAACCACGAGAAGCTCTCAGGCAAGCCCGTGATCGGGCGATTCTGCGAGTAGGCCTGAGCGGCGCCGCGAGCGACCATCATCATGGCAAGCGTGGCGACGAAAGGCTGCAGCTTGCCGTGGGTGATGAGCAACCCGTTGACCAACCCCGACAGCGCGCCCACGCTGATGCAGATGGCGCAGGCTACGGGGATGGGGACCTTGCCCCAGACCATCGCCCCTGCCGCCACGACGTTTGTGAGCGCGAGCAGCGAGCCGACGGACAGATCGATGCCGGCAGTGAGAATAACGAGCGTCTGCCCCACCGCCAGCACGCCCGCGACGCTGGCGAAGCGCAGGATATCACACAGATTGCTCAACGTGAAGAAGTGCTCGGACGCGAACGACGCGCCGATCACCACCGCCACCAGCGCGAAAATGCACTGGAAGTTGCGCAAACGCATAGGTCGGTTCTCCACGAGACGACACTGCGAGGGCCGCTAGTGGGGGAAGAAGAGGTACATTCGCTTCGCAATGAGCGTGCCGTACAACCCCCAGAGGGCCGGGACAGCGAGATCGCCCAGGATCGCGCCGAGGAACAGGGGCACCAGCTTGCGGTACGTGTTGATGCTCCCGTAGCGCAGGACAACCAGCTTCAGCGCCCACGCGACAAAGAACGGCATCCAAAGATAGTCCATACTTGGCGTGTTGGCAATAGCATAGCCAATCGGGTGGAAGGGCCAGCCGGGGATGCGCTGTCGGGCCGCGCCAAGCCCCAGCGCCACGACCGCGCCGACCGCAACGCCGGTAAGGCCGATCCAATCAGTCGGCAACGAGTAACTCGACCAACTGGCAAGCCGCCGATAGGGTTGCTGGCCGACGGCAGTGTACCACCCTCGGACCTTCGCCGTTGCGGCGCCAAAGCTATAGTAGATGTGCAAGTGCGTCCAAAGCGACGACACCAGTCCGACGCCCAGCGACGCCAATATCGCGCCCAGGAGACCGGACTTTGGGATATTGGCCTCCTCGCGCATTTTCAGCGCGGAGAGCATGTGGACGAGGGGCGTGTCACGGTAGTCGGCGTCACACCAGTCGAGGTACGAGAACACAGCCAGGCCCCGTGGCGAGAAGGCCCGCGTGCCCAGCGCCCTGACGATCAGCCCGTGAGGATTCATGCCGCGGACCATCGTCCACCCGGCGCCTGTCTCAGCAACAATGCGCGAGATGGCGAGGATGAACGCGAAATAGAGGACGTAATACATGAGCCCGATGCCTGGCGTGATCCCAGCGGCCCAAGTAAGCCCCGTGAGCGCAGCGAGCACCAAGCCAAAGCCGACCGTCGCGCTCCGAGGGTGGATGAAGGATGTCGCGTCCGGCCCAGCCCGGCCGCGAATCGACTCGCCAAGCTGCCCCCTCGCAACATATACGGCGGCGAACACCAAGCCGAGCATTGCGCCGCAGCCTTGCTCGTTGATGAGCGGCAGACGCGCGAGCCCCGCTGCCCCTCCCCCGCCCCTGAACCCAGCCGCCATGCAGCCAACCGCGGCGAGTTTGCTCACCACGTAGAAGAGCCAGCAACTGAGCGATGATTCAAGCGTCAGCAACCAGCCAATGCCGATCATGAACGGGAAGAACGCGACGCTGATCGGACGCGCGGCGGTCCATGGAGGGGTGCTGAACATGGCGTCGATCCGCCGGGCCTTGAGCCAAAACGTCGGGAACGAAGGGTAGAGGTAGTTGATGAAGTTGAAGCTCTCGAGCACGCCGGCGATGAGGAAGCCCGTCCACATGAGTCTGTTGCGCCAGAACGCGCCGCCGGCCCCCTTCTCCGCCATCTCAAGCGGGAGTTGGACCAACGGGAATGTCAGGCGCTCGCGGTCCACCCACTGGCGGCCGAAGATGTTGACCAGGAACACGCTTCCGAGCACGATGAGAATGATCATCACGCTCCACCAGACCAGCGGCCAACCCCACGCGCTCAGGACGGCTGAATCGTAGAGCGACCCGGTGCCCTCGTAGTAGGCTCTGATGACCCCATCGTCCTGCGGGCCGAACCATGTCGGCAGGTCTCCCATCAACTCGTCCCAGCGATTCTCGGGAGTCGCGTAGTAGTGACCCGCCGCCATCGTGTTGACGAGGAACGGGACGAAGCCTACGCCGCTCACACACGCGGCGATACTGACCATGATGTAGATAATCAGCAGCTCGTGGCGGGCGAGACGGATGCGCTTCGCGAAGAGGCTGAAGCCCCGGCTGAGGGCGATCACAACGCAGAGCGTGAAGATCGACCCGAGTTGAAGGCTGGTTTGGGCCCAGAGGATGGCCTGTACGATGAGGTAAGCGTAAGCGCCGAAGAACACGCCACCTGGAATCAGCAAGCATCCGAGAGCGATCGCACGTCCACAACGCGCGGGTGCCTGGGGATCGGTTTGGTTGACAACGTCATTCGGGCCATTCAAGGCCTGAGCTATTCGTTAGGCGGGCTTTGGCGACCTTGGGCGAGGGAAGCAGACGCGGATGGAGAAGGGAGTGCCTGCGGCGGGCCAAACGGGCCGTTGCCACGCGGAGGAAGCTGCGGTGCGGCGGATGATTCTAGCAAATGGAAAGGGCGGTGAGCGTCCATGACTACCGAGCGAAGTCCCCGAGTGGGTCTGCTGGCATTGATGCTTGAGTTGTACGACAAGGCCAACCCAGAGTTGAAGCCGGATCGCGAGCACTTTGCGGGTCGGATCGTGGAGATGCTTGGCGCCCACGCGGACGTGACGTACTCGGGCATCCGCAACACGCGCGCCAGCGTCGAGGAGGCCACGCGCGAGTTCATCGCAGAGGACGTGGACCTCGTGGTCGTGGTCTGCCTGTCGTACGCTCCCAGCCTGATCTCGCTACCGGCGTTGCAGCGCCTGAACGTGCCGATCGTGCTCTACAACACGCAGGAACTCGCGGGCGTCGGGCCCGACTTCGGGCATGAGGAGATGCTGAGGAACCACGGCGTCCACGGGCTCCATGACCTGGCGAACGTGCTGAATCGCAGCGGGCAGGCGTTCCACGTGGTGACCGGACACTTCGAGGACGAGGAGGCGCGGCGCGAGCTGACCGACTGGTGCATCGGCGCCTACGCGGCGCGGGGCTTGGGCGACTTGCGCGTCGGGCTCGTCGGCCACGCGTTTCCGGGCATGGGTGACTTCGGCGTCGACGAGACCATGCTCCTGAGCGCGATCGGACCCGAGGTCGAGCGGATCGATGCGGGCGAGCTGGTGGCCTTGCAGGCGGACGCGCCGGCAGACGAGGTCGCGGCGATGATGGCTGCGGATCGCGAGCTTTACGAGATCGACGACGAAGTGACGCCCGGGATCCACGAGGGATCCTCGCGCGCGGAGTGGGCCGTGCGGCAGATCGTCAAACGCCGCGGCCTGGGCGCGATGGCCATTCACTACCCGGTGGTCGCGGCGCAAACTCCTGATGCCGCGCTGCCATTCATGGGCCTTGCGAAACTGATGGCCGAGGGCGTTGGATTCGGCGGGGAGGGCGACGTGACAAGCGCCTCGCTCGTTCACATGGCGGGGCTGCTGTTTGGCGAGGCGAGCTTCACGGAGATGTTCACCGTCGACTTTGAGGGCGGAGCCGTCTTCCACTCGCACTACGCCGAGGCGAACCCGGCAATGGCCCGCGAGGATCAGCCAATCCGGATGGTGATGCGCGACGGCTGGGTCGGATCGGGTGGACCGTCGGCATCGCTCTCATTCTCAAACCGGCCTGGGCCGGCGACGCTGCTGAATCTGACGGTCGGCCCCAACGGGCGCTTCCGCCTGATCGCGGCCGAGGGCGAGGTCGAGGACTACTCGCGGCCGGAGTTCCCCTCACCGCACTTCAAGATCAGGCCGCGCGTACCTCTCAAGCGCTTCCTGACCGAGTATCTGCATGTCGGCGGGTCGCATCACCTCGCCATCGCCGAAGGGCATCACCTCGGCCGCGTCGAGAAGGCGGCGAGCGTGATGGACGTAGACTTCATCGCCCTGGTGTAGGAACGGCCAGGTCGGCGATTGGGATGGTCGCCAGGCAGGCGACCAGCGGAACCGCCGCCGTCTAGTCGTCACCCAACGAGGCGGCGAGTTCGTCGCGCTCCGTCTTGAGCTTTTCCCCGAAATCAGCGCGCCCCGTGACGTCCTCGTCGCTCTGCTGCAGCATCTCTTGCAGCACCCGCGCGCCCTCGGTCGAGGGGTAGGCATCAACGATCTGGCGGGCCGTCCTCTGAGTGTCCTGAAGGCGGGGCAGCGCTTCGATCAGGCTATCGGCGAGATCGACCGCCTCCTGAGGGTTCTGAAGGTCAGAGACGACGAGGCTGCAATCTCGGTATGAACGGTAGGTTATCGCGAGACCGATCAGATCGCGCATGGTGAGCGAGAACTGCTGCGCAAGCGCATCGCTGCCGTGCTCGCCGAAGAGCCCGTCAACGTGGTCGAAGCGAGTCTGGGCGTCGTGGTCGTCGCGGTAGGCGTCGCGATGCGACCGGTCCCGGAAATCCGGAACGTCGTAGGCCTTGCCATCCTCACGCGCCGACCGACGGGCGAGGATACCAGGGATCGTGACATCCGACGCCCCATACACGTCAAACGGCGCCGGATCGCCGTCGAGGATCTGGCGGACGAAGTAGTAGAGCACCCAGAAGTCACCGCCGCCATGGCCCGTCTTGGCGGCGAAATCACCCAGCTCATCCCAGTGCGGCTCGATGACATGCTTCGGCGCGCCGCCGGCCCCGCCCAAGCAGACGCGAAGCTGGCCGTCCGTCTGCTCGGCTGCCGCCCTTGTCCCCCAGATCCGCTGCTGATGCGAGTCGCTCGTCGTCGCGCCCATGAGGTTCCGCACGACTGAGCCGTTCGACATGTTGATGAGTGAGGGCGTGATACCGCCTTTGCCGGATCGCCCGGGCATCAGGTACCCCGGCAGGCTCTGGTCAGCCGGCAGCGCCACGACCCGCGTCGGCCGCAGCCCCGTGATGTGCATCATCGGCCCGAGCGAGTGCGTGTTGTAGTAGTGGATATCGATCCAGCTCCGCCAGTAATGGGCTTGATTGCCGGGGGCAATCGGCTCGCCGTCGATGTACGTGTAGGCGAGCGACCGACACTCATGGACGTACTCGTATTCGGCGTACATCAGCTCGCCGAACAGCCCTTCCTGCCACTTGCGAGCCAACCACATATTGGCGGCGCTGAACGGGTAGTTCTCCGCGAGGTTGTAGACAAGTCCCGTGCGCTCGACGGCTTCGACGAGGCGAACACCCTCGGCCATCGTGTGGAAAGCCGTCACCTCGGAGATGACGTGCTTGCCAGCATTCAGGCAGCGGATGGCATCGTCGGCGTGCTCGGTGCAGTAAGTGGCGAGTAGCACTGCGTCGATGTCGTCGCGCGCCAGGAAGTCGTCGGCGCTGTCGGTGACGAATGCGTCCGGGAAGCTCTCCGAAAACCGTTCCCGCATGTGGGCGTTGTAATCGCAGCCCGCCACAACATCCAGGTTCAGAAACTTGCAGGTGTTGTAGAACGATCCCCCGCGCCCCAAGCCCCAGATCCCAAGCCTGATGCGCTTGCCTGAGCTGAACAGCCCGTCAACGGGTGAATCTGCCATGGCCTTGGCTCCCTCTCGCGCGCGGTAACGGCCACCAGGGGGTTTCCCCATCGGGCGGCGGCAGTCCTCATGCGGGTCGGGGCCGGGGCTCTACCGCAGCATTGAGTACATCAGATCGGGAGCGTCCGGATCCGCGTCCATCGGATCGCCGCCGCCGTCGTCGATCATGTTCGCGCCGACGCTGTAGAGCTTGTACTCGAGCAAGTCCACGAACTCGTACCGGTAGTCTTCCCCGGAGAACGGATCCACGGGAAGTTCGGCCAGGATGTCAGGCACCAGCGCGTCGAGAGCGTTGGGGTACTCCCCGTGCTCCGCAAAGTAGCGCTCCAACGCCACCACAAGGAGTGTGCCGCGCGTCGTCGCCGCGTGGTACGTGCCTTTCTCGATGGCCTTGCTGACCGCCGGCAGGATCATGGCGATGAGCGAGTTCCTGGTCGTGACCTCAGGCACCTCGTCCTCGTGGTTCCATCGCCACCAGTCCATCTTCGCCACCGCGATCATCTGCGCGTAGTAGACCGGCAGCTCCTCAAGCGCCTGGGTGATGACGAAGGGACTCGCGCGGAAGCCCGTGCCCTCGAGCAACTTGTCGCCCTCGGCCGGGTCTTCGGCCAGTTTCTCGAGCGTGCGCCGAGACCAGTCATACTCCACCGCCAGCGTCTCGCTGAACGATACCTCCGTCTCTTCGAGAGCCGCTAACCGCTCGATGAACGCGTCGGTCGCCTCCGTGTCCGAGGCCACCATCGGCATCGAGGTGCGGACGCGCGCCATCGCCACCGATTCGCACGCGATGCCCACCAGCTTGTGGATCAGCACACCGTTGCGAGCGACGTCTTGCCCCAGCTTCATCGCGTCCATGTACGAGTCCAGTGCCTCGGCCGTCTCGCCATTCTCCTGGCGCACCCACGCCTCGACGGTCAGGAGCCGCACGAGACTGCGGAACTTGCCAAGGTAAGGGAATTCGGTGGAGAAGTCCCCGCCGCCGGGCATGACGCATTCCTTGTCGATGCCCTCGCGGAAGGTCTCCAAGACATCGGCGGCGTCGAGGACTTCGATCTCCATGTCAGCGAGGTCGTAGTTCTCCTCGTTGCCCGCCATATCGCCCCATGCGGGCTCGTCGGGCATGAGCAGCGTCGCCTGCTCGTAGAAGGTGAAGGCGTTGTCGTCGGGATCAAGTTCAGGATAGACGGGGACTTCGACCTCGACTGCGCGGGCAGACACGCACAGCATTAGCAGCGTCGTCGCGGCTATCAGAGATCGGAACATCAGGAGCACCACCTGTGCGGTCTGAGTTGGCTACCAACTGTATGACGCGGCCGCCGCCGGAGAGTTTCGCAGAGCGACCTACTTCTGAGGCGAGAAGACCAGGTCCTGCCTGTCCTCCGATGTGCCCCCATCGTCCACACGGTTGGGGCCGACGCTGTAGAGCGTGTAGGCGTCGCCCTCCAAGCGGCCATACCGAAACGCCTGGCCTGTGAAGGGATCGGGCGGCAACTCGGCGAGGATACCGGGAGACAGCGCATCAAGGGACTTCGGATACGCGCCGGTGCGGGCCTTGTGCAGTTGCGCCGCCGCCATGATCAGCGCCGCGTCGACGTGCGCGATGGCCGTCCGCATGACATAGTCGGTCACCCCGCCCACCGGGACCATCTCACCAGCTAGCGACCCGTCCTCTGGCTGCGGTAGCTCCGACATATCCCACGTCCAGGAGGGCCCATCGGCCATCGGAATGGCCGCAGCGTAGAACTCCCGCAGATCCCGCCGCGCGAGGATCATCGCCGCGCCCAATGGGCCGTGGCCGTAAGCTTCGCGAATTGACTCGGGGCCGGCGTGGTCGTCGAACTCCTTGATCCGCTTAATGGTCTCAACGTCCTCCCACTGCTCGAAGGCGAGCATCTCGCCATACGTCACGCGGCGCGCTCGCAGCCGCTCGAACCCATCGATGAACTCAACGAGAGCCGGCGCGTCATCCCCAACGAGTTGCAGCGTCTCGCCCATGTCGGCAAACGTGATGACCTCACAGGCGATGCTCACCAGCATGGGCATCACGCCGCCATTGCGCGCGACATCCTGGGAGAACGCGGTGGCATCCAAGTGACTCCGCAGTGCGGCCGGACCGTCGCCGTGCTTGCGATGCAGCCACGCTTCCCAGCGCAGACGCCTGGCCATCTCGCGGACCTTAGCGTTGCGCGGGATTCCGCTCATCTCATGGATGAATGCCAGGAAGTCATCCGGCTCCGCGTACACGATCGCGCACGGCTTCCCCAGCCCTCGGCGCAATTCGTCGAGCGCGAGCTTCGACCCCGCCACGTACCGCCTGACATCATCGACCGACGGCTCGCCGTCCGCATTGTCGATCCTATTGGCGATCTCGTCGTCATCGGGCACCAGATCGAAGGCGCGGTAGTAGTTGTGCCACGCATTGTCCTCGGGGTAGTCGTGGACAGGCGCGTCAACCTGCGCGCAGGCGCTTGCGCAGACGAGGAACACCACAGAGACTGACCAGTATCTCATCTCCGACCTCCACCCACGTACTCACGCACGAGAACTGCCAGGTGAGCGCGGCGTCAAGGGCGCTCTCCTGAATCAGTAGCCGGTGGCCAGAAGATCACGTCACCGTCACGCTCGCCCGGTTCGCTGTCGCCAATACCGCCGTCGTCTTCACGGTCGGCGCCGACGCTGTAGAGCCGGTACGACCCTCCGTCGAGACGCTCATACTTGAGCGGCTCGCCGGTGTAGGGGTCGGGAGGGACTTCATCGAGCACGCTTGGGGACAGCTCATCGAGAGACTTCGGCAGCGTCCCGGCACGCGCCTTGTATAGAGCCAGCGCAGTGGCGATGATGGTTGCGTTCCACCGAGCGGCGTGCTGTGGTTCGAGTGCCCACGTGGCGCCCACATCCGGGACCAACACCTCACCAAGAGTATCCCCTGTAATGCGGATGGATCCCTCCGGCCACTCCCACATTGGTCGCTGGGCCATGGCAACAGCCTCGGACATCACGCGGTCGGTTTCCATACGAATGTGCGCGAACTCGGCGTTGAGGTCTTGGACACCATATTCACTCCGCCACGCATTGGCTTCCCCATCGTCCGCCCGCATCTCCGCGAGCAATCGGTCGTGCTCGTGGACGGTCCGTCGATACTCAAGTGCCAGTGTCTCGGCCGGGGGTACGCGAGACTCTCTGAGCGCCAGGAGGCCGTCGAGCAACTCCGCGATGTCACTCTCACCTATGTCGTCTCGGACGACCAAGTGGGGGATGGGATCCAGCACGAGCGCCTCGCAGGCCCCGCTCACGAGCCAGTACAGACGGTGGCCGGTTCGCGCGTAGTCGGCGGAGAAGACCAAGCCATCGAGGTACGACCGGATCGCCGCCGCATGGTCTCCCCGCTCGCGATGTAGCCACCCCTCCGCCCGGAACATGCGCGCAACATCACGGGCGCCATTCCCCTCGCCGATGGCGTAGGGATCATCAGACAAGATGACGGCACACGGCTTTCCCAGCCCTTCACGCACGGCAGACAGGGCCTGGCGCCGCTCGTCGAGGTACTGCTCAACGACGGCCCGATCAGGCATGTCGCCAACGCCGGTGTGGACCTTGCCCCAGGCACCCGCGTGCCCGGGAAGGAGGCGAAACGCCGCCAAGTAGTGATCCCACGCATTATCTTCGGGAATCTCGAGGTCGGGGACGTCGAAGGGGACGGATGGCACGTAGGTGACGTCCACGCGGTCGCGGCGGAACACCCCCCACAGGACCACGCCTACAAGTAACAGGACAATGAGAACCGCTGGCAACCACCGCCGCATCCGACCCCTCCAGTGTCCGGATTTTCGCGCATCCACGCACGAAAACTGCCAACCAGCCCTACTCGCCCGCCAGGCCTAGCTCCGCAGCCACCGACTGCATCGCTTCGATGACGTTGGCGATATGCTCGGCCAGCTCGATGCCTAGCTCCTCGGCGCCGTTGGTGATGTCCTCGCGGCTGACGGCGGCGGCGAAGGCCTTGTCCTTAATCTTCTTCCTGACGGACTTGACCTTCACGTCCATGATGCTCTTTGAGGGCCTCACCAGCGCAACGGCGGTGATCAGACCGGTGAGTTCATCGACCGCGAAGAGCGCCTTCGCCATGTCCGACTCGCGGGCGACGCCGGTGTAGTCGGCATGGCCCAGGATCGCCTGGATCCACTCCTCGGGGTAGCCCCTCTCGCGGAGGATCTCAGCGCCCTTCGTGGGGTGATCCGGCGCCTGGGGGTATCTCTCATAGTCGAAATCATGCACCAGACCGACGACGCCCCACTCGTCGGGATCGCCGCCCAGTTTTGCGGCATAGAGCCGCATCGCCGCTTCAACCGCGTAAGCGTGCTTGCGGAGATTCGCGCTCTCGGTGAACTCGCACAGAAGATCGTGGGCTCCATCGCGCGTGGGCATGCGTGGTGACTCCTTTTGGGGGGTCTGTCAGCAGTCAGAGCCGCCGGAGAGGCCGGATGGGGATGTTCCAGCACCCTCCCACCCGGCCCGTGAATCTGGCGCGTCAGTTGGCGTTGGCGTCCCTGCGCTCCGCGACGAGGAGCTTGTTGACGGCGTTGACATAGGCTCGCGCGCTGGCGATCATCGTGTCCACATCCGCGCCTCGGCCGATCGCGTCCTTGCCGTCCATGCTGATGCGGATCCTCGCTTGGGCGATGGCGTCCTTGCCGCGGGTGACGGCGTGGACGCTGAAGTCCTGCAGGTGCCCCTCCAGGCCCGTCGCCGCGTCGATGGCCCGACAGACGGCCTCTACTGGGCCATTGCCCGTGCCCGTCCCCTCCAGCCGCTCGCCATCGCGGTCCAGGACCACTTCGGCCGTCGGGTCGCTGCCGTCGACGCAGTAGGCCAGCTTCTCAATGAGATACGTCCCAGCCCCCGCCGCGCCGTTAAGCTGCATGAGCGTGCCGAGGTCCTCGTCGTGGACCTGTTTCTTGCGATCCGCCAACTGAAGGAAGCGCTCGTAGATCGAGTTCAGGCGCTCCGGATCATCGATGACGTAGCCCAAGTCCTCCAGGCGCTGCTTGAGAGCCGCCCGGCCCGAACGCGGGCCAAGCGTGATCGTGCTCTCGGTGATCCCCACGTCCTTCGGGTCCATGATCTCAAATGTCGAGCGCTCCTTGAGGACCCCGTCGGCATGGATGCCCGATTCATGGCTGAACGCGTTGTCGCCGACGATCGCCTTGTTCGGCGCGACGACAAATCCGCTGAAGCTGCTGACCATGCGACTCGTGCGCATGATCTCGGTGGTATCCGCCTGGACCTCGAGGTCGAAGAAGTCCTGCCGCGTCCTCAGCGCCATCACGCACTCTTCGAGGCTGGCGTTGCCCGCCCGCTCGCCGAGACCGTTCATGGCGCACTCGATCTGGCGCGCGCCCGCGGAGACGGCCGCGAGGGAGTTGGCCGTCGACAGGCCCAGGTCATCGTGGCAGTGGACGGCGATGATGACGTCGGCCATCCCCGGCACGTGCTTGAGCAGGTGCTTGATGAGATCGTACATCTCAGACGGTGTCGCGTACCCGACGGTATCGGGGATATTCACGGTCGTCGCGCCTGCCTCGACCGTCGCCGAGACAACATCGACCAGGAACCCCAGGTCGGTCCTTGTTGCATCCATCGGGCTGAACTCGACGTCATCGCACAGCGACGTCGCCAGCGCCACGGCGTCCACGCCCATTTTCAGGACCTCATCGTGGGTCTTCCGGAGCTGGTACTTCACGTGCAGGTCGCTGGTGCCGACAAATGTGTGAATCCGCGGCTTCGCGGCGGGGGCAACGGCCTTGCCCGCGGAGACAATGTCCTCTTCCCGGGCGCGGGAGAGACCGGCGATGATCGGCCCCTCGACCGTCTCCGCGATCTCCTTGACGGCGTCAAAATCGCCGGGCGACGAATACGGGAATCCCGCTTCGATAACGTCAACCTTCATCCGCGCCAACTGCTTGGCCAGCAGCATCTTCTGGTCGCGGTCCATGCTAGCGCCGGGAGATTGCTCTCCGTCGCGGAGGGTGGTGTCAAATATCAGCACTCGGTCTTTCATGGCTGGAAGCTCCTTGGTACGGCTGCGTGCGGAAGAGCGACGGCTCGGGCGCGATGAATCGCGCCCCTACACCGGCAGGGCGAGGGTGATTCTCGTGCCGAGCGGGCGGGCAACATGCGTCACTGTTGCCATCATCACACCTCCCCGTGGTCTGGGTCTGCGTTACCGGAAAACGAAAAGCCCCCGTCTCATGAAGAGACGGAGGTCAGGTGACTTCCGCGGTACCACTCTTCTTGACCGCTTGGGGCGACCCACTTTGCCGGCACGGGAGCATGAAGCTCCGAGGCCATCGCCTGGGTAACGGTAGGCGCTCCGTCGTGACCTAATAGGCGCAACATGCGCGTTTCGGCACGCAACTCAAGGGCGAGTTTCAGCAGCTTCAGGATGGTCGCGTCTCAGCATCCGCGACTTCTCTGTGATCCGTCCCCTGCGTACTACTCCCTGTCACAGTCTTTATGTCAGGTTGTCTGCGGCGAATCATACCGTATACGCTCTGAGGTGTCAAATGGGTGCGGCGCCTCAGCCACCGGTTTCCAGCGGTTCGACACCGTACTCAGACAGCACCGCCAGCAGCGTGTCGAGGTCGTCGGAGAGGATGTAATCGACGCCGGCCTCCGCGAGGCGGCGCATCTCGACCGGATCCTCGGTGCCGAAGTAGTTGATCGTCACCCCCGCGTCGTGCAGCCGGCGACAGGCATCGGGCATCGTATCGTGCCAGCCCCAGACCTGGATGAACTCAGCGCCGAGGGCGATGGTCCGATTGATGTAATCGCTGGCGGCCGGGCCCTGCCCCTCCATGTTGCAGATGCGAAGCTCCGGGCAGAGCTTGCGGGATTCGCGCATCTGCGCCTCGCTGGCGGCCAGCACGCACTGCTCGACCCGATCCATCGCCACGATCTCTTCCACCAGCTTCGGAATCAGGCCCGGGATCTCCCGCAGGTGAACGTTCAGCAGCACGGGGGGCGGCGCGGCTTCCAGCAGCTCGCGGAACGTCGGAATCTGGGCCCCCGCATGCTCCGCGGACTTCCACCCTCCGGCGTCGAGGCTGCGGATCTCGTCGAAGGTAAGATCCGAGATTCTCCCGGTGCCATTGGACGTCCGGTCGACCGAATCATCGTGGATGCAGACGAGGCGGCCGTCGGAGGACATCTGCACGTCGAACTCGATCTGGTGCGCGCCCTTCTCCCAAGCCAGGCGAACGGCGGGAACGGTACTCTCAGGCGCGAGCTTGACGTCGCCACGGTGGGCGGATGCGCGGGCGGTGATGGACATGTGGTTGGCTCCAAGAGAACCGGCGTTGACCGTGTCGCGCGACACGTTCCCTCACGAAGGCCGGGCATCCTGCATGGGGGTTAGTGCTAGAAGTGGAAAGCGATGGACCGCGAGGGGTGAACGGCGATGCCCAGAGACATCCCCATTGGCAATGGATCGCTGCAGGTCAACTTCGACAGCGACTACCAAATCCGCGACATCTACTGGCCTCACGTCGGCCAGGAAAACCACGCGGGCGGGCATGCGTTCAGGTTCGGCGTCTGGGCGGATGGCTCGTTCCGATGGACCAGCGACCCCGGTTGGGAGACGAGCCTGACTTACCTGCCCGGAACGCTGGTGACCCACGTGACGCTGCGCCACCCTGACCTCGGCCTTCGACTCGTCTGCCATGACGTCGTGGACTTCCACGAGCAGCTCTACATCCGCGAGATCACCGTCCACAATGAACGCGATGCGAAGCGTGAGGTGAGGCTGTTCTTCGGGCAGGATTTCCACATCGGCGGACACCCCATTGGCGACACGGCATACTACGAGCCCGAGCGGCGCGCGGTCTTCCATTACAAGGGGAAGCGCTGGTTTCTCGTCAACGCGGCGAAGGCGAGTGGCGATGACGTGGCAATCGGCGTGGATGAATGGGCCATCGGCGAGAAAGAGACGCGCGGCAAGGAGGGCGCGTGGCGGGATGCCGAGGATGGGGCGCTCTCGGGCAATGCAGTCGCGCAAGGAAGCGTGGATTCGGCTGTCGGCCTGCACCTTGAGCTTCCGCCGAATGGCGAGGCCAGAGGCTGGTATTGGATCTGCGTCGGCGAGGATTTCGATCAGGCGCGGCTGGTGAATCGCGCCGTGCGGGCGAAGGGCCCGGCGGAGTTCATCAAGCGGACGCGGGACTACTGGAGCCTCTGGGCGACGAAGGAGGATGAGGACTGTCCCGGCCTGCCCGAGCCGATTGCCGAGTTGTATCGCCGGAGCCTGCTGGTGCTGCGGACCCAGATCGACGAGGGGGGCGCGATCATCGCCAGCACGGACTGGGAGATGGCGCGGTACGCGAGCGACAGCTATGGGTACATGTGGCCGCGCGACGGGGCGCTCGTGGTCCGGACGCTGATCGATGCGGGATATTCGGCGGCGGCGCAACGGTTCTTCGGTTTCTGCAAACGAGCCATCACCGATCGCGGCTACCTGCTGCACAAATACAACCCGGATGGATCGCTGGGATCGTCATGGCATGGGTGGCTGCACCAGGGCGAGAAGCAATTGCCCATCCAGGAGGACGAAACAGCGCTCGTGCTGTGGGCGCTCTGGCGCCACTTCGAGCGCTTCCGCATCATCGAGCTGATTAAGCCCCTCTACCGGGGAGTCATCATCCGCGCGGGTGACTGGATGGCCGACTACCGCGATCCCGAGACGGGCCTCCCGCGAGAATCGTGGGATCTTTGGGAGGAGCGGCGCGGGGTGCCAGGTTGGACGGTAGGAGCCACTTGGGCCGGGCTGCAGGCGGCGGCGAAGTTCGCCGAGGCGTTCGGCGAGACGGACGCCGCCGAGGGCTATAGATCCGCTGCAAGCGAGGTGAAGAGCGGCGTTGAGCAGCACCTCTGGGCGGACGATCTGGGGCGGTACGTGCGGATGATCAACCGCGACGAGTCCGGCGCGTGGCAGCGCGACGAGACGATCGACGCCTCGCTGTTTGGGCTCTGGTATTTCGGCATGTTCGAGCCGGACGAGCCGCGTATCGTGGCGACCATGGAAGCTGTGAGAGAGCGGCTCTGGGTGAAGACTGACGTGGGCGGAATCGCCCGATATGAGAACGATTACTACCACCAGGTCTCGGATGACATCGAGGCCGTGCCTGGCAATCCGTGGTTCATCTGCACGCTGTGGCTTGCGCAGTGGCACATTGCGAAGGCCAAGGCGCTGAGTGACCTGGAGCCGGCCCTGGAGTTGTTGGAGTGGTGCCCGGCAAAGGCACTCGAGAGCGGGGTGATGGCCGAGCAGGTCCACCCGCACACGGGCGAGCCGCTATCAGTCAGCCCGCTGACGTGGAGCCACGCGACCTTCGTGCAGACGGTGAGGGACTACGTGGCGAAGCGCTCGGAACTTGGGGGCTAGGGGTGGCGAATGCGCTCGACGAAATAGATCGCCAGAAGTGCCCAGTTCCAAGCGACGCCCAAAGCGCCCATGGCCCAGAGCCCCTTCGGCCAGATTCCCTCCCGCAATCGGCGGACGGCCTCACACATCCCCACGGCCAACACCGGCAGCATTGCCACGAGCCGGCGCATTCCGAAGGACTCCCCCGAGCCCCACTGGGTCGACGCCGCGCAAACATAAACCGCCACCGCAACCGTGAGCAGTGACGCCAGCGACCAAACCCGGTCCTTGGCGGCGGCCATGATGAGGCCTGCCACGCCAAACACCAGCACGGGGCTGTTGAGGAAGAAGCCCTTGGGATACGAGAACAGGACCTCAAGCACATGAGGACGCGTCCAGACCATCCAACCATCGCCCTGGGGGATAAGGAACGACTTGCCGTAGATGGAGTTGAAGACAAGCGCCTGGATGGCCACGGCCGGGAGCGTCCCGACAAGCCCAAGGACCAGGCCAAGTAGCGCCCGGCGGCATGGCTTCGCGGTTGCGAGGAGCTTAGCGGCCACAGCTAGCGTCAGCACGCCGATAACGACGTCCTGCCAACGCACGAGACCAACGAGACCGAAGGACAGCCCGCTGAACGCCCACCAACGGAGGTCGGCGGGCTTGGTCAGTAGCTCCCGCAGACAGTAGATGTGCAGCGTCACGGCAAAGAACGAGAGCGAATGGGACATGTGACCGGCAAAGAACAGGTAGTAGCTGATGTTAGTAGCCACGAGCGCGACCGTGACCACCAGCAACCGCGTGAGCTGGCCGTAATCGGCCAGCACCTTCCGGTACAGGATCCACGCGCCGAGCACTCCCCAAAACAGCGACCCCATGTACGCCGGCCACTGGCACCACATGCTGAACCCGGTGACATCTCCAGTCAGCCACTCAGACAGAAGGCCTACCAGAAAAAACGGCGCCCAGAGGATCGCCGGGCCGACCGCCCACGCGTTGCCCGGACGACCGGTTTCAGGCACGATGGCGGTGAACTCGGATTCAGCGCCGCCGGAGTTGTCGGCTCGGCCGATCTCGTACTCATTGGTGAAGTCGAGATCGCGGTCCAACGCGAGGGACGGCAGGTAGCAGTAGTATTGGAACCCATCGTTGACGAAGAGCGTCGAGCCGCTGCCGACCATGGTGTAGGCCAAGCCGCCGGCGAGGTAGGCCAACGTGGCGACTACGACGATCACCTTGAAGCCGTGCGCCCGCAGCCAGTCAGCGCGGTTCGAGTCGCTCATAGGGTCACTCCTCGGTTTCCCCTACGGGGTCCGTGGGGAGAACGCGGAGCTGTATGGGCGGCAAATGGCGCGTGATGTGCAGCAGCAGAGCATTGATGAACAGGATCACGCCGGTCATTTCCATGAACTCCTCGACGGTCTCCTCGATGACGAGCGCCAACTGCGGGCCGTCGGAGCTGATAAGCGATGCGCCGACCAACTCAAGACCCAGCGCGCCGCCGATGAAGATCGCGCCGGCGACTATGATCCCCACCCGCGTGTCCTTCTGAAGCTGCTTCAGGAAACGGCAGAAACCCAAAATGAGCGCGATCACGCCAACGGTACCGATGATGACCCACGGCCAATGCAGTATGCCCCAGTCCGGCAACCAGTGTTTCGGAATGCGCCGGGATAGTTCGTGGAGTTGGGAGGCCTCGTCGACCGAGAGATACAGGAAGATTAGGGACAGTGCCTTCCAGGGGCGCGCTCCGCGAGGGTCATCCGATCCTACGCCCGCCGCGACAACCCACAAGAGCAGCGCCGCCAGAGCCAGGATGACTGTCGAGAAGTAAGTCGGGATGTTGCCTTCCTGGATGACATCCAGAAGATGATCAAACGGGACGTTCTCGACATGCAACACGCGCGTGGGCACGTTGACGCAGAGGCTCGCCAGGCAGAGAACGAAGGCGATGACCGCCAATACCGTGACGAGGCGTGTCCGGCTGACAGTAAATGGCGCGATGACGCACCCTCCTGGATGGCACGGAGAATCACGGCAAACACTGCCTCAATGTACCCTATATAGAGATATCGGCAAGGGGTTTAATCGCGCGGGCGTGCCCCGCCGACGGGCACGGCGCCCCATGAGACGAGGCAGGCCGCGAGGTAGATGCCGCCGCCAATATAGAAGACCACCGGAGCGAGGTCGAAGTATTGCTGGATGCCCCAGCCAACGACGGGCCCCAGGGCAGCGCCGAGATCGAGGGCGGTCATGTAGGAGGCGAACACCCGCGAGCCCCGGTGACCCGCCTCGGCGGCGGCGGCGACGTAGACGGCGGTCGCACAGATGAAGTAGAGCCACACGCCGGCCCAAAGGACCGCGAGTTGAGAGGAGAACTGGGCGACGATGAGCGACGCCGCGCCCAGCCCGAAGAAGATCGGCAGCGCGCGACCGCGACCGAAGCGGTCGGTCAGCGCGCCGAGCGCAGGCGCGCCGACGGCATCGGCGGTCCACCGGCCCGAGAGCAGTATGCCATTCAGCGACGCGACGCCGAGCACCCACCATAGGACGGACACGTCCTTGCCGTAGCGGACCTTCAGGATCAGCCCGGTGGTCGACATCACCAGTCCCCCCACCCAACCCACCGCCAGCCCGCACAGGACAAGCCGCCAGTTCCGGCGCCAGCCGTTGGCCTCGGCCCCGCGGCCGCCACGATCGCCGAGCCGTTTGACGCCCTTCTGCGACAGGCCTCCGAAAGGCACGGCGAGCAACGAGATCCCCGCCATGGCGAGCAGGCCAACCGTGAAACCAAGGAGATCATGGAACACCCCCCCCAGGAGGTTGCCGGCCAGCGAGCCCGTGCGCGAGATCCCGTTGTAGAAACCCATCGCCTGGCCCGTCTCGCTCTCGTCGCACGTCTCCACGACGGTCATGACGGCGACCTGCCGGATGAACGACCAGCACAGCCCCCACAGCACGCGCGCGATTACGAGCGCGGCGAAGAGAGAGACCTTCGCGTAGATGACCGTCAGACCGGCGCCCAGCGTCAGCGAGAGGCAGAACAACAGGCCGGGGCTGAACCGTCGGCAAAGGCGCTCCGCGAGGTGGTTGGTGAGGAGGCGGATCCAGCGGTTGACTGAGAGGAGCACGCCAACGTGCCACGGCTTGAGCGCAAGCTGCTCGTAGTAGGTCGGCAGCACGGCATAGAGGGTCTGGTCGCCAAGGAGCGACAGGGCAGTGGCGACCGCCGCCAGGACGGCAGGCTTGCAGGGGAGCTTCATGCGCCGCTCAGTCCTGGCCTATCTGCCACACGTCGCCCGGCCTCACCGTGACCTCGTCGCCGGCGTGCAGAAGCGTGACGCCATCCTCGGCGTACACAAGGAACCGGCCGGTAGCCTCCTCCGACGCCGGCAGCAGCAAGGCGTCCGGACCTAGCCCCAGCGCTCCCTCGGACAGCGTGCCGGCGGCGGTCTCGAAGACGACGCGCTTCTGCAGCCACTTGGCGAAGATCCGATTCTCGGCGAGGCCCTTACTGGCGCCCGCTCCGTAGAAAATGCCCAGCACGCGCTCGCCGTCGGTCACGATCCCAACAGCGACCATGTATCGATCTGCTTCGGACTGGTTGTTGGTGAGCACGTGGACTGGATCAAAGCTCATGCCATCGCGAGACAGCGAGTACCACAGCGTGTCGCCGTTGAGATGCGCCGCCATGAGGTACCACGGCTCGCCGTCCACATCGAGCCGCTTCACGTCGTTGACCGCATGGGTGCCGTCTAACACGGGTCCGTCGAAGGTGAAGTTCTTGAAGTCCGTGCTGCTCGCGCGGAACACGTTGGTGAAGTTGCGGAAGTCGCCGAAGTAGAGCCGGTAGACGCCGTCTTCGTATAGCAGCGCGTTCATCCCGTTGATGTCCGACTCGGCGAAACCCTCATAGCCATCCACCTTGAGGAGATCGTCCATCTTGGCGACATGCGGCGCGGAGCCATTCCACGCGAGCCCGTCGGGACTGGTGAAGCCGACCGGACGGTTGTGTATGCCCGGCAGGAGCGCCGTGGCGACCAGGCGATACTCCCCGTTGGGCAGCCGAATGGCGCAGCAGTTGCAGACGTGGTGGAAGTCGCCGTGATCGATGACCATGTGCCGGTCGTGGATCGTCAGGAAATCATCAGTCCACGCGGTGTAGATGCGGTCGTAGGCCGTCTCGACGCCATCCCACGCGCCGTAGTAAATGCGCCAGCGGTCGTCCTCGCGGACGACGATGGGGGCATAGATATTGCGGAACTTGCCGGGCTTCGGCTCTATGAGCGGCGCGCGCGAATCGAAGTGCCAGTTGAGCGCGCCAGCTTCCCACAAGCCGGGGTCGAACGCGCCGGCCGCTACGCCGCGGATCTCAACGTGACCGTCCGGCGCGCGGTCATCGAGCTTGGCCATGGAGTAGTCGGCGGCTGCAGCGCTGCAAACAGCCGCGCACGCGAGGATAAGCGTCATGGTTGTCTCCTGTCGTCAGTCTGGGAGCCGGAAACTTCGCCAGCATCGGGCGGCGGGCCTCTTTGCGACAAGGACTCGTGGCGAGCCGGATCGAAGCTCCAGACCGTCCGTCACCGGGGCTCGAACGCCCCGCGCTTTGGAGGCCAATCATGTCCAGTTTCATCACGGAACCCTCTCGAGAGATCCCCGTCCGCTGGGAGGCCGATGTCGTGGTCTGCGGTGGCGGGCCGGCCGGCACGGCCGCGGCACTCGCGGCCGCGAGAAACGGCGCGAAAACCATCCTCCTCGAGCGCCACGGGTGCCTCGGTGGGCTGGCGACGGGTGGCCTCGTTCTCGCGCTTCCGACCTTTGAGGACACGGATCGACCGATAATTCGTGGCATCGGCGGGGAGATGCGCGAGCGGATGCTCGAAACGCATGAGTGCGAGTACCGATGGGCGAACGGCGGCTCGCTGTTTGATCCTGAGGCGATGAAGTGGGTCTCGATCCGGATGTGCAAAGAGGCCGGAGTGAAGATCTTGCACCACGTCTGGGTGGCGGGCGCGCACGTAGAGGACGGAGCTGTGAGTGGGGTGATCGTGGAGAGCAAGGCCGGGCGGCTCGCGGTGAGAGGCAAGCTGTTCATCGACGCGACCGGCGACGGCGACGTGTTCGCCTCCGCCGGGGCGGCCTTCGAGACGAGTAACCAGTATATTGGGCTGCCATTCCGGCTGGCGAACGTCGACGTCGAGGCATGGGAGAAGGCGCGTGAGGCGGACCCAAAAGGCACGGCCGAGGCGATGGAGGCCGCGCGAGTGGAGGGCGGATGGGACAGCTACATGGGCCTGACGCCGATGCCGACACCGGATGGCTTCCTGTGGGGCAACAACATGCTGAAGGAACTCGACGGTCTCGATCCAGAGGACCTCACGTACGTCGAGGTCGAGGGCCGCGAGGCCATCCGCAAGAGCATCGAGGTCCTGCGGGATCGCATGCCGGGCTTTGAGGGCGCGTGGCTTGTCGACACGGCTGCACAGGTCGGCGTGCGGCGGACGAGGCGCCTCATCGGCGAGTACGTGATGACGGGCGAAGACACGTCGCAGTTCGACTTCCGCGCCGAGGACTCGATTGGCCGAGGCAACGACTTCCGCAAATCAGGAATCGCCTACGACATCCCCTATCGCTCGCTCCTGCCACGCGAGGTGGACAGCCTGCTGGTCGCCGGCCGGTGCCTCTCCTGCGACCACGAGGCGCTGGAGCCACTGCGGGAGATTCACATCTGCTGGGTAATGGGCGAAGCGGCCGGCCTGGCTGCGGCGATGGCGCTGGAACAGGGGCGTCAGCCCAGGAACGTGCCCGTGCTGGAACTCCAGGACAGACTCAGAGCCGCTGGCGTGGCGCTTGCTGACTGACCAAGTCAATCCGCATACATCGACGGATCGGGGTCGGGTGTCTGGCTCGTGATCTCAAACGGCTCGGTCGGAATGTCAGCGGTCAGAGTCTCCCAGCCACCATACTCCGGGTCAAGCCAACCGAAGTTGTCGACCGTCTGGTAGAGCGGGTTGCCGGCGCCATCGCGACAGAGCAAGTACCGCGCGAAGGCCGCCCGCCCCGCGCGCAGGAATCGCTCATCGCCCGTCAGGTCATGGGCCATGTGAAACAGCAGCCCCATCTGCGTGTAGTACCAGGAGTTCCGGCTGTAGCGCACGTAGAAGATGAAACTCCCCAACCCCTCCTCCTGCGGCAGCATCGACTCGGCATAGACGGAGTCCGCGATCGCCACGATCAGCCGCGCCGCGTCGACATCTCCGGTCAGTCGGTAATACTCGTAGATGTTCTGCGCGTACATCGAATCCAGCCCTGCCGACACGCACCGCCAATTCTGATACGTCGGCTGGATGTACGCGCCCCTCCGCCACTCGATGACGGTCCTCGTCTGGTAGTCGAGGTCGAGGTAACGCGACGCCGCGTCGCGGTACTTGGCGTCCCCCGTTGCCTGCCATACCCTCAGCAGCGTGAGCATCGGTCGTGCCTGGCTGCGGGCCTCGGTTGAGCCGACCCCGGCGCCCGCACGGATGATGTAGTCGGCATTCGCCCGCGCCGCGTCGAGGCTGTCAGGATCGCCCGTCATCCAATAGTGCAATACGAGCGACTCTCCCACCTGGAAGGCCGGCCACTTGGCCAGACCGTTGTGTACCGAGTGGTCGCTCCCGAGCGCGCACGTCAGGCCGTTCCATTCATCCCAGTCAGCATGACCCTCGGGTATACGCACGGAGTCGACGTCAACGAGGTGGCGCGCCGTCTCGAAGCTGCGCTCAATCCATGCCTGGCTCCCGGATGCGAGTCCCCAATGCAGCGGGCCCTGCACCATCGCCCAGTATCCGTTGCGCCACTGGGGCGGGATGTACGGCATGTCGCCGAAGTTGCGGATGCCAAAGTGCCCGGGGAAGCGATCCTGCGACGCGTCGCCCCACCCCTTTTCGGCGTAGGCGGCCAGTTCGGGGTGGTTCTCGAACCAGCGTGGATCCAGCACGGCGACCCCGCCGCTCAGGCAGAACCACTCCCGGTCAAACAGTCGGGGTCTGTGGGCGACCAGCTCACCCAAGGCCTCAGCATCGCTGCCCGCGCCGAAGTGCAGCCACACGTCGTGCCGCTTCGATTCCCCGAAACGCGGCTGGTAGACAGGCGTGTCTTCCGTTGGAGTGAACAAGCCAATCGTCAACTCGTCATCGGACACGCTCAGCGACTTGGGGAACTGCTGCCAGAAACCCCAGACGGATGCCCAGACGGCGTCCGTGGCCATCCAGCCCTGGGCGCGTCGCCCCTCGTCTTCTCCAACCGTGAAGTGATCGTCCGCGTCCTGAACGAGCGAGGCAGCCGGCCCGGCAACCGTCACGGGCTCGCCGTCAACAGTACCAAAGCGCACCTCGCTTGCGCTGCCGGGGATCCGGCCGACCAGCGCCAGTTCGGTCACGTCGAGCGGCGCGTCGTCCACCGTGCCCTCATACGGCTCCGGCTTCAGTCCATTGGTGGTGCGGAGACTGACTTGCAGCGTCGGCAGCCCGGCATATGCTCGGACCGTGAAGACGAAGGAGCCAACACGTTCGTCGCCCGCCTCCAATGCTCCGCGCACCACGACCCTCGCGACGACGGGCCCGCGCTCAGCGATCTCAGTCGCCTCGGCGCCGAACTCGACCGCCTGCCTCACGCCATCGATCGCGACACTCATCCTGGGCGTTACGGAGGTCAGAACCGCCTCGCCCCCCACATCCACCGAGTCAATGAGCTGCCTCGGATCGCCCCCAAGCAGGACGCGGGCTGCACCCGTGTCGATCGTGATCCGACCATCTCGGCGCAGCGCTCTGACCGGCGTCGCCGGCCCGGGCGCGTCGCGGTCACCTACGTAGAGTCGGAATCTGCTCCCGCCGGCCGAACCCGCGGGCACGACGGCCTGGATGTGGACCCACCGAACGCTGCCATCCGGCCACCAGCCGATTGCCTGAGCCTGGATAGGGATGTCTTCGCGAGCGCCGTAGCGCAGACGGAGCGATGAGGCATCGGGCAACTCGCCCGGCGGCATCGGCACGCCACACGACACTGGGAAGCCAGGCTCAGGAATCACCGCGGGCGCCACGAGTCTCAGCGAAACGGGCAAAGCCACGGGCCCGTGTTTGGGCCGGATCTCGCGGCCGCGATGCAACTCGACGACCGCGCTATCATGAGGTCTGCCGCCCTCCAGGGCCGACGCCACGTCCTTCGTCTCGCCGACGATGGCATCGGCAAACCACACTGCCGTGTGGAAGCGCGGCTCTTGCTCCTCCGCGTCCTCATCACCCGGCGCGTACCATGTCCCCGGCCTGAACCACACGTCGCGTTCATTCCGCTCCGTCGTGGCGACCTTGTCGACGACGCGGAAGCCCAGCGTGAACGGCTTGCCCGGTGTCATGTGAGGCGTGAGGTCGACGGTGAAGAGGGTCTCGGAGCCTATCGTATTCTCATCGACAACGTCGCGTTCCCAGACGACCTCGCCATCCACCAGGACCTGTTTGTACCGATGCTCGAAGAAGCTCTCCGTTCCCGCGTCACCGGGTCTGTGATTCTCGGGGTCGGCGAAGTAATCGTCGGCGCAGTAGAAGCGAAGGGCGAAGGGCGGCTGCCAGCCCTCGGGGATGGTCACCTCGCGCGAGGCGCCGGCGACGTTGCCGGTGGCGGGAACGGTGAAAGGGTGGAACAGGTTGAGCATGTTCCGGATGTCGACGAGCGCCCACCACGGCTCGTCGGCCTCGGTTCGCCATTGGTCGCGGTCGGCGAATGTGAGGTCGACAACACGGCTCCTGTCGGCATGCGCGCACGCCGCTACTGCCGAGAGACCTACTATGGCCGCCAGCCCGGTGTTCATGTTCGTCCACCTCCACCGTATCTCCGCGTTGCCTCGACCATCGCGCGGAAGTTGTCTACGGGCACGTATTCGGTGACCGTGTTGCTCGAGCCGACGCAGTAGCCGCCGCCGGGCGCGAGCTTATCGATGCGAAGCCGGACCTCCTCATCCACCTCGTCGGGCGTGCCGCGAGTGAGCGTGTAACCCAGGTCGATGTTGCCGATTAGGCAGAGCTTGCCGGCGACGCGCTTCTTCACGTCGACGATGTCCCACGCCTTGGGCTCCATCGGATGCAAGGCGTTAACCCCACACGCGATCAGATCGTCCAGTATCTCCCAGAGCCTGCCGTCGGAGTGGTAGACTAGCGGAACGGGCGGGTCGTGCCGCCTGCCGGCATGAGCGATGCGCTCAACCCACGGGAAGAGGTGCTCGCGGTAGATCTCTGGATTCACCATGAAGCCCTCGGTGTAGGCCAGATCATCGCAGAACCAGACCCCATCCACGCGAGGCATCTCAAGGCAGCGCTTCACCGTCTCATACCAAACCTCGCCCGCGCGGCGCATCACCTCGGCCACAAGATCAGGCTGCTCAACCGTCGCCATCATGAAGCCGTCAAAGCCCATCAGGAACCACGCGCGCTCGAAGATCCCGCCACCCTTCACGCCCGTGATGACGCCCATCCCCTCCGGCACGAGTTCCGCCGCCAGCTCCAGCTCGTCCAACACCGCATCCGCCGGATCCGGCCACGGGAAGGCCTCGCAATCGGCCATGTCGGCAATGAGGGGGCGGCCCGCCTGCCGCTGCCACTGACGCTTCTGCTCGCCCTCGCCGGTGGCCGAGTACGCGTGTGATTTCGATTCGCCCGTCACGGGGTAATCAACATGCGCCGGAGCGCGGATGTAATCGTACCCGGCGGTCTGAGCGAACTCGACCTCGGCAATAAGGGCCTCCCGAGGGTCGTCCGGCCAGGCATCCCACCCCATGAATTGGCACTTCACAATGGGGTCGATCTTCAGCTCCGCCAGCGGCACCATGTCGGGCTCGCCGCACAGCAGAGCGGTGCGGAGACGATCGAAGCTGGACGTCCAGTTGGGCATTGCCGACCTCCTACAGTAGTTGGCCGGACATTCCGTCGGAGGCCAGGAGAGACCTTGCGCGGCGGCGAAGCAACCGTCACTCTACCAAGGGGAGCGTGGGGCCACGTGGCTGACATCACCTTGCCGGTCCGATACTGCAGACTGTACTGGGACGAGGACGTGCCGCACCGTGAGGAGCACTTCACGCTGGTCGAGCAGACCTTCACGATCCCCGTCGAGAGCTGCGCGCTCGTGCTCGTGGACTGCTGGGACGGGCACTACATCGACAGCCATCTGGAGCGGACTAACCAGATCATCGATGAGCGAATCCTGCCGACCATCAACGCCTGTCGCGAGGCGGGCGTCGCTGTGATTCACGCCCCCTCGCCGCCGATGGCGAAGAAGTACCGTCAATGGGTGGCCTACGCCTCGGATCAGGAGCTGGACCCCAAGGCCGCGACCGCGCCCGAGTGGCCTCCGGCGGAGTTCCGCAACCGCACGGGGGAGTTCGAGTGTTTCGCCAAGCCGGCCGAAGACGAGCGCGATGAATGGGTGCGGACAGGAGGAGCGGCGCGTCTGATCGTCGACACCATCGCGCCGCAGCCGGGCGACTCCGTGATCACAACCGGCGATCACCTTCACCGGTTGCTGACCCACAAGAGAATCACTCACCTACTCTACGCGGGGTTCGCCGCTAACATGTGCGTCCCCGGGCGCGACTACGGCACGCGCGCGATGAACGAGCGTGGCTACAATTGCATCCTGCTGCGCGACTGCACGACCGCCATCGAGGGTCCGGGCAGCTGGGACGGAATGACCTTCACGAAGGCCTCCATCCTCGAGCATGAGATGATCATCGGCCACACCGCGACGAGCGAGGCCGTCATCGAGGCCTGTGGCAGTGCCTGATCAGGACGGCGGCCCATCGTCCGTGGAACGCGCCTTCCGAAACAGCGTCCATGCGAGCACTGCGATGAGCGACCATTCGACGGCCATCATCACCAGACCCGTCGTGGGCCGGGCGAGATTGCCGTACACGTACCCGTCCCACCAATGCGCCTTGAGATTCACCCAGTAGAAGAAGCCATCCCGGCTAAGCTGCGTGGCGAGGATGTCGGGGAGAATGCCCAACGCCCCGCCCACGATGATGTAGATGGCCCGCCCTGGATTGCCCTTCTTCCCCCACCCGAATCGCCAGTAGACGCCCACCGCGCCGATCGTGGTAATCACCGCGAACCAGACATAGAGCCCCCGCCACCATTCCGGGAAGCCGGGACCAAACAGGCCAACCATCATCGACAGGTGCTCAAAGTGTGGCACGGCATCCAGCAGGAAGTGGCTCAATAACGCAAGGACGAGCCCGAGGGGACGGCGAGACGTGCCGCGGCAGATGACGGCCCCGGCCAGGAGGTGCGAGGTGTTGTTCACGGGTTGATGCTCCTTGGGCTTCTCCACTCAATACGCCGCCCGGCAGCCATGCGTTCAGTAATGCGCGTCAACAGGTCGATTCACGTCCCGCGCCGAAACAGCCGTTCCCACCCGCACTGCGACGGATTCTCGGAGGCAGGACATGGCTCTCAAGGCGACCGTAGCGATCCGACCGGACCAGAAGATCGGAACCATCAGCCCGCACCTCTACGGCCATTTCACCGAACACTTGGGCCACTGCATCTACGATGGCATCTGGGTCGGCGAAGGCTCTGAGATCCCCAATGACGGCGGTATCCGCACGGACACCGTCGCCGCGCTGAAGGCCGTCAAGGCGCCTAACGTCCGCTGGCCGGGCGGGTGCTTCGCGGATGACTACCACTGGGAGGACGGCGTCGGCCCGCGCGAGGAACGCCCGAGGCGCGTCAACATCTGGTGGGACGATGAGGAGAGCAACCAGTTTGGCACCGATGAGTTCATGCGCTTCTGCCGGATGGTCGACACGGCGCCGTACATCTGCATGAACGTCGGCTCGGGCACGGTCGCGGAGCAGAAGCTCTGGGTCGAGTACTGCAACTGGATCGGCGACACGCAGCTGTCGAAGCTCCGCGAGGCCAACGGCAGCGCCGAGCCTCACGCCGTGAGTTGGTGGGCAGTCGGCAACGAGAACTGGGGCTGCGGCGGACGCTTCACGCCCGAGCATTACGCGATGGAGTACCGGCGATTCGCTTGCTATCTGCGAGGCCGGTCGAAGACGCCGCTCAACCTCGTCGCCGCCGGCCACACGACGCCGGACTGGAACCGGCGCTTCCTAACCTCGATGGGGTGCTGGGACATGATCGACCATCTGTCGATCCACCGCTACTACCATCGCGGCCACCAAACCGATTTCGATGAGGACGACTACTACGGACTCTACGCCGAGGCGACCGCGGTTGACGACGACATCCGCGCCACCGTCGGCGCGCTCGACGACATCGTGCGGGGGAGCAAGTTCATCGGCATCGCGTTGGATGAGTGGGGCGTGTGGCATCGGGAGGCGGGCTGGGGCCTGGAGCAGGTTAACACCCACCGCGATGCGCTGGTAGCGGCGAGCGTCCTTGACATCCTGAACCACTGGTGCGCGCGCGTGACGATGGCGAATCTCGCGCAGACCATCAACGTCCTCCAATGCCTCATCCACACGAGTGGCGAGAGCTTCTGGAAGACGCCAACCTATCACCTCTTCGATCTCTACCAGGCGCACATGGGCAAGACGGCGGTGGTGGCGCTGGTGGACGGGCCCTCGATCGACACAACTCGCGGCGACGGCAGGGAGATGGAACTCGCGCTCCTGGGGGCTTCCGCCTCGATCGGCGACGACGCCACGGCCGTCGCCCTCGCGCTTACCAACCGCAGCCTCATCGAGCCGATGAAGGTGAAGCTCGACTGGGGTGGCCTGCCACGCGCGAAGTCGGTCACCGCCCGCTGCCTCACGAGCGACCACCCGGCGGCCCACAACACCGCCGAACAACCGGACTACGTTGGCCTGCAGGAGATCAAGCTTACGCCCGCCAAGTTCGAGAAGGGCATCGAACTCCCGCCCATGAGCGTCACGATGGTGGAACTCACCTATTGAGCGAGGCCCGCTGATGCGCCGCACTTCTCTGATCGCGTATTGCACTATGGCTTGCGTTACGCTGTCGGCGGCAGCACGTGTGGCGACGGCTGCGGATTCGGAGTGGCCGGTCTACCGCCACGACGCCCGGCAGTCCGGCGTCTCGCTCGCGAAGGGCGATATCCAAGATCCCCGCGTGCTGTGGGAGCACTACCTCGGTACGCCGCGAACGCCGCTGGCTACCAACCATCTCTCCCGGCCTGCCAACACCGCCGACCTCGACGGAGACGGCGCGCTCGAGCTCTTCTCGCTCGCCGACCGCACCATCACCGTCACCGACGAGGCGGGGGATGAGCTTTGGTCGTTCACGGTCGATGGGAGACCGCTCGGCAACATCGTCCGCGTCCGCAGCGTCCTCCCCGACCAACGCGGCCAGCAGATCGTTGTCTTCTCCAGCCGAATGGACACCGGCGAAGGCCAGGGCTACTGCTTCAGCTTCCATCGTGGCGCTGACAGCGGCGAATTGGCCTGGACCACAGGCCCTCTCGACGGCCAGCACGCGCCCACACTCGTCATAGACGATGTCGATGCGGACGGACTCCTTGACATCGTCTCAGCGCCCCACTACCGCGTGCAGATCTTTAGCGGTCAGACGGGCGAGCTGAAGGCCGAAGTGCCCTGGGAGGTCGGCCGCAACTACGGCATTCTTCTGACCCGGCCCCGGCCCGATGCCCCACAGAAGGACATCTATATCGTCTGTGACTTCGTGCTGCATGTCGACTGCATCCGCTACGTCGATGGCGACTGGATCCACGCATGGGGACACAAGTACTTCGAACCAAACTCGCCCCGGCCGAAGGGCCGACAGAGCTACATCCGCGTCGGTCCGAATCCCGTCACCGACCTCAACGCCGATGGCGCGGACGAGATGGCCTACATGCTGGTAGAGGCGGCCAAGGAAGATCAGTGGCGTCTCAGGGTGAGGGCGGGAGAGACGGGCGAGGTATTGGCAGACATCTTGGGGATCTGGCTCTGGTCAATCGCAGACCTAGACGGCGATGGCCTCGCCGAGATCATCTACACCCCAACAGACCGCAAACGTCCCCCCACCTACTGTGATCTCCACATCGGCCGACTCAAGGGCGACGCGCTGGTCGATATCGCGGTGATCCGAAGCGTCCGCCCGTTGGTCATGAATGCCGCGCTGCCAGCCGCCGCTCACACAATCGCCGACGAGGGCCAGCTCGACATCTTGCTCGCCGACATCGATGGCAATGGCCGCCCCGAGATCTTCTACACTCGCCAGGCCGCCGACAAGCCGTTCGAGGATGCGGTCTACGGATGCTCGCTGGGGCGCCAAGGCACGCTTCAGCCCAGGTTCCGCTTCAGGCGCCCCGGGCACCGACTTGACGTCGTGCACGCGGGGCCCGGAGCCGATGGCGCCCATCACGTCCGCATCAGAGACCTCACCACAGCTAGCGTCGTGACCGTCGACGCGGCCGGCAGAGCGGTTGCGGAAGAGCCACTCGGTCGCCCCGGCGGCTTTCAGACCACGCCAATTATCGTCGATCTGGATGGCGACGGCGCCAATGAAATTGTGGTCCAGACCGCATCGCAGGAGATCGTCGCCCTCCAACCCGGGGCCGAGGTAGACGCGCCTCCAACCGTGCCTTGGTCGGTACCGGGCGTGGCGATGAACCACCAGCCGGGATACGCGTGGAACGGCGCGCTCTGCCCGCAGGCGGCTGATCTCGATGGCGATGGTCCGCCGGAGGTGCTCTTCGCGGCTGAGGATCCCGCCGGCGAATCGGCGCTGGTCTGTGTCAACCATTCGGGGCGCGAGATCTGGCGCAGGGCATTCGACGGGTGCCCGTGGGGTGGACTGCAGGCGGGCGTAAACATGTGGACCTTCGGTCGATTCGCCGGCCGTGACAGCGGACTGGACGTCTATGTCGATATCCACCGACGAGCGAAAGCCAGCAGCGAGGGCTGGGCGCTCCGTGGCGACACGGGGGAAGTCATCTGGCATCGAGAGGGCATCGAGAGCGATGCCGCAGCCATGCCCTTCGGCGCCGGACTGCCGGGCATTGCCGACCTCAACGATGACGCCATCGATGACCTTGTCATCGCCTTCTGGACGATCTACGCCGCGGTCTCAGGCGACTTCGGCGAGCCAATCCATCCGCCCGTCTCGATGAACTCACCGGAGGCGTTCGGCCAGTGGATTGCATACTCATCGCCCTCCATCGCCGACCTGAACGGCGACGGCACGCTCGACGTGTATCTCGACTCACCATCTTACGCTCGCGGAGGGTACGCTGCCGTTGCGGACGATGGCAAGCCGCTGTGGGTCGAGTTCCATGACAACAGTGAGGGATCCGATGGGTTCGGACCGGTTGGCGACTTCGACGGCGATGGCGCCGTCGAGATAGCCGTGCCCGTCCTCAACGGATCGATGCTGTGCCTCAACGCGGCCGACGGATCGCACAAGTGGCGCATCGATGCCAACGTTACGCTCGACGTTGCCGGCGCGGACATCAACAGCGACGGGATCATCGAGATCGTATTCGCCGAACGCGACGGCACTCTCCGCGCCGTGAGCGGGCGAGACGGCGCTGACATCTGGTCGATCAAGCTCCCCACGCCCGGCCGTCCCGTCATCGGTGACGTCAACGCCGACGGCCTCGTCGAGGTCATCGTCGTTGGCTATGACGGAGTGCTAAGGGTCGTGGGTGCGGACTAGCTTGGTATCACGGACGTGCAATGGAGTTCTGTCACCATGCAAACAGCCATCGTGCTCGGGTTGACCACCATGCTGTGCTCTTCCATCCCCTGCCAAGCCTCGGAGGTGAACGTCATGGATTACGGTGTCACGCCGGATCCGAATGTTGACGTAACAGCCGGGATTCAGGAAGCTCTGAACGCGTGTGGGTCGAGCGGCGGAGGCGTGGTGCATCTACCGGCTGGGCAGTACCGAATCGAGGGCAGCCTGACGATTCCCGAGGGCGTGACGCTGCAGGGCGTGTGGAAGGCGCCGCACTACTCAGCGACACACGTGGGCACGACCTTGCACGCGTACGCCGGGCGCGGGTCGACCGAGGGGCCGCCGTTCATCATGCTGGAATCAAACAGCACCGTGCGCGGCGTCACCGTCTACTATCCCGAGCAGACAGTCGACGACATCCAACCGTATCCATGGTGCATCCAGGGCCGCGGCACGCACCTCAACGTCGTCGACTGCACCTTGCTCAACCCGTATTATGGCATCGACTTCGGCACCTACGCGCACGAGATGCACTACATCCGCAACGTCTACGGCATCCCGCTGAAGATCGGTATCTCGCTCGACAAGTGCACCGACATCGGCCGCGTCGAGAATGTCCACTTCAACCCGAACTCATGGACCCGCTCCAACACGCCGACCTCCCCCACCGGCGAGAACGTCGCCAAGCTCGTTGCGTACATGCAAGAGAACCTCGTCGCCTTTCAGATCGGCCGGAGCGATTGGGAGTACATCGTCAACACCTTCGTCTGGGGCGCGAAGGTCGGTTACCGCTTCTACAAGAGCGACCGCGGACCCACCAACGGTAACTTCCTCGGCATCGCGGCGGACTGGTGCGTGACGCCGATCCTCATCGAAGACACCCAGGGGCCGGGGCTACTCATCACCAACGGCGAGTTCGTCGGCTCGCCTGCCTGCGAGACGGTCATCAAGGTGATGGACACAAACACGGGGACGCTGCAGATGAGCAACTGCTCGTTCTGGGGCCCGCACAACAAGATCATCGAGGCGGAGGGCACCGGCATGGTCAGCATGAGCCAGTGCAACTTCCATCACTGGGGCCGCGACCCAGACGTCACCGCCGTCGATGTGCTGAGCGGAAGCCTCGTGCTTCAGGGCTCCATATTCAACCAGGACAAGCCCCAGATCCACCTCGGCGAAGACGTGGCGAGCGCCGTCATCATGGGCAATACGTTCCGAGGCGGGCCGAAGATCACCAACGAATCATCTGGCGACGTGCAGGTGCTAGGAAACGTGACGCTGCCCTAGCCATAGACATTGCCGATCAGTCCAATACACTCATCCATCGGCCCTCGGTCTTCGCGCACGGGAAACTCGACCGTGAACGGGCCGCGGTAGCCGACGTCTCGGGTGAGCGTCAGCACCTCGCGCCACGGGACGGTGCCCTCGCCGAAGGCGACGTGGTCGTCGTGTTCGCCGAAGTTGTCCGCGAGGTGCGTGTAGACCATCCTACCGCCGACTTCGCGCAGCAGCTCCTCGGTGTTGCCCGTCATGTGCGAGTGCCCGTAGTCCAGGCAGAACCCCAATCCTGGGCCCGGCACGCGGTCGAAGATGTGCCGAAACTCCTCAACGCTGCTGAACAACTCGTGCCCATCGTGGTAATCCCAGGCGTAGTGGTTCTCCAGGCACAGCGTCACCCCGCCCGCCGCATACTCGGGCGCGACCTCGCCGAAGACATCGGTCATCATCTCGATGCCCGCCCACTGGTCGTCATGCGTCCCACCATGGACCACGAGCGCCACGAACCTCAGGTGCCGAGCGATCTCCAGCCACCGACGGAGTTGCTCGAGCGCGCCCTCGGCGTCCATCTGAGGCAGATTCCCCCAAACGTGCCCGCTCAACTCCAGCGGCCAAGCAGCACCGAGATCGCGGACGGCATCGTATTCGGACTCCAGTAGGTGCGGCCGCGCGCCGCCCTCGACGACTGAGAACTCAATCCCGCCCAGTCCCAACTCGTTGAGACACCGATCGAACGCCTCCTCGGGCGTCTCCCACTCATAGTGCAGGGCGCTGATGGTCATCAGGGGAACGTGTGGGGTCGTCGGCGCGTCAGACATTGGCGAATCACCCATCGCGAGTTTCGCGTAAGAGGTCAGGGAATGATATTGCAGCTCCTGCTCATGGCGTCAGCTCCTTGCTCTGCTGTTGAGAGCTTCTCCTTCATCCACACGAGCGACCAGCACGTCCCCTACTCCAACACCGAGGATGTCATGCGCGAGATGACGGATCTCGGCGAGGTGGAGTTGACGCCGTATGGTATCACGGCGCCACAGCCCTCGTTCATCATTGCAACCGGCGACGCGACTGAGTTCGGCGGCGGGAGCGGGTGGTGGGATGACTACATCGGCATTCTGGACGGCACAGGTCTCCCCCACTACACGGTAGCGGGCAACCATGACAACACGTGGGATACGCTGCGTCCCCGGATCGCCGCGCGCCACGGCGCGCCATACTACTCGTTCGACCATGGCGGCGTGCACTTTGTGGGGCTGGACTCGGCATCGCCGCAGGATCCCCGTCCGTGCTTCGGGCGTGAGGAGCTGCTCTGGCTGACGAGCGACCTCGCGAAGATCGACGCCGAGACACCGGTGATCATGTTCTATCACCACCCGCCGACGACGGAGTTCGCGAGCAAGTACGACCGGTACCGGCTGTACGACATCCTCCGGCCACACAACGTGGTGGTCATCCTCATGGGCCATGGCCACAACTACAGCCACCAGCAGGAAGAGGGCTTCGACTTCGTGATGGGCGGATCGACATTCGGCGGCAACGCGGGGTTCTCCATCTGCGACGTCCGCGACGGCAAGCTGCGCATCGGCTACCGGAAGTCGGGCCAGAAGACGGCCGAGATTGCCGTGTTCGAGAAGGACATCGCGCCGCAATCCACCTACCCGCGGATCACGATTGAGAAACCGAAGCAGGGGTCAGTCGTGACGGGTCCCGTTCGGTTCGAGGGCACGGTGGAGGGCGACTTCACGGCCGCGCAGGTGATGCTGGACAACGGCACGATTCTCCCGCTGAAACTGAAGGATGGCCGCTTCGCCGGTGAGGTCGAACTGCCCGGCGGTCTGACCGGTGCCCACTGGTACCGGATCGGCCTCCGCGGCCCGGACGGCACGGCATGGAAGTCGGGCGACTTCGTCATCGACAGCCACGCAGACGTGCAGGTCGCGTGGCGGACGTTGCTCGGCGGGAGCAGCAAGAGCACCCCGACCGCGTGGGGCGAGCTGGTGCTCGTAGGGGCGAATGACGGGCGTCTGCACGCCCTCAACGCAGACACGGGGCAGGTCGCGTGGACGGTCGAGACAGGCGGCGACGTGCTGGGCCAAGCCCTGGTATTGGACGGGCGTGGGTACGTCGGATCGGGCGATGGAAGGCTGTACGAGTTCACGCAGGACGGTGAGGTGACGCGCGAGTTCGACGCCGGCTCCGCCATCCTGTCATCACCCGCCACGGCCGGCGAGGCGATCGTGGTGGCGACGGCGGCGGGAGACGTGATCGCGGTGGATCGAGGTTCCTTCGAGGAGCTGTGGCGGTCGGACGCGCCCGAATACGCGATTGAGGACACGCTGTTCGTCGCGGGTGACGTCGTCTGCTTCGGGGCGTGGGACATGTACGTCTACGCCCTCAGCCCAACCACGGGCGAGCTGCTCTGGCGATCGGCCGCATCAGGAACTCTCGAGGGTGGCGCAAAGCGGTACTACTCGCCGGCCGACTGCGGACCGGTGGTTAGCGGGGGCCGAGTCTTCGCGGCGGATCGGAAGTACCACATGTCCGTCATGGACCTGGCGACAGGCGAGTTGGTCGATTCGCGCGAGGGCGTCTCCGGGACAGGCATCAGCGAGGATGGCAAGTCAGTCTACATCCGCACGACGAGATCCGGCATGGTGAAGCTGGACGCCGACTGGAACGAGCAGTGGACGGCCGACGTGCCGACTGGATCCGTGGCCGCGGCGCCTATCGAAAAGGACGGAACGCTCTACTCGGTCTCCACGCTCGGAACGCTCTCGGCGATCGACGCGGACTCGGGCACAGTGAAATGGAGCATCCGCGTTCTCCCCGGCTTCTTCGCGATGGCCGACCCGTGTGCGAGCAACGGAACGGTCTACGTGGCGGGAATGGACGGCAGCGTGACGGCGGTCAGGGAGAGGTAGTCGCTCTACAGCCGGGCCGCCCGCGACCGATGCAACAGGTAGAGGAAGAACGGGCAACCGAGGATCGACGTGACGATCCCGATCGGGATCTCGACGGGGGCGACGACCGTGCGAGCGACGACATCGGCAAGAGCCAGCAGCAGCGCTCCACCAACGGCGGCGGCGGGCAACAGGACGCGGTGGTCGGGACCGGTAATCGACCGGATGAGGTGTGGGACCATCAGTCCGACGAACCCGATCATCCCCGTCATCGAGACACACGCCGCGGCGAGGATCGACGAGAGAAAGAGCAGAACCAGCTTCGTGCGCTCGACGTTCACGCCGAGATGGTGAGCCGTCTCCTCGCCCATGAGCAGCACGTTAAGCTCGCGGCTGAAGATGTAGACCGCGATCAACCCGAGCAAGACCGGCCCGACGAGTACCCACACCGCCAGCCAACCCCGGCCGGCAACGCTTCCCATGAGCCAGAAGACGACGAGGCTGACGTCCTGCGTCCGGGCGACCATCAGCAGCAGCGAGCAAAGGGCCGAAGCCAGCGCGCTGACTGCCATCCCCGTGAGTAGCAGCGTCGCCGTGAGAACGCGCCCGCCGCGCCGAGACAGCATGTAGACGAGGGTCGTCACGCCGATGGCGCCGATGAAGGCAAACAGCGTCCGCCCGCTCAGCCCCAGCAGGCTCGTGCCCGACCAGATTACGAACCCGATCGTTGCGCCAAGCGCGGCGCCGGCGGAGACGCCGACGACGTATGGCGCGGCCATTGGGTTTTGGAAGAACGCCTGCATTACCACACCTGACGCGGCAAGCCCGGCGCCGACGAGGAAGGCCAGGAACAGGCGAGGGAGACGGATCTGCCAGACAATACTGCGGTTGCGCGCATCAGCGGGCTCAGCAGTGTCAGACGGCGGGCCAGCGACCAGGGCGGATACCGCGTCGCGAGGCGTTAGGCTCGAGGCGCCCGTGCATAGCGACACGAGCGTCGTCGCCAACAAGCCGGCCGCGAGACAGAGCGCGAAGACGGAGGTGCGCGTCCTCATTCAGCACCATCCCCAGACCGTGACCGCAGCAACGTTACGCGCGGACGGCCGTGCGGCGTGGCGTCATCAACCAGGACCGTCGCACCGTATACGTCCGCGATGCGCTCGGCGGTGATGACCTGCGTGGGGGGGCCCTCGGCAACCACCCTTCCGTCGCGAAGGAGGACGATCCGGTCGCAGTAGAGCGCCGCGAGGTTGAGATCGTGAGATACGCACGTGACCGTGAGTTCATCGTCGCGGTTCAGACGCCGGAGCAGCTCAAAGACCTCGATCTGGTGGTTGAGATCGAGGAAGGCGGTGGGTTCGTCCAACAGCAGAAGCTCGGGTTCCTGAGCCAGCGCGCGAGCGATCGTGACCCGCTGCGCTTCTCCCCCGGAGAGTTCAGACATCAGCCGATCGGAGAGTCCAGCAGTGTCCGTGCGGGATAGGGCCGCTTCGATGGCGGCGCGGTCGACGTCTGATTCGCCATGGAGACGAGCGATGTGGGGAGCGCGGCCCATGGCTACGATCTCGCGAACTGTGAACTCAAAGGGGATTACCGAGGCCTGCGGCACGACGCCCACGCGCCGGGCGAGGTCGCGCCGGTCCGCCTCGCGCAGCGGAGTGCCGAAGAGGTCAGCCGATCCGGATGCGAGCCGAAGAACCCCGGTGACGGCGCGCAGGAGCGTGCTTTTCCCGGAGCCGTTCGGTCCGAGAACACCGACGAACTCGCCCCGAGCGACATTGAAGTCGACGCCATGCAGCACCTCGCGACCGTCGTAGCCGCAGATGAGGGATGCTGCGTGGATGACCGACTCCGCCGTCGTCATCTACTGGGCCGTCACTTCCCGCGCGACGTCATTGATGATCGCCGCCAGCTCCTCAAGGCCATCCACCATCCGCGGCCCGGGAAGCGTGAGAATATCGTCCGCGACCATGATGGCATTGCCCTCCCGGACAGCGGTGGTGGCGTCCCACCCGTCCAGGCCGCTGAGGAACTCGAGGAAGCCTTCCTCGGAGTAGTCTCCCATGCTCGGCGTGCCGACGATGACCTCGGGATCATTCTCAACCATGCGCTCGAGCGAGTACTGCGGCCAGAGCATCTCGGAGTCGGCGCCCGTATTCTCGCCGCCGGCAATCTCGATCATGTCGTGGATGTGCGTCCCGGGTCCCGCTGCGTAGAGCGGCTCAAACTGAACGCCCACAAGGATGCGCGGCTTGCGGGGCAGCTCGAGGCCGGCGACACGAACGGCCTCAACGCGGGCCCGCAGATCATCGACGACTGGCACGGCGCTTGGCTTATCCTGCATCAAGTGGCCGAGTCGCTCCATGATCCCCAGGGCCTTCTCTACGCCGGACGGATCGTAGGCAATGACCCTCAGCCCCACGCTGCGCAGCGCCTGAATGCTATCCTTGCTCACGCCCCGGACGCCAATGCACAGGTCCGGCTGAAGCTCCAGCACTCTCTCCGTGCTCGGCGTTGTGAACGTCCCCACCTCGGGCACTTCGAGCGCCTCCGGCGGGTAGTCGCAGTACGATGTCCGCCCCACGACGCGATCCCCGGCCCCAACGGCAAACAGCATCTCCGTCACCGCGGGCGACAGCGAGACGATCCGCTCAGGCGGCGCGTTGAGAGTGACCGTGCTGCCGAGGTCGTCGGTGATGGTCAGCGGCCAGACGGGTTCTTCGGCCTCCGCGACGGGCACAGGGTCTGCTTCCACCGCCTCGGACACGCGAGGACGACACCCCGTCGCGGTGCAGGCAGTGACCGCGAGGAGTGTCGTCCCCACCAGCAGGAAACGCGCGCGCTTACTGGAGATCATAGGCGCTATCGTCAGCCGAGAGATCGGCGAGTTGATCGTCATTGGTGCTCGTGTTGGCTTTCTGCGTGGCGGCCTTCGCGTGACCATCGCAGTAGGCGACATTGGCAGCGCCGTTGTGGCGGAAGTGCACGTTCGGCCCAACGAAGGAGTAACTGCCGTCGAGTGGCGCGCGCAGGTAGTTGCACCCAGCCAGCGCGGGTGTGCCGAACGTCGACCAATACGCGCTGTCGCAGAGCAAGACGGTTTCGGTCGGGCGGTCGACCTCCCCCAGTGATGCGGGTATGACGCGCGTCTCGAACTGGCCGTGGCCGATGTAGCTGGTGTTGTAGGCGTAGCCCGTGTGCGGCCGGCCCCAAGTCTGGACGCCTTGGAAGGACGGGCACTGGTTGAGTTGGTTGTTCTTCGTATACGGGCCGATAATGCCGAGTTCGCTGGCGCCCGTGCCATAGTTGAGGTGCGTGTCCCAGGCCCACTCGTTGGCGAAACCGGCGTCATAGTAATACGCGATCGGATAGACCTCGTCGTAATCCTGCGCGTACATCATCATAGCCAGCGCGGTCTGCTTGACGTTCGACAGGCAACTGGTCTGGCGAGCTTTCTCGCGAGCGCGGGCGAAGACGGGGAACAGAATGGCGGCAAGGATGGCGATGATCGCGATAACGACCAGCAACTCAATCAGCGTAAAACCACGTCGTCGGTCAATGTGCGGGTGATGCATGGATGTGGATTCTCCCCCTCGGAGTTGTTCCTGGCTGACCACGCCCCCGAAAACGGAGAAAAGCCGCCCGGAGGGCGGCTCCACATGCGGCTGAGGAAGACCCACCCCCCTCCCACGAGGAAGTGATCAGTCAGGGCTTGTGGGCCGGTCTCCTGGCTTCCGGATCATCCTAATGCCCGCCCCCTTCCCAGAAGCAACGTCTGCCTCCAGTGGGCGTAAATCGCGGGCTTCGTCCCCGGTCACAGTTGCGGGGCAGCGACGGATTCGCACCGTCTTCCCTAACAGCGGCCTAACAGCCGCCTGCTCCACAAGCTTACCTATTCGATTGTATAAGAGAACATAGCACAGGCGCGCGGCACCGTCAAGGTGAACGCCCGGGCCGCAGTCTGAGGAGAACTCCCCGTCCGAGCGTCAGAGGACGTAGCAAGGGGGGGATGGGCATGGGCATGAGACGCAGAGCCCTGGGATGGGCCACCATCGTCGGCATCGTGGCAGTGACTGCGGGCGTCTGTTGGGTATTGGCGCAGGGAGAGCGTGAGACAGCCGCCGGGTTCGCCGCCGAGTATCCATTCCATAGCGGCGAGGACGTCCAGCCCGACGCGCGTCAAGTGCGCGTGATCGCCACGGACAAGCTCGGTGGTCCCCTGATCGGCGCAGAGCTGACGGCGAGGAACATGTTGCTGGAACAGCAACCAGCGACGAGCAGGCACCACTTCCCGATCGCGGGTACAGACGGTGACTGGGTGGTCTACAACATCACTTCCCGAGGCCTGTCACTGGGGGTCTCGTGCCTTGGCTACGCCCGCGGTAGCGACAGCGATCATGCCCGCATCTCTGACCTCGCAAGCGCGCCAGACACCTGCAGATTCACCCTCTACCGTGGCGCCAACGCAACCGGCCGCGTCGTCGATCTCGACACGGGCGAACCCATCGAGGGTGCCCGCGTAGTCTTGCCAGGGGGGAACGCAGTCACCGATGCTGATGGGCGCTACGCGGCCAACCATATCAGCCCCACGACCGAGCCTGCGGCTCGAATCCGGGCGCGCGCGCGTGACTACGTGCCTGCCCATTCCGGTGAAATCCGCTTCGAGGACGAGACGGCATGCGTGATCCCGGACATCCGTCTCCAACGTGGCGGCTTCATCGTCGGGGACACACTGCGCCCGGAGAAGGCGGACGAGGATATCTACTTCCGTGCCTCCGCAGGTCTCGAGAGGCTCGATAAGGAGAACCGGTCCCACTCCACCGACGTGAAGCCCGTCGCGCCGGACGGCACCTTCAGACTGGGCCCCATCCGTCCAAGCACGCACGTGCTGCGCATCAGGGCTGGCAATTCGCCAGGGAAGAAGTCAGTCGCCCAATTGATCCAGAACCCGCGGAACTGGAATCGCGCGTGGGAGGCCAGGAAGCCGGGCGTCGAGGTGAAGAGCGGCGAGGAGACCGACGTGGGCACGATCGAACTGGAACTGATCTCCGAGGAACGGGCGACCGACGGCTGGGCCTACTGAGCCGCACCTAGCCCGCCAACATTCTTTCCGCCCCGCCGTTCGCCAAGAGCTGCGCGGAGTTCCCCGGCGCGGTCGCGACGAGCGCCCCACACGCGTTGCCCATGCGCAGGCACTCATCGAGGCTCTTCCCGTCAAGCCATTCGCGTAGAAAGCCCGCGTTGAACGCGTCGCCGCAGCATGTCGTGTCGGCCACTTCGACCCGTATCCCCGGCGCCTTGCAAGCCGCGCCCTCCGCTGCCGCAATTGATCCGTCCGGACCGAGCTTCATCGCCACGACCCGACAGTGCTTCTTTAGCTCATCCAGCGCGGCGCGCGGCTCATCGATGCCCGTGATACCGGCGGCCTCGGTCTCGTTCGGAAGGAAGACATCCGTCTCCGCAAGCACCTCAAGCAACCCCTCGCGCCACTCCTCATCCGGATCGTAGCCCGTATCGAGCGACGTCGTGCATCCCGCCTCGTGGGCCGCCCTAAAGACTTCGGCGAGACCGGGCCGCAGCTTCGCCTGCAAGTAGTACCCACCCACGTGCAGATGCCGCCCGGTACCGAGAAGCTCGGGCGTGGCATCACCGGCGGCGAGTGAATCGATCGTGCCCAGGTGCGTCACGAACGCGCGATCATCGGGCATCGAAAGCGACACCGTGATGCCCGTGCGTAGCGATGAGTGCCGGAGCACGTGTCCCGTCGCCACGCCGATCCGCGCCATCTCGCGGATCAGGAACTCGCCGAACGAATCCTGTCCGACATTGCAGACGATGGCCGTTGGCATCCCCAGTTGGGCGCAGCACATCGCGCAGTTGGCTGTCGAGCCTCCGGCGTGCATGCCGAGGTCATCGGCCAACACCTCGCCACCAAACTTCGGCGGCTCCGCCATGCCGGAGAGGATGAGGTCAACGTTGAGGTCACCGAACGCGAGGATCGTGTAGGGGCGGGATGGGTTGGTCATGTCTCAGACATACGCCCCCTGCGCGCGGAGGTTCTCGATAAGTTCATCGGCCGGCAAGTCACGAGGCGAGGTGTTGCTCGCCGCGCACATCGCCGCGGCGACACCGGCTGCTTCGCCAAAGGCCCGACAGTTCGCCTGCACGCGTATGCTGCTCTGCGCATCGAAACTGGCAGAGATGCATCGACCCGCGACGAGCAGGTCATCCACCTTCAGCGGCACCAGGCACCGATACGGAATCTCGTGGTACTCATCCGGCGGGAGGCGTCTCAGCGTCGTCCCCTCGCCGGTGGGATTGTGGATGTCGATCGGGTAGCAATTCCGCGCGACACCGTCATCGAACTTGGCGCAGCCCAGCACATCGTCAATGGTCAGAACGTACTCGCCAACAATGCGCCGGGTCTCGCGGATGCCCACCATCGGCGCCACCAGATCGAGATAGGCGTCGTCGAAGCCGGCCATGTAGCGCTTGCAGAACTCGATGACCTTGCGGATGCGTTGGCGGCCCAGTACTTGGCAGCGCGTGAGATCCTCGACGAGCGTGCCGTTGACATGCGTGATGCGCGGGCAGTTGAAGGCCATCTCGCCGGGCCGGTTGGGGATGGTAAACGCCTGAATATAGCCGCCCTCTTCGGGGCTGAAGACGCCGTCCGCCTCGGCCTGATCGACGAGGGCCTCGAGATGTGATGAGTGCCCGAGCCCGCGCGAGAAACCGAAGCTGAACTTGGGCGGCGTGTGGGGATTGCCGGACTTCTCATGCAGAAACGCGCCGAGGGCATCCCAGTCCACGCCCGCCATGATGAAGCGGAGCGACGCCGACTGGTTCATCCCGTCTTCGGGGCGGCCCGATTCCGTCGGAACGCCCGCGCGGTGTGCCACGTCAGCATCGCCCGTGCAGTCGATGACCTGGCGGGCGAAGAACGGACGACGACCGGACTTGCTCAGCGTCATGACCCCGGTCATCGAGGACTCGTCCAGGATAGGCTCGGCGAATTGGGCGTGGTAGAGCAGATCGACACCCGCCTCAATAGCCATCTCCTCAAGAACGAACTTCAGCTCCTCGGGATCGAACCAAACGCCGTCTTGCCCCGCGCCGCGCGCGTCGCATCGGGAGATGATCTCCTCGTTGAGCCCGCGAATCAGGACTTCTTTCGACGTCGAGAAGTTCATGATCGGCACAACGAGGGCGCCGGTTTGACTGCCGCCCAGGAAGCCGTGTTGATCGAGGATGAGCGTCTTCGCGCCCTGGCGCCCCGCGGCGATTCCCGCGCATGCGCCGGCGGTTCCGCCACCGACCACGATGACATCGTACTTGGTCATGAATGAGGCCTCCGGGGGATGCGACGGCGCGACGAACTAGCGTTCGTTGAAGCAGTAGACGCAGCCGTCGTTGCAGCCGACGACGATGGTGCTTCCGCTGACCGCGGGCGATGAGCGGACCTCGCCACCGAGTTCCCACTTCCACACCTGCGCGCCCGTATCGGTCTCGAGACCGTACAGCGAACCGTCGTGCGACCCGCAGTAGACGACTCCACCGGACACGGCCGGGCTGGATTGGACCCAGTCGCCTGTTTCGAACGACCAGCGTCGCTCCCCCGTGGCGAGGTCGAGCGCGTAGATGTTGCGGTCGCGGGAGCCTATGAAGACGGTCTTGCCCGCTACGGCGGGGGACGAGTCGACGGGCCCCGCGGTGTGGAACTCCCAGCGCTTCTTGCCACTGGCTGCGTCGATGCAGTAGACGCGATGATCCAGCGATCCCACGACGATCGAGTCCTTGGCATACGCGGGCGTAGAGACGATCTCATCGCCGGTCATGAAGTCCCAAAGCAGCGCGCCATCGGCCGCGCGGAGGGCATAGACGCGGTGGTCTCGCGAGCCGATAAACACGCGGTCTTTCCAGACCGCCGGCGAGGAGAGAATGCCCATCTCCGTAGGGAAGGCCCAGCGGCGCCGGCCCGTCTGAGCGTCCGCCGCGTAGAGGTGACCGTCTTGGGAGCCAACGTAGACCATACCGCGCCAGATGGCCGGCGAGCTTTGCACGATGTCGTGGGTCGGCAACTCCCAGATCGTGCGCCCCGTCCCCGTGTCGAGACACGCCAGGCGACGCTCGAGGCCGATGAACAACCGCGATCCCTCCAGCACGGCAGGCGACGAGTTTACCTCGTAGCTGACGACGACCTCCCAGGTGATATTGCCCTTGCGATCCAGCGCGCACAAGCGTCCATATCGCCCGGCTTCCTCCTGCCGAGCGCCAACAAAGACGGTGGAGTCAGAGATCGCGGGAGCGCCGAAGATCCACTGGCCAAGATTCGTCTGCCAGCGCTGACCGAGGGGTGGAAGCACGTGTTCCGGCGTGTAGCCCGTCCGCACCACGGAGCAGCGAAACATGGGCCAATTATAGGTCTTCGTGTCGGCGGCTTTCTTGCGTTTCGAGTGAGCGTAGGCCAGCGCGACTTCATCGAGTTGGGCGCGGATCGTGGTGGAGGCCGGATCCGCCTCGTGGGCCGCGCGCAGCTTGCCCAGGGCGTGCCGCAGGCTGCCCGCCTCGCGAAGCGCCACACCCTCGCGGTAGAGCGACTCCGCGTCTCCCGCAGGGGGCGCGGTCGATGCGCTCGGGCCGGTGCCGCCCTCGGCCACGGCCATCTCGCCGTCGGCGCCTATGGCGACCGTGGCGAAGAGATCGGACTCGTCAGGCTTGGGCTCCTCGCCCGAAAGGGGCCGCATGTGACCGGAGCAGACATGGCAGGTGGGGTACTTCTGCTTGGTCTGGAAACCGCACGCCGCGCACGCCAGCCGCGCGAGTCCTTCGGGCAACGCGGCCTGGATCGCGACGAGTTCAGCCTCGATCTCCTCGAAGCCCTGGAAGCGTTCGTCACGCTTCTTGGCCATGCACTTGAGGATGACGCGCTCGAGCGGCTTAGGGATATCGGGGTTGCGCTTCCGTGGACGGACGGGCCGGTCGTTGATGATGGAGTGCATCAGCGCGCCAAGGCTCTTGCCGCCGAAGGGAACTACGCCAGTGAGCATCTGGTAGAGAACGACGCCAAACGAATAGATGTCACTCGTCTTGTCGGCCGATCCGGCATCGACGAACTGCTCGGGCGGCATGTAAGTGTACGTGCCCATGCCGGTCGCGGACGGGGTCAGCCGCGTGCTGGTGCCATACGCCTTCGCCAGGCCAAAGTCCGTAATCTTGACGACCCCGCCACGGGTGATCATCACGTTGCCGGGCTTGATATCACGATGCACGATGCCGAAGCTCGACCCGGGCGGCGAGCTGTTGTGAACGTGGGCCATTCCGCCTGAGAACTGAACCGCGTAGTCGAGCACTTGCGGGACCGAGAGCGGCCTCTCGTTATCGAGCAACGCCTGCAGATCGGTGCCCTCGATGTACTCGAGGATGAGGAACGGTTGGCTATTGAGGTCGCGGCAGAGGATCGCGTGGACCACGTTGTTATGGTAGGGGATGTTCATCCACGTGCGGGCTTCCGCGGCGAAACGGTTGACCATCTGACGATCGTTGAGGCTTTCCTCCTTGATCGTCTTGATGGCGAATCGCTTCTGCGAAAAGTCGTCGACGGTCACGTAGAGGAGACTCATCCCTCCCCTGTGTTTCTCGACGACCTTGAATTGCCCGTCTATCGCGTCGCGAATGTCGAATTCCAAATCGCTCTACCTCGTCCGCTACGGCGCGGGGTGAACTCCGCGCGCCCGGAGTGAGACTATTCCACAGACCGCGCGCGGGCTCCTGTCCGGGGACCCAAACTCAGCTTTTGTCTATCATATCGTCAACGCGCACGGCATAGGTCATGACTTCGGTCGACAGGCCACGGATCGGCATCCACCCGATGGGCTCGGTGGGCACGAGGTCCTTGACGACATTGCGCAGGGCCTCTGAGATGATGATGTCGGCGTCGACGTCGCGCGTGGCTTCCTCAAGGCGCGAGGCGAGATTGACAACATCACCCATGCACGTGTACTGCATTCGCCCCTTGGAGCCCGTAAGCCCCACCAGGACCTCGCCAACGTGCAGGCCCATGCCGACACGCAGATGGTCCATGCCGAAAGCCGCCCACTCGTCCCTGTGGACCGCAATCCGACGCTGCATCTCAACGGCGGCCTGCACCGCGCGTTCGGCGTGGTCCTCCTGGACCGTGGGCGCGCCGAAGAATGCCATCAGCCCGTCGCCCATGTACTTGTCGAGCGTGCCGCCAAACTCCCAGACCACATCGTGCATCATGGAGAAGTAGCGGTTCAGAAGCGCGACGACCTCCTCGGCCCGGTTATGCTCGGAGTAGGCCGTGAAATCGCGCACGTCCGCGAACAGCACGGTGATGTGGCGGCGTTCAGCGCCGAGACGCTCGACTCGCGCGTCCTGGGCGGTGAGGCTGGAGACGACCTCTGGCGGCACGAATAGCCCGAACGTCGCGGTGATCTGATTCCGATGCCGCTCCTCGGTTGAGAGACGGTAGATCAGAATCGCGAGCACGATGGCGATGATCGCAACATTCGGCGCGGCCATCGGCAGCAGGTAGTTCGCCCGAGAGAACGCCACCAGGCAGCCGTAGTTGTAGGCGCCGAACGCAAGGGCGCTAACAACGACCCCGTAGCCCGGTCGCACGAGCGTCAGTAGTAGCCCTAGCACCAGGCCGAAACCAAGCGCGATGAACATGTCGGCCCAACCGGTCGACAGCCGCATGGCTCGCTGCTCAAGCAGATTCACGATGGCCGTGGCTTGGAGTTCGACGCCGTAAAACTCCGAGTCGAGCGGACAGCCCCGGATGTCCGCGGGTCGCCCTTGGGCCGTCTCGCCGACGATCACGATCTTCCCGGCGATCTCGCCCGGCTCAACGTGTCCGTCCAGTATGTCGGTAACCGACTTATGCGGGATCGTTCCAGTCGGCCCCAAGAAATCGAGGAACACGGCACCGTTGCCTATGAGCGGGAGCTGCCCTTGCTGCCCCAGCCGGATGTACTGATTCGGCTCAATCTCAATGTCCTTCGGATCAATCCCCAGATCAGCGGCGGCCACGGACAGGGCCAAAGACGGGTACACCTGACCCTCAAACTGCATTGCCAAAATGTACCAACGGAAGACGCCGTCATCCGAGGCGCCCACGTTCCCGTAGCCGAGGGCCCGCGCGCCGTCGATGAATTCGGTCAGCGGCGGCGTAGCGCCATCGAACTCCTTCAGTTGCTGAATGGCGTCCGGAGCGATGTCCATCGACCACGCGCTGCGCCGAAAGGCATCCATCCGCTCCGCGGGGATCTCTCGCCCGGGCTCACCTCTGCCGATCCACGCATAGTGGACGTTGCCTGACTCGCGGCTAGCCGCGGCGAACGCGGCGTCGGATGCCGCGTCGGCCGGCTCCGGCCCTTGGGGTTCTGTGAGGAACACGTCGTACACGATCGCTCGAGCGCCGGCCTCGTGGAGCGCGCGGGTGAGGTCGGCGAGCTTCTCTCGTCGCCACGGCCACCGCCCCTCCTGCTGAAGGCTCTCATCATCAATGGCTGCGATCACGACGTCTGGAGGCGCCGCGCGCTCACCCCGCTGCTGGAAGCGCCAGTCGATGGTCTTCATCTCAAGCGAGTCGAGGAGCGTCTTCCACGGTCCGCCAAGGCCGCGCCAACGGTAGTTCGCCAGAAGGATAGTCATGGTGATGACCACGACCAGCAGCAGGCTGCGTCGGCGGTGCTTCGTGGCGAGGAGGAAGCGGATGAGCGTCATCTGTTCGGTGACTTCCCGCTGGCGATACAGGATAGACGACGACTTTGGAACAGTGTACCATGATCCGGCGTCAGAGGGAATGGATGAGGCGCCGAAGCCCGGCTAGGTGGCGGAGCGTTTGGAGCCGCACTGGCCGGGGTACCATAGGTATGGCCATGAGCGTCTATGGTCAGGGGATTCTGCGCCTGCAGGCCAGGCGCCATACCACGTACCGATTGGGGGGCACCACCTTGAGACGCGCGGCGGTGTTGTTCATCGTAAGTTTCGTCCTGATCATCTTCACAGCCATTCTATTCACCAACTCACTCACGGTCGTCCAGCACGTGACCCGCGTGAGCGACGTTGTCGGCCCCGTCGAAATCAAAGGGCCAGGCGGCAGCAGCTTCAAGGCCATTACCGGCGACGCGTCCGTGCAGTCGGGTACGGTCGTCCGCACCGGTCCCAAGGCCAGTGCCGTATTGAGCTGGGCAGACGGGACGCGGATGAAGGCCGATGCCGATACCGAGCTGACCATTGAGAAGTGCCGGATGAACAAGAGGAAGAAGGCGACCACCTCGCTCTTCAGCCTCAACGTCGGCAAGATCTGGGTCGATGTGGTCGGCGTGCTGTCATCCGAGTCGAAGTTCGAGATCAGCACCCCAACCGTAACGGCCGGTGTGCGCGGCACCACGTTCTCGGTTGAGGTCGCTCCGACCGGCGAGACGAACGTCTTCGTCCACGAGGGCACGGTCGCGGTAGCGGGCGGCGGGCCACCGATCGCTGTCAAAGCCGGGAGCGCGGCGCGAGTCAACTCAGGCGGCAGCGTGGATGTGAGGGGCCTGACTGACGTCGAGCGCACGTCCGTGGTGGAAGCGCTGGAACCGGCGGCGAAGGAAGATCCCGCCGAGTAGTCAGCGCCCGGACCAGAACTGAACACGGGCACGGCCTCAACTGAGGCCGTGCCCGTCGCGATTCTCTTCCCAGGCCGTCAGCCGCGTCCCTACTCCTCCGGCCACCGATCTGATGCCCGCAGTTCGCCGCCGGTGATGCGCGCGGCCTGAGCGTCGTCCACATCCATCACGGGATCCTTCGGCGCCAGCGGCTCGGTGTAGAAATGCTCCGGCAACCGGTCGTCCTTCTCGGTGAAGCCCGCGCGCCGATTGAAGTCGCGCTCCCGGTCGATCATCTCCTCGGCCAGTTCCAGCAGCTTCGTCGGCGTCCACGGATCGCCCGTGGCCGCCGTCATGATCTTCGCCCACATCTCAATGCTCGAAACCTGCGGACCGGTGAACATGCAGACGCCCAGCGCGTCGAGCGCGCCCGTCATCAACTGCAGGTCGATGCTCAGCAGCTCCTTGTCCTGCTTGCTGAAGGTATCAAGCTCAAGCTCGCCGATTCCCGGCCGGTTCGGGATCGCCGCTCCCGCCGTATGATCCGCGCCCATCGGGGTGGTAATGTAGGTGACGCCCATGCCCTTCACCGCGCGAGGGTCATACGCCGCCAGGCTCTGACCCTTCACCGTCGGAACGCGTCGCACGCCCAGCACCCGCGCGGCGCACTCGGCGCCCGAGCCGACGATTTTCCCGAGAGGCGTCCCCTTGGCGATCTCGTCCATCAGACCGAGCGCGCCCTCGCCGTCGCCAAACTCGATGACGCCGCCCTCCATGCAGACCGCGATCGTCGCGCCCGTCTCGATAGTATCGAGGCCGAGGTCGTCACACGCGCGCTCCAACTTCGCAACCGTGTCCATGTCTCCGATCCCGCAGTTCGATCCCAGTAGGACAATCGACTCGTACTCCACATCATCCGTGACCGTGCCATCGAGGCTTACGTAACGGTTCGCGCACTGGATCGGGCAACCAGGCATGCACGGGCGGCCGTGCGCGCCTCCGCGCGCGTCAATATTCTCGCGCATCTGCTCGCCGCTGATGCTCTCGGCCGACTCGAAGCGGCCGGCGCTGAAATTGCGCGTCGGCAAGCCACCCACTTCGTTGATGACGTTCACCAGGTTGGCCGTGCCATAGTCACGCAAGATCGCCTTCCCGTCGTGCAACTCCCGGGCGAATTCACCGCAGAGCTTCTTGAATTCGGGCTCGTCGGTAATCGGCACGCCCGAGCCGGAGACGTGGTCGATGACAATGGCCTTGATCCCCTTCGAACCCATCACCGCGCCGACGCCGCCGCGAGCAGCGTGGCGCGAGGGCGGGCCTTCAATGCTCGTGAAGGCGACGCTGGATCCGTTCATGCGCCGCTCACCCGCTGAGCCGATGCATACGACCGAGATCTTCTCTCCGAAATCGCGCCGCGCCGCCTCTACCATATCGTAGGTGTTCAAGCCCGCATACTGGTCGGCGGGTTGAATCTCGACGCCATCAGCGGACACGTGGATCAGCCGCAGTCCATCATCGGCCGGGAGTCCCTCAAGCACGATCGCCCGGATTCCGTGTCGCGCGAGGTGACAACCCCCGTCGCCGCCGGTGTTGGACTCCTTGATCCCGCCGGTCAGAGGGCTCTTGCATCCAACTGAGATACGACCCGAACACGGCGCGTTGGCGTGGCCGGCGAAGATCCCGTTCGCGAACACGAGCTTGTTGTTTGCGCCGAGCGGGCTGCACAGGGGCGGGACCTCTTCGGCGATGATGCTGGACGTAAGCATCCGCCCGCCGTAGTGAGCGCGGCCAGGCGGCAGAGGGTCCTCGGTGAACGTGCTATCTGCTGTATTGATGCGGATGAGCTTCATGCAAGGCTCCTTCATTCTGGTGGGGCTCGGGCTGGTCGGATCACTTCATCGCCACGGGCGATACATCCTTCCGCGCGCCTGGCCGAGAAGGTTGACCGGCCCCGCCTCGTCGAACGTATGGCTACTCCGTCAGCGAACGAGGGTGGGCGATGATCGGTTTGCGCGCGCTAGGCGTTTCGGGATCTCCCCGCGCCAATGGCAACAGCGATTCGGCGGTCATGGAGGCGCTTGCCGTGGCGCAAGCGGCCGGCTACCGGATTGAGTTCCAGCGGCTCGCGGATTACCGGATCAAGCACTGCACGGGCTGCCGCGGATGCATGACGGCGGGCCAGTGCGTCATCCGCGACGACGAACTCGAGGCCGCGTTCAATCCGTGGCGCGACGCCCAGCTCATCATCCTGGGATCGCCTGTCTACTGGAACTCGCCGTCGGGCGTGCTGAAGGACTTCATGGATCGCACCCACGGCTGGTATCGCGACGGGGGCGTGTTGGACGGGAGGACGGCGATGCTGCTGTCGATAGCGACGGCAAGCGGGTTCGAGCCGCACAATAACGCCATCACAAGCTGGTTGACCCACTATGGCGCGAAAGTGACCGCTGTCGTGGACGTCCTTGCCTGCGAATTAGGCGACTTCAACGCGAACCCCGGGGCCATTCGAGCCGTTCGTGAGGCTGTTGAGCGGGGACTGCCTACTTAGCCAGACCACGAAGGGAGACTGCTCTGTGATCACGATCGACCAGGTGACCGGTGATCTGATTGAGCTTCTGAAGATTGACTCGCCGACGTTCCGCGAATCGGATGCGTCGGCGTGGCTGAAGGCGAAGCTTGCCGAGTTCGGCGTCGACGCCGACGACGACGGCAGAGCCAGCGAGGTCGGCGGCGAGTGCGGTAACCTCGTGGCGCGGATTCCGGGCACGGACGCGGAGCCGCTGCTATTGAACGCGCACATGGACAACGTGCCGCCGTGTGAAGGCGTCAAGCCGCACCTCGATGGGTTCATCGTGCGGACCGATGGCACGACCGTGCTCGGAGGCGACGACAAGTGCGGGTGCATCGCCATTCTCGCCGCGCTGAGGGAGATCGTGCAGAAGGACATCCCTCGCCCGCCGCTTGAGATCATCTTCACTGTTGCCGAGGAGGTCGGGCTCGAGGGCGCCAAGGTGGTTGACTACTCGAAGGTGGCCGCCAAACGAGCGGTGGTCTGCGAGTCCGGCGGCGTAGGCACCATCACAGTGAAGGCACCGTCGGCGGAGAAATGGGACGCGGTCATCACCGGCAAGGCCGCCCACGCCGGGGTCGCTCCGGAGCGCGGCGTCAACGCCATCAGGATCGCGTCGGAGGCGATCTCCGAGATGCGCGTTGGGAAACTCGATGAGGAAACGACGGCCAACGTGGGCGTCATCGACGGCGGAGACGCGCGGAACGTTGTCCCGGCCGGCTGCAGGATTCAGGGCGAAGCCCGCAGCCACGACCCAGAGAAACTCGCGGCGCAGATGGCGGACGTCGACCGGTGCCTGCAAGAGGCCGCGAAACGCCACGGTGGATCGGCCGAGCTGAGTCGGGCAAGTAGCTACGTCGCGTTTGATATCCCGGAGGCGTCGGCAGTGCTGCGGATGACGATCCAAGCGGCGCGCGAGGTCGGCGTCGAGCCAAACCCGCGACCAACCGGCGGCGGGAGCGATGCGAACGTCTTCAACGAACGCGGCATCGAGACTGTGATCATCAGTTGCGGGTCGACCGAAGTGCATACGCTGAACGAGCACGTGGATGTTCGCCATTTGCACAAGGCATCGGAGTGGCTGACACGCATCGTCGAGATGGCATCCGCGTAGAGTGACAAGGAGGCACCACCAATGACCGTCGAAGAGGCCATTCACGTGCGGAGGAGCATCCGGCGGTTCGACCCTGACGCGCCTGTCGCCGAGGCCGACCTGATGAAGATCCTCGAAGCCGGCCGGCAAGCGCCGTCGGGGATCAACATGCAGACGTGGGTCTTTGCCGTGGTCCGCGATGAGGCGCTCAAGGCGCGCGTCGCGGAAGAGGCGATGCTGCTTGAACAGAACACGACGATGGCCAAACAGGCCCCCGTGCTCCTGGTCTGCTGCGCCAAGCTCGACGCCCAGCTTGAGATCCGCGATCGGCTCCAGGAACTCGCCGATGCAGGCCTCGCCGACGCGTCCATGATCGATCAACTCGCCGACCGCTACGCGAGCAGCTTCGACAGCATGACCGACGGCGAGCGGCGCGAGTACATGGTGCTGAATCTGGCGATTGCCGTGACCCAAATGGTGTTGCAGGCGACGGAGTTGGGGTACGGAACGTGTTGGCTCAAGGGGTTCAGCGAGACCCGCGTGCGAGACATCCTGAACGTGCCCGAGAACCTGCACGTCTGCACGGTGATCCCGGTGGGGAGACCGGCTGAAGGACCGGCGCCGCGCGCGCGGAAGCCTCTCGATGAAATCGTCGTGTGGGACGCGTTCCCCGCAAACTGAACCACAGACGGCAGGAGAGCCAATTGACCTCGAAAGAGCGCGTGATGACGGCGCTGGACTTCCAGAAACCGGACCGGATCCCACTCTACGATGGCTATTGGGCCGAGTTCACCAAAGCCTGGAGGCGGGAGAAGCAACCCGCCGAGGGCGTTAGCATCGAGGACCATTACGGCGTCGACGTCTACATCGCCGTCGGCGATGAGACGCTCTGCCCTAGCCGTGTCGAGGTCCTCGAGGAAACCACCGACCACACCATCACTCGCGATGGCTGGGGTCGCGTGATCCGCACGGTGCCCGGAGGCTTCTTCTACGAGCAACTCGAGAGCGGCGTCAGCGGGCGCGACGACCTCGACGCTCTGCACATCGACCCTCCCGACATGCCCTCCCGGTACGCGGGGCTCGACGCTCGCATGGACGCCCTCAAAGCCCGCTACTGCGTCTTCGCGAAGGTCGGCGGCCCCTTCATCCGCACGCACTTTGTGAGAGGCGAGACTGACTTCCTGTGTGACCTCGCAGCCGATCCCGACTTCGCCCGGGAGCTGGCGTTTTTGGTCGGTCGGCACCTCACCGCCATCGGGCTCGAGCAGCTCCGCCGTTGGGACCTCTACGATACGGGCGTGTGGATCTTCGACGACATGGCCTACAACCACAACCCGATGTTCTCGCCGGCAACGGCCGACAAGGTCCTGATCCCTGTCTGGGCGGAAATGATTCGCGAGTTCAAGGCCGCGGGGGCGCGCAAGGTAATCCTCCACAGTGACGGCAACATCGGGCCCCTCCTCGACCGCTTCGTTGAGATCGGATTTGACGGGATCAATCCGGTCGAGCCCAAGGCCGGGCTTGATCTGCCCACGCTTCAGAAGCGGTACGGCGACCGCCTGTCGCTGCTCGGCGGAATTGACAATGCTCACATTCTGCCGCGCGGGGACGTCGATGAAGTGCGGGATCATGCGCGTGCGATCGCAGAGGCGGGCCGTAACGGTGGCGTGGTGGCGGGCATGCACTCCGTGGGCCCCGATATCTCGGTTCAGACGTACGATAGTGTTGTCGAAGAGCTAAGATCCACAGCATAATACATAATATCATGTCGGCATTAGCGTTTATCCAGGGTTTTACTGCGTCTGATCTTGATCTAGCAACTGCGTTCGGGCATACTATGCGGACGCTAATCCCGGTGCACTCCTCCGGCGACGCCGCCGGAACTTGCAGCGGGCATTCAGCGTCTATGTATAGTGAGCGCCGAGCAGTTCGTTGGGCTTGGCCCCCTGCGTGTTAACCTAAGATGTAGAGGGGAGGCTTGACCGGTATGACCAAAGTAACAGTCCGCGACGGCGAAAGCCTTGATGCGGCTCTACGTCGCTTTCGGAAGGACCTCGCGAAGTCGGGTGTATTGCGAGATGCCCGAAGGCACGAGCACTACGAGAAGCCGAGCGACAAGAAGCGTCGGCTGAAGGCGAAGCGCGATCGTAAACGCCGGTAACTCATCAGGCTAAAGCATAACCAGGAAGGCCGGGGTGCTGCACTTGCCCCGGCTTTTTCGGTGTCTTGGGTGAGCGTGTAATGCAGGCCAGAGACGCGCTAACCGCGAAGACCATCGCGTGAGGGTCGTCGAGGCGACCCGCCCTCGCAACAGAGAGAAGGGCCTCGTTTGGAGTCGCAATCCGGGACGCGTTGGATCGACATCGAATCGGCGAGACCCGACCGCCTCGCGGCCCTGACGGGGCAGCTCGACGAGAACCTGCGAGTGGTGCGGCGGGCGTTCGGGCTAAGCATCGTGGTCGGCAACACGGGCGTTCGTATCCAGGCGGACCAAGCCGGTTCGGCAATGGCGGAGGAGGTCATCCGCAAGCTCCTGGCGGCGGTTGAGGACGGCCACGCGTTGTCGCCGGCCGATGTCGATTACGCGGTCGACGTAGTCAAGGCAGAGCAACCCGAGAGCGCTGACGCGCTGCGCTCGGAGGCCATCTGGACAACCGCCCGTGGTCGCCGCATACGGCCGCGCACGGCGGGCCAGGCAGCGTACGTGCAGGCGGTGGCCCGCGACGATCTTGTCCTTGCTATCGGCCCAGCCGGCACCGGGAAAACCTATCTGGCAATGGCGATGGCTGTCGCTGCGTTTCGCGAGAAGACCGTCTCGCGGATCATACTCACCCGTCCAATCCGCGAGGCCGGCGAGAACCTGGGATTCCTTCCGGGCGACATCCAGGACAAGGTCGATCCCTATCTGCGCCCGCTGTATGACGCGCTCCACGACTTGGTCGGCATGGAGAAGTTCCGCCGGTACTCCGAGCGGGGCGTGGTGGAGTTGGCACCGCTGGCCTACATGCGCGGGCGAACGCTCAACGATGCGTTCGTCGTACTGGATGAGGCTCAAAACACAACCACCGCGCAGATGAAGATGTTCCTGACCCGGCTCGGCGACGGGTCGAAGATGGTCGTCACGGGCGACGCGACGCAGATCGATCTGCCCGACGGTGGCGAGAGCGGGCTGGTGCACGCGCGACGCGTTCTGCGCCACGTCCGCGGCGTGTCGATCTGCGAACTGTCGGAGGTCGACATCGTGCGACACCCGCTTGTGCAACGCATCGTGCGGGCTTACGAGGCGCGCGCTGTCGACATTGAGCGGACCACAACCGCCTCGCGTCCGACTTTGGACGCCGAGAATGGTGAACCGAAGTGAAGCTCAGACGCTCTAAGAAGCGTCCGCACCCCGAGGGAAAGCGCGGGCCAATCATCTGGCTCGCGCCGATCGTCAGGCATCCCTGGCGAACGGTGATCCTCCTCTGCGGCGCCGCGTCGCTCTACGGCCTCCTGCACTGGCGCATCCTGAGCGAGCAGGAGCCATGGGAGATCGGCGACCGGGTGCTCCGCGACGTCATCGCCCCCGCAGACACGCCCTACCCGGACACGCAGGAGACGGCGCGACGGAAACAAGAGGCGCGCGACGGCGTGAAGGACGTCTACGACCCGCGGATCTCGGCCGCGGCCGAGGAGACCCGCCGCGACATCACCACCGTGTTTAGCCAAGCCAACACGGCCCGCCGCGACGAAACGGATCGTCTCGCAAGATTCCAGAAGCTCAATCAAGCCCTCACGATTCGACTCAGCAGCGAAACGTTAACGACTCTCGTCACCATCTCCGACCCGGAGCTCGGGTTGCTTGAGGCCATTGCTCGCGAGCTGGCGGAGGCACCCATGGAGTCGCCGATCCGCACGGTCGAAGAACTCGATCTGGCCCGCAAGGCCATCGACGCCGCCGCCCCGGACAGGACCGAGGCACTGAACCTCGTCAGCGCGGCGGCGGAGATCGCGACAATGACGATCCACGAGAACCAGATCCACAACGCGGAAGCCACGCTTGCGAAACAAGACGAGGCGGCGGCCCAGGTGGAAACGGTCCGGCAGAAGATCCGCCGGAACGAGCACATCCTGCGAGCGGGTGACACCGTCGAGCAAGTCCACATCGACATGCTTTCCGCGACAGGGATGATGGCCTACCAGAAGACGGATGCGTACACGCGGTTCCTGGCTTCCGCGGCGGCCGTCGCGACGCTGCTACTCATTTTCGTTTACTACCTCCACCGCTTCAGACCCAGATTCGTCAGGAGCAGTCGGTGCCTCGGACTCATCGTCGGTAGCTTCGTCGTCGCAGCTGCGATTGCCCGACTCGGCGCCGAGAGGCCCGAATCAGAGGCCGTCGTCTTGGCTGCGGTGGCTGCCCTCGCGATCGTATTGACAGCGCTGCTGGACACCGAGGTCGCACTGGTGGCCAGTATCTTCGCCGCGTTCTTCGCGGACATGGCTGTGCCGGGCAGCGACCCGCGCCTGCTGATGGCCGCGGCGACGGCGGGAATCGTCGCCGCCTTCGCCAGCGGCGCTACGGGATCGCGCACTTCCCTGATCGCGCGCACGGCGGTAGTCTGCTCGGTTGCCAACTGTTTTCTCGCGACGGCGGTCAACACGGTATTTGGCCTGCCGATAGAACTTGGTCAACTCGGCTACGCAGCCGCTGGCGGCGTCGGCGCCGCGCTCTGCGCCGCAAGCGCGATCCTCGTGCTCGAACGCCCGCTTAAGATCATCACCGAGGTCCGCCTGCTTGAGCTTTCAAACCCAACTGAGGCGGTACTCAAGCGCCTGGCGCTTGAGGCCCCCGGATCATACGCGTCGAGCGTCGCTGTGGGGAACCTCGCGGTGGCCGCCGCCGATGCGGTTGGCGCCGACTCCCTGCTCGTCCGCGTCGGGAGCTACTACCACGACATCGGCAAGCTCAAGCGCCCCTACTATTTCATCGAGAACCAGCAGGGCGGCGCCAATCCGCACGATCGCCTCACGGCGCACCTGAGCGCGAAGGTCATCATCTCTCACGTTCGCGACGGCCTGGAGTTCGCGGCGGACGTTGGCCTGCCGGCAGAGGTCCAGGCGTTCATTGCCCAGCACCACGGCACGACGCTCGTCGCGTACTTCTACCAACGCGCGCTGCAGGAGGCCGAGGAGGGCGAGGAGGTCGACGAGGCGGCGTTCCGGTACGAGGGGCCCAAACCGCAGACGCGAGAGACGGCGATCTTCATGATTGCCGACACGGTGGAAGCTGCGTCCCGAACGCTGGCTGACCCGGACGTTGACAGCGTCCGCACCATGGTTCACAACCTCATCAAACACAAGATCGACGACGGCCAGTTCAACGAGTGCAGCCTGACATTCGCCGACATCACCGCCATTGAGGACACGTTGGTGCGCGCCCTCTGCGCGACGCATCACCAGCGGATCAGGTACCCGGCGCAGCTTGAGAACGGCGAAGCCGGCGAGGGCACGGAGAACGGTTCCACCAACGGCAACTAACACTAGCAGCGAGGCGCAGTCCCACCTGATGCAGATCTCAGTCATCGACCTACAGGACGTACCGATCGACACGGAGTGCGTCCGACGGGCCGCCGGATTGGCCGCACAGACGCGCGCTCATGACTTCGAGAGCGTGTCGATCGTGCTCGTCGATGACGCGCGGATCACGGAGCTGAACCGCGAGCACCGTGGGTTCGATAGCCCGACGGACGTGCTGTCGTATGGAAGCGATGAGGAAGACCCTGAGTACATGGGCGATGTCCTAATCAGCGTCGACACGGCGACCCGCCAGGCGGCGAGCGCGGGGCGCGCGCCTCTTCACGAGATTGCGTGGCTCGCGGCCCACGGCGTGTTGCACTTGCTCGGCCACGACGACGTGGCGGACGACCAACGCGCAGAGATGGTCCGAATCCAGGACGGAATTCTGCGGAAGCTGCTGGACGAGGAGAGCGTGCAGACGTGAGGTCACTACGCAAGTCCGTAGCCCGGAGTTTCGCGCATGCGATTGAGGGCGTGCTCTTCTGCCTTCGCACGCAGCGCCACATGCAGGTCCACTGCGCGATCATTACCTTCGTCCTTATCGCGGCGATCGCCCTGCGCGTCTCGTCCGCGGAGATGCTGCACCTGATGCTCGCGATGGCGCTCGTACTCGTCGCGGAGATGATCAACACCGCCATCGAGTCTGCCATCGACTTGATCGTGACGATCTATAACCCGCACGCGAAGATTGCTAAGGACGTCGCCGCCGGGGCCGTGCTTATCGCGGCATTCTACTCCGTCATTGTCGCGGTCATTATCTTCGTCACCAACGAGCGTCTCATCGCGGCCATCCTCCGCTTGCCCCAGTTCCCGGGGCGCCCGCAGCTCGGGCTCGTGCAAATCGTGGCGCTCGGGCTAATCCTACTGGCCATCGTGATCGGCGTCATCAAACGACGCCACGGCCACGGCACGTTCCTCAAGGGCGGAATCGTCTCCGGGCACTCGGCCATCGGCTTCTTCCTCGGGACCTGCATCTTCCTCTTCACGCGCGATGCGGGAATCACGGCCTTGGCCGCCGCCCTCGCCATCCTGATCGCCCAAAGCAGGATCCAGGCCAACATCCACTCATTCCGCGAAGTGCTATCGGGGGGAGTGCTTGGCGCGGTCGTCGCCGTTCTACTGTATTGGCCGTCAGCGTAGACTCGCGCCGGGCAGCCCGGCGACACCATTCGTGGAGCAGACATGACAAACGATACCGCACTTCAGGAAAAAGCGCAGCGCCTGCGCGATGAGATCCGGAGCTTGGGCAGCGTCCTGGTCGCCTTCAGCGGCGGCGTCGACAGCACGCTCCTTCTCCGCGTCGCAGTCGACGAACTCGGCGACAACGCCATTGCAGCCACGGCGCGCTCGGAGACCTATCCCGAAGAGGAGTACCGGCGCTCGCGAGAGCTGGCCGAGGCGATTGGCGCTGAGCAGATTGTCTTCGAGACGAGCGAGTTGGGCATTGAGGGCTTCGCCAACAACCCGCCTGATAGGTGCTACTTCTGCAAGATGGAGCTGTTTGGCAACCTTAAGGAGATCGCCGGCGAACGCGGGTTGAATGCAGTTCTGCACGGCGCGCAGTGTGACGATCTCGGAGACCACCGTCCCGGGATGCGAGCCGCCAAAGAGCTTGAAGTCAAGGCGCCGCTTCTGAGGGCTGGTCTGTCGAAAGAGGATGTCCGCGAGCTGTCGCGCGCGCTCGGACTCCCGACCTGGGACCAGCCGGCCATGGCATGCCTGTCGTCGCGCTTCCCGTATGGCGAGCGCATCACCGAGGAGAAGCTCATCCGCGTTGGCGGAGCAGAGCGATTCCTGCGAGGGCTCGGCCTGCGTCAAGTGCGCGTCCGTCACCACGGGAACATCGCGCGCATCGAAGTCAGCGCCAACAACCTCGGCACGCTCACCCGTCCTGACGTGAGGGCGCAGGTGGTCGCGAGGCTGAAGGAACTTGGCTTCATCTACATCACCCTCGACTTGCAGGGCTTTCGGTCGGGCAGCATGAATGAGCCGCTTAAGGCGGATGGTCATGAGAGCGGACGCGACTGATGGGTAAGCTAGTTCCGGCCGGTGCGACGGCTCTCGATGTCGTTGAGACCGACTACCTCGTCGTCGGAAGCGGCGTGGCCGGGCTGTGGACGGCGCTTCGACTGGCACACCGGGGGACGGTCGCGCTGGTCACTAAGGACCAGCTTCTCGAAAGCAGCACCTTCTACGCCCAGGGCGGAATCGCGGTCGCGCTGTCGACGGAGGATTCGCCGGAGGAACACCGCGCGGACACCCTGGCGGCCGGCGCGGGCCTGTGCGATGTCGGAGCGGTTGACGTCCTGACGAAGCAAGGCCCCGACCTAATCAAGAAGCTCGTCCGGATGGGCGCGCAGTTTGACATGGCTGGAGAGCACTTCGCGCTGACGCGAGAGGCAGCTCACCGCAGCAACCGCATCCTCCACGCGTACGGAGATGCTACCGGGCGCGAAGTCGAGGTCTGCCTGGCCAATGAATCGCGAACCGTCGAACGCCTCAGACCGTTCGAGCGGCTGTTCGTTAAGCACTTGCTTCTCAACTCGAACCGGACATGCGTCGGCGTCCTGGCGGCCGACCTTGCCCGAGGCCAGGATGTCATTATGCGCTCCCGGGCGGTGGTGCTGGCCACGGGCGGAACGGGCGAGATCTTCGGCGTCTCGACAAATCCCCCCGTCACGACGGGCGATGGCCTAGCCATTGCGTTCCGGGCAGGGGCGGCGCTCGAAGATCTGGAGTTCGTGCAGTTTCACCCCACCGCGTTGGCCATCCCTGGGCACCCGCATTTCCTGATCTCTGAAGCGGCGCGCGGTGAGGGCGCGATACTGCGCAACCACGGTGGCGTGCGGTTCATGTCTGCGTACCACCCGGATGCCGAACTCGCCCCACGCGACGTGGTCAGCCGGGCGATCGTGCAGGAGATGTTCGAGTCTGGCAAGCCTAACGTGTTCCTCGACTTCACGTGCCTCGACCCAGGCCTGGTGGCCGGCCGTTTCCCGACCATCGCCGCACACTGCCTGAATGTCGGCCTGGACATCACCAAAGACCTGGTGCCGGTAGCGCCCGCCGCTCACTACCACATGGGCGGGATCGCAACCGACCTGCGCGGCCGCACGACCCTCCGAGGACTCTACGCCTGCGGTGAGTGCGCGTGCAGCGGCATCCACGGCGCGAATCGGCTCGCATCAAACTCGCTACTCGACGGCATCGTCTATGGCGACCGCTGTGCGGACGCGATTCTCGCCAAGGATCCGCCGCGCCACACCGGTCCAGTGTTCTTTGACGAGGCCTTCGATTCGGGCGCAATGGGCGACAAGACGCTCCGCAAGCGCGTTCAGAGCATTGCCTGGCGCGCCATCGGAATCCTCAGATCAGCCGGGCCTCTCGAGGCCGCGCGCCGCGAGATCGAGGCGTCTCTTGTCCGCCCGGAGCCCGCTGTCGGTGAGGGCGATCTCGAGGTCGGGAACATGGCGCTCGTCGCTTACCTCATGTCAATCGCCGCCGCAGCCCGCACTGAGAGCCGTGGCGCCCACTGCCGAGATGACTACCCCCAGCGCCGCGATCCTGTATGGCGGAGACATATTGTCGTGCAGCGCGGCAGTGAAAGTGGGGTAAGACTCACTTACCGCGGGGTGGATGCCTGAAGACATTCACGGCATCTGCGCGCGGAATCACGCTGGGGTGATAATCCAATGCAGGACACCGGTCCAAAACTAGGCGATATTCTCCTGCGCGCTGGGTGGGTCACCCAGGAGCAGCTGCAAACGGCGTTGACTGTGCAAGCGCAGAGCAACCGCTTGCTTGGAGCTGTCATGATCGAAATGGACCTCGTGACGTCCGACCAGGTCCGCGAGGCGCTGGCATCGCAAGCTCACATTCCCTCCGTCGTCCTCTCCCGCACGCAGCTCCTCCCCGAGATCACAGGTCTCCTTCCCGGGGAATTCTGTCGCCGACACAGCGTGGTGCCGATTGCGCTCGACGATGACCTCGTCACCGTGGCCGCTGCTGATCCCGCAAACGTGATCGCCATGGACATGGTCCGGGCGGCCCTGCCCGGCCGGCGGCTCAAGATCGTAGCGGCGCATGAGCCAGAGATCGTTAGCGCCATCGAAGGGCACCAAGTGAGCGGGTCAGCGCAAGCGCACGCCTTCTCGCTTGACTTGTCCGAGCTACTGAGCGCGGTCGAGAGTGGGACGGATAGCAGAACCGACCTGTCGAGCATCCCCAAGCTGATGCACCTCCCAGGCGTCATAATGGCCGCTGAGCGCCTGTTCCGCGATGCGGCAGCATCTCGAGCAACGCGCATCATCATCGAACCCACGGTGGACGGCGCGCGCGTGCGCGTGTACCAGAATGACGAGCCGGTGGCGAGCAGTGACGTGGACGGGCTGGCCCCGTTCGTGCTCATCGCACGGCTGAAGTCAATGGCGCAGCTTGACGCATCAAACCGCGGCATTCCGCAGCAAGGCGTCATCGCTCCATCAGACGACACCGGCAATCTGCAGGTTACGGTAGCCTGCCTGCCGACCGTGACTGGGGAACGCGTGTCGATGAGACTGCTGCACAGTGGCGGCGAAACCACCAAGCCCGACAGCCTGGGAATGGCACGGGATGTCCTCGCGCAATTCGAGTCGATGCTGGCGACAAGGTCGGGCTTGGTTCTCGTCGCTGGGCACCGCAGCGGACTCGGGCGGACGCTTCGCGGCGCTGCGGCGGTCGTTGCCGTCGCCGACCGCACGGTCATCAGTCTGGAGCGCCCAGTCGAACAACACGTGCCGGGCATCACGCAGGTTCCCCTGCCGGTATCGGATCCAGCGCAAGTCGCGACCGCGTTGCTACAAGCTCAAGACCAGGAACCGGACGCCCTCATCGTCAGCGGCACCCCCGACCGGCGCACGGCTGAGGCGGCCTGCGAGGCCGCCGCGGAACGTCTCGTGGTACTCGGCGTGGGGGCGGACAACATCGCTCTGGCCGCGCGACGACTGCTTGACCTCGGTCTCGACCCGTACGCGCTTTCAGCCACTCTGGTCGGCGCCGTGGCCCAAAGGACAGCGCGACTGGTGTGCGCGATGTGCATTCGCGACCTGGGAGAACAGCCCGACCTCCAGAACGCGCTGCTGGCTTTGGGGGATGCCCCGCAGGGCGTCCCGGCATTCAGATCGGGTGCTGGTTGTCAATCGTGCGGGGACACGGGGTTCTCCTACGTGGCGACGATCTACGAGATAGCAGCGTCGACTCCTGGCCTGCGCGCCGCCCTGCAGCGGGGGGCGTCGGCCGGCGATCTGCAGGCGCTCGTTTCAGTGGAGGGCAGCGCTACAATCGGCGCCCAGGTATTGGCCCTCGCTTGGCGCGGCGCAACGCCGCCCGATGAAGCGCTTCGCGTCTCCCTCGCGGAGCGCGCGATCAATGCGGGCGCCTAGTCCAGCCAGGCGATGGCCGCGCAGCGTCCAGTGCCCGCGCCATCGCCCCGGACGCTGAAGAATGTGTCGTTCTCGCAGCACGCGCATCGCCTGATGATCTCGATGTTACTCGCGGGTACGCCGGCGTCGCGGAGCTGCCGGCCGCTGATGCCGGCGAGGTCGACGTGGTACTTCCCAGCCTTGGAGCCGTCACGAACAAATCCCGCGCGCGCTGATTCAGGAATCGTCGTCAGCGCCGCTTCGGCCACCTCCTCCCCTACCTCATAGCAGCAGATCCCAACACTCGGACCAATCACGGCGTGGAGCGGCCCTCGCGGCGCTGGGCAGAGCGTTCCCTCAGTCATCCGCAAAACCGCCTGCCCCGCGATGCCCGCTGCCGTCCCGCGCCAGCCCGCATGAGCCAGGCCGATCAGGTCTCCGCCGCCCGTTGCCAGGAACACGGGGACGCAATCGGCGAAGAACAGGACCAAGGCCACTGAGCCGCGAATGGGAGTCACGAGCGCGTCGGAGCTGGGCGCCACATACCGGCCGTGGTTGGTGGTCAGATCGCAGTGCGATATCGCCGCCACGTTCGCCCCGTGAATCTGCTGAGCTTCGAGCGGGAGCCTGTGCCCGATGCCCAGCGCGTCGAGGGCGAGCTGGCGGTTGGTCTCCACGTCCGCGTCATCGTCCCCGACGTGCAGGCCCATGTTCAGCGAGTCGAACGGGCCCTCGGACACGCCGCCAAGGCGCGACGTGAAGGCGAAGCGCGCGCTCCCGCAGTTGCGTCGAACAGCGATGAGGTTGGAGTCGCTGGACATGGCGCTAGCCGTTGGGCGCGATGACGGCCTTCACAACGCGGCGAGTCTCCACATCGTGCAAGGCGTCATCCGCCTGTTCGAGCGAGTAGTCACGGCTGACAACTTGCTGCCACGGCACGGTGCCCTGGTGCCGCGCGAGGATTGCGACGGACCGGTGCAGATGGGACAGATCGATACCCCAGGTGCCGCGGACATCGAGGTGTTTCTGGTTCAGATCAAGGTGCGGGTTCAGCGTCACGTCGCCGGCGTCCGTGTACTGCCCCACAACAACGTATCGCCCCGCGTCGCGCGTCATGCGCATGCCCTCAACCACCGCCCCAGGAACGCCCGTGGCCTCGATGGTGACATCGGCGCCGCGTCCCCCCGTCAACTCGCGCACCGCGGCGGGCCTGTCGTCGGCCGGCACGTCGTCGATGTTGATCGTCACGTCAGCCCCCAGGGCCTCGGCAACGTCAAGTCGCTGCGAGGGCTGACCCAGCGTGATGACCTTGCCCGCGCCCGCGATTCTCGCCAGCGCGGTGGCCGTCAGCCCAACCGGCCCGCAACCTTGCACGGCAACCGTCTCCCCGATACGCACCTCGCCTCGGTCGATCGCGTGCAGTGCCGTCGGCATGCCGCAGCCGCCGGCTATGTAGGTGCGCGGCTCGAGGTCAGGAGGCAACTTCACGATCTTCACGCCCGGGAGTAGGTAGATCTGCTCGGACCAACCACCCAGCAGCCCCTCGTCGGCCCCGTACGTGATCCCGTAGACCTTACGGCTTGGGCAGCGCGTGGAGGCTTTCGCGACAAGGCAGTACCAGCAGTCGTGGCACGTGCCATGCACGTCGAGGAATGTAACGACTTCGCCAGGACGGACGTCCTCACCGTCGACGTCGTGAGCGTCGCGCGATTCGACCACCCGACCGACGCTGATGTGCCCAGGAATGAGCGGATATGGCACTCCACCAAGGCGGCCGTGGAAGAGATGCACGTCCGTGCCGCACACTTCCGAGCAGATCGTATCGACCAAAACACCGCCCGGCTCGAGGTCGGGTCTCGGGAAGTCCCTAACCTCAACCGGCCCGCCCGGCGCGGCGATGACGGCAGCGCGCGGCATAGTCACCCTCCTGCGATTAGCGCGGAACTTGGTAGTTCGGCGGCTCCTCGGTGATGGCGACTCCGTGCGGGTGCGACTCGGCCAGGCCCGCGGCAGAGATGCGAATGAACTGGGCGTGCTCCATGAGTTCGCCGATGGTCCCGCATCCACAGAAGCCCATGCCCGCGGCCAGGCCGCCGACGAGTTGGTGCACGACAGCCGCCACCGGGCCCTTGTACGGAACGCGGCCTTCGATGCCCTCGGGCACGAGCTTCGCTTCGGTTTCTACGTGCTCCTGGAAATACCGATCGCGAACTGTCGCGCGCTCGCTCATGGCCCCAAGGGAGCCCATGCCACGGTACTCCTTGTAAGTCCGGCCCATGTAGAGCACCGTGTCGCCGGGGCTCTCTTCGGTACCCGCGAGGAGACTGCCGACCATGACACAATCGGAGCCGGCGGCGATGGCCTTGGTGATGTCGCCGGAGTACTTGATGCCGCCGTCAGCGATGACTGGGATGTTGCGCTCGGCCGCGGCTTCGGCGCTATCGACGATGGCCGTGATCTGCGGAACGCCTGCGCCGGTGACGATGCGCGTCGTGCAGATTGATCCAGGTCCGATGCCGACCTTCACCGCGTCGACGCCGACGGATATGACGTCCGCTGCCGCCTCCCGCGTCCCAACATTCCCGCCGACAAGGGCGACGTCAGGCTGCGCCTCGCGCACTCTCTCCAGCGTCTTCAGCACGCCCTCGCTGTGCGCGTGGGACGTGTCCATGAAGATGGCATCAACGCCGGCGTCGACCAACGCCGCCGCGCGCTCAAGAGCCTCGTCGCCCGCGCCAATCGCCGCGCCGACCCGAAGGCGGCCGAGGTGGTCCTTGCTGGCCATCGGGTACTTCTGAATCTTCTCGATGTCCTTGATGGTGATGAGGCCCTTCAGGTTCATCTCGTCGTCCACGACAGGCAGCTTCTCGATGCGATGCTCGTGCAGCACTTTCTGCGCCTGCTCGAGCGTCGTGCCTATGGGAGCTGTGACGAGGTCAACAGAGGTCATTGCCTCGCTGACCAGCCGGTCCAGGCGCGTCTCGAACCGCAGGTCGCGGTTGGTTAGGATCCCGATGAGCTTCCCGTCCTGCGTGATCGGGAGCCCCGAGATGCGGTAGTGGCGCATCTGATCGAGAGCTTCGCTGATCAGGGCGTCGGGAGAGAGCGTGACGGGGTCGATGATCATCCCGCTCTCAGAGCGCTTCACCCGATCGACCTCGCGGGCTTGATCGGCCACGGGCATGTTCCTGTGGATAACGCCCATTCCGCCCTCGCGCGCAACGGAGATGGCGAGAGTAGACTCTGTCACCTGGTCCATTGGAGCGCTGATGATGGGGATGTTCAGACGAATGTCGCGGGCTAGACGAGTGCTTGTGTCGGCCTCTTTCGGCAGGACCGACGACCGGCGGGGAACCAGCAGGACGTCGTCGAACGACAACCCTTCCTTGGCAAAACGATCACTCATGTCTCGTCCCCCTTTATTCAGATTTCATCTCTATACGTTTGGTGTTGGATAAGGGTGCGTCTCGATTATCCCGGTCGTGTTAGGCTTCCCCAGACGCTCGCCAGGCTTCCACTGCCAGCGCGGCTGCCCCCAGCACCCCCGCGTGGTATCCCAGGCCGGCGGCAACGATCCGCGTTGCCTGGGCGATCGGCCCAACCGCGTGGCGCGCGAACGAATCGCGAAGTGGCGCCAACCAGATCTCCCCCGATTCGGGCACGCCCCCACCCAAGACAACGATGTCGGGATCAAGGACATTGGCTGCGTTCGCGATCGTCAAGCCCAATGTCTCGGCGGAGCGCCGGACGATTGCCGCGCAGGCCAGGTCCCCCGCCGCGGCGGACCCGACGACATCACGCCCGCTCATGTTGGCGAGTCCGGCTTCGGCCGCCGCGCGCGCCATGCCCGTGCCCGATACGATGGATTCAACACAGCCACGCTTGCCGCAGTTGCAGGCCCGGCCATCCGGATCGACGACCACATGCCCGATCTCACCGGCGCTACCCGTCGCCCCACGATGCGCGGTGCCGCCAATAACCACGGCGCCGCCCACGCCCGTGCCGACGTTCACGTAGAGCAGCGCCCGATGGCCGAGGGCGGCTCCAAAGAGCGCTTCACCCAGCCCTCCGGCGTTGGCGTCGTTGTCGAGTGAGACAGGCAGCGCAAGTTCCCGCTCAAAGATCTCCGCCAGAGGCAGGTCTTCCCAGCCCGGCGAGTGGAACGACTGCCTGGTAACTCGGCGTTCGTAATCAACAGGGCCACCGAAGCCCAGACCAACGCCCCGCACCAGCCGGTTCTCAGTCGTCGCGGCGGATCGGGCCTGGTCGGCCAACTCGAGTAGGACAGGCACCGCCGCGTCAGCGCCGCAGTCGCTGGGGGCGGGGCGCTCCCGCCACCAGAGGAGTTGTCCGTCGCCCGTGGACGCGCAGCCTGTCAGCCGCGTGTTCCCGATATCAAGCCCGATGAATGCTGAAGCGCCGGCCTCGGAAGTCCGGCCCAGTTGATTCGCCTGTTTCACGGAAACTGAGTATTTCCACCCAGCAGCGTCACGACCTGCTCGGGCACCCTACAGCCGAGGTGATGTGAATGTTCAACAAAGTCTGGCTCACCTGCCACACGTGCAAGTGCGAGTTCTCCGCCGAAGTCGTGCGCCTGCAACAGCAACCACAACGCACATGCCCCAACTGCGGGCAGATGTTCGACATCCGCGGAATGGGCATGCTCACACAGGCGCTGGATCAGTTGATCCAGGCGTCCGCGTTGGTCAACTTCCGCTTCCGTGGCGACCAACGTCTGACCGAGATTGCTCGCGCTCTGCGCACGGCGCAGACCCTCCTCGGTCCTGGGCAATCGTAGGCCAATCACTCGCCGAGGAAATAGCCGACGTCGCCGGTGCTGAGAAGATTCCCGCCCTCAAGCACGCGCGCCACGGCGTCGCTCCGGTTCTTCTTCGTCACGCGAATTCGGCCGATCCGCCGTCTGGTGGATTCACCGTCGCGCGACACGTTGATCCGGTATACGTCAAGCTCCATCTTGCGGGCGATCGCGCCGTTGCGCCCAAGCGTCGTGAGTACCTGCCCAGAGCCAATCTTGGCGAGTATCTTCACAGTGACGGGGGGCAACTCGCTCTCCCATATGTCGTCGCGATAGTCGGGGCGCGGCTCGGGACGCGGCGCCGGCTTGTCCTCGCCCGGCGGCTTCACTACGATCACGATCGGCTCATTGGTCGGCGTGGTCGGTTCTGGCTGATCCGCCTCGGGCGTTGTGTCAGCCGCTGGCGCCTCGACGACCGGCTCGGCCGGCCGCGGATCGATCTTGACGATCAGATCACCCGTCGGGACGGTGGACTTAGGCCCATCCTCCGCGGCCTCGGACCCCGGGATGACTGCCGGCACGAGCGCCGTCTCAGCAGGCGTCCCCCCCTCGGAAACGGCCGCCTCGGCATCCGTTCCCGGCGCGTCGGTCTCCGCCGCGTTCGTTTCGGCGACGGCCTCTGGGTCGGCGCTGGCGTCGGGCGCGTTCACTTCGATGCCCGTGATGTCCTCGACAACCTGCTCCGCGGCGCGGGCCAAAGCGCCCATGATCACCGACTGCTGCGTGCTTGCGACGTCGGCTGGAGCGACGTGCGCGCCATTGGCCTCATGGCGTCCCTTGAGCGTACCACGCCTGCCGTCGACAACCTCAACAGCAATGACCACCGAGGCCGATCTGGCTTCTGGGTCGTACGTTAGGCCGCGAACGCTACCGTGGACGACTGTGTCGACGCCAAGCACGTCAGCGAGAAGCTGCAGGTGCCCAACGCCAAACGGCGGGTTCATTTCCCGGTCGCGCAGCGCGGCCTCAACGTCGCCGGTGTCGGCGACCTTGTGCCGCCCGGTCAATTCGTACGCAGCCGCGATGAAGCGCGAAGCGGCAATCCCCGCATCGGCGGACACTCCACCCACCGCAACGTGCAGTGGCAGCGCGGCAACGGACGACTTCGCTGTGCCCTGAGTCCATCCAGCCGACGCCAGGATCAGGGCAAGCGCAAACACAACTGGCGCAGGCCGAAGCCTGCGCCAGCTTGATTCGATACCAGAAGTGACTGGGTACGTACAGTTTTGGCTCATCGCAGAAGCTCCTGCAGTTGGTCATCACTCAGGTTTTCCAAACCCGTATCGCCGACTCGAAGATTCACCGCGCCCAGGCGATAGGTCACGCGCGGCCCTTGGGCAAAGTATCGCGCCAGCGTCGGCCGAGCCGTAATGACCTGCCGGAAGGCCTCGCTGTCGCGCTGGATCTCAACCGTCCGGACCCTCTCGTCGAACCGTGAGTCGGTCCAGGTATCGGTGTCCGGATCGTAGTAGAATGTCGAGCGCCCGATGTTCTGAACAGCGCGCTGATCGAGAACGAGTTCGTTATCGTTGACCTGCATCCCGCGGATGCCCTGTGCGGCGACAACAGCGCTCTCCCCGGTCGTCGCGTCAACAACGGCTCGCCCTAGCTTGAGCGCCGCTCTCGGTGCGGCTGGGATTCCGGCCGCCATGCCAGGCATTCCGCCACCCATCATGCCGCCGCCGCCCATCATTCCGGGCATTGCCATCGCGCCGCCGCCGCGAGCGCCAAGACCGCTGTACGCGCCCGCTTGAAGCCCGCCGTAGCCACCCATGCCACCCACCGCATCAGCCGCGAAGTCTTCGTGTACGGCCTGCGCGCGTTCGAAGGCGCGGCGCGTCTCGGCAGGCGCTCGGGCGATAACAGTTTCGTCTTCGTTGACCAGGAATGACGTGTACGGAGTCACGATTCCGTAGGTCAACGCAAGCTGCACGATCTCGTCCTTGAGTTCCTTATTCTCGCCCCTCAGCCTGATTTCGTCAAGGAGATAGCCCACCTTGCGGATCGCCCACAGGCGCGGTATGAAGCCATGCTCCGCCTCACGTTGAGGCATGTAGATATTGTACTCGAAACCGCGCTCTCCCTTGGGGCCGTCGCCCGTAAGGTGCAGCACGGCGTCGCCCTCGCCATCGTAGCGGCCCAGCACGCGGATCTCGGTGCCCGCGAACAGGTCACCAAGCTTGCTCGGGTAGACGTCATGCGTCTTGACGCCGGCAATCTTCATCTCAATGTCAGTCAGGACGGGGTGCGCGATCTTGCCGTAGAAACGCGAGACCTTGACCTCGATGTCCTCCGACGGCCGCACGTACTCAGCCGCGCCGCCGTTGTCTTTGGTCAGGCGGTCGAGCAGTTGCGTGTTGATCTCATCGCCGACACCGAAGGTGAACAGGCGGTTGTCCTCGTCGTTGGCATCGCTGATCTTCTCAACCAGATCGTCCGTGTCCGTTTCGCCAACGGTCGGGTACCCGTCGGTCAGGAAGATGACCATCGACGCCCCTTTGGCCTTGCCCAGCATCTCGATCGCGGCCGGGACCGCCTCATCTATGTTGGTCCCGCCGACGGCCTTCATCTTCTTGGCGAAGTCGATTGCATCCTCGACGTTGTCATCCGTCGCCGCCTTCATGTCGTCGGCGAACGACCGGACGCTCGTCGCGAAGGTAATTACGTTGAAGCGGTCGCTTGGGTTGAGATTGTCGAGGCAGAAGATCAGCGCCTTTCGCGCCTGATCGATCTTCTCACCCGCCATGCTGCCGGACGTGTCGAACACGAACACCACGTCCTTTGACGGGATCTCGTCCTCGCTGAAGCGCGTCTTCGGCGCGAGCAGCACCATGAAGAACCCATCCTCGCCGCGCTCGCGATTGGCGATCAGGTTGGCGCCAAATTCGTCCTCGCTGGTCGCGTAGTAGAGCACGAAGTCGCGGTCTGGCTGGACCTTCTTTCCCTCAAAGCCAACCCGCGCTTCCTCATCCGACTTTCGGTACACGTCGACATCATGCGTCGGCGAGTAGATCGACTTGAGCGGCACGTCCGACCCGAGTTTCACATCGACGACCAGTTCGCCGATAGGCTGCGGGTTGGGCCGCGTGGTGTGCAGCGGATACGAGATCTGCGTCAGTCCCGCGTCGCGCTCGAGGAGTTGCTCGTACTTCAGCTCGACGCGCGTGTCGCCATTGGCCGGGATCGGGAAGATGCTCGCCTGGAACAGATCTTTGCCCAGGTACTCAAGCAGCGCGGGGTCGCGCTGACGGTTGACGATGCCGTCGTAGATCTCCCGGGCCTGTTCTTTCTTCAGGATCTCGCCCGCGAGCTTCCTGCCATCGACATACATGGCGAAATCGTTGATCGCCGTGGCCTCGGGCAACGGGAAGAGGAACGTCCCCTCAATCTGGCGGCCATGCTGGTTGTGGAACACGATGTCCGTGTTCACCGAGGCCACTTGCTTCGAGATCTCAACGTCCAGCTTGAGGGACTTCAGCTCGAGGGGAACGCCTCGGACGCCTGGTTCGGGCCGCGGGACGATGATCGGCGCTTGGGCGGATGCTACTGCCGTCAGAGCCATCACCACGACGGAAAGGGTCAATACGCGTGTCATGCCACGTTTCATCACATCACCACCCCCGACTTGTTGCTCAGTTATCGTCTCACCAAGGTAGACCCTCGATCCGCTGGTGCGGTTTACCGGCGGCGAGAAAACGAAGGGCCAGGCGATGTCGCCTGGCCCGGTAGTGCCTGCCGCTCTTGACGCGGCCGACGCAGGATCGAATGATTGTCATCTGCTCCTAGTCGCCGCCAGTCGCGCGGGTGATGACGTACTTGCCATCGGTGTAGGTGGCCTGGTAGCCTGCGTCCTCGGCTATCGTCTTGAGCGCCGCGGCGCCGCTGACGTCCTCGAGATCGCGCGTCACGCGCTCATCACCGACGTCATCGCCGATCTCCACCTCCAGCTTAGAGAGCTTGGCGATGTCCTCCAGCGCTTGGCGAACAGGCGTGTTGCGGAAGCCCGCGCTGACCGATTCGCCCGCCACAGCGGGCGGCGTGGTCGTGCCGGCCCCAGGAGAGGGCGCGGCGTCGCCAATCGGAACGTAGAGCTTCGAGACAATTGGGTCGCCGCCAGAGCCTGGGTCGAGCTTGACGTCGATCGAATACGTGCCCGGCCTCGTGGCGCGGATGGGAAGCTGGATGGTAGTCGGGTCATTCGCGCGCAGCGGCCCCTCGTACAGCACGCCACCAGTCGCGGCGGCGACTTCTAGTCCGGAATCGCCGGTCGCGCTGACAACCGCGTGGTCTACGTCCGCGTGGGCCGTCACCTCGACCTTGCCCGCGATCCTGGATCCGACAGTGCGGTCGGGGAGTGACAGTAAGCGCGTGCTCACCGTCAGCAGGGGCGCGATGGGTGGCGCTTCAGCAGTAGACGCGCCAGGATTCGTCCCCTGCGGCAGTTCTCCGAAGTGAATGTCCGCGCCGGGATCCGGCTCGATCGGAGGGAGATCATTGTCCTCAGACGGTATCGGTGGCGGCCCTTCCAGGTCTTCCATGCCTGGCAGCGGCACGTCCCCGCCCAGAATCTTCTCGTCCAATTTCTCTGCGGCCTTGGCGGCAGCTAGCGCCTCCATACGCTCCGTCACAGTAGCCAGCGCCTCGTGTTGGCGCCTATCGGCGTCACCGGCTCCGTCACCCAAATCCTCGCGGGTCAGGCTCCCAACGGAGCCGGTCTCCGAGTTGATGGGCGTCTCTATCGCGGTGCCAAGAGGCATGGGCGTCGGAGGGCCGGTGATGGACCAGCTCCCGGGCCGCCGCAAGAGCGCGCCAAGGGCAAAGGCGATGATGACGACGGCGGCGGCAGCAAGGTACGGGGCGGCGACTTCCCAGAACGATCGACGCCGCGGACCATGGCCGGTCGCGTTGGCTTGGTCGATGGCATCCAGCGCCGCGGTAATTCGCAGGTCGACGTGCGGGGGAACAGGCGGTGTCGGCGTTTCGCGGAGTTCGGCGACCAATCGTTCGACGTCGCGATAGGCCTGCTCGCAATCGCCGCACTCAGCCAAGTGCGCCCTTGCGGCGAGCGTCTCCTCCGCGGACAGCTCATCCTCGGAGAGAAGCGCGAACCTCTCCCGAGCTGCATCGCAGTTCATCTTTGTAGCTCCCTAAAACAGCAACGAATCAGGCTTCTTCAGTCGTGGGACTGCTGCCCCGCCAGAAAAGTTCCATGTGCGGCTTGATGACATCCCGCAACGCCAACCTGGCCCGATTGATGCGCGACTTAATCGTGCCGAGCGGCACGTCGACGATCTCTGAGATCTCCTCGTACGACAGACCCTCCAGGTCAAACAGCACCAGGACCGTTCGGTGGTCCTCAGACAGCAACTGCAGCGACCGGAGGACGATCTCCTGACGCTCGCGGCGCTCAGCCTCATGGTGCGGGGTAGCCGACGTGTCGGCCAGGTCGATATTGCGTTGTTCGCGGTCCTCGTCGCCGGCGAAGGTCAGCGGCTCGGGGTTGCGCGACCGACTGCGCATGGCGTCCAGGGAGGCGTTGACGACGATGCGGTAGAGCCACGTGGTGAACGCCGACTGGCGCCTGAAGCGGTGCAGCGAGGTGTAAGCGCGGACGTACGCATCCTGCACGGCATCAGCCGCCAAATCGTGGTCGCCCGTGACTCGTAGGGCAAAACCATAGGCTCGACGCTTCGTGGCGTCAACCAGCGCGTCAAATGCCGCGCGGTCCCCCGCCTGTGCTCTAGCTACGAGTTCAAGTGCATTGGATTCGCTCAAGATGCTATTAGGGGGACGGCTCGAGATCCTGTTTGGCGACCAGTTTACCGTCAATGAGTGTCTGCACGCTGGCTGGCCCGGACGCCACCACGTGGACCTTCACTTTATCGCCTGGGTGGTGGATCCGGTCATGGGCTATTACGTAGCGACGGTTTGGGTAATGCACCTCTACCTTAACGCGCTGCACGGGCGGGCCCGCCGGGACGGTCACCTTGATGTCAGCGGCCCGCGGGCCTGAGCGGTCATCCCGAGACGCGGCTGTGCGTGGCCCGACCGAGATGGTGATGTCGACCTCCGTGTCGACGCGAACCTCGGTCCCTGCCTTCGGATTCTGTTCGAGTACGCGGTCCGGCTCTCCCGTGGCCTGGCGCCGGCTGACCGTGCCCAGTAGCAGCCCCGCGGACGCAAGTTGCTTCTTGGCTTCGGAGCGCGGCAAGTCTACCAGTTTCGGGGTGCTCACGCGCGCCTCGCCGAGTGAGACGACCAACTCAATGCCGCGCCCTTCGCGAACCCACTTGCCGGGATACGGGCTCTGCTGAATCACATGGCCCTCGTCGACTTCGCTGTGGTAGGCTTGTCGCCCTATCATGGTCTCCAGGCCATCCGCGGAGGCCAACGCGCGGGCCTCACCGACAGGGCGGCCCTCGAGTATTGGGACCTGCCTGAGCTGGGGCGTCTCCTTCAGAGCCAAAGCGAAACCGCCCGCCAGGGCGCAGGCAATCAAGGCCAGGCAGACGATGAGCGTGAAGAGGCTGCGGACGGATGTCCACGCCAACAGACCAAACGCCTTCAGGTGACTCATCTCGGGCACCGCCGGTTGACGGGGCTCTTTCGCCTTTCGCGTCTTCGGCCGAGCCGCCTTGCGGGCGGGCGGACGCCGCCGTTCTGTGGCGGCTGCACGTCTGGGCGTGTCCACGCGCTTCTCCGGCGCGACGACCGAACGAAGAGCGCGCAGCATCTCACCCGCGCCTGAGAAGCGGCTAGCCGGCTCCGGCTGGATCGCACGCGAAACCGTGGAGGCCAGTCCGCTCTGCGGAATCCTTGAAGCGCGTGATGCAAGATCTTGGGGTCCTGATCCCTCGCCGGCCGGCGATGCTAACTCGATTCCGAGGACACCCAATGAGTAGACGTCACTCGCGGGCGTTGGTTCGCCGCCGGAGCCAAGTTCGGGCGCGGCGCAAGGAACGTCGGCGCATCGCTCGCCCAGCACGCCCGCCTCAAAAAGCGCGGCCCCGACACCAAAATCAGCCAGGCGAGGATCACCCGCGTCGGCGCCGATAACGCAATCGGGACTGATAACACCGTGCACGAGGTCGCGCGTGTGCGAGTATGCAAGGGCCTCGCAGAGATGAGTAAGCGCGAGCCCGCCGCGTTCAGGCGAATCGCCAGGCTTGCCGCCGAGGCTCGAGGGCAGTTCCTGAACGATACACAGCCGTCCCGAACGCAGGATGCCCGCGTCGAGCGGCGAGCACACGTGCGGGTGAACCAGGCCCTTGTACCGGCGGGCAGCGGCGAGGATGCGCTGCCGGGTTTCATCATCCACGTCAGCCAGACTCAGATGAGGCATGCTGACGAGCACGTCACGTCCCGTCTCCTCGTCGGTCGCGATAAGCCGCTCCGCGAACGGGCCCGTGCTGTGCCTCTCTTTGAGATCGAGCCTCATGCTCAACCAGCCAATCGCTCTAGCGGTGCTGCCGAATCCACTACACGGGAACGGCGTCGCGCGTGCGCGACATGTCTAGTCCAAAACGCCTAGCAGTGCTCCCTCGACCTGATCCAACCCAACGTCTTCGCGGACCTCAGCGCGCCCAATCTCAGGAACGACCGGCAGCGAAAGCACTCCTCCGACAACCTTCTTGTCGGCGCGCAAGGCGCGAAGCGCTAGGTCCACATCAACTTCAATACGGTTGATGCTCAACGGCATGCCCAGCCGCGTAAGAAGTGCCGCCAAACGATCAGCCACGCCCGGCGCGGAAAATCCCAGGCCAACTGCGGCGCGGGCCTCGGCGATCATTCCCAGCCCAATAGCCTGGCCGTGCAGCAACCCCCACGCCTCAGCGCCAAGCTCGATGGCATGCCCGATCGTATGGCCGTAGTTGAGCGTCGCCCGGAGACCCGTGCGCTCGTGAGGGTCCCGGCTTACGACGTCCGCCTTGATCCTGCAGTTCCGGGCGACGATGGCTTCGAGTTCGCCACCGCGCATCTCCAGCACGACGGCGCCCAGGGATTCCAACTCCCGGAAGAGCCCGTCATCAGCGATCGCCGCGTGCTTGATCACCTCGCCCAAGCCCGCCAGCAACTGCGGCCTGGCGAGCGACTCAAGGGCAACAGGATCCGTGACCACCGCCACGGGTTGGTGGAACGCGCCCGCCAGATTCTTCCCCTGTGGCAGATCCACGCCCACCTTCCCGCCGATGCTACTGTCGACCTGAGCCAGCAACGTGGTCGGGAGGGTCACGAAATCGATGCCGCGCATGTACGTGGCCGCGACGAAGCCGCCTAAGTCGCCGACGACCCCACCACCAAGCGCGAAGAGCGTCGATCCACGATCCAGCCCAGCATCAGCCAGCTCGCACAGCAGACGCCCTGCAACATCCAGAGATTTGCTCGCCTCGCCAGGAGGCACGGTCAGCAAGGTCGGCTTCCACCCGCCGGCCTCAAGGCTAGCCAGAACGCGCGGCGCGAAGAGCCTGCCAGTGGTCTCATCGGCGACGAGCGCAGCAGCGCGGCCAGCCGCGGGCGGCGACACGATCGCGCCCACCTGGTCCAGAACGCCAGCGCCAACGTGGATCGCGTATTGATGATCCGGTAGCACAACCTCGATGCGGTCTAGACCCACCAGCGTTCTCCCACCGGCGCGGATCGCCGGAGCGATCTGCCCCCGTATACCACGAAACGGCACGAGAGGCCGTGCCGTTTCGATAGAGATCCGATCGTCACTGTCGCGATGCCGCGACCGCTCCGGCCCTAGTCGACTGTCGCCTCACGCAAGATGCGAGGCGTGACGAAAATCAGCAGTTCGGAGTCAGTCATCTTCTTGTCCCGCGACGTGAAGAGCTTCCCGATGATCGGGATCTTGCTCAACAGCGGGGTGTGAAGCTTCTGACTGTTGTCGTCCTTCTGAATCAGCCCCCCGAGCACGGCCGTCTCGCCATCCTGCACGGCGAGTTCGGTGTAGACCGTCTGGTAGGTCGTGATCGGAATGGTCTCGCCGTTCGGCCCCTCAACGAATCCCGCGACGTTCGAGATATTGGGTGTTAACTGAAGGTTGATCGAGTCGTCCGCGTTGATGCGCGGCATGACATCGAGGTAGTTCTCGACCGAGATGAAGTCCGGTTCGAAGTCCACCTGCCGCTGGCCGAACTGGTTGAACGTGACTTGAGCAGCGAAATACGGAATCTCCGTCGTGAACTCGACGCTGGCATACATGTTGTTCTTGACCGAAACGCGAGGCTCGTTGATGACCGTGGCGCGGCTCGTCTTGAGCAGCACGTTCAACTGAGCCTGAAGGTTGCCTGTCGCAAAGCGGACGACCGTGTTCACTGCCTGGGGAGGCGCGAAGCCTTGGTCGAAGATCTCAAGTTGAGTGTTCTTAATGGCCCAGTCAATGCCGAAGGCCTCTTCGAAGGTCGTCGTGATCGAGACAAACTTGACAGCGATCTCCACCTGCTCAACGCGCTTGTCCAGCAACGCGACGATCTCCGCGAACTCGTCTATAGCCTCAGCAGTGCCACGAACGATCAGCGCGTTGTCGTCGAGGAAGGCAACTGGAGGCTCCAGGTCCTCCGGGAGCAACTGCGAAAGCCCCCCGCCGCCGCCACCGAAGCCGCCGCCGCCGCCGCCGAACCCTCCCCCGCCGCCACCAAGACCACCGCCGAGCTGGCCGAAGCCTTCACGAAACGCGCCAGTGCGCGACCCGCCGCCCGACCCGCCAAACGAACCCATCACGCTATTCCCGCCGTTGCCCCCGCGATTCCCACGCCCACTGTGGCGCATGCCAGGCGTAGAGCCCGGGCGCATGCTACCGAACCCGCCGCGGTTATTGAGGACCGCTGCGCGGCCGCTGACCGCCGTGCCGCCGAACATGTAGGCGACCTCAGCGGCGTTGACGAAACTCAGCGGAATCATCTGCAGCTTGATCACCGGCCTGGCCGGGGGAGGCGTAGGTGTCACGGGTCGCGTGACGCCACTCCCCGGCAGAATGGCTGGGGGAATGCCTCCCGACGGTTCCGGACCCCCGCCCTCGGGGACCACCGGTAGGAGCACAGGCTTCGGCGGCTCGATGGGGTCGGGAGCCTCAGTAGGAATCGTGGGCTCCGACGTGATGATATACATGTCGCCCTTGCGGTAGTAGTAGCATCCTGCAGCCGTCACTACCGCCTCAAGAGCGTCCTCAACCAGGACATTTGGGAGGTTGAGGGTCACCGGACGCGACTCATCCGCCGACAGAACGTATCGGATGCCGGCCGCCCGCCCGAGCATGCGAACCAACTCGTCGAGAGACGCATCAGTCGCGTCAATCGTCACGAGGGTCCCCTCGGCTGCCTCGACTGGACCTTGGACGTCCTGGCTAAGAGCCGCAACAGGCAGAGCCAAGGCCATAAGGATGACCAATACTCCTGCCGTCACGACAGTGCTGCGTCCGGCGACTCTGTTGGGAAGCATTTCTTCCCCTCCCTTAATAGACAACCTGGCGCGACCAAGGATCGAGTGCATTCGACTCGAGCCGTTGTATGTCCGCAATCTCTCCGCGCAGCCGCATGCGCCGCGTCCGCGCTCGGCAGGCCCAGCGACGGGCTGCTCAGTAACGACCACCGCCGCCGCCGCCGTAGCCGCCGCCACCACGACCACCGCCGCCACCACGACCACCGCCACCACGACCGCCACCGCCACGACCGCCACCGCCACGGCCGCCA
>PVBE011038268.1_pt1 | contig 112156 bp, 98 predicted proteins | sample 1631181 | NCBI WGS metagenome assembly PVBE01 (sample SAMN08397723, study PRJNA350692) | Marine metagenome, whole genome shotgun sequencing project. | isolation source: water | place: Pacific Ocean | collected 2012-04 | reverse complement strand
TAATGAATATAATCTTATAATTAATATGTCATGATTTATCACACAACATATTAATCATTGTTTATAATACAATATGTTTAATTTTTTTAATTTAGGATAACCAACTACCCTATTAATTTTCTTCTGTTTTATAATACTCTTAAATTTATTTTCTCAATATTTGCCAGCAAATAACGTAATGTAACATTATTTTACAATAATTACATAATGTACGTAATAAATGTAAAATATTGCTGATTGATTTTGTTAAAAAAAATAAAAAGTAATATGGTGTATACAAATAAAAAAAGAAATAAAAAAATATAAAATAAAAATGAATGAAATAAAAAAAAATATTATATATGTGATGTTGATTTGTCTATTTTCTCTTAACTGCAAAGCTGTTGAGTGGTATGACCAAGGTCATATTACTTATGATCAGTTAACAAAATCCATACATACAAAGCGTGATATAGGCATAACCATTGAAGATTACAATTTTTTGATAGATGACAATGAGCATGTTTCATCTAATGCGAAATTAAATATTATAAAAATATCAACTGGTCAAACTGCATGTATTCAGTTAGATGATTTTAATTGGGACAAAGGGACGTGGACGGTTGCAAGCGACGGGTTGAATCAAAAACTTCCTATTGCTTTTTATTACAAAAGTACAAATCACGAAAAAATAATGGTAATGCGCTTCAATCCAACTCAACATTTTAAAGGCGGTGCGGATGATCCTTGGGTTTCAGCAAAACATTTAGTTAATAAAACTGATATTTATGGTATGGACGTTGTTGATTCTTCTTCAGTTTCTCTTGTGGCATTAATGAGGATTCCAGCGTTAGGGAATGTTGCAGAAGCAGAAGATAAAGATTTATATAGACATGATGGTGCGATGGCTGTTTATGCTGATTATGAAACATTATCTTCAACTTATAAGTGCAGTAAGATTATATTTAGAACTCTTAATTCAGAGCATGGCGCATATGGACCAAAAGACTGGTCAATTGATTTGAATGGGTCGGTAAAAAACAGAATTGGTATCAGTTCGGCAGGGAAAAATTTCAGTTGGACAACGGATATAGACTCTCACGGGAGATATCATATTGCTATGCTTATTAATGATTACATAGTAGTAGCTAATGTTTATGAAGATTCTAAATTTTTTGATACTGGGTCAAGTTTAGATGGAGCGTCGGCGCATGTGAAAGAAGATTTATATCTAAGTAGATCAAGTTCTAATCCTATTACAGGCACACAATTGTTTATTGGTACAGTTCACCAGAAAAAGCATGATAAAGATAAAGCTGCTCAAAATTTTCAAAACCTAAAAATATATAAGAAATTTCCGATTATTTGATAAATACATATTTAATAATGAATTCAAAAAATAGAATTTTATTAGCACTAATCAGTGAATTAAAAAAAGTGAAGAAAGGATATAATTTATGTTTAAACTTATTGAAAGAGTTAATATTATAGCATACTTAAAACTCTGACATTTTTCATCCCTGTTATGCTCAAACTATGTTTTTATAAGTGTTGAATCGCAAGAAAGTTCATAGTGAGGAATCCATAAATAGCACTTTAAAGCAGACTCGTTCACATTTCACTACAGAAGAGGCATGCACGTGTTTATTTATGACTAAATATTACTTACTGTTGATCCTGTGTAATTTATATACATATCGGGTGAAAAAATTAAATGTTAAATATGCTAGTAATTTATCAAGCAAATTAAAAATAATACTATACAAATTAAGGATTAATTATGATACAGAAAAAATCATGTTTTAAATGTAAATATGGAATACGTGTTGATCACGCAATATGTAAAATAAATGACAAGGTAACATTATGCATTGCAGATAATGATATTGTTACTTCAGATACGGCTGATTGCTGTAGACAGTTTTGCAGAGGACGTTGTGTCAAATAATATGCCAATTGAAGTATTTACCTTTATGAAAAAGTAATTCATATTTTATTCTGGATTTGATATGAAAATTAGTAATACTACGTTCAGAGTAAATTTTAGTATACCCATTTATAAAAGTTCTTTATAAATGGGTAATATATATGTAAACTTAAAATCTATACCATCTATCCAAGTTAACCTTTAGATATTGAATTCTGTTATTCTTATTAAAATATTAATTTTAGCAAAGAATAGCCGACTAAATGGTGCAGAATTTACCATTACATTTACTGTAACTCTAAAAAAATTTGTCTGGTGTTTATGCTTATCTAACAAGCGACCAGACAGTTTTCTTAAAGGTGTATTATGTTGATCAGGATAAAATAGCTCTCTTTTTATGATGAGTCTAATTATTAATATATTTGATGAATTTCAACCAGATATAGATTTTTAGAGCAGTTTGTCACCTATTAAACGGCTGTTTTTGTACAATATCGGCAGTAACATTTAGATAATCCTGGCCCGTAATTATTATTCCCCAGTCTGTTCCTTTTGTTTCTCTGATATTAACTAACTCGTAATTACCTCTTTCAGATTTAGGGATACCTGAGTTTTTCCATAGATTATTAACTGCTGTGTTGTAGTCTGGTGTGCTGAGAGGGATAGCACAAAGCACTTTCCAGCCGTAACTTGATCCGGAAATACTGCTTCTGCAGATATTAATATCTCTACCTGTAAAAGTGACAGGATTAATAATTGGTCCTATTGTTCGTGAACGGGCTATTGAGGTTTCAGTTAAAAAACAAATACTTATGGCAAGTGAAATCATTAAAATGATTGCTGGTTTTGTGTATATAGATAATTTATTCATGATATAATTTTTCCTTACTGTTTAAATATGTTTAATTTATAAAATATTAAGCGATTTATTTAAAAAACATTAAACGTTTTTATTTTATTAAAGAAGTTAAAACGCAATATTACTTATGTTCGGATCTTTGATGCGTGTTATACGTAATAATGCATATATTATGAATCTCAAAATTTTCTTTATAACTGATTATTATTTTTATCAATAGTAGATTATGGGTAAATAAGTTGATGATTATAAATTAATTAGATATCAGCTCAAGCAGAAAATATATAAAAGTTAAGTTTAATATGAACTACAAGCTCTACAGGATGTCAGATAGAAAGGACCTGCGGTCTGAATTAAAGGAATTAAATAGTGTTTCATGGCCTGAATTCTTCAAGCATGGTGATACGCCTCATTGGTACAATTTATTTGAAGAACTTGATTCATTTCAGCTAATGCTATGTGATTCAGATACAGATAAGCTTATAGGAGCAGGTTTTACTGTTCCAGTCAACTGGGATAAAAGTGTAGATAGTCTGCCTAAAACGATTGATGATATAATATTAAACGGGATTCGTTCATTAAAAAATAAAAATTTAAAGACTTTAGTAGCAATCGGAGTAATTGTTTCTGATGAAGCGCGCGGCAAGCATCTCAGTTCAAAAATATTATCAGATATGAAACAATTAGCCTTTTCAGAAAGTTTACCAAACCTTATTGTTCCTGTTAGACCCACCTGGAAAGAGAAATATCCTTTGCAGAGAATAGATGAGTATGCCAAATGGAAAAGAGCTGATGGATTGTTTTTTGATCCATGGCTTAGAGTCCACCAAAGGCTTGGTGCTGAAATCATAAAGGTTACAGATTGTACGTTAACAGTAAAGGGTTCAGTTGCTGAATGGGAAAGTTGGACTGGTATGTTATTTCCATTTACTGGAAGTTATATCGTGCCAGGTGCTCTTGTTCCAATAACTATTGATGTTAAAAATAATTCAGGAATATATAAAGATCCGAATATCTGGATGCAGCATCCTGTTAAATAGAAGAGTAATTATAATTTTAGTTATATTATTAATAAGCAAATTAAACTTATTAACAGTTTCTTTTTAAAGCAAGAACAGTGATATCATCAAACCTGCTATGTCTCTCAAAGCGTCTGACCGTTTTTGTTATTTTTTTACATAAAAGATTAGGAGGCAGTGTAATGTTCTCTTTAATTATTCGGACAAGGTTTTCTTCTCCAAATTGATTATCATTAGGTGAAAATGCTTCTGTGACACCATCGGTATATAAAAACAGAGTATCACCAATTTTTAACTGCTCATTTCCTTGTGTATACTCGTATGATTCAGAAACTCCGACGGCAAGACTGTTTGCTGACCCGAACCTTCTTATGTTTCCAGTGGAATTTGCCAAAAGTGCCTCATGATGACCACCATTTGAATAGCTGATTTCACCGGTTTCTATATTATAATAAATTAAAAAAATTGTCACAAACATAAACTCTTTATTTTTATGTGATAAAATTTTATTAAGCTTGTTAAGGGCTTTTGATGGTTCTTGTTCATCCTTGCAAGTGTATTGTAAAATTGTTTTAGAAAGAGCCATAAAAAATGCTGCAGAAATTCCCTTGCCTACAACATCAGCAATGATAATAGCAAGTTTATTTTTATTGATAAAAAAGTAATCATAAAAATCTCCTGCAGCATCATGTGCTGGGTCAAGCATTGAATAGATAGTAAATTTTCTATGTATCATATTTTCATCTATTAATGGGAGAAAAGATCTTTGAATATTGGCTGCTATTTTTATTTCACTTTCAATAGAAAGTCTGCTTGCTGTTTCATTCTTAAGGTTCTCTATGTACATTTTGAGTTCATGGCCCATAAAGTTAAAGGCTTTTATAAGATCTACAGTTTCCAAACTCCCTTTTTCTTCCATTTTAATATCAAAATTACCTTTTCCTATGATGCTGAGTTTTTTTCTCAGTATTGTTATCGGTCTGATTATGGTTGTAAACATATACATGAGGATAATGAAACAAAAAATAAAAACGATTATTGTGATAAGAATATTATAAATTAAAGAAGTAGTAAGTTTATCTCTCATATTTTTCATCTCTTGAATTACATACATGCCGAGCAATTTATTGTTACTAGCTTTTAGAGATGGTGAAAGGTGTACGCTACGGCAGTTGATCATGCCTACTATATAATATTTTGTTTCATGGATACGCTCAATAAGCAGAACTTCATTGGAGTTTTTGAAAAATTTAAAGTATTGTTTATTTTTTAACTTGTCTTTCATTTTAAAAAAGTTACTAATTCCTGGGAACTTTTTGAAAAGGTTGTTGTATTTTTTGCCAATCTGCTTTTTGTCTGAGCTGCTTACAATTTTTTCATTGTCAATAACAAGGAAAGTAGCAGTTTTAGTATTGCTTATTGTTTTTGGAAAGTTAATAGTTTTTTCAATAAGTTTAGATGATTTTCTAGAAATATCTGTCTTGATGCTTTCTTCAATAGCGCGTCCCATTGTATAAAGATACATTTTGCAGAAGTTAACTTTGTTAAGTTGCGGATCCCTTGCTATTGAACTTGTTTTAGTAATAATATTCTCTGCTATAGATTTATTGAGTTTTAAAGTATTAATCATGATGATGGTATGAAATATAAGATAGGATATTATAACAAATATCATTACCAGCAACATTTTTGTTCTCATTTTAAGTTTCATTATTTTAATACCTTGACTTTATCGTTTTATTGCCAGGTGTTATATCTCAGATACACCTCTATATGAGATTGCTTTTTAAAATATATTGCCTGTCCCAGTGCTAGGTTGTATTCAGGCTTACTTTTTTTCTTATGAATTAATATATACAGATTTTAAAATTATTAACAAAAATTACTTTAAATATTAATTAACAAAAGTTACTATAAGTAATATGTGTTTTTTATCATTACAAAAAGTAATTAATTGGGTGTATTTCAGATGAGCTTTGATTTTGAAAAATTTAAAATTCTTAGAAAAGAGAAAAAAATATCTGTTCAGTCTCTTGCTGAAAAAATAGGTAAAAGTAAGAAAACAATCTGGACATGGGAAAAAGGTATGATTACACCTTCTAATGGTGATATTAATCTCATGGCAAAGGTTTTGAATATTTCAACATATGAGATTTCTGATATTAAATCTGAATCAGGGTTAAGTAATTTTTCTTTTCCAGAAACACTCTTATCTGAAGATCAGGATGTAGAGAAAGAATTTGGACTTCTTAGTGCTAATCAAAAGATGAAAATTCTTCAACTGAAAGATAACCTTAAAAAGATAAAAATTGAAAATATTAAGATCAAGGGCGAATTATCAAAATTAATGAACGTAGTTGATTCTTTGAAACTCTTTCTTTATGTCAAGGATTCAGATTTGAGGATCAAAAAAAATAATAGAGCTTTTTCCGATTATGTAAATTTGGAAAAAGAAGAACTTTATAATGCTAAGTTTTCGGATATTTTTGGTTTTAAGGATAAAACACTTTCTCAGTTGAGGTTGATAGAACAGTATGTTTTATCAACAGGGAATGAAGTAAATAATGAGAAAATTATTATTCCAGGCAGCGATGGCGAAAGAACTGGTTATCTTTCAGTAACACCTTTTTCTATGGAAAATGATAAAATTACAGAAATATTTTGTACAATTCAGGATGTTACAAATCTAGACAGGGCACTGGAAAAGCAGAATATGCTTGAGGACTCAATTCACTCTATCCATGATGGAATATGGATAATGAAACTGAAGCCTTTAGTGAAATATTTGTTTATAGGAAATGCCGTCAAAAATATTTTTGATACAGAGCTGAGCGATTTCTTTAATAACCCACATCTTTGGAAAAATTTTCTTCATCCTGATGACAAACTTAAAGTTATTTCGAATTATGATGAAATTGTAAAACTCAATAAATTTCCTGCAGAACTTGAATTTAGGATAATGCTCCCTGGAAATAAGATAAAATGGATTAGAAATAAAATTTATAAATTTCAAGAAAAAGATATTATTTTTGGAGTTTTAACTGATATATCTGAAGAGTTTGAAAATAAGATGAGAAATGAATTGATGCGGATTGCTGCTAAACAGTTTAAAGACGTATACTGGATGAATAAAACAGGAGAATTTGATGAAAAATTCGATTCTTATTATGAAATTGGCGATTTTGGAAAGAAACTCTCAGGTTACGAAAATAATGAAAAATCTTCTTGGCTTGACATTATTCATGTAGATGACAGAGAGAGAGTAGTCAAGGAAAGAAAAATTAAAAAAAGATTTCCAAAAAGCTACGAATATAGAATTCTATGTAAAGACGGCAGAATCAGGGATGTTAAGCATCTTGAATACTGTACTGAATTTTATGGAGAAAAAATTTATTTTGGTATTATAAGAGATATAACTAAACAGTTTCTTGACAGTAAACAGCTTTTACTGCTCAAAAAAGCTATAAAAGAAAATGATGAATCGCTGTTAAACAGTCAGTATAAAAATAAATATTTTCGCAGAAAAAGGAATATCAATCTTTAATCTTCTGCGATCTTGGAAATAGTAGTGAAGCAGGACTTAGAATTATAGGTTTTAGCAGGGTATAAAGTTGACTTCAGCTTAATAATTTTACCTTTTTTTGTAATAATTCTATAGGTATGCTTTCTTACATCTTTTCTTTCACCATCATATTTTTTTAACAGGTCTCCAATATCTTCTGGATGAGCAACTTTCTTTTTCATAAAAAAGGGATCTTTATACCACTCTTTTATGGAATATCCTGTGATATTTTCATGAGCTTTATTCAGAAACAGATATTTATGGTTAGTTAAATCAAAAACAGAAATCATTCTATCTTTTATTTCATTTATATTGTCCTCAAATATTTCTTTAATTTCTAAAGCTGTTTTGCTGTCAGTTATATCTTCTATAAAACCGTATCTGATTTTACCGTATGTATCTGAATCAAGGGTGAAAAATTTGCTTCTGAACCACCTGGTTTTATTCATTACTATGAATCTGTACTCATAAAGGCCCGTTTCTCTGTTTAAAAAATATTTTGTAACATTTTGTTTATCATCTTCATGCACATGCTTCCGCCAGTTTTTATAATCTTTGTAAATAAGACCTAATTTGACATTTGAAATTTTTTCCATGGCTGAATTCATATAAATAAACTGCCATTTTTTATTAGGCAGGTACTGCTGTATCCAAAAACCTGTATTGTAATTTTCAATTGCAGTTTCAAGAACGTTAAGGCGGTCAGCTATTGCTACACTGTCTGTAATATCTTTGATGCTGATTATTATTCCGGTAATGCCCTCGGTTTGAGAGCTGTAGGCTGGCCTGCCAGTTAATATTCCTTTTCTTTTACCGGAAGTAAGAGGAATATTAATTTTACGACTTATGACTGGGAGTCCGCTTAATATCTCTCTTTCAATTTCACGGATATATTTTGATTCATCATTATTGTAAAAATCATAGTTATGTCTACCAATAATCTCCTCATTTGTTTTATTTAAAAATGAAAGAAAAGCCGGATTGGCATATGTAAATGCCAGGTTTTCATTTTTAGTATAAATATATGCAGGAAGAGAATCCAAAATCCTTTTGAATTTTATATTTTGAATTTTTAATATTTTTATTTCCTGCTTAAATGATTCAAGTGCCCTTTTTATTTCCAGTTGACCTTCAATTTTTGAAGGAGAAAAAATATTAATATTGTCATAAATTTGGGTGTCTACAGAATTAAGATTGTCGTAATAATAAGGCAGTTCTTTCAAATTGATATTCTCAAGGTCAGAAATAGTGGTAATATCTACACATAATACGTTAGCTATAACTCTAACGTCAGTTTCACTAGGTAATCTTTCTCCTCTCTCCCATGCAGATACTGTCCTGAATGATTTTCCTAGATATTTAGCTAAACCATCAATTGTTAGTTTTCTTTTTTTACGCCATTCTTTAACTTTATTCTTATAAAATTCCATAATATTACTCAACACTCCAGCTTAGTAATCTTTAATGGTCATTGTTTAAATTAAGTTATTTTCTTTTTGGCTTCTCTTTTAAGTTTAATCCTGTTTTTTCTTTTATTATGAGTATAGCGCATCTGAAGCATTTCAACAAAAAGTGCAAACCCCATAGGAAGATAAATATACTCTTTGGGAACATCTTTATGCATCCCTTCCATGAATATGGTAATGCCTATTGTAACAAGGAATGACAGTGCGAGTATTTTAATTGACGGGTGTTTTAATATAAAATTGCCAATAGGTATAGAAAATCCCAAAATAGCAATAAATGATATTAATACAGCTGAAATAATAACCCATAAATGATTAGTTAAACCTATTGCCGTTACTACTGAATCGATAGAAAAAACTATATCCAGCATAATTATTTGTATAATAATATATGCAAAGGTTTTACCGATTTTTATCGAAGGTTCATTGTCCCCGTCTTCTTTTAATTCAACTGTCAGATGAATTTCATTAACAGCTTTCCAAAGAAGGAACATGCCTCCTGCAAGAAGTATTAGATCCTTGACGGAAAAATCAAAAATGACAGTAGAGTCTATACGCGTTAGAGAAACAATGACATATATCATTATTATTCTGGCAATAAGTGCACATGCAAGGCCGGTAAATCTGGCTTTATTTCTATTTTCTGCAGGAAGTTTGCCGACGAAAATTGATATTACTAATATATTATCTATCCCTAAAACAAGTTCTAATCCAATTAAAATTAAAAGTAATATTATCGAGTCTGCCATTTATGTACCTGCAATATAATCGTTGATTGTTCAATATTTAAAATTTATAACTCTATAGCTTTTAAGCGAATAAACAAATAACCTTATATGTTTATTAAAATATTGTTTTTTTGCAATAACAGAAAATTTTTTATTTGAAAATTATATGGTGTTTTATGAAATCTAAATCAATAGGATTTGCGTGAGTTTCTACAAATGCAATATTAAATAATTTTTCATTTTTTGTAGCCAAGAACTGTTTTGTTAATATGCTGCTGTTGTTTGTTGGTGAAAACTGGTAACTGGCGAATTTTAAACCGTTTATTGTTTTAAATGTTAAATCAATACTTCTAGTGTCATTATAGAGATATTGTATATAATCGGTTATTCTCTGTTGACTCATTTTATTAAAATTTACTCTGCTTGAATTTGAGACATAAATAAAAATTAAATTATTATCTTTTTTATTAATGAACTCAACCATTGCAACCGGGACATGCCTGGGGATTTTTATATAGCTTGGTATATCCATATCTTTTCCTTCTGCATAATCCCATTCATCTGCTGAGTATTTTATTGAAAAATATGGGGTATTATAAATTTGAATCTCCTGGTTTGCTTTTGATTTTTTAACTTTATTCACTACAGGAGGCTTATATTCAAGTTTTGTAGGTTTAGACGGCATATCATTGACTATTTTAGTTTTTTCCAAGCTTTGGATTTCTTTGGGGAGTTTAATTACTTGCATTGAATTATTTTTCAGTTTGGATGAAGCATGAGCAGGCTTGCCTTTGGTCATCTCTATTGCATTTGAAACTTCATTTATCTTATTAGTTTTCTTAGCTTCTTTTTTAAATAAAAAGAATAAGCATAAAATGATAATTACTATTATCAAGATAACTATTTTTATATATTTTTTCATGATTTCTGATTTCCAAAATAATTATTTAACAGGAATACAAAATTTTATATATTCTAATGATTATTATACAGTATTCAAATTTATATACATAACTTAGAGTAAAATAATATATTAGGAATTTAATATTGATTTTTATTCTCTTCTCATTGTGAAGAGTGTTGTCCTGTTAAACAGCTTATCCTTAGTTTGGCACAATAAAATGAACTAGAATTGATCTTAACAAATTCTCTAATTCTTTGTACGCATCTATGTGGCAGGAAAATAGATAAAATTTACGCAAAATACATCTCATCTGTGCTGTCTAAGATTGTTCTGGAATAAAAATAATTAATTAGATATATAGTTAGAGTTGACTTCTGAATTCATACTATTTTTGAAAAAATAAACACTGTATTTCATATTTAGTTCCAAATTAAAATATAATTTTGCTAATTATAATAAAATTATATATCGTTACTATAAGTAATATAATTCATAATAAAATACATAATGTAATATTAAATAAAGATATATTCTGAAAATTAATTTTTAATAATTAGTTAAATAATTAAAATAACTACATGTTTAAAAAAAGAAATTACATAAACTAAAAGAAAATATAATATGAAATATTTAAAGTTTATAATGTTTATATCAGCAATAATTACTATTGTTTGTTTGATCGATGGCTTATATTTTAATTTTACTTCAAGAGATTATTTTGTATTAAGATGGCATATTGTTTTCTTATTATTATTTATAAGTGTTACAAAGATATTAGAAAAACAGTATTGTGAAGGAAGTTTGTTTATTATATTCTTTTTCTATTATAATCCATTTTTCCCTGTAACATTTTTATTTCGTAATACTTGGCAGGTAATAGATGTTAGCCTGATCTTAATAATACTATACTATTGTGTAGTGAAATTTTATAAATATATGAAAAAATATAAACCACTAAAATATAATATATATATCAATTTTTTCGTGGATAAATGAAATTGTCAATAGTATATAGAATTATTTTCCTTAACCAAAAAATCAATAAATAAAATATAATTCCTGTATTCCTCAAGTTAAATGTTTTGATTTTTTGGGAATAATATTCTCATTTTATGCTTTATTCGCTTAAATTATTCCCAATATTAAAAGGTAAATTTATTTTGATTTTTCTTTAATAATATTTTTTTCGTAGATCTTCTTTTAATTTTCACCTTACTTATAAAGAAATAACAGAAATTTTTTATAAAAAACCATTTCTGGCATTCAAACTGCTAAATAATAAATCTCAGAATTAATAATAAAAAACAAAATGGAAGGAAAATGATATGTTTTCTAAATTATCAAAAGTTGTTGGATTAGGTGTTTTATTAACTGTATTGGGAGCAGGATTAAGTACAGCAGTTTATGCAGCAGATGTTTCATCAACTGCTAATCAAACAGCTAGCAGCAGTAAAGTTGTGAATGCTGATCAGAAGTCAAAATGTGATATGCAGAAAAATAATATGAATAAAGATTGTAACATGAAACAAAACAGTTGTAAAAAAATGATGGAAAACTGTAAAAAAATGAATAAAGAACAATGTAATAAAAAGAAGGATATGACTAATAATTGTAAGAAAATGAATGAGAATAAAAAAGCAGATACTCAAAAAAACTTATAATTGATTATACATATTAAGAAAATACTATCTATCAATTGCAGCTTGTTGATAGATAGTATGATGTTTAGGCTATAATTATAAAAAAGTGAAAAATGAGTAATTTAATATTTTTTGGTAAAACTCATATTTTATCGTAATTTGTACCTGTTAGTAATCGGAGGATAATATGAGTAAGTTTATAAAAATATATTCCAAACCATTTTTGGTTGGTTGTATTTTAATTGCTCTATTATCTTTTTGGGTTATAAAAGAGAAATCAGCTAGTAGTAATGAAGCAGCAAATTCTGTATATAAAAGCTCTAAAAATATTGGAGATATTTTAAGAGGAGTAATCATATCACAATATCGCTGCGGCAGGCCTGAACGCCTTGAACAAATTCTTCCTCCTGTATTAGAGTCTTCAGATATTAAATATATTATTTTGAAATACCACAATAAAGTTTTTTTAGAAATGGGTAAAAGAAGTGAGTTTCCTCAAACAAATACAAAAACAGGGTTCAAACTATTCAATAAGCAGTTTTATTATTGGGATAATTTTAATTTAGTATACTCTACATCTTTATTTACGTGTTCAGATAGCATGATGATGAAACAGGAATACTTAAGCCCTACTAAGAAAAATTATACAGGAACAATTTTTTTTGGTATAAGAATTCAGGACAAAAGCTATTTTAAACAGATCAGAGACAGCAATATTAAATCTATGATTATTTTCTTGATTGGTTTAATAGGGATTTTAGTGTTAATATTCGCCTGGATTAGATCAATAAAAAGCAGTAAATTAAAGAAAGAGCTCGAAAGTACAAGGCAAAAAGCTGAGCAGTTGAAAGAGTTAAACTTAGCAGCAACTGGATTGGCTCATGAAACAAAAAATCCGCTGGGAATCATAAGAGCAATTGCTCAAAAACTGCAATCTGAATATTGTTATAAAAATATTGCAGAAAACAAACTGATTAAAAAAATTATCCAGGAAGTTGACAGAACCGGCGAACGGTTAAGTGATTTTATGAATTATGCAAGTTTTAGAAGTGTAAATAAAGAATCTGTATCTCTTTCTGATGAAGTATTGAATATAACTGAATTGCTGCAGCCTGATTTCGAATTGGCAGGAGTAAAATTAACTACGGATATTGATGATATTAGAATTGAATCTGATTCGGAAGTATTCGGTCAAATCTTGGTTAATTTATTACAGAATAGTCTAAATGCCTGCAGTAATGGAAATAGTGTTAACATAAAATCAGAGAACAACGGTGATTTTATGTCATTAAACATTAAGGATAATGGATGTGGAATCAGCACTGAATTAATGAAAGATATTTATAAGCCTTATGTTAAGGGAAGGTCGAAAGGACACGGAATCGGATTGGCTATAGTTAAGAAATTTACAGAAAACTTAGGCTGGGAAATTAAAATATTTTCAGAAGTGGATAAAGGGACTACTGTTGTTTTGGAAAATATAAAAATATTATAATAACAGGCATAGAAATGAAGAAAATACTGATAGTTGATGATGAATTATCATTCAGAGAGGTTTATTCTGAAAAGCTCAGAAAGAATGGAAATATTGAAACCTTCACAGCTGAATCGGGGGAAGAAGCGCTTGTTGTCATAGATAAAATCAAACCTGATATGGTTATTTGTGATGTCCGTATGTCCGGTATTGACGGAATAACTTTGCTCAAGAAAATTCGTGAAATGCAAATACAGGTACCGTTTTTAATTATAACTGCATACGGTAATATTAAAGATGCGGTTAAATCTGTAAAATTAGGAGCTGTTGACTATCTTGAAAAACCTGTAGATCTTAATGAACTCAAAGATACTGTATACAAAATACTTAATATAAAAAAATACTCTTCTGATGATAATTTACCTAAAGATTTATTTAATGATATCATCACTGATAATAAGGTTATGCATGATATTCTCATTGATGCATATCATGTGGCTAAAAGTGATATTTCCATATTAATTAGCGGTGAAAGCGGTACCGGGAAAGATGTTTTAGCTAAATTCATTCATGAGAATAGCCCTCGTTGTTCTAAAAAATTTATTGCTGTTAATTGTGCTTCAATTTCTGCAAATATAATTGGAAGCGAATTGTTCGGACATGAAAAAGGAGCTTTTACTGGAGCTTTAAATAAAAGATCAGGAAGATTTAAAGAGGCAGAAGGAGGAACACTGTTTCTTGATGAAATAGGAGATATGCCACTAGAGGTTCAACCGACACTGCTTAGAGCTTTAGAGAATAAATCAATTACTCCCGTAGGCAGTGATAAAGAAATTAATGTTGATTTTAGGTTGATTGCCGCAACAAACAGACCTCTTGAAGAATTTATTGTACAGGGAAAGTTCAGAGACGATCTTTTCTATCGTCTGAATGTAATATCTTTTAATCTGCCTTCTTTGCGCAAACGGGTAGAAGATATTATGCTTTTGGCCAGACATTTCTTAAATGAAAACAGCAGCAAAAATAAAAAACTGTCGGGAGCGGTGGAAGAGCTTCTTGTGAATTATTCATGGCCTGGCAATATTAGAGAACTTTCTAATTGCATGAAAAGAGCAAGAGTACTGTCAAGGACAGAATTTATTATGCCTGAACACCTTTCTCCTGCAGTGAGAGATTCTAAAATTACGGATGATTCAGATCCTGATTGCTCTAAAGACAGTGTGGTATCTCTCGAAAACAGTGAAATGGAAATGATTAAAAAAGCTCTTGCTGAAACAAATGGAAACCAGACCAAGGCTGCAAAATTGCTTGGAATTAACCGGAGAACGCTGTTCAATAAATTAAAAAAACTTGATAGTTGATTTAAAGGTTTAATATATTTTTTGCATTGAATCTTTAGTTTTTTTATAAAGAAACAAAAGAATTAGATATAAAAAGGAAAACCATGAAAATAAGATTCATTTACAGCTTAACAGTTATACTTTTTTCATTTAGCTTAACAGGGATGGCTATGAATATGGCTAATATGAAAAAAAATTATCCTGATAATTCTGCACCTAAGCAAATATGGACTTGCTCTATGCATCCCCAGATAAAAATGGATAAGCCGGGAAAATGTCCTATTTGTAAGATGGATTTAATTCCATTAAAAAACAGTGAAGTTAATAGTGGTGCCAATGTTTCAGTGAAATTATCTGAACGAGCAAGAAAACTTGCTGAAGTGCAGACTGTGAATGTAAAAAGAGAAGCTGCTTTTGCTCAAATTTTACTAACAGGAACTTTGGATTATGATGAAACCCAGTCCGCTGAAATTGTTTCTCAGTTTCCGGGAAGAATTGAAAAACTTTATGCTAACTACACAGGAATGTATGTCAAAAAAGGATTTCACCTTGCCGAAATATTCAGCCCTGAAATATATTTGTATCAGAGAGAAATTCTTATTGCCCACAAGGCATATGTGAAAAGTGAAAATGAGAAAAACCCTAAGTTAAAAAAAGAGTATTTAAAAACTTATTATAGTACGATGAATAGAATGCGTGTATTGGGTTTAGTTAAAGAACAGGTAATGCAGATTATAAAAAAAGGAACTGTTTCAGATACCATTGACCTTTATTCGCCGATAGATGGAGTTGTAATTAAAAAAGATATTGTGAGAGGTCAGCACTTTAAAGCTGGAGACCCCCTGTTTATTATATCAAATTTAAAAAATTTGTGGCTTATGCTGGACGCATATGAACTTGATTTACCATTTTTAAAGTATGGTCAAAAAGTTGAATTTGAAGTTGAAGCTGTACCCGGAAAAAAATTTACAGGTAAAGTTGTTTATATTGATCCCATACTTAATAGTGATACCCGATCAACAAATGTTAGAGTTGTAGTTGATAATAAGGATAGATTATTAAAGCCTGGAATGTTTGTAAGAGCAACTGTTTTTGCTCAGCTTGGAGATAAAGGTGTTATAATGGCTGAATCTTTAAAAAATAAATGGATAAGCCCCATGCATCCTCAAATCATCAAAGATCATCCTGGCAAATGTGATATTTGCGGTATGGAGCTTGTTTCAACTGAAACTTTAGGTATTACAAGAAAAGGAGATTCAAGTAAAATGGATCTGCCTATTGTTATTCCTGATTCAGCGCCACTGATTACAGGAAAAAGAGCTGTAGTATATATAGAATTGAGTCCAGGGGCATATGAAGCCAGAAATATTGTACTGGGGCCTAAGGTTGGCAATAAGTACATAGTATACAAAGGTCTCAAAGTGGGAGAGAAAATTGTCACTAGAGGTAATTTTAAAATTGACAGTGAACTTCAGATAAAATCTACAAATGCTGGAATGATGTCACAGTTTTCAGAGAGCAATAATGATACTGATCAGGAGTTAATTTCTGTTGAACCTAAAAATCAACAGATGGAATTAAAAGCTATTTCAAGTTTTTATTTTGATATAGAAAAAACTTTGGCTGATGATGATGTGAAAAATGCAGAAAAATCAACTGATTTATTTTTCAAATATCTGAAATCGCTAGATCAGAAGCAATTAAAGAATAATGATTCTGAATTTGGTATTAATATACAGGATATATTAAAAGTTTTAAAGAATGATAAATCGACAGACAGCATTTCTCAATTACGTGAAAATTTCAATAAACTTTCGATATTAATAGCGCCTTTAATGGGGCATTTAGCAGATGTTTCCAGAGAAAAAATTTATAAATATGAATGTTCAATGGCATTTGATAATAAAGGTGCATTTTGGTTTCAGGATGTAAATGAGATAGCCAATCCATATTTCGGTAAAGCTATGAGAAGTTGTGGAATTTTAATAAAATAGGAAGGGGAAACTATTTTGCTGTCTTATCTGATAAAAGTATGCCTTAAAAATAAATTTATTGTATTCAGTATTCTAGTGGCTATTATTGCTGCCGGAGTTTATGTAGCTCCTTTTGACTGGAATACTGGTATAGATCGTTCTCCTGTACCGGTCGATGCAATACCAGACATTGGAGAAAATCAGCAAATTGTATTTACTGATTGGAATGGGCGTTCTCCAAGAGATATTGAAGATCAGGTAACATATCCTTTAGTTACCAATTTAATGGGGCTACCCGGAGTTAAAACTATACGTGGAAGTTCAATGTTTGGGTTTTCAGTAATTTATGTCATTTTTAATGATAATATAGATTTTTATTGGGGAAGAACTCGAATTCTTGAAAAATTAAACAGTCTGCCCTCCGGTACTCTACCGGCAGGTGTTAAACCGAAATTAGGACCTGATGCAACTGCCCTAGGGCAGGTTTTTGAATACACACTTGAAGGAACTGATAAAAATGGAAATCCAACAGGAGGTTGGGATCCTGATGAACTGAGAAGCATACAGGACTGGATAGCTAGATATTCTCTTCTTGGTGTTTCCGGTGTCAGCGAGGTGGCATCAATTGGAGGATTCGTCAAAGAGTACCAGATAGATTTAGATCCTCATGCTATGAGGGCTTATGATATTTCGTTGCAGGATGTCTATGATGCTGTCAGAAAAGCAAATATTGATGTTGGAATAAATACATTAGCTCTGAATGGAGCAGAATATCTTGTCAGAGGTCTGGGTTATATAAAAAATCTTGGAGATATTGAAAATAGTGTAATTAAGGAAGTAAATGATACACCTGTTTATATAAAAAATGTTGCTAATGTAAGTTTAGGCCCTCAATATAGGAGAGGGATATTAAATAAAGAAGGGGCAGATGTTGTAGGAGGAATAGTAACAGTAAGGTACGGAGAGAATCCACTCGAAGTAATCAATAGAGTGAAGAAAAAAATTAGACAAATTTCTCTGACTCTTCCAAAGAAAACCCTACCAAATGGAAAAATTTCCCAGGTAAAAATAGTGCCTTTCTATGATAGAAGCGGATTAATACATGAAACTCTCGGTACGTTAAATTCTGCCTTAATTGAAGAAATTCTCATTAGTATAATCGTAATTTTATTTATGATACAGCAGTTTAAAATTGCGGGTTTAATTTCAGCATTGCTTCCGGCTTCTGTTTTACTGGCTTTTATAATGATGAAAGTGTTTGGTATTGATGCAAATATTGTAGCACTTTCAGGTATTGCAATTGCTATTGGAACAGTTGTAGATATGGGGATCGTTATTTGCGAAAATATTGTTAAACATTTGAATGAAGCATCTCCGCCCAGAAATTATTTTAATATTGTTTATAACGCATCGAGTGAAGTTGCCGGTGCAATATTTACATCAGTAGCTACGACTATTGTTAGTTTTTTACCTGTTTTTATGCTTCAGCATGCAGAAGGAAAGCTTTTTAAACCCCTTGCCTTTACTAAAACCTTTACAATAGGTGCATCCTGTATTTTAGCTATTTTTATTATACCGCCAGCGGCTCATATTCTATTTAAATACGGGGATGGTAATAAGAGAAATCTTATTTTAAAAGTTTTTTCAGGCTTATTATTAATAATAGCAATTATTTATACTTGGGAAATTAGCATTTTAGTTTCAATTTTGCTGCTGATTTTACTGTTTTATAATATATTTCTTCACTTTTTGTCAACTGATAAGAAAAAAAGATATTATAAATTATTATACTGGCTGATGCCTGTAATTGTGCTGGTAATTCTTGCAGGATACTGGAGGCCGGTAGGATATGATAAAAATATAATGCTGAATATAGCATTTACTCTTCTTCCTATTGCCGGTTTTTTGATTTTTTATAAAATTTTTCAACATTTTTATAAAATAATATTACATACCTGCTTAATGCATAAAAAAATATTTTTTATACTGCCCCTAGCTATGCTCTTATTGGGGTTACTAGGATGGATAGGAATAAAGCCAATTACTTCACTGTTGCCTGATAAAATCATAAATTCTTCTGTTGTAGAGAAAACTGTTGAAACTTTTCCAGGGCTTGGAAAAGAGTTTATGCCTTCTTTAAATGAAGGTTCATTTCTTCTCATGCCGTCTCTTATGCCAAATGCATCGATCAAAGAGGTTAATGATGTATTGAAGAAGCAGAATATATTGATAGCAGGAATTCCGGAGGTTACAGAAGTCGTAGGCAAAGCCGGTCGTGCAGATACTGCACTTGATCCTGCACCCCTCTCAATGATTGAAACAATTATTAACTATTCAACAAAATATATATCTTATGAAAGCGGTAGATATCTTAGATTTAAGTACAATCCTTATGCAAATGATTATTTTAGGGATATTAAAGGCAATAAAGTCATTGCACCGGATGGTAAACCTTATTTGGTTAAAGGTAAGTTTTTAAGAGATAAAAATAATAAACTTATTCCATATGGAGGAGGCAATGTATTTAGGTTATGGCGACCTGAGTTACTACCTGGTTTAAACCCTGGAAGAAAAAAATGGGATGGAATAAATACACCTAGTGATATTTGGGATCAAATTGTTATTGCCGCTGATGTCCCAGGAGCAACATCTTCTCCTAAACTACAACCTATTGAAACAAGAATTGTAATGCTTCAAAGTGGTATGCGGTCTGAATTAGGAGTAGTTATTAAAGGAAGAACTTTAAAAGATGTTGAGAAAGCGGCTTTTGAAATAGAAAAAGTATTGAAAAAAGTACCGTCTATAATTAGTAATACTGTTTTTGCAAATCGAATAATAGGTAAACCCTATCTGGAAATAGAAGTAAAAAGAAAATCCATAGCACGTTACGGTTTAAAACTTCAGGACGTATTAGAAACTATAGAAGCAAATGTTGGAGGTACGGTTGTTACGACCACAGTTGAAGGAAGAGAGCGATATCCTGTACGTATTAGATATTATAGGGAGCTAAGAGATAATCTTGAATCTTTAAAAAAGATTTTGATAAGAACCGATGACAATCAACAAATTCCACTTGGCCAGTTAGCTGTTTTTCATTATAAAAGAGGACCTCAAAATATAACCAGCGAAGATGGTTTTCTTGTTAACTATGTGTTTTTTGACAAAAAGCCTAAATTTGCTGAAGTAAATGTTGTAGAAGAGGCTGAAAAAATAATTAAAGAACAAATAAAAGACGGAACTATTAAAATACCGTCAGGAACAACATATAGATTTGCGGGAAGTTTTGAAAATCAGGTAAGAGCATCAAAAAGTCTTATGATGATTATACCGTTTGTGCTTCTTGCAATTTTTATTATTCTGTATATGCAGTTTAAATCAATAACTACTTCAATATTTGTTTTTAGCGGAATCGTAATTGCCTGGGCGGGGGGATTTGTAATGCTTTGGCTTTATGGACAGCCATGGTTTTTAAATTTCAGTTTATTAGGGGTGAATTTCAGAGAACTGTTTCAGGTCCATACGATTAATTTAAGTGTGGCTGTTTGGGTAGGGTTTTTAGCATTGTTTGGTATAGCAACTGATGACGGTGTGCTGATGGCAACATATCTGAAAGATATATTTAGGAGAAAAAGACCCAAGACAGTAGATGATGTTCATTCAAATATTTTATTGGGTGGGCAGAGACGTGTAAGAGCCGCCCTTATGACAACAGCCACAACTGTAATTGCACTAATTCCTATTTTAACTTCAACTGGCAAAGGAGCAGATGTTATGATACCAATGGCTGTACCCATATTCGGAGGGATGGTTTTTGAAATAATTACAATGCTAATTGTACCTGTACTTTTCTCAATAAGGGAGGAGAAAATACTAAAGAAATCATTAAAATTAAGTAAATAGTTGTTTTATTAAAGGAAAATATAATGAAAGGATTAAAATTATTATTAGTAATAGTGACTGTATTAATAATTGGTATATCTGCTAACGCAGGAACGAATAAATCAGTTACTAAATCACAGAATAGTAAACTTCAATCAACATGCCCTGTTATGGGAGGAAAAATAAATAAGAAGCAGTATATAGATGTGAAGGATCCAAAAACAGGTAACACATACCGCATTTATGTTTGTTGCAAAGGATGCATTAATGCTATCAAGGCAAATCCTTATAAATATATTCAAAAACTAAAAAAAAAGGGAGTTAAACTGCAGAAAATTGATACTAAAAATTCTAAGAATAAAAAAATATTAGTATCATAAGTTGCACCTTCATTGTTAATTTATGGGAAATAGAAAGATAATAAAATCAGCAGTAAATCTGATAATATTGGCTTTCATCGGCTATTTTATTAGTTATTTGCTTAATATTTGTATGTCAAATCACCTTAAACCTGTGCTGTATGGTGATTTTACAGCAACAGTCGTCGCTATTAATATTACAACGTTTATACTGCTGTTTGGGGCTGATACTGTAGTTATAAAATATTTTCCTACATATTTAAAAAGTAACAATACTCAGCTGATTTCTAGTTTTAGATATTGGAATTACAGATTAATTAGGAAAACATTCAGTATATGCATAATAGCTTTTCTTGTTTTATATTTAGTTTTATTTCTCTTTCAAATTTATGGTATTGATATAAAACTTCCTAAGCATTGTGCAATTTTTATATTATGGATTGCGCCGTTTTCAGCTTTATCAGTATTACTGAGCAATTATATATTAAGCGGGAGACTTGTTTCTTTATATTATCTGTTTAACAATCTGGCTATGCCGTTTTTTCTCCTGATTGCATTTTCAGCCAGTGCTTTGATATTCAATTATAAACTTAATTATATGAATATTATTATTTTTATATTGACAGCATATTGTGTCGTTATCATTATAAAATTATTTATAGTAAAAAAAATATTCAGTAAAGTTAAAATTAAAATATTTAAATCTTATAAGGAATTTGATTGTGATCTAAAATCTGAATGGACATCAGATACAATTAAGTATTTTTCTAATAAAATTGCATTAACTTTCATTACTTCCATAACAATAATAATCGTGCAGATCGCAGGAACAGAAAAATTTGCTCTTGGTTATTACTCTGCAATTCTGAGTATTACAAGTGTTGTGTTGTTAATACCCATGGCTTTAAGTTCATTGATAAAATCAAATGCAGTATCACTTATTAATGAAAGTAAATATGACGAACTGAGCAAAATATTAAATATGACCAATTATATAAATATAACAGTTTGTTTTATAGTATTTATACTCATTGCCGTTTTCTCAAAAACTATTCTTACAACCTACGGAAAAGGAAATGAAGGGGTATGTATCCCTCTTATTATTCAAGCTGCCGCTTATTTGATAAGTGCAGTATTCACTGTGCCTGATAAACTATTGGCACTTATCAATGTAAAAGCAGAGGTTAAATTCAATATCGCACAGTTAGGGTTACTTGTAATATTGGGCTTTCCAATGACATACTATTTTGGATTAATAGGAATAACTACAGCTATATTAATTGCCGTCGCCTTAAAATCAATATTAGTATTTATATGCTTAAAGAGGTTACTGCCTGTAAAATTTCTAATTGTAATTTAAATCTGCTTCAAAGCTTTGAATTATATTTCTCACTCCCATTATTCTCCATCTTGATTTTTTTATAATAAATATCGCTTTATTGTGCTCAAATATTGAAATATAACTGTAGTTTTTATATGTTTCTAAAGGTTTATTATCATATACAATTTTAATATTAATGGAAAACTATGTTGGAAATATTATTTGAGAATGACAGATTATGCTCAGAAATAGTTTAGGAAAACTCTACTTAATCAAAGAAAATAAATAATTATGCAACTTAAGCAGTTAACTAATACAAATGGCATATTAATTGGAATAATATCAGCTTTTCTTTTTGGGCTGGCGACACCTTTTAGTAAAGTCCTTTTAAGCAGTATTAATGAATTTCAATTAGCCGGACTCCTTTATATAGGCGCAGGGATTGGTGTCTTTCCTATGCTGATAAAAAAGGATGGCTGCTTTTTGTTTCGAAAAGAAAAAATAACTTATACAAAGAAACATATTATTAGCCTTGTAGGTATTATTTTTACCGGAGGTTTTCTTGCACCTATAATTTTGCTGTTCGGTCTAAAAACAGCTCAGGCTTCATCTGTAGCTATCTGGCTGAATATGGAACTTGTTGCAACTGCAGTCCTCGGAACACTTTTCTTTAAAGAACACCTGGGAAGAAATGGATGGATTGGTGTAATATTAACGCTGGCTGCAGGAGTTATTCTGGCATTTTCAGAGGGAATGAGCGGTGCAGCATCAGCACTGCTTGTAACTACTGCATGTATTTTCTGGGGGCTTGATAATCATTTAACTTCTATCATAGATTCTATGTCTCCGAGTGAAGTCACTTTTATAAAAGGCATATTTGCAGGAGTTGTGAATCTTATTATAGGTTGTATTATTTCCGGTTATAGTATAAGTGTTTATTATATAATTATAGCCTTGCTTGTCGGAGCTTTTTCATATGGTATAAGTATTCTCCTATATATTATCTCTTCACAGAATATAGGTGCTACAAGAGGACAGATCCTTTTTTCTACAGCACCTGTTTTTAGTATTATTATTTCATTAATATTTTTAGGTGAGTCATTTACATATTTTCAATTAATATCGATAATATTAATTTTTATTGGGGTCTATTTTTCAACCGTTCTTTATCATGAGCATAAGCATAAACATATGGCAAATGAACATGTTCATCTGCATAGTCATGATGACAGTCATCATCTCCATTATCACAAAGATTTAGGGCAGAATATAAAACATACACATTTACACTCACATAAAAAAATGGATCATGCCCACATTCATTATCCTGATATTCATCATAGACATGATCATTAACTCTTTTAATATCTAATATTCAAGTTAAAGCTATTGTCGTATTGAATTTGCAGTCATATGTAGCATTCATAAGTTACTTTTATTTCATAGTTCAAATTATATTATCATCAATAGTAACTTTACTTTGTTCTTGTAAGCATACATACCGTAACGTCATCAAATAAGGAGCCTCCCTGAAATTTTACTACTTCATTTACAAGGCCGTTAACTACAAGTTCACTAGCTTTAGAGTAATTATTTTTTAAATATTTAATGAGTCTTGTTTTTTTGAATTCCTCTCCTGATTTTGAGATGGCCTCGACAGCACCGTCAGTATATAGTAAAATTGATGATCCGTGTTGTAATATAATTTCCTGTTTCGTGTATTTACTGATTCCAATAATGCCAAGCGCAGTATCGTTCACAGAACCAAATTCTTCAATTTGACCGGATTTTGAGATATTCATAGCTGTATGATGTCCTCCATTTGCGTAAACTAATTTTCCCGTATTAATTTCGTAATAACCTAAAAATATTGTAACGAACATTGATGACATATTTTCTGAAGATAAAATTTTATTCGTCTTTTCCAAAACGATAGCTGGATCATTATATTCAGTAAGAGCAATATTTTTGATTGTTGTTCTGGCAATAGCCATAAAGAAGGCAGCAGGAAAACCTTTGCCTGAAACATCTGCTATCAGGAAAGCTATTTTATTTTCATCGAGAAAAAATCCATCATAAAAATCGCCTGAAACTTCTTTCGCGGGTAGGAGTTTTGCTTTAAGTGAAAATTCAGATGTGTCAAATTGTTTTCCTAAAACAGGTAGGATATCTCCCTGTATTCTTCTTGCAAGTTTAATACTGTTCTCAACAGATTCTCTTTCAGCAACTTCTTTTTTCAATTTTTCTATATAGTCTTCAAGTTGCAATACAAGAGTATTGAATGTTTTAGATAAGTCAAATATTTCCTGAATGCCTTTTTCTGGAAATTTAAGTTTGAAGTTACCTGAACCTAATAATTTTGCTTTATTTCTAAAGTGTTCGATAGGTCTAACAAAGTATTTCTTTAATAAGATAAAAGCTAACAAAAAAGATATTATGAATGTAATCAGAAAGATATATATGAAATTTTTAGTTATATTTGAATGTGTTGATATAATTTGTTTTTTATTTTTAATTAATATTTCGGATAAATCACTTTTAGCTAACATTCCGTGTCCTTTGCCTGATTTAGTCATTTCATTATTGACTTTTCTTATTTCACTATCTGTCATTTTTATTATTAAATTACCGCATTGTTCTACGTTATCGATAGAAACTACATACAATGATATAAAGGATATGCCAATTGTGACTAGAAGTATAATTATAACTAAAGTATTTAAATTTAATCGTTTCATAATAAGATAGTTTATTTTTTTAAATATGATAAAAATATAAGTCAAAAGTGAAAATAGTTACTTGTAGATGAGTTATTTATTTTGCTTAATCCAGGGATACCTACTGCATCAGAACGACACTGTTTACATAATCTAAATTGAGCAATATATTTCTCACATTTTTCTCTCATAATGCGTAAATCATCACAGGAAGGTGCAGGTTGATTGGACATGCAATGTATAGGCAATAATGGCATTATGTTCATAATATTTACTCCTATATCACTATAACGTTTAGCAATTATAGGTATCTCTCTAGCATTTATATTAGGAATATAAACTGTATTAATCTTCGTAATTATACCTGCATGAACTGCTTTTGATATACCTTGATACTGTTTTTCTATTAAAAATTCAGCAGCTTCAATACCTTTATATTTTTTACCTTCAAAAAAAATATAATCATAAATTTTTGAAGCAGTTTCAGGAGTAAATGCATTTACTGTAACTGTTAAGGTGGAAAGATTAATTTTCTTAAGAAAATTTATATATTTATCCAATAGTAATCCATTAGTGCTCATGCATTTTATTAGATTTGGAAAATCTTGATTAATAAGCTCAAAAGTTTCAAATGTTTCTTTATTTGCTAAAGAATCACCAGGTCCGGCAATGCCTATGACAGTTAAGGAAGGGAGACTTGCCACTGCTGATTTAACTCTGGAGATAGATTCTTTTGGAGAAATAATTTCTGATGCTACTCCGGGGCGATTAGAAATTTTATCTATTGATCGAATACAGTATCTGCATCCAATATTACACTTTGGTGCCACAGGCAGATGGATTCTTGCACAAGTATTATGTGCTTCTTTTGAGTAGCATGGATGCATTGCAATCTTTTCAGTTATAGACATAATATACTTCTTAATTAAAAGCTTTGATAAGGTAAAATATTCCTAAAATAATTAGTATGGCTGCAGAAATTATTTTTATTTTTTTACGATGTATAAATATTTTATTAATAATTTCTGCAGAAATAAATCCTATTAATAGATAAACAGAAGAACTCAAGCCGTATACTAAGGAAATTGTTAATCCCTGAAATACGTCTACCCCCCATAAAAGCGGAAGAAGATATATTATTTTTCTTCCCGGATGCAGTATAGCACGAAAAAAACCTAATCCAAAACTTGCCTGGGCTATATTTTTCCCTGCACCTTTATGTTTATTATTAGTTAATGTGTATGTTGCCACTCCAAAAAGAAATAAACTAAATATAATATTCATCCATTTTTCAGAAATAGAAAAAGGTATCCCGATAATACTGACAATAGTACCTAGGCAGACTAATCCAAGCAATCTTCCAAGTATAAATTTTACACCGGTCCACCGATCAGAAAGGCTTAATCCCAGTACAAAAAAAGGACAGGTAAGTATTCGCTCCCAGGAAAGGCCCAATAAAAAAGCTGTACAAATTTTTTCTACGAACATTTGACTGTAGCTATAATTTTAATGAACTCTTTTTTAAGCATTGTAAATGACATAAAATAAAATTTCTTCTTATTTATTTGACTTTGATAACAATACACATATATCTTTTTTTCTTCTTTTAAGCCGCAGGGTAGTGTAATTTTAAGGTCAACTATTTTTAAGGTTGAATCGGTTTCTAAAGGAATTGAAATATATTCTTCTTTTTTCCCGTTAATTTGATATGTTTTTTCCGGAAGTAGTTTAGTATAATCAAATGAATCTTTATTGGTAGAAATAACTTCAAAGAAATGTAGGTATCGTTTTGCGTTTTCATGGGGCATTAGGCTGAACGAAAGTATTTTATCATCCTTTTCCGTTTTTTGTTTTGCATGAGGGAAATTCCTTGGGACAAGGAACTGTATTCCGTCAAATTCTATTTTTTTCATTTTGCTTTCCCCTTTCTGTAAATACGAATAAATACATACATATATTACAAATACCAGAAATACAATAAACCATATTTTATTGATAGACATTTTATCTTAATATGAAATTTTTGAGCTTTAGACGAATATACTTCTTCTTAAAAATCTGATTAATTCGAAAGTTACATTATAAACTCTATTGATGAATTATAAAGATATTAATATATTTTTTATAATTTTAATAAACTAATATGGTATTATTTTGAAAAGAGGTATAATTCCAAAGAAACAAATATGAAATCTTTGTTCCATTTTTTTGGGATCACCTTTTACTTAATGGGGTTAGAATGAAAGCAGCAAATAAGTATGTTATTCCCATATTTTTGATATTGATATTCTTACTAGTAATTTTTGGACTTTTCTATTCAAAAAACTCAAAACAAACAAAAGCAGTGAAAGCAAACAATCTTAATTCAAAGCAGGTAAAATTACCTGACGGGCGTTCCTTTACCTATTCACAATTTAAAACTGCTAATGGTGAATTAAGATACGTATTTGATACATCCATTGTGGCTCCTCAGGTAACAGGTTTTAATGGACCTGTCCCAATGAGACTTACAATTGACAAATTAGGTAATATTAAAGATTGTGTTATATTGCAAAATAGAGAAACACCTGCTTATTTGGGTAAAGCAGAGAAAGACAGAAGTAAGTTTCTAAGCCGTAATATATTTAGTACGTTCAATAAAAATAAAATATATACTGTAACAGGTGCTACTTATAGTTCTAGAGGAATAGATGAAGGGCACTGGATAAGTGGTAATATATTTGCAAAATATGTGCTTAATAAAAATCTTCCCGGTCAATCTGTTAAACAAAGCAGCAGTACTGTTAGCTCTAAAGGGATAATTTTCTTTATTGTTTTTATTATTTGGGCAATTATTGTTTTTATATGTCGTTTCAAAATTAATAGATTGCTTAGGTTTGTTTTATTATGTATGACATTTTTTTTATATGCAATTTTCTTCCAGATCCAGTTCTCATCTCAAAGTGCAGTTTCATTAATTTTCTTTGATGTCCCTGCAAATATTTTCTCTGTCTCGTTTATAACAATAGTCTTGGTAGTAGCAACTGTTTTTGTTTTTGGAAATTTTTATTGCGGCTATCTTTGTCCTTTTGGTGCTTTGCAGGAACTGACAAATAATCTTAACTATAAAGGAAATAATATTGCTCCAGAAAAAAAAATATGGGGTTTCATTCGGTTGACAAAATATGTTGTTTTTTTAGCTATACTTTTTCTCTTTGTTATTTCAAATCAAAACCAACTTGCTTTCAATGGTGATTTGTTAACTGGCGTTTTAAGTCCTTTTACTGCGACTCAATTTCAGATAATTCTTATTGTCGGTATTCTTTTCATTTCTTTATTTACTCGTAGATTTTGGTGTAGAAACCTTTGTCCAGCCGGGGCATTTCTTTCAATTTTTAATAAAATAAATTTATTAAAATTTATAATAAAAAGAAAAAAAATGATGAAGCGTTTACCGATAAGTCCTGGATTTTGTGATCTGGGTATTTCAACATTTGAAGATAACGACTGCATTAACTGCGATCGCTGCAGATTGAATAAAATTAATAAAAAGGGGAAATAGGATGGTACAGCCAACAAATACAGAAACATTTGAAATAAATAAAATTTACGCAATTTTAACAGGTTTATTTTTTGTATTAATAATAGCAGGTTCAGTATACCCACTAGTAAAGGCAAGCAACGTTAATAAAAATAATGGCTCTGGAGTAAGCAATGTTGCTTCTGCACCAACAGGAACTGGTATAAGTAATAATTCTAACAATCAAGCAAATAGTGCTAATATAGGTGCAGCTGGCAATTCTGCTTATAGTACTGGTGGTAATGGCACATTTAGGTGCCCTATGATGCAGAATGGGCAATGTCCTATGATGAAAATAATGCAGGAAAAACTATCACAGGAAAAAAAAATGAATAGTAGTAAAGGTAGAGGTAAAATGTCACAAAAAATGAAACAGAGAACAGAAACTAACTAATATTATACAATCAATACAGCTAATGCTTTTAAGTTTTCATTGACATATTATTTTTGTCTGCAACGCATACTTCCAGTCAAGCCATTGATCTTTATATAAATTTGCCTGAATGGTTATCTTAGAGTTTTAATTACTTATCATATATTGAAAACGTGTGCATAAAATTATAAATTATTAAATAATTACCTTGAAATGCTCATTAAATAAAATTAAAGTAAAATTTATATTGTATAAATAATAAAGAGTATATTTTGGGTGAATATATGGGGACTCTTGACTACTTAGTACTTTTCGTGTTTTTTGCTGCAATGGTGCTTATAGGTTTTATTGCCAGCAAAAAGGTTTCTAATTCTAAAGATTTTTTTGTTGCAGGCGGAAAAGTTCCGTGGTGGCTATCTGGAGTTTCTCATCATGTTTCCGGTTATAGCGGTGTAGTTTTTGTCGGTTATGCTTTAATTGCATATAAGTATGGAATTACAATTTATTTCTGGTGGGCAATTCCAATAACAATTGCATGCATGGTTGGGGCCTTTACTATTGCTCCAAAATGGGTAGAGTTGAGAAAAAAGCATAACATTCAGTCCCCAACAGAATATTTGGCAAATAGATTTAATCTTCCAACTCAGCAGGTTATTGCATGGTCCGGAGTAATATTAAAGTTTTTTGATGTTTCTGCAAAATGGCTTTCCATGGGAATACTGTTAAATGGCTTCACAGGTTTACCGATATATATGGGAATTGTTATTTCAGCCTGCGTATCCTTGATATATGTTACAATTGGAGGTCTGTGGGCTGACCTATGGAATGATTTTATCCAGTTTGGTGTTCAGCTTTTTGCCGGTATCGTAGTTTTTGTAGCAACAATAAATTATCTGGGTGGAATTGGTTCTATATTTACTGTATGGGCTAAACTACCTCCAGGACATAGTCATCCGTTCAATGGGCCTTATACTGTATTATTTATGGTATCATTTATTTTTATATCATTTATGAGCTATAATGGGGGAACCTGGAATTTAGCTACCAGATTTATATCAAATCCTTCAGGTAAAAGCGCAAGAAAAACAGCTTTACTATCTGGTACTTTATATCTTATATGGCCTCTTTTTCTGTTTTTCCCCATGTGCGTTTCACCACTTATTTTTCCTCATTTAGCCGACCCGTCCAAAGTATATTCACTGCTTATTTTAAAATTTATGCCTCCTGGTTTTGTCGGATTAGTTCTTGCATCTATGTTTGCAAATACAATGTCAATGACTACTTCAGATGCAAATACTATTTCAGCTGTAATCACAAGAGATATAATGCCTGTTTTTTCTAAAAAAATAAAATCTTATACCGGCAGAAAATCTTTAAAAATTGCAAGGATTTCGACTTTTACTTTTACACTTATTACAATAATAATGGCATTGAATGCCAGTTATTTCGGTGGAGTTCTAGGCCTGATTATAACATGGTTTGCTGCGCTTGTCGGTACAACAGCGGTACCGATGCTTCTTGGATTGCTGCCGATTTTTAGAAAAGCCGGATCAGTAATCGCTATATTAAGTATTTTTGCCGGTATATTTATTTTTATTATGGATAAACAGTTTCCAGTTTCCGCAGGATTTCAGGTCGGTGCACCCGTAATTACTTCTCTCATAGTTTTTGTCGGTGCAACATTTATAAAAACTGCTTTAGATTTTATAAAAATAAAATATTCAAATAAATAAAAACATATTGCAAAGTATAAAAGCAGATAGTTGAATAAAGTTTTTTCACGTGATAACTTTTAACTCATTTATTATTTTAGGTAATAATTATAATGAATATAAGCAATGAATCAGACAGAAAAGAGTTATTAAATTTTTATATTACTGAAGTCAAAGATAATTTCTGGCCGTATTGGAAGAATTATATTGATGAAGAATATGGCGGTGTTTTTACCTGTATAAGTAATGACGGCAAAGAACTAATAAACGAAGATAAATATTTATGGTCTCAGGGACGTTATCTGTGGCTGTTATGCAGATTATATTTACTCTCAGATAAAATTAATCTGGATATAGACAGAAAGAAACTGAAATCTGATTGTTATAAAACAGTTAAATTTATTGTTGATAATGCCGTTTTGGATGATTTTAAGATTGTTTTTCTAACAGATAGATTTGGAAATCATAAAACAATTGAAAATTGTGACAGATTAGATGCCAGTATATATGCTGACTGTTTTGTCATTTTAGGTTTAACTGGTTTTATAAAAACCTTTAAGGGAAATAACAAACTGACTAAACTTTTAATTAATATATATGACTCGGTTATCCAAAGAATCCAGAATTATGATTTCTTAAGTGAGCCTTATCCCGTACCTGATGGTTATCGCACTCATGCTGTACCTATGATCCTAATTAATATTGAACTGGAGTTAATTGAAGCATTTTCTGCAAGGGAAAGAGAGTTGAATGAAAAACTTCAAAGTAATATTGAGCTACATGTTAATGAAATAATGAATATATTCTATAATAATGATAATACTATTTCCGAATTCATTAAAGGTAATGGGGACAGAGATTATTCAATGTTGGGAAATCATAGAAATCCGGGGCATACTTTGGAGTGTATGTGGTTTATACTGCAATACTGCAGCTTATTCAAAAAATCAGAATTAATTGATAAAATAAACAGTGTTATTAAGAAGAATCTTGATATAGGATGGGATAAAAAATTTGGTGGCTTGTTGAGATTTACAGATGCTGGAGGAAATAAACCCGATGGCGAGTTTCATGGAAGCAGATATGAACAACTAATACTTGACACCTGGGATATGAAATTGTGGTGGCCTCATTCTGAAGCATTATATGCATTATTATATGCATATAAATTTAAAAAAGATGATGAGTTATCATATTGGTTCGATCGCATGTTTGAATACACTTTTGATATTTTTCCAAAAAATTCTGATAAAGAATGGATTCAAATTAGAAAAAGAAACGGTGAAACCAATGATATGGTTGTTGCTTTGCCTGTTAAAGATCCATTTCATATAATTCGGTTTTTTATACTAAGTATAGAGCTGCTTTTAAAAACAGAGGAATAGAAAGTGAAAAATACAGCTTATTGCGGTTTTTCTAAAATATGTATAACTCCAAAGCATAAAGTTCATCTGGCAGGTTATGAACATAGAATTAGTGAATTTGATAAAATTTGCGAAGATCTATTTTTAAGAGTTCTGTATATAGAGCTGAATAAAAAAGAAAGTGATAAAAAAGTAATAATAACAGCCGATCTTATCTGGTGGGATAATGCACTAGTCACTGAACTAAAATATCTGCTTAATAAAAAATATAATTTGAGAACTGAAAATATTTTCTTTTCAGCAACCCACTCGCACAGTACTCCGCAGATCGCAAAGGGATTATCTCCGTTACTTGGGAAAATTGATGATAGATATATCGAATATTTAAGAGTAAAAATATTTAGAGCAATACAGAATGCCATTGACTCAAAAGAAAAATGTTATGTAAAATTTAGCAAAACATCATGTCAACTAGGTATCAACAGGCGTTTGAAAAAAGACGGGCAAATAAAAATGGCTCCGAATTATGATGGAGTTAATGATACAACAGTAAAAATCCTGGAATTTTTTTCTTCAGAAAATGATCTGTTAAGAGGTATGCTGATCCATGGAATCTGTCACGCTAATGTTTCAGCTGAAAATTCAGTATCACCTGATTTTCCAGGTATTGCTGTCAGTTTAATAGAAAAGCATCATAAGAATAAAATAACAGCATGTTATTTACAGGGATTCTGTGGGAATATAAGACCTGATTTTATTGATGAAGATGAATTTAAGCAGGGAGTTCATGATGATGCTTTACTTTACGGAAAGAAACTTGCAGAAAGTATTTGCAAGAATTCAAAACGTAAAACTGTGAACTTTAAATTTTCTACTGAATTGGGATATGAATTAAGGATGAGGCTGCCTTTTAAAAAACTGCCGACGAAAAAACGTCTTTCTGAATTGAAAAAATATCAATGTACAAATCGCGCTTTAAAAAAATGGTCTTCTGTTTTATTGAAAAAGAAAAAGTATTTTAAAGAGAATATACCTAATTTATTAATTCATCGTTTGCCAATTTGTGAAGAATTTATATTGGTAGGTGTTAATGCGGAAGTAGTTATTGAATACCATTTTAAATTAAAAAAATATTTTGGAGAAGCAGTTATTCCAGTAGGATATTGTGACGGAATAGTCGGGTATATACCGACAGCAAAACAAATAAATGAAGGCGGATATGAAGCCTGGGATGCATACAAGTACTTTATTTTACCTTTTGTATTTAGTGAAAAAATAGAAGAAAAATTTTCTTCTGCATTAAAAAAATTGTTTTATAATTAAATCATACTTAAATAAAAGGATAGGGAAAAGATGGAAAATTCTATTACAAAACAATATTTATCAAAAGTAATTAATCATTTAAATAGCATTGCTAACCAAGAAGATAATATAAAGAAAGCGGCGGACCTAATTGTAGAGCAGGTAAAAAGAAATAGAATAATTCATGCTTACGGACCTGGCGGACACTCAAACCTCGGGACACAGGAAATTTTTTTCAGGGCCGGTGGATTAATGTGCATAAACGCTATTCTTGATGGGGGAACTCTATTAAGTAATGGCGCTTTGCGTTCAATGCAGATTGAAAGACTGCCTGGTTATGGAAAAATTGTGATAGGCGATTATGACATTCAGAAAGGCGATCTGCTTATAATTATTAATGCCTATGGAATAAATTCTGCAACTATTGATGCTGCATTGGAAGCAAAGAAGTTAGGAGTGAAAACGATAGGGGTAACATCGGCGAAACATGCTTCGGCTACTCCTGAAAATCATATAGCCAGACATCCTTCAAAGAAAAATTTATTTGAGATAGTGGATGTATTACTAGATTGTGAAGTTGAGGTGGGAGATGCTGTAATTGAGATACCGGGATTTGAACAGAAAGTCGCTGCAATGTCCACTTTTGCCAATGCATTCTTATTAAACAGTATGGTAGCAGAAGCTGTAAATAAACTGGTAGGAGAAGGAATAAAACCACCAGTATGGATGAGTGGTAATGCTGAAGGGGGAGATGAATGGAATAATCGCTTTATTGATGAATTTAAAGATAAAATTAGATTTCTTTAATTTATCAACTTGGAAGTTCGTACTTAAAATATATTTTAATTAGCCTAAAAGTCAGCAAATAGAGTATAATAAATTATATATCTTAATTCTGCTTAAAATCTACAATATAAAATATTTATGGTAAGGAGTGATAATATGCCATTAAAATCTTTAATGATGGTATGTCTGATTTATGTTTTTAGTTTCCCTATTATTGGAGCTGTAGAACCTGCGGCTAATTTAGCAGGATTGGTTTATCAAGATGGTAAGTATTATAAACATCCATCTGAAGGCCCTTATTCGGGAAGAGTTTATAGACATTTTTCCAACGGTAAAAAATCTTTTGAAATAAATCTGCATAACGGCGAACTTAATGGAGTATGGAAGGTTTGGTACACTAACGGGAAATTGAAAAAGAAAATGTATTATAAATCAGGCAAATTATCAGGTCCCTATGAAATATGGTATAGTAACGGAAATAAATTTTTGCATTTTGATTTTGTAAACGGACATTTACAAAAACAGGTAGATGGCTGGTATAAAAATGGTAATAAATGGTTTGTAGATGTTTTCAACCATGGAAAAACTGATGGTGTATTAAGTATCTGGAATGAAAACGGTGAATTTGCTTCTAAAATAATAATACCTGAAGAAGGTCTTCTTAATGCAAATCCTAAAGAAAAAAATAAAGATATTGTTACCATAAATACATTACGCAGAAAAATTATACTCGAAAGGGACAATTTGGGTAGGTAGTTTTGATAAATTATCAATATCTAAGATCTGCACTAAAATTTCTCTAACAGCTGCTGCTTTCGCTGACATTACGTTGCTTAAGAGAAAAGTTTGCAATGCAATGGGGGGATAGAAAATTCATGAAGATGCCTACAGGCAATCAATAGTTTATATTGAGTAAAATGTTAAAACAGGATCATTATACTGTTTTAATTTCATATTTTGATCAATAAGTTGCATACGGCATGCTAATTAATGTTAATTTAATAAAAAGTAACATTATGTAGCTTTTGTGTAAAAAAGAAATACATTATAACATTTTTAGTATTGTTGACGGGCATTAAGTTAAAAGAAATAAATTATGATTGTTTTTTTCTTAAATATGAATTTTGGAATAAAAAATTGGAGAGTACTGAAATGACAGAGAAAGAAAATATAAAATCAATTAATGCTGAAAATCATGATCATGAACACCATCATCATCATGGTGGTACTAATGATTATATGAAAGCTGTTTCAGAGTACAGAAAAACATTTGCCAGCAAACAGGATGTGATTAACAATACACCTGATCCTGGAGTTAGAGATATGCTTCTAAGAATGGAGCAGATTGGTTGTGAGAATTCATTTGACAGATTTGATAAGCAAAAACCTCAATGTAGCTTTGGAATAGCTGGCACCTGTTGTAAAATTTGTTTTATGGGACCATGTAAAATTACTCCTAAAAGCCCGAAAGGAGTTTGTGGCGCAGATGCAGATTTAATCGTTGCAAGAAATGTGCTGAGAAGCCTTGCTGCAGGCGTTGCTGCCCATGGTGTTCATGGGAGAGAAGTCGTAATGGCTTTGAGAAAAGCAGCAGAAGGTGAACTTAATCTGCCGATTGTAGGAGATTCAGTATTAAATTTATGTGTTGAGAAATTTGGAATAAACCCTGAAGGTAAATCTAAGAAAGAACTTGTTCTTGAAGTTACAGATATCCTTCTTGATGATATGTCCAGAACTAAGGATGGTACATTTAAATTGATAAAAGCATTTGCTTCTCCTGAAAGACAGAAAGTCTGGGAAAAAATGGATATAATCCCTATTAGCGCATATCATGAAGTATTCGAAGCTTTGCATAAAACAAACTGCGGAACCGACGGTGATTGGGAGAATACAATGAAGCAGTTTGGGCGTTGCGGGCTTTCATTTCTTTATTCTGGTGTATTAACACCGTATCTGGCAACTGATATTTTGTTTGGACACCCGGTAAAACATACAGCAAAAGTAAATGTAGGGGCCATAAAAGAAGGTTATGTAAATATTGCAGTTCATGGTCATCTGCCTACACTTGTAAGTGAAGTTATAAAACAGGGTAGAAGTGAAGAGTTTATCAAATTAGCAAAACAGCATGGTGCAAAAGGGATTCAGTTTTATGGTATTTGCTGTACCGGTTTGGCTGCACTTTACAGATATAAAGATGTTATCCCGTTGTCGAATGCAGTTGGAGCTGAGTTAATTTTAGGAACAGGGGCTCTTGATCTTTGGCTTGCAGATATTCAGGATGTATTTCCAGGTATTATGGAAGTTGCAAAATGTTTCAGGACTACTGTTATTACGACAAGTGATTCAGCAAGACTTCCTGAGGCTGAACACTATGGCTATGATCGCCATCATTCCAACTTTAATGAAACTGAATCCCTTGCAAAAAAAATAGTAACAAGAGCTGTAGAAAGTTTTGCTAAAAGACGCGATATTCCAGTATTTATACCACCCTATGAAGTTGATGCTGAAGTTGGTTTCTCTCCTGAATATGTAGATGAAAATCTTGGTATGAATAAAATTGCAGAAGCTATGAAAGAGGGTAAAATTCTCGGAGTGCTTAACATGGTCGGTTGCTGTAACCCGAGGGTAGTTTTTGAAAAAGCTATTGTTGATATTGCAGAAAAGCTGATTAAAAATAATGTAATTATTCTTACAAATGGCTGTGCATCATTTCCGCTCTTAAAGCTTGGATTTTGTAAAGAAGATGCAGGTAAAAAAGCTGGAAATGGCCTGAAAAGTATATTGCCGGAAGGTTTCCCGCCAGTATGGCACATGGGAGAGTGTATTGATAATGCAAGATGTGCAAATACTTTTGCCGGTATTGCAGGTGCAGCTGGCTATGAAGTGAAAGATATGCCTTTTGCTATGTCCAGTCCTGAATGGTCAAATGAAAAAGCTATAGGAGCTTCTTTTAGCTTTAGGCTACTGGGTATTAACTCTTATCATTGTGTATATCCCGCAGCTCATGGTTCTGAAAAAGTTATGAATCACATAATGAATGCAAAAGATACTCTAGGTTCAACAATGACCGTTGATCTGAATCCTTCTAAGCTAGCTGACAAAATAATAGAAGATTTTAAAGAAAAAAGAAAAGCTTTAGAATGGAATTAAACTAATTGTTAATGATAAATTGTTAATGGTTAATTAAGTTATAATTCATAATAGATCTTTGCTGTGGATGCTTGGAGCACTTTAATTAAGTATTCTTAAGAGAATACTTGATTAAATAAGCATAACTTATGTGCGATTTATTGATGACTTGGTTATTATTTGTAATAATATATATTCCCGGTAGGATTATTAAAAATAATCTCTGAATATTTTTATTTAGTTATAAAATTTGAATGTTGGTATTTTTTATACATATTTGATTTACAACATTATAACTTTAAACTTTAAAACCTTTAATACACTTTCAGTGTGTTAAAGAAATTTGCAAAACACATTGTAGTGCGCCTAGATAAGGCGCTGGATATGAAAAGATGAGCCTAATTCCTGAATATGTTTCATTGTAGATGAAGCGTTGGATTACTTGGATGGATATACGTATGAAAAAAAAGAAAAAACTCTTATATCAAAAACCAGAACTTTGTATTATATCAACATCTGATCAAATGTATTGTTCTACAGGAAGTCTTGCTAATCAAGCGAATTCCGATGAAGGCGGTTCTTGTGATAATTACGGTGCTAACACTTTCACTAAGACATGCACTAATGGTCTAAGTCCTGGTCTTATGTGTCTTCCAGGTAACGGGAACGCCGTTACTTGTTCATATGGAACTTCCGCTATAGGGGCGTGTTATGTTGGTCATACAAAAGAAGATAGTGGTTCTACGTGCTTCATTGGAAATGTCCCAACTGCCCAATAACACAATACTATCTTAATTACAGTACTGACTAATACAATTTATTGTATCGCGACTTACTCTAGACATTTAGTCCAGTGATGCAGACTTAGTAATCTTGTTACAATACTAATCACAAATTATATAATTTCATCTATCCAGCCGCCAGCTAACAGCTGGTCTTTGTCATAAACTGCTAAAGCCTGGCCAGGTGTAACAGCTCTTAATGGAGTGAGAAGTTCTACTATTGCGTTTTGAGAATCTATTTTATGAACAATCGCAGGCTGAGGAGTTTGTCTATATCTTGTTTGTACATCACACTCAAATTTATCATATTGAAAATCCAGCCAGTTCATTTTTACAGCTTTAAATTTACTGCACTGAAGATTGTCAGGGTCGGTGCTTAAAGTAACTGAATTGTTCTTAACATTGATATTTATTACATATGCAGGTTTACCGAGAGCTACACCTAAACCTTTTCTTTGACCAATAGTGAAGTTTTGAATTCCTTTATGTTTACCTATGATTTTGCCATTATCGTCAAGAATATCACCGTTTTTTGGAGAGTATTCAAAAACTCTTGACAGGGTTTGTGCAAAGGTTTCTCCTTTGTACCCAAAACATGCATCCTGACTTTCCTCTTTCTGGGCATTTGGAAGCCCAAGTTTTTCTGCTTTCTCTCTCACTTCTACTTTTGTGAGTTCACCTAAAGGCATATAAGATAAATTTAACTGTTCCTGTGTAAGAGCTGATAGAAAGTATGTCTGATTTTTATTGTCATCAATACCTTTAAAGAGTTTGACGTTTTTTTCTTTATCTCTTTTTAGAATAGCGTAATGACCTGTAACGATGCCGACAGCCCCAAGCTTTTTTGCAAAATCCATAAGAGCACCAAACTTTAGATAATAATTACATAGTACACAAGGGTTTGGAGTTCTGGCAATGCAGTATTCATCCCATGCGTATTGTAGTATTTTTTCCTTAAACTGTTCACGGACATCTAAAAAATAATGTGGAATATCAAGTTTTTCAGCTGCTAATCTTGCCTGAATATTATCATCAAGGCCACAGCAGGCTTTTGTTTTTTCCTTACTGTCATCACATGATTTCATTTTTAACGTAACACCGATGACATTATAGCCTTTTTCCACGTATATTGCGGCAGCTACTGAGGAGTCAACTCCTCCGCTTAGTGCTGCGATAACAGATTGTTTTTCTGAACTCATTTTAATTACTGCTAATTTGTTTAACTATCTTTTTAATACATAATAAATAATTATGTATTGAACTTAATAATGAAAAGTTAAATTAGTGCAGAATTGTTATTTAACAAGTTTTTTAAAGACATCAACTGTATATTCAATATCGTCTAATGTAGTATTTAGTCCTACAGAAAATCTTAGTGAACTGTAGAGTTCTCTTGTAGAAAGTCCCATAGCTTTTAGTGGTCTCGATACTTCGCTGCTTGAAGTACTGCATGCCGATCCAGCAGATACGGCAATGCCGTTTAAATCCAATCTTACAAGCAATGATTCGTTTTCTTCTCCTGCAAAGCTGATATTTGTAGTATTTGCTATTCTATTGTTTATAGAACCATTTACTTTGGCCTGCGGGATATTTTTAAGTAACCCATTCTCTAAAGCATCCCGAATTTCAGCAAGATGTTTATTTCGTTTATTAAAGTCGGAATTAGCTATTTCACATGCTTTTCCAAGACCAACTATTCCCGGAACATTCTCTGTGCCTGACCTTATTTTTTTTTCTTGACCGCCACCATAAATTAAGGGAGTGATGCTTATTCCACGCCGAAGATACAGTGCACCAATACCTTTAGGACCGTATATTTTATGGCCTGAAATAGAGAGCATATCGACACCCAAAGAATTTACATCCAGTTTTAATTTACCGGCGGCCTGTATTGCATCTGAATGCAGAAATACTCTGTTTTCTTCAGCAATTTCAGAAACTTTTTTAATTTTTTGTATTGTGCCAGTTTCATTATTTGCCAACATAAGTGAAATTAAAACAGTTTTTTTAGTAATAGCTGACTTTACATCTTCAGGAGATATCATACCTTCCTTATTAACTGGAAGGTATGTTACATCATATCCTGTGCTTTCTAGATATTTACAGGTATTAAATACAGAACTATGTTCAATCATACTTGTTATTATATGATTTTTCTTCTCTCTGTTTTTGTGAGCGGTGCCTATAATCGCAAGGTTGTTTGATTCAGTTCCACTTCCGGTAAAGATAATTTCGTCAGGATTAGCTCCAATGAATTTGGCTATTTGCATTCTTGCATTGTCTGTTGCATGCATCACTTTCTGGCCAAAGCCATGAGAACTTGAAGGGTTACCGAATTTTTCGCAAAAATACGGTAACATTTCATCAAAAACTTCTTTTGAGACAGGTGTTGTCGAATTATAATCAAGATAAATCCTATTCATACTTAACTCAACTTTGACTTTTTATCAATGCCTGCTCAAAGTCTGCAATTATATCTTCAATATTTTCAATACCTACTGAAACACGTATTGTTCCAGCTGAAATTCCTGCAACTTCTTTAGCATGATCTGAAAGCTGCTGATGTGTAGTTGAACTTGGATGAATTACCAAAGTTCTGGCATCACCGACATTTGCAAGATGTTTAGCTATTTTTACATTGTCAATAAATTTTAATGCAGGATTTGTCCCGCCTTTAACTTCAAAGCTTAATACTGAACCATAACCGCCGGACAGATATTTTTTTGCTGTTTCATGGTAGGCATGTGAAGGTAATCCAGTATAACTGACATTGTTTACGAGTTCATTAGAATCCAGATATTCGGCAAGTTTAATCGCATTATCATTATGTTTCTGTATTCTCAAAGAAAGTGTTTCCAAACCCTGTATTGTATTAAATGAATTTGTCGGACTCGGACATGGACCTATGTTTCTTAATCCCTGAACTCTTACTTTTGTTACAAATGCAATATTGCCTGCTCCAGGAACATTGCCTAAAGCATCCCAGTATACAACACCATGATAGCTTGGGTCTGGAGTAGTAAATTCAGGAAAACGTCCTGATGACCAGTCAAAGTTACCGCTGTCAACTATAATTCCTCCGATTGAAGTCCCATGTCCACCGATCCATTTGGTAGTTGAATGAATAACCACATCAACACCATGGTCAATTGGTTTACATAACAGTGGTGCAAATGTATTATCAATAATTACAGGAAGTTTTTCTTCATGCGCCATTTCAGTGATAGCTTTTAGGTCAGGAACATCTCCTTTAGGATTGCCTATTGTTTCTCCAAAGATAAGTTTAGTGTTATTTTTAATGGCATTTTTTATATTTTCAGGAGTAAATTCTTCAATAAAAGTAACTTCTATCCCAAATCCTGGAAGTGTATATCTGAAGAGAGTTTCAGTTCCTCCATAAAGAGATCCTGTGGAAATAATGTGATCACCGGCTTTAGCAATATTTGTCACTGCCAAAAAAATTGCAGACATTCCGCTGGCAGTTGCCAATGCTGCAGTTCCACCTTCAATTTCCGCTATACGTTTTTCAAGAATATCTGAAGTAGGATTCATTAACCTTGTATATATATTGCCAAACTCTTTTAACGCAAATAAGTTTGCGGCATGTTCGGATGAATTGAATACGTAGCTTGTTGTCTGATATATCGGTACGGCGCATGATCCTGTTGACGGATCTGCATTAAAACTGCCATGTAGACTGATTGTTGAATCACCAAGTTTACTCATTATTATCTCCTGAATAAATTCAAGTTATATGTTTGTTTAATTTCTTTTGTAATATTTTTTATAAAAATAAATTTGTTGACAAGTATCTTTCACCTGTATCAGGTAAAATTACAACTATGTTTTTACTTTTATTTTCGTCTTTTTTAGCCAGTTCTAAAGCTGCACTGAAAGCTGCACCTGAACTGATTCCCGCAAGAATTCCTTCATTTATTGATAAACTCTTAGAACCCTGAATAGCTTTATCATCTGAAACTTTAATAACTTCATCTATTAGGTCTGTATCTAATATTTCAGGGATAAAACCGGCACCAATACCCTGAATGCCGTGTTTTCCTGCTTTTTCTCCAGATAAAACGGCTGAAGTTTCAGGTTCCACAGCAACAAGTTTAACATCAGGATTTTTTTCTTTGATATACTTGCCAATTCCTGTTAAAGTTCCACCTGTTCCGATACCGGATATAATAATATCTACGTTTCCATCTGTATCTGACCAAATTTCAGGGCCGGTCGTTGCATAATGTATCTCTGGATTTGAAGGATTGTTAAACTGCTGAGGCATATAAGAACCATCGATTTCTTTATGAATATCTTCAGCTTTTGTTATAGCTCCTTTCATTCCAAGGCTGCCGTCTGTTAAAATAATTTCTGCACCTAGCTGGCGCATCAATTTTTGTCTCTCAATTGACATTGTCTCCGGCATTGTAATTATAAGTTTGTATCCTCTTGAAGCGGCAACCATAGCCAATCCCAATCCAGTATTACCACTTGTAGGCTCAATTATTGTGCCTCCTGAGTGAAGAAATCCCTTTTTTTCTGCATCATCAATCATATTAACAGCAATTCTGTCTTTAATGCTTGACGTAGGATTGTAAAATTCGAGTTTAACAAAAATATTAGCTGTAATGTTTGCAGCTGATTTATTGATTTTGACTAGTGGAGTTCTGCCTGTTAATTTGCTTATATCTTCATATATTTTCATATTACATACTCCTGAATATTTGAGTTTTGATACTCTTCAATAATATTTTGTAGTGTGATTTTTCTTGCTTCATCAGCTAGTGCATTTGATAATTTTCTCCAAATTGGAGATGTTGGACAAGTACTAAAAATACTACATTTATATTTTTCGTTGAGGCAGTCAGAAAATTCAATTTTTCCTTCAAATAATTCCAATATGTCCAGTACTGTTATTGTTTCAGGAGATTTGTTTAGAGTATAACCGCCGTTGCAGCCTCTGATTGTTTTAACAAATGATGAAGTTTTGAGAGGAATCATAATCTGCTCTAAATATGGTTCTGATATTTTTTGTTTACTGGCTATTTCTTTTCCTTTAAGTGCCTGCTTATTTTCATTTAGCGCCAACTGTACTAAAATTCGAAGACTGTACCTAGTTTTTGTTGTTAGTTTCATAGTTCCTCATCTCAAATACTTTATTATTAAATATTCCAGTTCAGTGAATCTTTTTTACTTACAAACTTGCCGTCAACAATATGAATTCCACACTCTCTCTGTTCATTCTCTTCCCACCACCATCTACCGCTTCTGATGTTTTGAGCAGGTCGCACGGGCCTTGAACACGGTGCACATCCAATAGTCGGATATCCTCTATCATATAATTTGTTATATGGTAAATTATTATTCCTAATATAATCCCATACTGTTGATTCAGACCATTTTGCCAATGGATTTAATTTATACAAATTATGCGAATTATTCCACTCTAGTATACCGATATTTTTCCTTTGTTCTGACTGATCTCTTCTTAGTGCAGATATCCATACCTTTGAACCTTCAAGTGCTTTCCTCATAGGTTTGACTTTTCTAATATAGCAGCATTGTTGTCGGTTTTTTACATTTAAATAAAAAAGATTTGGACCATTAGCCTTTGTTAGTTCCAATAAATCATTTGAATCAGGTGCATAAACCTCTATTTCAATATTATATTTATCAATTAACTCCTGCCATGTATTATAAGTTTCAGAAAAATTCCTCCCTGTATCAATTGTAAATATTCTAGGTTTTTTGCATGTGCGTAATATCATATCGATGAGGACAATTCCTTCTGCTCCAAAGCTTGTTGAAAGTTTAATCTCTGAAGGCTCATAAGAAGAATAGCACCATTGAAGTATTTCAAGAGCACTCTTCTCCTCAAGTGAATTGTTGATTTTAGTTAAATCCAGTTGCATTATTCTATTCGATTCATCATTTTGTGTAATTTATTTTATTAAAGTCTATAATGTATATATTGTTTGTAAAGAAGTAAACTGAAAATAATGAAGTTTTTGTGAAATTTCTAAATATTATATATAAAAATACAACATCAACTTAATAAAGTTGTAAATAAATTGTGATATTCGAAATCTTCTCTGATTCCAAATCTTGTTAAAGGAAAATCATATTTGACAGGATCATCTTTATCTAGTTTCTTAAATTGATCAGTTATTTCAATAGCAGTTTTTAAATCAGCCGCCTTGCGTTTTGTAAAATTTAAGTTTTTTGAAATAAAAAACATATGGGTGTCCAGGGGAATTATCAGCTTATTCATGGGTAAATTATCCCAGCATCCTATATCCACATGATCTTTTCTAATCATCCACCGCAGGAAGAGCATCAATCTTTTACAGGCGCTTCCATTTTTGGGGCTTGGCAATAAGTAAGAATTATTATTAGTGTAGTATTTATTAATTATTTTTGTAAATTTTTCTAATGTTTCAGTATAAGTATCGTCATTTTCAGAGTAGCATGATGTAAAGCATTGTTTAATAGAACCAAAAGTTTCTAAAGTATTTTTTATCCCCAGTATTAAATTAACAATATCCTTTTCAGTTGTAAATCTGTGCTTAAAATCTTTAAAATCACTGCTGAATTTCTGAAAATTATATTTAATTATATAATTGTACGGTGATGATTCCATTGGAGATAAAATTTTTGCAATACTTTTCAATATCTGGGCAACTCGGCCATATGCAAGTGAAGATGCGATAAGCCCAACTATTTCTATATCACGATTATCAGAATAATTATATAGAAATTCTAAGGGGTCAGGGTGTATTAGATTATATTTATTATAATTGGAATATATATACTCCATATTCCTTTTTAAATTACTCATATAGACAGTGTATTTATTAAAAAAACTGCTTCAGTTATGAAGCAGTTTGGTAATTAAAGTACAATTTCGTGGGCAGGATTTTTTATATATTTTAAAGCTTCTTCTGTAAGCTTTTTACCAGCTCCATTGCATTGCTGAAGAACTTCTTTTGTTGGAACAAACTTTGACTGAATGGGTTCATCAAGCAATAGTTTACAATTCATTTGCTTTAGATATTCTAAAACATCGTGCTGTCCTGATTTTTTTGCCCATCCGTATGATCCGAATGCAATTGCCGATTTGTTTGTCGGCGCTAATCCTTTTAAATAGGTAAGAACTTCAGCAGCTTTTGGCATTAATGATTTATTTAGGGTTGGTGAACCTACAGCAATTGCAGCAGCATTTAATACTTCGGTAGCTATATCAGTCATTGTTGTATGTTTTAAATCATATTTCCTGACTTTTACACCTTCATGCAATGCTCCTTCATATATTGCATCTGCCATCATTCCTGTGCTCTTCCACATTGTGTCATAGAAAATAACAACTTTAGGATCAGGATTACATACTATCCACTTTTTGTATCTTGCAATAATTTCAGTTATATGTTTTCTCCAGATGACACCATGGCTTGGGGCTATTGTATCTATTTCGAGCTTAGATGCTTTATTTAAAACAGCTTCAATAGGTTTTCCGTAAAGCATAATTATATTTGCATAATACTTTTTAGCTTCACGCAGTACATCAATAAGATTCTCATCATAATCAAATCTTCCTGAGCTTGCATAGTGCTGGCCAAAACCGTCCATTGAAAAAAGAAGTTTTTGCTCAGGAATATATGTTGCCATTGATTCAGGCCAGTGTGCCATAGGAGTATTGATAAATTTTAAAGTATTTTTTCCAAGTGAAATGTCTGTGGATTCATCAATAACTTTAAATTTCCAATTGCTTGTATCATAATGTAAAGACAGTGTATCTTTGCATTTTGTATTACAAACTAATTCAGCATTTTTACATTTTTCCATTAATGCCGGCAGTGAGCCTGAATGGTCGGGTTCTGCATGATTGCACACAACATATGATATTTTTTCCAATGCGGTGTAAGCTGATATATTTTTCAGCAATACGTCTGCATATGGGGCTTTAACTGAATCTATTACAGCTATTTTTTCATCTAATATTAAATATGAGTTATAAGTGCTGCCTTTATCTGTGTGATAACCGTGAAAATCACGAATGTCCCAGTCTACATAGCCGATCCAGAAAATATTTTCTTTTACAATTATATCTTTCATTAGCAGAGTCCTTATTTTTTATTCAAATAAATCATGATAGATTTCAGTATATTTTGTTAGTTCTGTCAGATGCCTTTTTTCTTCTTCAACCAGCATTTCAACAGCTTTCTTGTCTTTTTCGTCAGCCATTGCATCTTTTAGGCCGATGTAAAACAGGATTGCATCTTTTTCTCTTTCAATTGCGAATTTAAATACATCCATTTTAGTTATAGAACAGTCAATTACATGTTTTTTAATTTTACTGTTGAAAACATATTGTTTTGAAAGTGCATGTAAGTACTTCAAAACAGTTTCGTCAATATCATCAATTAAAACAGAGTTGTCTGAAAATCTTTCTTTATATATTCTGAAAATTTCTTCGTGCTTTAATTCATCGTCACTTAAGCTAAGCAATAAGTCATGGAGCTCTCTGTTGTCTTTAAATTTTTCTGCAGCTTTTTTATAAAACTCAGAACCATTTTTCTCAATTTGCTCTGCAATTTCAAAAATTTCATTTAGATTGAAGTTGTTCATAAGTCACCTTAAATTCTATAGACCTAAAATTTATATAAAATCAATTATTTCTATATCTATAATATATACATTAATCAAGCATATTTATACTTCAAGAAAAATTATCAACTAATCTATACTTTCCATGATTTATTTAATCATCATTAAAAAAAGAGTGAACAGTTATAAAATAACTATCCACTCTTGATATGCTTAAAATATAAAGCTAATCAGATTAAACTTCTGAAAAACTGTCTGTATCTACTCCACATTCAGGACAGACCCAGTCTTCTGGGAGGTCTTTAAAAGCTGTTCCAGGTTCAACACCATTATCAGGGTCTCCGATTGCAGGGTCATATTCCCAGCCACATACATCACATACATATTTTTTCATTTTGTATTTCTCCTATATTTTACTGTTTTAATTATTTTTGGAAATAACGGTTTAGTAATCCTTCAAACTGTTGTCCATGACGAGCTTCATCCTTGCACATTTCATGAACAGTATCATGTATAGCATCAAGATTTAATTGTTTAGCCCTTGTTGCCAAATCTTTTTTACCCTGACATGCACCATGTTCTGCTTCAACTCTGACCTTAAGGTTGGTTTTTGTATCTGCTACTACAACTTCGCCTAGAAGTTCCGCAAACTTAGATGCATGTTCAGCTTCTTCCCAGGCTATACGTTTATAAGCTTCAGCTATTTCTGAGTATCCTTCTCTAGCAGCTTGGCGGCTCATTGCCAGATACATTCCAACTTCAGTACATTCTCCGGTAAAGTTTGCGCGTAATCCGTCAAGTACTTCTTCATCCACACCTTCTGCTACTCCGATTCTATGCTCATCAGCCCAGGTAAGTTTGTCTGCAGAATGAGTTTTTTCGTTAAATTTAGATTTTGGTGCCCCACATTGTGGACATTTGTTAGGTGCTTCTGTTCCTTCATGTACATAACCACATACTGAGCATACAAATTTATTCATGTTATTCTCCTAAATAAGCTAGTTTATTGCTATTTTGTTTATTTGTTATTTGTATCAATTGGTGTAAAAACTCTTTGAGAAAACTCTTTATCTAAAAGGAAAAAGCCTCCCGGAGATTTTTCAGCCAAGCTTATTTGCTGAACTATTGTGCAAAAATTTGATTCTTCTTCAACCTGTTCACTGATGAACCATTGCAGATGCGCATTGGTTGCATGGTCTTTTTGAGTAAGAGCCATATCTACTAAATTGTTAATTCTGGCAGTTACAATTTTTTCGTGCTCATAAGCATCCTGAAATGCATCCAGAGGTGAGTTCCATGTTGACTTTGGTTTTTCAATTGCTTCAAGGATTACTTTTCCATTACGATCTTCAAGAAAATTAAATAGTTTCATTGCATGAGCTAATTCTTCCTGAACCTGTATTTCCAGCCAATGGGCAAAACCGTTAAGATTTAAAGACTTAAGATATGCTGACATTGATAAATAAATGTATGAAGAATAAAATTCAAAATTTATCTGTTCATTTATAGCATCCACCATTTTGGAATCCATTTTAACCAACTCCTTTTTTTTGTAATTGTCGTAATGATACCTAAATTGTATCATAATATATTCTTTTTAAAAAAATTTGCTAATTTTATAATAAAATATTCTGAATATTTTACTATGAATTATCCGCAAATAATTTTACTATTTCAGGTATTAATTTAGTCGTTAAAGGCATTATTCCATCAAGAGTTTCAATTACTTCTTTATGTGACAATGGATTTTTACTAATACCTGCGCAGTGATTGGTTATACAGGAAATTCCTGCTACCTTCAGCCCCATTGCATTTGCCAGCATTGCTTCAGGGACAGTTGACATACCTACAGCATCTGCTCCAATAGTTTTAGCAAATTGAATTTCTGCTGGAGATTCATATGTGGGACCGGAGAAGGCTAAATAGGTACCTTCTTTAACTTCAACATTAGTGTTTGCTGATGCTTTTTTGATTAGCTCGCGTAATTCTGGTTTCCACACTGTTGTCTGATCAGCAAATCTTGGTCCGAATTCTTCGTTGTGTGGGCCGGCAAGTGGATTTGAACCAATCATATTTATGTGATCTAAAATTATCATTAAATCTCCAGGGTTATGAGAAATACCTCCGGCTGCATTTGTCAAAAATAAGAGCGAGCCTCCAAAGTATTTAGTTACATATGCTGGTATTACTACAGGAGTCCATCCTTCACCTTCATAATAATGTCTTCTGCCCTGGAAAATAAAAAATTCTTTTCCATTAATTTCAGCCAGAGAAAGTTTGCTTGCATGACCTACAACTCCGGCTTTGCCTAAGCCGGTAATTTTTTCATAAGAAATTTCATCTTTAATTGTGAATGCTTTAATCACATCCCCCCAGCCGGAACCTAGAACAAAACTTCCGAAAGGTTTTGCATTTGGCCAGTATTTTTTTATATCCTTACATGTCTGATTTAGTACTTCAATATTAATATTATCCATATTTGATACCTCTTCTATTTAATTATAAAAGAATTTCTTTAGCTAGTTTGTCATATCTGTTTATTGCTTGTCGGACAAATTTTCTCTGCTCTCTATAGTCTCCGTAATAAAAGCATCCTTTAAAGCCGGCAATAACCAAATCTCTTAACTGATTAGCTGTAATGGAGAAATTATCAACAATCAGTGAGAGTTCGCGAGTAACAGTTGTACTGGATACAAGTCTGTTATCTGTGCAGATTGTGACTGATAATTTTTTATCAATCATTCTCTTAACTGGGTGGTTTTTAATATCCTTTATTGCCGGGATAGTTTGGAGGTTGCTTGTAGGGCAGACTTCTACAGATATTCTTCTGCCGGCAATATATTCTACAAGTGAATTTGAAAATTCTTCCGGTGCTCTGATGTCAGCATCTTTTATTTCTGAAGCATCAAAGAGAAATGTACCATGACCGATACGGTTTGCATGACAGTCTGTAATAGCCTGAAAGATAGATTCAGCACCATATGCTTCACCTGCATGTACGGTTTTTCCCATAAAGTTTTTGTGAACATATTTATATGCCTGTTGATGATCAATTGCCGGATATCCAGCTTCTTCTCCACAGAGGTCAAATCCTAAAATAGGCAAGTCTTTTTCATTTCTCAGTCTTACAGCGGCTCTTGCTAAATCCATGGATGCTATTTTAAATATATTTTTTAAAGGTGTGTACGGCAGAGATTTTATTAAGTCTGCATAATAAGGTGAAAAGTGTTCATTAAAACATCTCATTGCACCGACAATAACGCCGTATTTAAAAGGTATATCTTCTCCTGAAATTACTGCTGGTGCTTTCTCATGTTCTTTTCTAGCTCTTTTAAGGCCTTTATGGACAGCTCCGATTATACTTTCAAGAGATTGCATATTTTTATTAACAAGTAGTTGAGGTGCAAAACGCACTTCTAAGTATCTTACATTTTCGTTTATGTTATCAATTGCTAACTCGTAAGAAACTCTTTCCAAATTCTCTTCATTTCTTAAAACATCACATGTGTATGCAAAACCTGTCAGGTAGTCTGGAAGATCTTTGTAATGTTCTTTGAATACAAGTTCTTTTAAGCCTGTCTCTTCATAGGAAGGCAGTTTGATTTTCTCTTTTTTAGCCAACTCTATTAAAGTTGAAAGCCTTAATGAGCCGTCAAGATGTACGTGTAAATCAGTTTTGGGTATAAGTTCAAGGAATTTATGTATATTTTTCATATCCATGTCTACCTCCTTAAATTTGAGCATTTATATAAAATATGATTATTTAAATATGGTAACAGAAATTTACTATATATACATTGAGATGGTTTTTACAATTATTTTTACAAAATTACATGATATAAAAAATCACTCAAATCAGATATATAACCATATAAAGAAATACCCTGAAAAAGCTCTTATAAGCTCTTTCAGGGTAGTGTAGTGTTAAGACAGAATTCTTACATTATTATTGTTTCTTGAATACCTCTGTGTATTTCATACCAATAGTCAAGTGCAGCTGTTTTCTTATCTTTTTCAAAACGGTCAAGCCACATATCAAGATTAGGATCTTCAATTTTATCTACATTTTTCTTCCTCTTGAGGAAAGTTATTATATAGTCAATTGTCCTTTCTGATTCCCAGAATGTTGAAGCATTTCTGCTTATTATTCTTTCAGCTGTTATTTTAAGGTTAAGCTTGTATTTATCACCCATGCCGTAAAGAGCATCCATTATTTCAGGAATCATTTCTTCAGACCAGCCACGGTGGAATCTGCACATACCCATATTATCACTTGTCATTTCTCCGATAAGTCTGCCTGCGCATTGTTTGCCAAGCTCTCTTGGAGTAAGGTATTTATCTGCATAAACCATAAAATATTTACCCATCATAGGCATAGGAGCCAAGGCACCTGGGACCCAATACTGATTTGGAACCATCCATCCATCACGACCATTTGGAATAAACACAAATGAGTCTAAGATTTTAGGATTCTTTTTAATCCTGGCCTGGTCACGGGCGAATTTTCTGAAACCTTTGTCTACGTCCAGAAGACCTCGTTTTTCAATAATTGAGTCAAATAGTTCTACACCGACTTCTGCATTATGCATTGAAACTTCAACAACGTTTTCCTTAGTGACATTAAAGTTAGGAATTTTTGTAACCCCTAGCTCTTCTTTAGTAAAATGGCCTTCTATCAGGCACTCCATAAGCCAGGCTATAACAGATCCTCCTGATATCCCGTCAAAACCAAGCATATCACAGTGGTGATTGAGCTTTTCTGCAGCACGCTGATCAAATATTCCACAAAGGGGGCCCATTGTTGCGTAAGGTTCATAATCTTTTTTAAACTTACCGTTCATTTTTTTACATAGAGCAACACATGGTTCTCCACATGTCATCTGTTGTTTTTTATCTATTGTTTCTTCGTTAAACTGCTTTAGATAATGATCAAGAACTAAGTTTTTATGCATGTCCACACGTTCTTCTTCAGTTGCATAAATACTTTTGTAATTATAAGCAAACATTTTGCCTTTTAATGTTGTATAGTTAACACCAAAAGTTCCGCCTGTTTTGAATTTTGTTTCATAACGGTATTTAGCTGTAGCTTCCAGATCTTTTGCAGCAAGTTTTTTCTGATACTTATTAACAAACCATTTATCTGCTACTTTACGATCTCTAAAGTCTTCATCGATAAACGTACCGCCGTAGACAATCGCCACTATTCTATGTTCTTTGAACAACTGAGTACCAAGACCACCTCTTCCGGCCCAGGTATCAACATTATTTAGTTTGCCATTTTTTATAGTAACTGAGCCAATAGCCCCAAAATCTGAACTTTCTGCAGAAGGTCCTACTGCCAGAATACGTGGATCAGAACTATACCTGTCTCCAAAGCATTCATATGCATAATCCATTAGGCTGTATACGCCTTTTCTTCCTTTATTCCAGATTTGATGAATGTTTATACGTTTCATTTCAACCTGAATTTCTTCTCCATGTACACGGTTGAGATAGAGTATGGAGTGTTGATGAGCTCTTCCTACGATAGAAAGCATATTAATACCAAGGTTGTCAAAAACCAGCCCTGCGCCACCCATTGAAGAAATGTAATAATTTTTCCAGCAAGGAGATATTCCTGTAAAAAATAAGCGATTTGATCCTGGAAAAATTGAACCTGCTAATAAACCAACTCCCATATTTAGACTTTTCTTCTCGCGGGCCAGATATAGACCAAGGTCAATAGGTCCGAAGAAATCTCCTACTTTATACCTGTCTACTTTGTAAAAGCCTGTATTTGCGTGAATCGAAAGAACTTTTTGATTGTCTTCCATGATGACTCTCCCAGTTAAATATTAATAGTTAATTCCTTAATTTTCTAATAAATCCAAACTATTCCAGTTATCAGAGGCATTTTTCTGGCCCTCCTGACCATACTTAATTGCCTGAAGCTCTGAAATAATAGATATAGCTATTTCATCCGGTGTAGAACCTCCTATTTTTAGTCCTATTGGTGTATATAGCTTTGACAGATCAAGTTTTTTGTCTTTTAAGTCGCCGCATAGCCTTTCAACCATTTTAACAGATTTTTTCTTCGAAGCAATTACACCGAGATATTTTGGCTCTACATTAGATTCGAACGTTTTTTTCATTATAGTATAGTCCATCTCATGAGAATGCGTTGCTACTATAATATAAGCATTTTTTTCAATAGTATTGTTATCAAAAATATTTTTATAATCACTTATTATTAATTGATCATTTTCTGTATAATTATCAGCCATTTTCTGCCTTGAATCAATAAGAACAAGATTATAATCTAAAGGTTTCATATGATATGAAATAGATTTGCCTACATGGCCGGCGCCAAAAATATAAACGGTATCTTTATTTGGCATATATTCATAAAAAAGTGATAGTTTACCCCCGCAGATCATACCGGTATCTACTGCATCAAGAATCTCATTGTTTTCTCCAAGTATATAATCTACTATGGAGGATTTTTTTGATGAAGTAATAATTTTAGTTGACTCATTGGCAGCAATATACTCTATAGCTCCACCTCCGATAGTTCCAAATGTTTTACCATCATGAAGAACTATCATTTTTGCGCCTGGAATTTGAGGAGCGTGTCCCTCCTTTTTTATTATAGTAACGAGAGTAAAAGGAGTATTTAGATTTTGAAGTTCAATAATTTTTTCGTATATATTCATAAATATGTATCCTTAGATATATCTGTATCGTAATAATATAAATATAACATAAGTCTTAACGATAATTTATAAAGTGTATAAAGCTATTATTTGTGATTTTATCACTGTATGAGTTGATGTATGCATATTGTAATATTTTGATTATTAAATAAAATCTTTATATAAACATGATAATAAAATATTGTATGGATTTTATGTATGAAAATTAAGAAGAAATATTTATGGTTAATTATAATTCTTATAATAATTGTAGTATTATTTTATTTTTTTTATTTTGTCGGAGCTTATACTTCAGACGCTTACGTCAGAGCCAACTGGGTTGAAATCAGTCCTAGAATAGATGGTTATGTAGATAAAATAGTAGCAAAAAACAACCAGTTTGTTAAAAAAGGAGATACCCTTTTTATTCTTGATAGGTATCCGTATCAACTTAAAGTCAATAAACTTCAGGCTCAGCTTGATGTAGCAATTGCCCAGCGTGAAGTTTATAAGGATAATGCAACGTCTCTTAAGAAAAAACTCAATGCTGTTTCTGATGAGCTAAAAATAATGGATATTGAGGCCAAACGTTATGAAAGTCTTAGCAAGGTTCATGCAGAATCAGTTCAAAAATATCAGGAAATTTTAGTTGAATTTAATGAGACAAAATATAAATATGAAGACATTAGCCAGCAGCTGGTACAGAATAAAGATATGTTTACTGAGCAGAATAAGCAAATAGAGCTTATAAACGCTGAACTAAATTTAGCTAAATATAATTATGCTAATACCATAATTAAAGCTCCATTTGATGGCTATGTTACTAACATGTATTTGATGAGAGGGCAGTTCCTGCAGCAAGGAGAAGCTATTTTTGGAATTGCACAAACACAGGATTGCTGGATTGAGGCTAATTTTAAAGAATGCTGGGTAGGAGAAGTAAAGCCTGGGCAGGAGGTATGGATCAGCAGTGATTTATATCCTCTAAGATTTTTCAGAGGCAAGGTAGCAAGTATAACGAATGCTGTAAGTCGCCTCAATACTCCTGGAATGATTCTTCCTTACATTAAACCGACGATTGACTGGGTTAGACTGCAGTATCGATTTACAGTAATAGTCAAAATAATGGACTTGCCTAAGGATATGCATTTAAGAATGGGAGCTGATGCTAGAGTTTTTATATGGCTTTAGTAATTTTTATATATAATAATAAACAAATAGAAAGGGTGAAGAGATGTTTAAAAGAACAAAGTTTTTAGCAATAACTGCCTGCGTATTCGGAGTTTTATTTTCAGTTACAGGACTGTTTGGAACTGAATTTACCGGTACTGCTCAGCCACTAATAACAAGTACAATGCACTTTGGCTCGAATGCTTCGTTTAATACTCCTCTGAAATATGTTGCTAAAGAAGGTTCATTTATTAAACCAGCAGTACTTGATGATAAAGGGAAAACAGTAGTCAAGGGCACGATATTAGCTGAATTAGATATTACATATTGGAAAGCAATGGCAGAGTCAAATAAAAGTGCTGTGTTAGCTGCAGAGCAGGAAATTACAACAGCTAAACAAAACTTGGTAAGATATCAAGATTTAACACGTACTAAGGAACCTGTGGCTGCTGTACAAACTTATCAGACTACCCAGGAAACATATGCGCAAGCACTTTCTGCATATCAGGAAGCCATTGCTGATCTGGTTGAGACCGAACAAGTAATAAAAGCCTACACTCTTAAAGCACCCTTTGAAGGAATTGTAGATAAAGTTTATTTAACTCACGGGCTTGCATCTGCTATCCCTACAGTTATACAGGTTTCTCAGCTAAATCCTATGGGGATAAAAATTGTAATGACTAGAGAACAGGCAAATCAGATCAATGCCTATACGCCGATTACTGTTTCCAGTCCAGTTGATAATAGTCAGGTAAACATTGATTACGGTTCAGTTACTTTAACTAAAGACGGTATACTTGTTCAAGTACCTAATAGCAGAGTATATGGAGACACAATTGAATATAAAGGTAATAAAGTGCCTGTATTACGTGATTACAGTTCTATATCTAAATTTTATGTTGCCAAAAATTCAAAAGTTCTGGGCATTGAAAAGAGTGCAATTTTGAAAGATAAATCTCAGAATTATGTATGGAAAGCTGATCCTGTTGGAAAAGGATATTTTACTGCCAAAAAAATAAATATAAATTTAATGAATTTAAATCATATAGTTGCAAATGGAATAGTTGAAGCTGCAAAATCTGATAATCTTGCATTAAATGATATATTACTTATGTCTGTGCCAAAAACACTGAAGGATGGAGATATTGTTTTCTGCCCTGCTGAAAGATATATTTTTATGCCTGGTGATAAAGTTAATGTAAAGATAGGTACACAGGTAACAGGTGCTGCAAAATAATTACCTAAATTATAAATAATTTGGGTAAAATATATGTCCGTGGATTAATTTATTATTAATTATTTCACGGATTTTCTTTTTCTGGTGTCTGTAAAGGAATTAAATGGTGGGCGGCGAGGGACTCGAACCCCCGACATCTTGGGTGTAAACCAAGTGCTCTAGCCAGCTGAGCTAGCCGCCCTTGTTGAGAGATTTATAAATTATCCGTTATTGAAAAATTGTCAAACATTTATTTCTAAAAAAATCAAAAAAATATAAGATCATATTTTTATATAGAATATTGATTTAATTTTATAAGAATAGATAATATATTTTAAAAATCAATTATGTATAAAAGAATAAATTTTATAATATGAAGCTATCCTCACTACTTAACTCTGATTTTATAATTTATGATATTGAAGGCGATAATAGATACGATATCTATAAACAGCTTATAGAAAAAATGTCAAAAAAAATTAAACTTTCAGATTCAGCACATAATATTACCAATAAGCTTATTGGAAGAGAAAATGTTACACAAATTCCTTATGAAAAAGGCTTTTCTTTTCCACACTTGAGGTTGAAGGAAATAGATGATCTGTATATTGCGGTAGGTATCTTGAGAAAACCCGTAAAATTAAAATCAATTGATGTAGATAAGAGTGAACTTGTTCTTATTTTTTTGATTTCAGAAAATACTTCACAAATTTATTTAAAAGTATTATCTACATTTACTAAATACCTTATTGCTAAAGGTAATATTGATAAACTCCTCGATACAGAGCATGCAAGTCAATTTTTAAAGGTCCTGGATAATGATAAAATTGAACTCAGACGTACGCTTGTTGTAGAAGATATTATGAATACTGATTTTACATTTGTTGAAGAATCGGACAGTATCAGCAAAGCTTTTGATATTTTTACAACTGAAAAAAAATTTGTTTTACCTGTTTTAAATAAATCAAAGGAATTTGTAGGTGTTATCAATGCATATGATATAGTATCTAAATACTTTCCCAAACATATGCTTTTACTGGACAATTATAAAATTTTTAAAAGCTTTGAACCGTTTGATACTTTATTTAAAACAGAGGACAGTTCTACTGTGAATGAATATATGACTTCACCTAAGATTGCTGTTTCGGTTGATACTCCGATTATTCAGATAACTTTGTGCCTTCTGCAGCAGAATACTGCAAATATTTTTGTTGTGAATGATAAGAAGCTTGTTGGTTTAGTATCAATGCATGAAATTATCAGAAAAGTTATCAGAGGATAGGAGGAATAATGGTTAATTATTAATTGTTAATGGTAAGTGATATAAAATCATTGGGTTTCCTATTTCTTAACAATTAACAATTTCTCATTAATAATTATTAATATGAGTATACAGTTTTGGTTTGCAACAATAGTTTTTATAGTAAGTTTTGTAGCTGTTGCAACAGAAAAAATACATAAAACAACGGCTGTTTTAATAGGTTCCGCAATAATGCTTCTTTTTATCTTGCCTGGACCGGTCAGTCATATGGTTGCAAATAGTTCATCTATGGCAAGTGAAATAGTGTCTCCTCATTTGGGATCAGGATCGGTCGGTGTAGCAAGTTTGGATACCTATGCCAATTATGTTAATTTTGATGTAATTTTTACTCTGGCTGGCATGATGATATTGGTGAATATTCTCAGCGGAACCGGAATATTTCAGTATATTGCTATTAAATCTGCAAAGTTTGCCAAGGGAAATCCTACAAGAACAATGATATTATTAGTTGTTTCAACAGCTGTATTATCTGCATTTCTTGATAATGTGACTACAGTATTACTAATAGCTCCTATCACATTTATTGTTGCTTCAGAACTGGATGTTCCTGTTTTACCGTTTCTTATGGCAGAGACTTTAGCTTCGAATATAGGAGGTGCTGCTACTTTGATTGGTGATCCTCCAAACCTTCTAATTGGTTCTGCTGCAGGATTGAATTTTATGGCATTTATTTATAATCTTGCTCCGTTTATTGTTGTATTAATGATCATTTACTGTTTCTTCCTCAGAAGATATTATAAGACAAGAATGAAAGTTACTGTAGAAAAAAGAGCTAAAATAATGGAACTCGATGAGTTGTCTGCAATTACAGATTTTAGTAATTTAAAAAGAGCCGGTTTTGTTGTGGTAGTTACTTTAATTGGTTTTTTAATACATGGAGCTGTCGGACTCCAGCCATCAGTTATTGCAATGAGCGGTGCTGATTTGGCTTTAGGAGTGTGTAAAGTTAATGTTGATAAAATGCTGGAGAAAATTGAATGGAGTACACTTTTTTTCTTTATAGGACTCTTTATTTTAGTAGAAGGGGCTGAATATGTAGGCTTAATTTCAAGAATTGGTCATTTGCTGGATTTAACCAGTGGTTGGAATCCGCTTTGTATAATTCTTGTTCTTATGTGGTTTTGCGGAATTATTGTTGCGTTTATGAATAATGTATCGTTTACAGCAGTAGCAATTTCGGTTGTCGGTGGATTTTTAACTACTTCTCCGCTTTTTAGCGGTAATCCCCAACTGCAGAGACTCCTTTGGTGGGGGCTTGCGCTTGCTGTTTGTTTAGGTGGAAATTTTACAATAATTGGCGCTGCCGCTAATTTGGTAACAGCCGGAGTTGCAGAACAAGCTGGCAATAAAATCAGTTTTAAGGAATTTATGAAATATGGTATTCCTGTCAGTTTCGCTTCATTGGTGCTATCGTCTATCTATATAAGTTTGAGATATTTTTTGATTCAATCCTAGATTTGAAATTCATCTCATTCATCTTTTTTTCTTCTTCGAATATAAATAGACTGCAGTATTCCCAGGCAAATCAGAGAAGTTATCATAAAAGATCCACCATAACTAACCAGTGGCAGAGGGAGCCCTGTTATCGGCATTAATCTTATATTCATTGCAATATTAACATATAAGTGTTCGAAAAAAAGAGCCGCGATGCCTGCAGCCAATATGTATCCAAACTTATCTCGTGCCAGATATGATGTTCGCAACATGGAAAAAATCAGTATCAGGTAAAGTATGATCAGGGTTGTTGCACCAATAAAACCAGACTCTTCAGCTATTACTGAGAATATTAAATCGGAATTTGATACACTTCTGGGAAGAAATCCAAGTGTATTTTGAGTACCGTTTAAAATACCTTTTCCTGAAAACCCCCCGCTTCCAACAGAAAGCAGAGTCTGTCTGCTTGTCCAGCCTTGATTTAAAGGATCTCTATCTGGGTTAAAGAAAACAAGAATTCTTTCTTTTTGATATCCTTTTAAAAAAGGATAAACAGAAGGAATTAAAACAGCACCGGCAATTAATATAACTATTATCCATTTCCAACTTAATTTTGCAGTAAAAGCAACTGCAGCCAGAATAAAAATAAAAACAAGAGAACTTCCTAGATCAGGTTGTTTTAACACCATCAGAAATGGAATTAAAACAACGGCAGAAAGGAATATTAGATGAGTTATTTTGTTAATTTTAAAAGTTCTTAAAGAGGCAATTCTAGCTGCCAGAAGTAATGTAGCTATTTTAGCAAATTCAGAAGGCTGAATATTTATTCCTCCAAAGTTTAACCATCTTCTAGCACCATAAATTTTAATACCGAAGAAAAATACCAATATAAGTAAACCTAAAGATAGTAAATAAATGATGGGGGACAAAAAACCTAATGTTCTGTAATTAATGCTGCATAAAATAATCCAGAATACTAATCCTATACATATCCATAAAATCTGCTTGTCCCAAGACTTAGTCATAGAACCGCCAACCTGCTGCCCGGCACTGTAAATAAAGATTAACCCCATTGTAATAAGCAGAGCAGATGAAATGATTTGTATAAAGTCCAACCTTAGAACCTGAGTTTTTAAATAAGAAAAAAGATTTAAAATAAAAGAGACTTCCGCATCTTTTTTCTTAGGCAGTTGGAAAATAAATTTCATTTATTTATTAAATATACTATCAATAATTATGTTTCTAAGCTTGTGAGTACGTGAAATACATTCTTCAAGTTTTATTGAATTCACTTTTTTTATTGATTTAAAACTATTAAGCACGCCAATTATCTTGTTGATAATAGATATCTGTCTTTTTTCCAGTGCTTTTGTTAAGTTAGGTAAATCCTTATTCGGTGTTTGGGTAATATCAACTTGTAGTGACATAAGTTTTCCAAAAAGATAAATCAGATTAATAGAAGTACAGTTTGAAATGTCTGATTTTGTAGATACAAAAATACTAACTTCCGTAGCTAGGCTTCCAACATCATAATATAATTTAGAATTTATGCTATCTTCACTTTTAATACCTGAAGCAAGATCATTCATAAAATCCATGCCTATATCCATATCTTCCCATACTGGCAAATCTTGGAGAAGAATATTTTCCTCATTTAATTTTTTGAAAATAATGTCTTCTTCATTAGGGAGATCCAAATAAAGCGGTAATTCATTTAAATAAGCATTAACTTTTGCATCTTCACGCTTTAGTTCTTCTTCCCAGTTATGCTCAGTCCATTTTTGATATTTTTCAGTATCCATTTTTCTAGGTTCTTTAGAGTCTGTATATTATTTTTGAATCTTTTGATGAAAGTTTAAATATTACTTGATAATCTTTCAGCTAAAAGTTCTTCTAATTTTTCTGCATCTCCCCAAAGTTCTTCCAACTGGTATTTTTCTCTGGCTTCAGGAGTAAGAATATGTACCATCACGCTTCCAAAATCAATTATTATCCATTGGCTTTGTGCCTCGCCGTCAATAGCTAAAGGGCGGATATTATATTTTTCTCTTACTTTTCTTTTTATCCATTCAGCAATTGCGCTTAAATGAGGAAGTGAATTTCCTGTGCAGACAATGAAATAATCAGAAACCAATGATATATCTGTCAGTTTTAAACTTTTAATATCTTCTGCTTTTCTGCTTTCGGCAATTTTAATGCAAAGCTCTGCAAGCTGTTTAGATGTTACATCTTCTTTGTTTTCTGCCATTCTTTACCTTTCTATTATCAATAAAATAAACATGCTGATAATATTATATATATTTAAATTTTTTATATGAGCAATATGCGAATGTTAAATTTAACAGAAAAATACGTATTTTAAATAGCTGAATTTTATTTTAAACTACTATTAATGTTCTGATATAGATGATTTTTACGAATATAAGCTAATATTTTTTCGTCTACAATATTTTTCAAATTACACTTAGAATTAATTTTTTTTCTTATTTCTGTAGATGAAACAGGAAAAAGAGATGAAGAAATTACACTACCTATCAACTTGTTTGTCAATAGTTTAGACCAATTATCTTTCAGTTTGCTATAAGTTATGATTTCATTAGGTCTTGGGTAAATAATGAAATTAAATTCCTGAACAAGTTTCAATGCTTTGTACCAGGTGTGTAACTGAAGAAGGCTGTCTCCTCCAATTATCATAAAAAGTTTATCATTATTCAATGACTCAGTGAGATGCACCATAGTATCATAAGTGTATGATGGTAGTGGTAATCTTTTTTTTTCAATTGTTGAAATTTCAAAACGATTTTCTCCCTCAATAGCCATATTCAACATATTAAACCTATGCTCAAATAGTGTTATCGGCCTGTTAGGTTTATGAGGAGGAGCAGCAGATAAGACAAATAATATTCTATCCAATTTTTTAAAGCTGAGAATATGCTGTGCTAAGTTAATGTGTCCGTAATGCGGAGGATCAAATGTACCTCCAAATATACCGATATTCATAAGAGTCTCTTCCGTAAAATCCTCAAAAAAATAAATATTAATTAATCATAAATATAATATAGATGGCATATATGTTATAATTAACCTACAAATTTATAATTATTAAACTTTTATTTCAATTTTATAGGAAGGTGTTGAGCGTTATTTATGATTAAAATTAAGCAGCTTACTGAATTGACTCATGCATACAGGCATTTCAAAAGATACAGACAGATCATGCATGTGTTAATCAAATACGGTTTCGGCAGTATAATAGAATCTGTCGGTCTGCATAAAATAATAGGCATAAGCAAAAAAGTTTTTACTAAAAATAAAGATTATAAATGGGAGTCAATTTCAGCATCCGTCAGATTAAGAATGGTTCTTTCTGAATTAGGCCCGACTTTTATAAAATTAGGACAAATTTTGGCTACTAGACCTGATTTGATTCCATTGGATTTTACTGAAGAACTGGCGAAATTACAGGATGATGCACCTCGCTTTTCATATGATGAAGTAAAAAGTATTATTATAGAAGAGTTTGGTACTGCACCTGAAGATATGTTTGATTCTTTTGAAGAAGAACCTTTGGCTGCAGCTTCGATAGGACAGGTTCACAGGGCCTGTTATAAAGGGAGTAAGGTTATTGTTAAGGTGCAGAGGCCCAAAATAAAAGAAACTATAGAAGCTGACCTTGAAATATTATATCATTTTGCTGTATTGCTTGAAAAGCATATTTATGAACTGAGTGCACATAAACCGAGTATAATTGTAAAAGAATTCGCAAAAAGTCTTGAAAAAGAGATCGATTTTATGGTTGAGCTCAAGAATACTGTGAGGTTTTCTATTGAGTCAGCTGAAGAAGGTGTAATTTATGTTCCAAAAATGTATAAAGAGGTCAGTACAAAGAGAGTTTTAGTAGCTGAATACATTGATGGTATCAAGGCTTCTGATATAAATGCTCTGAAAAAAGGAGATTATAATCTTAAATTAATAGCAGAAAGAGGAGCTGAATCATTACTTAAACAGATATTTGTGCATGGCTATTTTCATGGAGATCCCCACCCTGGAAATATTTTTGTATGCCCTGGCAGTGTAGTCTGTTTTATTGATTTTGGTATGATGGGGAGAGTGAGCTGGCAGGAAAGGGAATCTTTTTCAAATTTCCTCTTTTATCTGATAAACAGAAAAATAGATAAAATTGTAGATAGTTTATTGAAATTTACTTCTTATGATGATGAACCTGACAGAGAGGAACTGCAGAGAGAAATTTCATTAATAATAGATGAATATCTTGTGGAATCTATAGGAGAGATTGATTTTGGAAAAATATTAGAATCACTAATGATTTTGATGTCGGAGAATAATTTGAGATTAAAACCAAATATGTTTATGATGCTTAAGGGGTTAATCTCTTTGGAAAGCCTTGCCACACAGTTGGATCCTGACATGAATATTATTGAAATGTCTAAACCATATGTTAAAGAAATACAGTTAGAGCGTTTTAAACTGAAAAATATATTTTTTAACGGGATAGATTGCATAACTGATATTGCCAGGCTGGTTAATGAACTTCCTGCTGACATTAGGATATTGATAAAAAAAGCTAAATTAGGCAAAATGAAATTTGAACTTGAATATATTGGTCTGGAACAATTTAGGAAAAGTATTGTAAAGTCTTCGAACAGAGTAGTTATGGCAATTATTATTGCAGCATTACTGATAAGCCACTCTCTGATTTTATTAATTCCTGTCGGGAGATTCACACATATTCTTCGGCTTGAGGGTATGATAGGATTTTTGTTGAGTGTAGTATTCGGATTTATATTATTAATTGCAATGATACTAAGTCGTAATAAATAGTTTTAGCAATAGAAAAATATACCTAAAGATCTATATTATATATAGATTTCACATAAATATATATTCTTTCAATAAAGAATTTTAGGAATACTGATAAATAACTTTAGGAGCAGGGCTTTAATGAGCGAATTTGACGATAAAAGTCTTAATGACGTAGAAGCAAATGAAAATAATCAATCAGAATACAGTGCAGACAAAATTACAGTTCTGGAAGGTTTAGAAGCTGTTAGACTTCGTCCTAGTATGTATATTGGGGACACAGGGCAAAGAGGTTTACATCATTTAGTTTATGAAGTAGTTGATAATAGTATTGACGAAGTATTAGCAGGATATGCATCAAATATAAAAGTGATCATACGTGTAGATAATTCAATTACTGTAATAGATGACGGGCGTGGTATTCCGGTTGATATGCATGAAGGTGAAGGTAAGCCTGCAGTTGAAGTTGTTATGACTGTTCTACACGCCGGCGGGAAATTTGACCATGATGCCTATAAGGTTTCCGGAGGTCTTCACGGTGTTGGTGTTTCCTGTGTAAATGCTTTAAGTAAATGGCTTGAGGTTGAAGTTTACAGAGATGGCAGTGTTCATCATATGAAGTTTGAAAGAGGTGAAGTCGTTAAACCTTTGAAAACAATAAGATCTACTGATAGAACCGGAACATCTGTTACATTTAAAGCTGATGATGAAATTTTTTCAAGCGATGCGTTCACTTGGGATATTTTAGCAAGTAGACTTAGAGAATTAGCATTTTTGAATAGAGGTGTGGAAATTACCCTTGTTGATGAAAGAACTGAAGAGAATGAAGAAAAAGAAGACACATATTTCTATGAGGGTGGTATTAGGGAATTTGTTACTCATTTGAATGCAAATAAACAGGTTTTACATCCTGATGTTATCTATTTAGAGAAAAATAAAGATACCGTAGATGTTGAAGTTGCTATGCAATACAGCGACAGCTATTCAGAGAATATTTTTTGTTATGTAAATAATATTAATACAACAGAAGGTGGAACTCATTTAACAGGTTTTCAGACAGGTTTAACAAGAACAATCAATACTTATGCTAAAAGTTCAAATTTGTTGAAAAATGAAAAAAGCATGAGTGGCGGTGATGTAAGAGAAGGACTTACTGCTGTAATAAGTGTTAAAGTTGTTGATCCCCAGTTTGAAGGACAGACTAAAACTAAATTAGGCAATAGTGAAGTTAGAGGGATAGTTGAATCCGTAATTAATGAAGCGTTTGGATCCTTTTTGCAGGAAAATCCATCAGCTGCTAAAAATATTATTAATAAAGCTTTAGTCGCATCCAGAGCAAGGGAAGCTGCTAGAAAGGCAAGAGAACTTGTACAGCGTAAAGGTGCACTTGAAGGTTTTTCCTTACCTGGAAAACTTTCAGACTGTTCAGAAAAAGATCCTGCAAAATCCGAGATATACATAGTGGAAGGTGACTCTGCCGGAGGCTCAGCTAAACAGGGCAGGGACAGTTCTTTTCAAGCTATTTTACCTATAAGAGGTAAACTGCTTAATGTTGAAAAATCAAGAATAGATAAGGTGCTTGAAAATAAAGAGATTCAATCCTTGATAGCAGCGTTTGGGTGTGGAGTTGGAAAAGAAGATTTTGATATCGAAAAATTGCGTTATCATAGAATTGTTATTATGACTGACGCGGATGTTGACGGTTCTCATATTCGTACTTTGATACTTACATTTTTCTTTCGGCAGATGAAACCTTTGATTGAGGCAGGGTATATTTATATTGCCAAACCTCCTTTGTTTAAGGTTAAACGACGAAGCAAAGAACGTTATATTGATACTGAAGAACAGTTAGATAAATACTTAATTGAACTTGGATCTGATGATATAGAAGTTTTAAAATTATCTGGAGAGAAGATCAGCGGAGAAAGTTTACAGAAACTTATCAGTTTTGTTAATACATCAAATCAGATTAGTTCAGGGCTGGTAAGGCATGGCATTGACCCATTTACATATTTTTCTCAGGAACAGGATGGGGAATTTCCTGCTTCAAGAGTGGTTATTCGTGAAACAGATGGTACTATTAGTGAGAAATTTGCATTTACAGATGAAGACGAATCATGTATTGTGGCTGACGCAGAACAACGTTTAGGCTTACTTGAAGCTGATGATGATGATGTAGGAAATGAAAATACTGAAACAGTAAATACTGGCAAAAAATATGGTTCTGAAATAGAAGTTACTAATGTTTATGAGCATAAAGCCTGTGAACAGCTGGCAGATGAAATGAAACTTCATGAACTTTCCACAAAAACTATCTACCCTGGCAGTAATCCTATATTTAAAATTATTGTTAATGAAAAGGAAATTGTAGTAAATTCATTATCTGAGCTTTTTGAACAAATCAAAAAGATTGGAAGACAGGGATTTCACATTCAGCGCTACAAAGGTCTGGGTGAAATGAATGCTGAACAGTTATGGGAAACGACTATGGAGCCAAGTAACAGAAAAATGATAAAAGTTACTATGGAAGACGCTTTCCAGGCAGAAAGAATATTTTCTCTTTTGATGGGAGATGATGTTGAACCTAGACGTGAATATATAGAAAAATATGCAGCAGGAGTAAAAGATTTAGATATCTAAAACAATGAAGTTTTTTAGTTCTATAAAAATTAGAAATAATATTTCTTTTTCAAATATTGGAATATTATTTCTATTTTTTTTAACTTCTTTGCTTCTGATTTCCTGCTGTAAAACATGTTTTCTTGCCCGAAATGAAATAACCGGTTTTTCAGCTGGAAAAAATAAGGCTGGAGAAAAGATCATAACTATTAATGCTGGAGATATAAGAGTTGAGTTCAGTGCTTTTGCGGGAGGTAAAATATTATTATATTCAGTTGAAGGTGATAATGTAGTATTTGATCAATCTCAAAATAATAAAAACTGCGGTGACTATTCTGATTTTTTCCTGAATCAAAGTGGATTGCCATTAAGTATTGTCAATTCAACGCTTAGGACTTTTGATCCTGATAAAATTATAATAACTTCTTCATTAAATGAGAATTTTACTTTGACAAAAGTAATGAAAATGAATCTCAATAATGGCGATGTACATGTCTTGGAAAAGTTATCTAATTCAGGAACGAAGCAAAAAACCATTTATTCTAAGAACACTTTAAATTTAAAGCCTGGGGGATTTCTGATTATTCCAATTAACTTTATGAGTAAATTTAAAGGTGGATTTGTAGAGTTGAATAATGATAATGAATTAATGCATACAGATAGAATAGACTATTTTGAAAAGTATAATGATCTATTATTGGTCAATACAAACAGAGCTTTAAATACTATAGCAAGTGATTCAAATAGCGGATGGTTTGCTTATATACGAAATGATGTGCTTATGATAATAAAATATCCATATTTTTATAAGAGAAATTATCTTCATAATTATACAGTTAAGTCAGAGTTCAAAGAAAAAATTATTAAATTGTTATTATTTAATCCAAATAGAACTGTTGATGCCAATAAAGCATTATACACGCAGTTTAAATTCATAATAATAAAGTTGGATAAACCAGTTAAATCTTTTGATCAGGTAAAAAAAGCTTTGAAAAAAGTGAGTATTCCGCTGATGTTAAGAAGATAGGTTTTAAAAAACAAGTATGCCAAATTAAAATTATTAATTTAACCCGTAATATTTTTTTAAGACTGTAGCTGCTTGATAAATTTTATTTATCTAATGAACTATCCTTCATTACGTTCTGAACTTCTTTTGTCTTTAGTATTTTTTCCATCTTCATTTTACAGTTTTTTTCTGTTTTGTTTCTCACCGTGAATTCAGGATTCAAAACCATTGTTGCGTGTGCAAGATGATATACATACTCTGACATTTTAAAGTCGGAAATTGAATTTGTATGATATCCTTTCTTAAGCATTTGAACATACATTTCCTGTGCACAGGTCATTCCGTTTTCGACTTCCATGCTGAAAGTGAGATTTTCTTTAAGTAATATTTCTGTATTATAAATAGCACAGATGGCTCTTATGTAAAATTTCTTTTTATCAGGATTATCTGCTTTTAAATCTCTGATCCATTTTTTATAATCAGTATATTTTTTAAGAAGGATCTGCCATTTTGGTTTTAAATCCAGTTTGCCTGACCCTGCGCATGCCGTGTTTTTTTTACGGCTAATTTCATTTACAAGCCATGTTAACCAGTTATATCTATGGACGAAAGTATCAGTATGCATTCCTATGAAAAATTCTGTATTGCATTTTTCAAGACCGAGATCCAGTGCTGTACCTTGAGCCATGGAACCGGATAGTTGTACCCCAGGACGTTCAATTAATTTAATCCAGGGAACAGTTCTCAAATACTCCAAAGAACTGTCATCAGAGTTATTGTCAACAACAATAACTTCATAAGGATATTTGGTATATTTTCTAATGCTCCTTAGACAAAGTCTGGTAAGTTCTTCAGTTTTATAGTTAACTATACATATAGTTGCTTTATTTTTTATTAATTGCTTCATATATTAATTTCTTATATTTATTTTTAAAAAATGATAATATAAAAAATATAGTTCAATATGGGCATTTTAGCAACTATAGTGGTATTAGTTGAATATTCTTAACTTTATTGTCTAGAATTGATAATAACAGATTCATGCTGAAAAGTAATAATTATGACTTTTTCATTAATAATAAATTATGGTGGTAGTAAAAAAAGAATTGAGGTAGGATTCTCAACTGGGTCTAAACCTTTGTCTGAAACTTTAAAAGAAAACGGTTTGGCTATTTGGACAAGCTGCGGAGGCAACGGTATTTGCAGCAGTTGTGAAATAAAGTTACTTTCAGGGCATTTAATTAGAATTAAGGATAACAAAAAAATAGAAGCTGGAAGAAATGGTATAATTTTAAAATCGTGTTTAGTTACTCTTCCAGAAAATGGCAATGCTGAGATCGAAATATTGAAAAATCTTTATTACGATAAAGTAATGAACAAAAATATCTTAATTTCTAAAATTAAAGATCTAAAAACTTTACCGGAAAAGAGCTCCAGTAGAAAAAAGCAGAAAAAATATTTAGGTATAGCCGTTGATATTGGCACTACTACCGTCGAGGCAGTTTTGTTTTATGCAGATACAGGAAAAATAATTGACCAAAAAAGTATTATTAACTCGCAGATTAAATATGCAGTTGATGTGTTGTCTAGGATTAAACTGTGTTTTGACAATAATAAATTACTGAAATTGCTTCAGGAAAATATAGTTGAGAAAAGTTTTTTACCTTTAATCAGCAGTCTTTTAGAAAATAATGATTATCAATTTGAGAATATACTGAAAATTTATATTGCCGGCAATACAACGATGCTGCATATTTTTCTTGGAGAAGATCCGACTTCAATTGGTTTATATCCCTTTACTCCAAAATTTCTGGATACAAAATCAATTACATTACATGAACTTATTTCTGATAAAGGTAAGAAAAGCGATGTTTTCATTAATGAAAAATCAGATATTGAAATTAGACTTCTACCAGGAATTTCTGCCTATGTTGGAGCAGATATATTATCAGGATGTTATGCTTTAGATATTGTTGATTCTAAAAACTCAATATTATTTATTGACATTGGAACAAATGGAGAAATTTTACTTAAAGTCAACAATAAAGTATTTGCCTGTTCATCTGCAGCAGGCCCAACTTTTGAAGGATTCAACTTAAGTTGCGGTACTACGGCTGTAAGTGGAGCAGTGCGAAGTATTAAGGTTGACAAAATGAATAATATTTTAACTGAAACAATTAATAATAAACCTGCAGGAGGAATATGCGGATCAGGATATATTGATTTTTTGGCAGAAGCTAAATTAAATAATATTGTTAATGTATACGGTAGATATACTGATGAATTTAACGACTTTCTCTGTTTTAGCAAAAATTCAGGGAAATATTTTTGTATTGGTTCAGAAAACATTTTTGTATCTGAATCAGATATTTCATTATTGCTGCAGGCAAAGGCAGCAATAGCTTCAGGAATTCAGGTTTTGCTGAATAAAGCAGATATAAAGCAAAAGGATATTGATTTAGTTTATATTGCCGGGGGATTTGGAGCCAATTTAAATATTGATAATTCAATTATGTGCGGGTTATTGGAAGGTTTTAATACGAAGCAGATTTCAATAGTAGGAAATACATCTTTAATGGGAGCGTATTGCTCTTTTTTTGATAATAAAGCTTTTGATAAATTAAATCAATTTAAAAAATCAATCGAAATTGTCAGTTTGAATGAAGAACCTGATTTTCAAAATATTTATATTGATAATTTAAGAATATAAAAACAATCTAATAAATTTTTTTGGATAATTAGTGACTGTTAAAAATTATTATGTTTTCTTATAATTTGACAGATAATAGTCTGAATAACATAAAAAAGGGGCCTAAATAATTTTACTTAGGCCCTGTCTATTTATTAGAATTTAAAATTGATTTACGCTGTCAGGAGAGCCGTCATATAAATCATAGTTTATATTATGCTTGTGAAGCTCTTCAGTTATTTTTACTGCCAGTCTTAATGCTTCTAATCCGTGTTTCCCTGAAACTTTAAGTTCCGGAACTTTTCCTGTTTCTACAGCTATCAATGAGTTTGAGATAAAATTTTCAAGTTCTACCTGTAATGCGTTATGATCAATGATTGGAACTGTTTCCTTGTGAATACCAGTCTCTGTTTTGCTATAAACAAAACCAGTTTTTTCCTGGTAGTCAAGTGAAATGTAGGATTCAGATTGGAAAATTTTCATTCTTCTTAAAGCACTGCTGTTTATCCTGCTTGCAGTAACGTTTGCAATGCAGCCATTTTTAAATGTAATTCTAGCATTGGCAATATCTTCGGTTTTACTTAATACAGGAATTCCTGTTGCTTCAACCTTTGCTACTTTACTGTCTACCATGTGAAGAATTAATTCTAAATCATGTATCATTAAGTCAGTTACCACTCCAACTTCTGTGCCTCTAGGATATAATCCCGGTCTTGGAGGAGGGTATGGAGCTAATCGTCTTGCCTCAATAAACCTTGCATTTTCTATTTTATTATTTAAGAAACTCATTACAGGGTTGTAGCGCTCAGTATGTCCCACTTCTAAAACACTGCCGTTTTGCTCAGCAAGTTTTACAAGTTCACCAGCTTCCTGTACTGAAGATGCAAGAGGTTTCTCCATCAAAATGTGTTTTCCGCTATTCAATAATGGAATTGCTATTCTGTGATGAAGTGTCGCCGGGACTGCTATGCTTATTCCCTCGCATGCGTCAGCTAGTTCTTCAATTGTAGGAAATATTGAAACTCCAAATTCTTCGGAAATCTTTTTAGCTGTTTCTTCATTTGCATCATATATTCCAACTAAATCAGCATTCGAACTTTCATTATATAACCTAGTGTGGTGTCGGCCTAAAGCACCTACTCCAATTACACCAACTTTTAATTTTCTAACACTCATATTTAAAGCCTTGTGTTTTATTTAAAATAAATGTAATATTGAAACATTATAAAATAGCATATGTGATCAACAGTTACGAGGTATCTCTTCAAAGATTTTATATAATTAAAAGAAATGTTTAGTATAAAATAAATGATGGAAACAACTATAATTTCTACTATAATTATTATTGTTTTAATAGAAGAATGATTGAAAATTAGTCAATATATGCAACATTATATACCTTTTATCCAGAGTGTTATATAATATTCAATAATAGATATGATGATTTTTTAGGAGAGAGTTTATGCACCAGTTTTTTATGGTTACTTCACTGACTGTATATATAGTAGCAAGTATTTTTTTGATGATATATGGTTTACATTTATATTTAATGATAGGTCTGTTTTATAGAAGACAGAAAAAATGCAGAAAAAAGATTAATGAATTAATCAAAGATTTTTATGAGAATAAAGACTTTAATGAGCTACCGATTGTTACTGTTCAGTTACCAGTTTATAATGAAGGTGAAATCGTAAAAAGGTTGATGCGGTCAGCTGTAGAAATTGATTACCCCAAAGATAAATTTGAAGTGCAGGTTATTGATGACAGTACAGATGAAACTGCCACAATTATAGATGATTATATTAAAGTATTGAAAAAAGAAACAGGCGTTGATATTTATGCTGTAAGAAGAGATGACAGAGTGCATTTTAAGGCTGGGGCTTTAGCAAATGCACTTACTGTATGCAAAGGACAGTATGCTGCAATATTTGACTCTGATTTTATTATCCCGACTAACTTTTTGAAAAGAAGTATTGCTCAAATTCATCAGGATGCAAATATGGCATGTATTCAGGGGCGCTGGGGACATACAAATAGGTATGAAAACTGGTTGACAAGAGCCCAAAGTATTGGCATTGACGGTCATTTTGCTGCTGAGCAAGGTGCCAGAAGCTATAATGATTTATGCATGAATTTTAATGGAACAGCAGGTGTATGGAGAATAAGTGCAATAGCTGATGCAGGTGGATGGTCAGGGGATACTTTGACTGAAGATTTAGATTTATCATACAGAGTTCAGTTATTTGGTTATCATATATCCTATGATTTTGATTTAGTATGTCCGGCTGAACTACCTAATAATGTTGTTGCATTAAAAAGCCAGCAGAAAAGATGGGCTAAAGGCTCAATGGAAACAGCAATTAAACTTATGCCGGCTATTATTAAATCAAAAAATTTAAGATGGCATCAGAAAATAGAAGCTTTTATACATTTAACTCACTATAGTGTTTCTTTGCTGATGGTTATTTTATCAATATTTACTCTACCTGTTATTGTTCTTCTCCCTAAAGTTGATCTTGGTTTTTTGATGCCTGTTTTCTGGACAATAATTATATTAAGTGCTTTGGCTCCGTGTACTTTGTATACAGGAAGTGGCGCAATTCAGAAGAAAGGAATCTTTTCATTATCTCATTTCCCAACAATGCTGGCTGTAGGAACAGGACTGTGTGTTAATAATTCATTAGCAGTTCTTGAGGCATTAATGGGTAAAAAAAGTGCATTTATCCGTACGCCAAAAAGTGGAAGTTCAGATACTGTCAGCAAGAAAGCAAAATATAAAGTTAACTCAAATATGTATCCTGCTATTTTTGAAATTATATTAGGAATGTACTGCGCATATACATTCGCTATTTATTTCTCCGCTTCTAAATATTATTTCTTCGGGTTTTTTATAGGAGCATATGCAGTTGGGTTGATTATATTCGGGTGTAAAACATTAGGTCAAATATGGCTTGGAGACACCTTGAAAAGGGCAAAAAAAGAGAAAGAACCTGCTCTGGTGTAATCTGTATTGTTATTTTAAATATTAGGCAATCGATAAATTTGATTGCCTTTTTTATGGTCATCAATGAAAAGTTTAAATCTGTATTAATCAGTGTAAACTTTTGCAAGACCACCTGTAGAGGTCTCTCTAAAACTATGATGAAGCTGTTGCCCTGTTTCTAAAAGGACGTTCACTACATCATCATATGAGATTCTATGTTGTCCGTCAGACAGCATTGCAAAGTTTGCACAGTTAATTGCTCTGACTGCTGCATGCGCATTACGCTCAATGCATGGTATCTGAACTAAGCCTTTGACCGGGTCGCATGTTAATCCTAAGTGATGTTCCAATCCCATTTCTGCAGCATATTCAATCTGCTCATTTGTCCCGCCAAGCAGTTGTGTTGCGGCAGCAGCGGCCATAGCACATGCAACGCCTATCTCAGCCTGACATCCGGCTACAGCTCCTGATATAGAACCGTTAGTTTTAGCAAGATTGCCTACAATTCCCCCTGCTGCTAAAGCATACAGTAGTTCTTTTGGTTCACATCTTAGTTCATCATAAAACATTGTCAGGACAGCCGGCATTACACCACATGAGCCGCAAGTTGGAGCAGTCACTATTTTTTTCCCACATGCATTTTCTTCGCTTGCTGCATAGGCGTATGCTGCAAGAAGAGCCTGAAATTTAAAAGTTCTCCTCAATGATAAACTTTTTCTTTTTATTGCTGCAGCCTTTCTTGTTAAATTTAATCCTCCTGGGAGCGTACCTCCACTCTGGAGTCCTTTTTTTACCGATATACGCATTGTGGTCCATACATCGTTTAAATATAACCAGATATCATTATTTTCGGATTCCTGTACGTATTCCCATAAACTTAAATTTTTGTTATTACAGTAATCTAAAATATCAGCCATTGTTTTTTCTGCGTATGTTTCTGATGAACTTTCATCACTTGCTAAAGCTCCTCCACCAATACTTTTATCAATTATTTTATCTGTAACATTGCCGTTCTTATCCAGAGCTTCTATCATAAAGCCGTTTGGATGGTTCATAATTTTTTGATCTTTTGCCCATATGAACTCTGTAGGAGTAGGTGATAAGGATTTTTTTATGCCGTAATCTGTTAAGTGACCTTTTCCAGTTAATGCTAAACTGCCGGATAAAGTAACTCTAAAAGATGAAGTGTTTTTAGCTTTATTTTTGAAATTAATAGCTGCTCTGCTGGGAGCCATTGTATGACTGCTTGACGGTCCATATCCTATCCTATACAATTCTCTGAGACTTTTCATTTTTTCCTTAAGTTCTTGTGATAATTACTGTTATTAAAAATAACACTTAATGAAAATATTGCTTTTGTTTGTAATTTCAATCAGAAAAAAATTGGCGCATCACAAATAAAACATTGTTAATTCATATTATTTAGGGTATTATATCCACTTAGTTAAAAATTAACACAGTGAGGATAAAATGAAAATCAGTGCTAGAAATGTTTTAAAAGGTAAAGTTGTTAATGTAAAACACGGTTCTGTAAACTCTGAAGTAGTTTTAGAATTAGCAGAAGGTGTTGAACTTGTTTCTATTATAACAAAAGAATCAGCAGAAAAGCTTGAATTAATTAAGGGCACAGATGCCAGTGCAGTTATAAAAGCATCAAATATAATGATTGCTGTTGATTGATTTATTTATATATTTTTGAAGGTTGGAAATCAATTTATATTTGATTTCTAATCTTTTTTACTGTTATTGTTTCTTATACTTTTCATAATTGTAAAATTAATTATATTAGGAATAAATAAGTATATAAATGCAAACATTTCCAGCATAATTAATCCTGTCTTTAGATCTGTTTTCATTAAACGGTTTCCTTCGGTCAAGAAGAGCAGTAATGCTAGGCAGAATACATCAAGCATTGAAAACTTTGCCACTTTTTTCATAAAAAGGAGTAAACTGTAGTGAAACTTAGGCCTATATTTCATTACCCAGAAAATTAATAAACTAAAAATATTTATAAGCGGTGCTGCAACAAGTACTACAATAAAAAATATTGACAGAATATTGGATACGGGCCATAGTGAAATAATAGAGTTTATGACACTGTAAGAGTAGTTTGTAAAGAAATAACTGTTTATGGCAATGTATGAATTATTCAATGCCAGAAACAGAAAAACAATTCCAATAATAATAGCTAAAATTATAAGAGATTTTTCCATCCATTTTATATTTAATGTTCCTAATATAATTTCTTTTCGCTTTGATATTGAAATTTTATTAGATTTCATGCATAAAATATCTATCAGAATTGAACATATAATACTGAGGATAATTGCAAATAAAAAGAAATATATGCCTATTTGGGGAGCAGAACTGATCCAAAACTGATTATTTGTCAGTATTAGCATTATGCAGATTATAAAAACGTCCAGCATTGACCACTTTCCCAAGGTTTCTATTCTGGAAATAAGCTTATTTCTAAATATATGGTCACTGCTTATGTACCAGGCATAAAACATCGCAGTTAGTTTTATAAATGGAAATATTATAGAAAATGAAAATACTAAAATTGCAATAAGATATAAACCATGATCCCACAATAGTATCATAGAGGTGGGCAGAGTGTATATTAAATCTGATTTTATAAATGGTGAAATCTGTATAAAAGGCACTAGAAGAGCAGCAATATTAAGTATCAGTGAAGTTAAAAGAATTACTGATACAAAAAGAGTAATAATTGGGTATTGTATACAAAGTGGTTTATTGTTGTTCATATTAGTATATTTATCTGCTTATTTCAGCGGTTTTAGCATTAATAATAAGTAGTAAATCTTTTGGCTGTAATTCGACTTGCAGTCCTCGTTTTCCTGCACTTATATATACTGTTTTAAAATTATATATAGAACTGTCAGCTATAAATATTAAACTATTGCATTTTTGTCCCAGAGGACTGATTCCGCCGGTAATATAGCCAGTCATTTTTTCAGCATCATGAGGTTTAGCCATATTAATTTTTTTTTCTTTTATTATAGAGGCATAAGCTTTGATATCCAAATGCTTTGATGCAGGAATGATAGCTGCTGAAAGGTTTTTAGGGTTGTTATTTATTTCAACTATAAGAGTTTTAAACATTTGATCAGGATTTACTCCCAGTTTCTCTGATGCTTCACTGGCATAGTGTGTGCAACTTGGATCATGTTTGTATTCGTGTAAGGTAAAATTAATATTTTTTACCTTTAATATATTAATAGCGGGAGTCATAGAATCGAATATAAAGTAAAAAGATATAATTTTTTTTCAGAATTTATAGCTTTTGTACATGTTTTCCTTAATTTGTTTGTTCAGTGCTTGCTTTAAATTTTTATTTCATAAGCAAATATAGATATACTTAATAAAGGTAAGAGACAAATTAAAAAAATCAAATTGCTTCTCTTCAAATGAGAAGCAGGGTGGTTAAAATATTGATTAATTATGAGTTTTACTGTCTTTATTATTGCTTAAAGCTCTAAGTATTACTCTATCCAATGTGCATTATTAGGGTTTGTTGTAGGAGTAGGAGCTCTTGTTTCCAATGTCGGCCTTGATTTGAATTTGCCTGCTTCGCATGCAGTAAAAAAAGATATTGTAAACAACATCAGTGTAAAAATAATAATCAATTTCACTTTAAACTCCTTAATCATTGATATTTTGTATAATTAAATTATATAATGAATTGAGAAAAATTTCATACTCAATTTTAGGAAAATATATTTTACATTGCAAATTAAATAATGCTATTATATGGAATAGTGTAGTTAATTTAAAAGAAACATTAAAACAGGCAAAGTAATAATAGAAAAAGCTGTAGATGCCAGGTAGATACTGGATGCTTCTTCTGCTTGAACTTCCCATTGATAAGCCAATATTGTTGCTATAGTTGCAGTTGGCATTGCCAATAGAAATATGAGCTCCTTTGCATCATTTCCAGTTATATTGAAAATTAAGGTTATAAGCCAGGCAATTAATGCTGCAAGTATACTTTTAGTGAATAGATTAAATAGAAATATTTTACTCAATCTTAATTTGGTGCTGTATAAGGCTACACCTACAGCAAATAATGAGACAAATACACAGGCCTTGGAAATTAAGTTCATAGAGTTCATCGCGATATCAGGTATGAATTGTCTTATATGAGCCAAACTTATAAATGCTCCAGCTAATACAGCTATAAACATAGGTTTTTTTAAAGATTTTAAAATTGCCTTAATAAACATTTCTCTTTTAGTTGCAGATGAAGAACTGTCTAATTCAAGCAAAATCAAAGTCAAAGGTATGAGTGTTAATGCTACAACAAAATTGGCTTTTGCAACTGATAATAGAGCACTAACTCCAATAACCTGCATTAAAAAAGGAATTCCCATTCCCCCCATATTTGGAAAAGCACAAAGCATAGCCTGCATAGAACTTTCCTTTATATTTTGTTTGAATACTTTTATTCCAAAGAAAAAACTGATTCCCCAAATTAAGAACATTGCAACAAAAAAAGCTGTTATCCATTTGATATCAAGTATGTCAGACGGCGCAGCATTAGCAGTTTCTATAAATAGTAATGCAGGAAAGACATATCCTGAAACGAGAGTTGAACAAACTCTGCGGGCACTTGAGTCTACAATTTTGAACTTTACTGAAGACCAGCCTATGAATATTAAAATAAAAACAGGTAGTATTGAATTTAATATGTGAAGAATCATTTTATTGTCCCTATCCCTTTAATTTTTCTTAAGTTAATCAACATTATTCTCCATACAAGTATCACAAATAAAATAAATAATAAACAGTTATAACGAACATATTATATATAGTTTTGAAAGAAATTTATTTAATATTATGTTTTAATAAAAAATTTAGATTACAAAAAATTAACCCAAACTAGAATAAATAAGGGAGTGGTAGCGGTGTATGAACTAGAATATTTTGTATTTGTTACAGTTAGTGCATTCTAATACTATGCTTCCTTTACCGTAAAAACATAAGTATCTTCCCCATTGTATAACCTGTATTTTTTAAACAAAATCATGGGGCATTTTTCTCTATTTTCTAATGAAACAATTATTTTTATACTATTAGATTTTTTATTAAAATTTAATAGGCTTTTAATTTTATCATGATACTCAGGATATATATTCTTCAGATAGTTTTTAAAGGGAAATTCCATGGAATTACTACTAGTGGGGCGTCCAAAAATTCTTTTAAAAACACTATTGCAGTATATGCAAGAGCAGCAACCGTTAGTATCTGAATTAATAATTGATATACCAACTGATAACTCATTGATAGAAGTACATAATAACTTATTAAAAATATCGTGATTTTTTCTTTCAGTTATATCTCTATTCACTGTAATAAAACAATCTTCGCCGTTAAATCGAATATAGTTTTTAGTGGATTCTACCCATACCTCTTCCCCATCTGGTCTTATAATTTTTATTTCAGATGTTACAGGAAACTTTTTTTTAGTATGAGATAGTTCGATAGTTTTATGAAAAGCCGGGTGAACAGTCTCTTCTATATATTTATAATGTCCCATTTTAAATACTTCACTATTGGAATAACCTGTAATTTTCTCCAATGCCTTGTTTCTGTAAACGTACTTCCATTCATCATTTTTTGTATTTTTAAATATGCATATTCCATCAGACATTGCATTTAGATTAATATCTAAAATCTCTGAAAGAGATACATTATCTGTTATATCTCTTATAGTACACACTATGTAGGATATAGTATCCTTATTACTTAAATGAGGGGCTATATTCAGAAGTCCAATTCTTTTAGAATTACTTCCCGGAATAGGTACTTTATAATTATATATTGAATGTTTATTCTTAATAACATTTTTTTCGCATTCCAATATTTTATTGATCTCTCTTAAACCGAAAATATCAGATGCTGTAGAGCCGATTATATCGCTGTTATCATAAATACTGTTGCTGAGCATAAAAAAGGCTGTATTTGCATAGACATATTTAAGATTTGTGTCCTTCACATAAATTATTATTGGTGCCTCATCAAGGATGTGAGAATAGCGATTTAGTTTGCTTATTAATTTCTCATTTTTCTGTCTTAGTTCATTACAATTATTTTTTAAGTTTTTTACTGCCTGGATATTAACTGAAGGTATATTGCCAAATTCTTCTATTAATCTGTCGAGTTCATACTTTGCCTTGTCAATAGAAATTGATTTTTGTAATTTACTGTTTCTGCTTATGGGGTTATCTCTGTTTATATCTTCTATTTCAGTTAAATCAGAGAAAAGAGTGACAGAAACTTTAAGACAATCTGCCAATAATCTAATGTCTGCATCAGAAGGAGCATGCACACCTTTTTCCCAGCGATACAATGTAAAATAAGTTTTTCCTACAATTAAGGCCAATTTCGAAAGGGAGATTTTCCTTTCTCTACGAATTTCTCTAAACTTTTCTTTATTAAACATATAACCTCGGGATAAAAAAATAACAATTGATAATCAATACTGTCTATTCTTGGCTGCAAAGATTAGTATATCTTTCAATAGAATATAACGTTACGATGTTTTTGTCAATAATATAACGTTTCATATAATTATATTTTAAATAATATTTAATAGTTTTGGTACAAAAAATCAGTATGTGAATATAATTTATCGCCTTCTGTTTAAATGGGTTATGATTTTAATTATGTAGCATATCGTTATCTAGATATGTCATATTGAATAACATATATAATAATAAAATAAGAAAAGGTATATTTAAAATGGAAGGAATAATTAAAGCTGATAAGCTAAGAGGAGTTGTCATATGGATATGCATCATAGGTGCATTGGGCGGTCTATTATTCGGACTTGACCAGGGGTTTATAAACGGATCGCTTTCTTTTATAGAAAAGACATGGCACCTAACTGTTCCAGAGGGAGAATCATATGCTGGAATAATGCTTATAGGAGCTGTTGTAGGGGCTGGAGTTAGTGGCTGGATTTCAAGATTAATAGGAAGAAAATATACATTACTTGTTGCCTGTGTTTTCTTTGTCGTATTCTGCCTATGGGGTTCAATAACAAACAGCTTTGAAATATTATACTGGACCAGATTTTGCCTAGGGCTTGCAGTTGGTTCTGCTTCGTTTGTCGTACCAATTTATCTTTCCGAAATAGCACCCACAAGAATACGAGGAGCCATGATTTCACTTTATCAGTTTTTTATAACACTTGGTATATTTTTAATTTATTTTTCAAATGCCTGGATTGGTGCAGAGTATCACTCCTGGAGACTTATGCTTGGTGTAATTGCAGTACCTGCTGCTATCACCTTAATTCTCGTATTCTTTGTTCCTAAAACTCCAAGATGGCTTATGCTCAAAAAAAGAGATGATGAGGCTAAGAAAGTTTTAGTGAAGACACTTAATTCTGAAAAAGAAGTAAGTAACGAAATAAAAGAAATAAATGAGAGTCTTAAACTGGGTAATAAACTTAAAAGTATTAATAGTTTGAAAATGTTTGGTAAAAGCTTCTTTATGAAGGTACTTATACTTGGCGTTCTTCTGATGGTATTTCAGCAGTTAACAGGAATTAATACGGTTATTTACTATTCTACAACAATTTTTAGAGATGCAGGTTTCAGTGACCCGGCCGTAGCAACTATCCTTGTAGGTTTAACTAATATGCTGGCTACAATTTTAGCTATAGCATTCATAGATAAATTCGGGAAAAAACCTCTTCTTTATATCGGTCTGATAATTATGATTATAACACTGCTTACAATAGGATTTATGTTTACTCAGGGACATGATTTAGCAGCCTTTGAACAAATCATAATGCTTGTTTCTACATTGGTGTTCATTATCGGATTTGAACTTTCTCTTGGACCGATTGCTTGGGTTATGTGTGCTGAAATCTTTCCACTGGAAGGTCGTGAAATTGGTGTAACTATTACAACTTTAACTAACTGGGTATTCGCATTTATCGTAGTAAGATTTTCTCTGACAATAATGAATGCATGGGGGGGGGCAAGTTTATTCTTCATCTTCGCAGGATTCTGTATTGTTGGTATTTTCATTACTAAATATTTTATCCCTGAAACAAAAGGAGTGTCACTTGAAAAACTGGAAGCTAATCTGAAGAACGGTAGAAAGTTAAAAAGCATAGGGGCATAAATTTGACCAGATTCTCATTTTGAGATTATTAAATAGTAGAAACCTGTTATTAAATACTCTTATACTATAAAACGGAACAGAATATGTTTATTTTTGTTGATTAATCATACTGCATTTTTGACAAAATATAAGCAGTAATATATTGAATATCAAAGATCTATATAAAATATCAATAAATATGGGGGATTCTATGTCAAGTTCTATGACAGAAGGAAATATGGTAAAAAATATTCATCCTAAACTTAAACTTTTAACACTTCTTGTTGTAATTGTTGCTCCATTTTCCGGTTTACGTTACGGACTGGATATGGGAGTAATCGGCGGAGCACTGAAACTTATTGCATCAGAATACAAACTGACAGCAACACAACAGGGATTTATTGTAAGTGCAATTCTTATAGGAGGTGCACTTGCTCTTCTCATAGCAGGTTTTCTATCAGATATTTTTGGTAGGAAAAAGATGATTATTGTCGGAGCCTTGTTATTTGTCATAGGGGTATTTATTGTAGGATATTCAAACGGATATCATTCTTTTCTGGCCGGTCGCCTAATTATGGGATCTGGAATAGGCATTACATCAGTTTTAATTCCTCTTTATTTAGCAGAAGTGGCACCAGCACATATCAGAGGTATAGCTATTGTTGCGTATCAATTATGGTTAACTATCGGAATTTTTGCAGCGTATACAATAGATCTTGCGTATGTTAAAAGCGGTGACTGGAGAAGTATGTTTCTAATACTAAATTATCCGGGAATAGTTTTTCTTGTATGTTGTTTTGTATTTCCTGAAAGCCCTGTATGGTATTTTTTGAAAGGAAGAAATGATCTTTCCATTAAGGTTTTAAATAAAATCCACCATAAAAAAGAGGCTGCTTTTATAATGCATGAAATGGAAGTTCTAAAAACTAAAAATACAGCGGATGGAACTAACTCTTTCTTTAAAAAGGCATATATTATACCTTTTTTAATTGCCCTTGTTGTAGCTAGTTTATCACCATTAACAGGAATTGATGTAATTATTAATTACTGTCCTACAATACTTACAGCTTGTGGTATCAGTGCTCATAGTTCAATAGCAATAGGCGTAGCCGTAATGGCAGTAAATGTTGGTGCGACTGTTATAGCTATACTGTTGATTGAAAGGCTGGGAAGAAAACCTCTTCTTTTAATCAGCTCGTTTATTGCATTTATCTCATTAATTGTAATTGCATTCGGTACTATGCTTCCAAATGCAGATGCTATAAAAGTTATATTAATAGCTTCCGGTATGTTTGTTTTTATATTCGGTTTCGCCATAGGGATAGGAGTTGTAATGATGCTTGCTGTAAGCGAGCTTCTCCCAAGTAAAATAAGAGCAAGAGGTGTTTCAATTGCTGTTTTTTCAAACACGGTAATAGACGGTGCTCTTCTGGCTTCCTTTTTAGATGTTAAAATAGCCATTGGATATAGTACCGTATTCTTCATCCTCGGAGGAATTACATTGTTTAATTTTATATTTACTCTACTTTTCTTTCCGGAAACAAAAGGGAAATCTATTGAAGAAATTGAAGAAAGTTTCAGAAAGTGAAAATGGGAATTTAGTATAACTTCTGATTACTAAGGAGTTAACCTGCTAACCTATAAAATATCCCAATTTTTATAATTTAAGATGAATATAAAATTATCATATAAAGTATTAAAAGCTAATAATTATTTATATTAAAATGTTATTAAATTCTTAATAATCTAATTGCAAAGGAAACTTGCAAAGAAGCTTTAGATTATTAAGAACAAGTAAAATGCATAAGAATTAAATTTATAACATGGTTAAGTGAAGGCATTAACTTAAAACTTTGTAGTTTTGAACAAATTTTAATGGATATAGGTGCAAATATGCAACTTCACTCAAGAGAATAATCTGAGTATAGTCACAAAGCTTTAATTGATGCATTTGATAAATATAAAACTTTATTAAACATTATTAAAAAACAAGTGAGAGTAGTTCAAATTCAAATATCACAATTAAGAATGTTATGCTAGAGATAAAGAGTATTTTACAAATTGAAGAACTTATAAAAATCAGAACTTTTTTAATCGAATCTGCATCTAAGAAAATATAAATAAATCTTAACTAATTCAATTCATATTCATACTAAATAGTCTTCCAACTAAGTTGAGGCTGTTTTTTTTTAATTTCTTAGCAAACTGTTTTATTAAAGTGTTATCTGCATCAGTATTAATGATTAAAGTAAGGCATTATATAAGTGACTAGGAATTATATCCTTATAGGAAAGAATCAGGAAATGACATCAGAAAATAATAAGATCAGATCAATAGAACAACTGGATAGCAAGTAAAAAAGATAGGGTTTAAAGCTTTTGCAATATTTTTGTATTTTGTTGCAATTTTATTAATATTTCTATTGGGATTATTACCAAGCACTAATAAATATAACACGTGTTTGAATTTTATTCGTCTGCTAAACATTTTACCAGTAATTACTTGAAATAACATTTAATTACACTATTTGTTATATTAATAACAAAAAAATACTTTTAAGAAAATTAAATAACTTCAATGAAATATATAAAGCCAAAATTAAATATTATTGACATGTCCGCATCTGCTTATTGTGCTATGGGAACTTCTGCTAAAGGTAAGGGACCTGGTGGTTTTTTTTGCTGTTATAAAGGAGCAAATGTTACTGGAATGGGAGAATGTAATACTCATGGCAGTATTGCAAATGGAAAATATATGCAATGTGCTAAGGGATCAACAAATTATGAAGGTAGATGCAGTGGGGGCAGTGATGCTCGAGTAAATTGTTCTAGTGGTACAGAAGTATAATTTTAGCTAACTTAAATAATATTTTTTAAATAAAGAAATATTAAAAATTGAAAGTTAAATGCATAAATTGACCAGAGACGGCTACTTTTTTTGTTAGCTTAAATCCTGTCCCTAAGAATTTTAAGGTAGATTGTTAATATAGTCCATACTCTACTGTCCCCCCTCTCAAAAATAGACTATTTTTATCCAATCTTAATAACTTTAAGTACTAGAAAAAGATGTGAGCAGTTATGCTCATATCTATTTTGACAGCATGAATATAAAACAAGCTTTTTAAAAAAATTATATATATACTTGGAGCTAATAGCAATTTATGTAAAATTTATGTAAAAGCATGTATGTTAATGATAAGTAATTAAAGTAAATGATAGTAATTAAAAATATAAAACGAGGCTGATCGTAAATATTTGAGTTGAAAAAAAGAATGGCAGTGGGTTAGGGGTTCGGTTTATATGAGGTTAAACTAAGTTTAGTTAGTAGAAAAAAGCATAACTTGGTTATTTAACCTGTTTTAAAAAAGGACAAATCAAATATGAATAAAAGAAAAGTTCGCTGGGGTATTGCAGGGTTAGGGAATATTGCTAAACGCTTTGCTGATGATCTTGTGCGATACGCACCTAGTGGAGAATTATGCTCTGTAGCATCCAGTAGTATTGATAAAGCGAAGCAGTTCGCCGAAAAATTTAATTGTAAAAAATATTATGATTCATACATGGGTTTAGCTTCAGATAGTGAAATCGATGTTGTATATATATCAACAATCAACCCATTTCATAAACAGTTAGCAAGACTATTCTTGGAACATGGAAAACATGTGTTAGTGGAGAAACCAGCATTTATTAATAAAAATGACTGGGATGAAATCTTCAGAATTGCTGAATATAAAGGGTTGCTACTTGTTGAGGCGATGAAGACGGTAACTTTTCCTGCATATAGAAAACTTGTTTCCTTCCTAAAGGAGAACCAGATTAAGTTAGACCTAGTTCAGGCGTCATTTGGGACAACCAATGAGTTTGATGCAAATCATTGGTTGTTCAATAAGGATCAAAGTGGTGGGGCTAGTTTAGATGTTGGTATATACCCCCTATGGCTTTATAGCAATATTGTATATATAATGGGAGGAAAACTATCAGAACCGTCAGTTAAGATTAGCACTGAAAAATATAATATTGGAGTAGATGAGAGCGTTGAGTTTTTATTTGACTCAGCAATTAAAGGTGAACTTTCAGCATCTATCACTTCAGATTTACCTCGTCATGCTCGTTTAAGCGGAATTGATATTGATATTTTGATAACGGACAAATGGTGGAACCCAAAAAAAATTAAAATTACTTGGAAAGGAAAGCGATTCGATATAGATGAGCCCATAGTTGGTGGTGGCTTTCAATTTGAGGCTGAGCATATGTCTGACTTGATATTGAATAAGAAGAAATATTCTGACTTGATTATAAGTGATATAAGTCGAAATGTAATAGAATTAATAGAAAACGCTTTAAAGAAAAACAGTCTAAAACATTTAGTGTCATAATATTAAATATGGACATATTGGAATAATGGTTAAAGAATCTATTAAAATATCCAATAAAACAATCAGTAGAAAATCAAGTATAAATGAAGGCAATATAGAATACAATGACAGTCTGTCTACCTAACCGTGTAGATTTTTCATAGATATTAAAATTTTGTTCACGTATGGGAAATGGGGGTTTAATTATCTGAATTGAATGGTCTTTGTAAAAGTATAGTTTAGTGGTATTTCGTTAAAAAACTGATAAAATATTTTTTATATAATGTCAATTTTTCAACTATAACATTACTTATCATGATAAAAAAAAAGCTATCATTGTTAATGCCTATGATAATAGTTTTTCCTTTGCTATTCTTTAATTTAGTTTCTACTTTGAATTCTTCTGAAAAAAAAACATTATTGCATTCTGCAAGTGAACTTGATTATCCTCCATTTTGTATAGTAAACAAAAATGAAAAAGCCGATGGCTTTGCTGTTGACTTGCTAGAGTATGTTACACATGTAATGGGGATGCAAATAACATTTAAAGTCGCTCCTTGGCCAGAAATTAAAAATGAACTCAAAAATAGGAAACTTGACGTTCTTCCTTTTGTTGGTTACTCAAAAGAAAGAGCTAAGTATTTTGACTTTTCTATACCCTATATTGTTCTTTATGGCGGCATATTTACCAGAAAAAATAACACAACGATAAAGACAACAAAAGATCTGTATGGTACAGAAGTTATAGTGATGAAAGGCGATACAGCACATGAATATGTACTTAAAAATAAATTAACTGATAAAATCATCACAACAAAATCCTACGCTAATGCGTTTAAATTATTGTCAGAAGGGAAGCATGATGCTGTCGTTGTTAAGACAATAGTAGGTCATCAACTTATAGATCAACTATCGTTACACAATATACAACATGTTGGGCATACTGCAATGGAAGATGCGTTAATTCATCACCTCGGTAAAGATTTAATAAATTTTGAACAAAAATTCTCTTTTGCTGTTCCAAAAGGCAATAGAGCTACCCTTGATAAACTTAATAAAGGTTTGATCATTGCATTTAAAAACGGTACTTACAACAATCTTGTCAAAAAATGGTTTCATTTTTTGCCCAAAGAGCAAATCGATTTTTATACCATTATAAAATATGCCTTGCTATCAATAATATTTATTTCATTAGTTATTTTTGTTATTATTTTTATTATTCTAAAAAGACAGGTAAAAATCAAAACTAAAGAAATAAATAATCTGGCAAAATTTCCTTCTGAAAACCCTTTTCCTATAATACGAGTTGGCTTCAACAAAAACATTATATATGCAAATGAAGGCGCGCTTAAAGTGTTTAACAAAAAAAGAAGTAATTTTACTACCATCAAGAATCTTCCCCATTTGGAGAATTGCATAAATGAAGCTATTTCATCATCGAAAATAAACACAAATTTTAAAACAAAGGTTAATAATAGGTATTTCTCATGGTCTATAATTCCTATAATTAAAGAAAAATACATTAATATATATGGATCTGACATTACCATACAAAACAAAATAGAAAAAGACCTAGCAATAAAATCGCACAATTTAGGTGAACGCGTCAAAGAACTGAACTGCCTGTACGGTATCTCAAAACTTATAGAAAAACCCACTTTAGAGCTTAAACAAATTTATCAAGGTATTGTAGAACTTATTCCACCTGCTTGGCAATATCCTGAAGTTACCTCAGCAAGACTCCTAATCTTTAATGAGGAATTCAAAACAGCAGAATTTACTGGATCACACTGGAAACTTGAATCTTCTATCACTGTAGGCCCAAAAAAAGCTGGGTATCTGGAAGTATATTATAGTGTAGAAAAACCTCAGGATGCCATTGGGCCTTTTCTTAAAGAAGAAAAAGTACTACTTGATTTAATCACAGAACGTCTTGGTAGAGTTATAGAACAGATGAGTACACAGGATGAACTTACAAAAGCAAATAAGAAATTGGAAAAACTTGTATTTACTGACTCGCTAACAGGATTGATCAACAGAAAACCGTTCATGGATTTGTTAAATATATACATGAAAAAAGCTAAAAGAAATAATACAAAAATAGCTCTATTTTTTCTGGATATAAATAATTTTAAAAACATCAATGATGAGTATGGGCATGAAACTGGTGATTATATTTTGCGTACAGTTGCAGATAAAATTAAGGAAAATACACGGGAAAGTGATTTTTGTGGAAGGTGGGGTGGAGATGAATTTCTAATATGCATGGATACTATTAGTACTGATACCGAGATTATAAAATCTGCTCAGAGAATCAGTGAGATTTTTACTGAAAAATTTAAAGTTAATAATTTAATTATAGATATAGAAATTAGTATAGGGATTGCAGTTTATCCTATCGATGCAAAAAATGTTACAGAACTAGTGAGGTACAGCGATTTAGCAATGTATAAAGCTAAACAAACAAAAAGCTGCTTTTATTTCTATGATCAACATCTTGAGAATAAACGTATTTTTGATATGGCATTAACCCATGCTATGAAAAACAACGAATTTAAGACAGTATATCAGCCTATTGTTGACAGAAACAGGAAGCTTTACAGCATAGAAACTCTCTTAAGGTGGGAAAATTCTAAATTTGGTACTGTAATGCCTTTGGATTTTATTCCTTATATCGAAAAAAACAAACAAATAATTGAAGTTGGTAACTGGATATTCAGACAAGCTTGTGGCAAACTTAATAAATTAAAAAATAATAACCCTGAGGATATCTTTATTTCGGTCAATGTCTCACAATATCAGTTAGAAAGTAATTGTTTTGTAGACAATATTAACGACATTATAAAAGAAACTAAGGTTAATCCCAAAAATATCATATTTGAAATTACAGAAAAAACTCAAATACATAATATAGAAAAGATAAAGAAAACTCTGAATGATATTAAGAAAGTTGGCATAGGATTAATCGCCCTCGATGATTTTGGCTCAGGGTATTCTTCATTTAGTAATTTGTACAACCTCCCAATAAATATTGTAAAATTAGATAAGTTTTTTGTTGATAGGTTATATGTAAAAAAATACTATGAGGTTACTTCTGGTTTAATTATGCTTTTAAAGAAATATAACCTGAAAATTATTGCTGAAGGCATTGAAACTGAAAGACAGTTTAAGTTGCTGAAAAATATGGGATGTGATTATTTTCAGGGGTTTTATTTTGGGTATCCAGAATAAAACTTACTGCTCAGATTATTTTTTAGTGAGGGCTCAGTAATACTTCAAATCTCTCTATCCCCACACATTTGTCCCTACATTGCAGAGCTCTTACCATTTTGCGACTGGAGGAGAAAAAGAGAGGGCTACTTTTGTATTTATCTTTAAAACCTGCCCATTTAAACGAATTATGGGGTAGATTGTAGATATAGTCCATACTTCACTAGCCCCCAAATAGACTAATTTATACAATTTTAACAACTTTGTGAAGTTTGTTACTATCAGTATATTAGTCTAAAGATTTCAAAATATTATAGAACATTTTGTAATGTGTGAGATTGTTGGAATCAGTAAGCGTATTGGCTGCTTCCTTTTTACTTCCCTTTAGATATTGAAATGACAGTTAATCTACATTAAATTTAGTAAAATCAGTATTTCTACTTGAGGCTAAACGAGGCTAATGAAAGAAAAGTGGTAGCGGCTTAGGGACTCGAACCCCAGACACTCGGATTATGATTCCGATGCTCTAACCAACTGAGCTAAGCCGCCATGTTTAATTAAGAGTTATAAATTTAATGTTAATTATTTATCTTACAAGTTAAAAATTACAAAAGTTATCAATTTTTAATTATATCATATAGTGATACACAATATGTGGAGAGAGAAACGTGGATTATTGATAATAACAATTTGATTTTAGTATCATTTGGTACAATCTTTAATACACTGTAATTAATTTTGAAAATTAATATAAACCAAAGCCTTAATAAGGAGTTATTATCATGGCACAAAATATTGATGGTAAGCTTATTGCACAAAAAATCCACGAGGAAACTGCTGCTGAAACTAATAGAATTAAAGAAAAATATGGTTTACAGCCTGGGCTGGTTGTTGTTCTTATTGGTGAAGATCCAGCTTCGCAGGTATATGTTAATATGAAAGAAAAGAAATCAAAAGAACTTGGTTTCTATTCTGACAAAATAGTTCTTGATAAAAATGCTACAATGGATGAAGTTTTAACCTTGATCGATAAACTTAATAAAGATCCTAAAGTTCACGGTATTTTAGTACAATCACCACCACCACCGCAAATTGATGAAGATAAAGTTATTGAATCAATTGATCCAAAAAAAGATGTTGACTGTTTTCATGCAGAAAATGTTGGAAAAATGCTTATTGGTAAAACTGACGGTTTCTACCCTTGCACACCTTATGGCGTAATGAAACTTCTTGAGTACAGCGATGTAGATCCATGCGGTAAACATGCTGTTATAATTGGACGTTCAAATATTGTTGGCAAACCAATGATGTCTCTTCTCATGCAAAAGGCAAAAGGCGCTAATGCTACTGTTACTGTTTGTCATTCACGTACACCTAATATCCCTGAAATCGCAAGTCAGGCTGATATTTTAGTTGCAGCAATAGGTAAACCTGAATTTGTTACTGCTGATATGGTCAAAGATGGTGCAGTTGTTATTGATGTAGGTATCAACAGAGTAGATGATGCTAGTAAGAAAAGAGGTTATCGTCTAGTAGGTGATGTTGCATATGCTGAAGTAGCAGAAAAAGCTTCATTGATTACTCCTGTTCCAGGTGGAGTTGGACCAATGACTATTGCCATGCTTATGAATAATGCTTTAAAAGCATGTAAAATGCAAAATAATGTAGAATAATAAAGTTTTATAATTTATTATAAGAGAGCTCTATTTGAGCTCTCTTTTTTTTATCAAAAATTCTCTTGCCGAAATATATAAAATCCTGTTATAATTAATAAAATATTAAATATTATTTATTTGAGGATAAAGAGTTATGGCAAAGAAAATTAGAGTTTCAGATGTTGTATATATGAACGTTACAACACTGCTTGGAATCAGGTGGTTTGCTACAGCAGCTCAATATGGGGCTGCTTCCATACTTTTATGGATATTGGCAGCTTTTCTGTTTTTTGTTCCCCTTTCATTTATCCTCGCATAGTTTAGTTCAGTATTCCCTGAAAATAAAGGTGGAATGGTAGAATGGACAAAAGCAATTTTTGGAGAAAAAATAGCTTTTTATACCTCATGGTTCTATTTGATAGCGAATATTTTTTATTATCCTACACTTTTAACTTTTTCAGGAATAAGTCTTGCTTATGTAATAAATCCTGATCTTGCTTCCAGTAAACTATTCATAAGCTCTTATGTAATTGTTCTCTTTTGGGTGGGTACAGTTATTAATATCAAAGGAGTTGAATTTTTAGCAATATTTGCAAAATACGGAGGATTTTTAGGGAATATTCTTCCAATCATCGCCATTATAATATTGGCGCTTATATCTGTTTTTTTAATACATAGACCAGTTCCAACAAGCTATGCATTCAGTAACTGGTTCCATGATTTTACATCAAGCAACCTGCTGTTTCTTGCGACTTTGACGTTTGCTATGTCAGGAGGTGAACTGACTTCAGCTTTTGCCAGTGATATGCCCAACCCCAAAAAGGATTTTGCCAAGGCGACACTGATTTCCGCATTGCTTATTTCTGTATGTTATATTTTAGGTACAATCGCTTTAACACTTGTACTTAATCCACATGATATAGGCGCTGCTAGCGGCCCTCTACAGCTAATTTATAAAGTTACATCAATACTTGGCGCTGAATGGATAACTAAAGTTATCTGTATTTTGATTGCAGTTTCAACTAGTATAGGAGCGGCTCTTTGGATGGTTGGTACAATTAAAATGTTTACAGAAGGTAATGATAAAAAGTTTATACCTAAAACCTTGAGGAAAGAAAACAAGAATGGAATTCCTTCAAATGCACTCATTATACAGTCTGTCGTAGTCACTGTGATTGTACTTTTAACATCGTTGATGAAAACTGTTGAAAATCTCTACACTGTTCTAGTTATGATGGCTACAATAACACTTTTTATTGTTTACCTTGTGGTCTTGCTGGCATATTTTAAACTAAAATTTAAAATGCAGAAGGACAATAAATTTACAGGAATTTATGAGGTTCCTGGTAAAAAAGCAGGTGCTTTTACTGCATTTTTTCTTGCAACAATAGCAACAGTTGTAACAATAATAATTCCAATTTTTTCCCCTGGAAATAACAATGTTATAATCTATGAGTTAGAAATTATTGGCGGACCTATATTGTTTTGGATTATCGCATGGTTGTTGATACGTAAAGCAGAAAGAGCAGTCGCAGATTAAATTTATAAACTCTAAATAACCTTAACTGGTTATTTAGAGTTTAATAATTGCTGTAATAAAATAAATTATCTTTCTACTCCTGTATAAATAACAGAAGTAGTATCACAAGCAGGAATGATACCCGATTTTTTTAGTTTCATATAACCCGCAAAGCCGGATGATCCCGTAGGGTCGACTTTTATTCCAGTTAACTCTTTTGCCAAAGTGTTATATTTTTTCAGTTCTTCTTCATCTACTGTAATAGGTATGCCTCCGGTTCTGCACATGCCCTGCACAATTTTAAACCAGTCATAAGTAATATCATCCAAAATGCCGTGTGCTATGCTATGAGGTTCAAGTTCCCAGCTCCACATATAATTTGACATATGTTTTTTAGCAGCTTCTATCAATACAGGCTGAACTTTTTCATTAGTATAGTTCTCTCGAATAAATTTTGCGGTATTTTGTATTTCATCACTATGGCTTTTATAATATTCAAGAATTTTTTTATTCTCTTTATCTTTAAAAACAGCATCCAGATGAAAGTCAAATGAACATGGCAGCTGATTAAATTCGGCTATTTCCTTCATCAATAATAAATATGCTCTTACCAGCGGATAGCCGCCTTCAGTTTGAACAGCATAGATTTTAGGTAATTTTCTCAATATTCCTGCGGCGAACATTTCTTCCAGAGTCTGAAATGCAGCACTTGCTAAAGCGCCGCCGCCAACTTGGATTACAATTGAGTCTAATATTTGGTTTTTTGCTATTAATTCCGTCATCAGTTCCAGGCAGAGTGTCTGACCGCCTTCAATATTAGACCAGTTATCAGGACCTGAACAGGAAAAAGGTGTAGCTCCGGCAACCAAAGCGTCATGAAATTTATTGTAGCATGGATCACCTGTTTCTCCAGGTATTCTAGGGCATTCTATTATATTGGCTTCATAAAATTTAAGTTTATCAATGACATGCTGATTAACTCCAACAGGAATGAATACATCGATATCATAATTTGCTGCTTTAGCAATGGCTGCGGCGGCAAGCGCAGCATTTCCACAGCTGTAAACTGCAAGCTTAGGTTTATTTTCAATCATGCCAGCTCTATGAAGCACTTCAATGTATAATATATTTCCCATTAAATGACGTGCTTTATGAGAACCTGATACGTTGCCGGTTTCATTTTTGATTATTGTTTTTCCGCTAATACCCGGAATATTGTCTATTTCGACTAAAGGAGTAAAAAGAAATTCAGGTTCACCTATTGATGTTAGATTTTGATTTATTTCGTCCACGATTTCTTCAAAATCTATATTCAGATATTTTGCTAAATAGTATGAATAAAAATATCTTTTAAATAATTTATACGGACTGGAGTCATCTGTTTTATCGGCAATAATTTTACTTATTTTAAATCTGAAACCTGACGGTAAATGTTTTTCTAAGATATGATTTGCGTCATCTTGGCCACGGTTAATACACTCATGTACAGGTGTAAAAAAATCAAAGCTATATTCGGCGCCGCAGCCCACACATTTAAGATAGGATAATTCAATCATGATAATAATACTTGGTTAATTTATTTGTCTTTAAAATAGAATATTTTTCTAAAAGAAATGAAAAATATTTTCACAACCTTTAAAATTGATTTAATATAGAAGAAATTACAAGTTTAAATGGGATAATATCTCTAATATTTAGTGTGTTACTTTTTATCTTTTTGAACTATTTCACCTGGATTCGTACTAACCTTAGGCCAAAGTTTTCTTCCTGGATAAAATGAAGTATTTATACCTGTATGGACACCATCACCAATAATTACGCCAAACTTTCTTCTTGAAGTATCTATTAATTTATTTTTAACAAAACTTTTATGATTTTTGCCGTCATGCCGAAAATTAGCTGTTATTGTGCCGGCTCCGAAATTTGTTGCTTCACATATAACAGAATCTCCTACATAACTAAGATGTCCTACTTTGACATCGTTCATTAAAAGTGAGTTCTTTATTTCAACAGACTGGCCAACATGACAATTATTTCCAATATATGTACTTCCTCTTATATAGCAGTTAGGGCCGATTATGCAATTTTCACCAATTACCGCATTACCCTCAATATAAACACCCGGCAATAAAACTGTCCCTTCACCAATTTCAACAAAACCATCTATATTTACATTGTCTTTTATAGTTCCTTTTATATCATTTTCATTTAGAGTCCCAATGATATCCTCGTTAACATAGAGTAAATCCCATGGATGCATTATTAAGTGCGATTTATTATCAATGGGGATAAATTTTTTAAGTTCTGTGTTAGGTTCAACGCCTTTGGAAAACCATGCAACGGGTAACTCTTTATCATCAATAACGATACTTAAGGCTTTAGACAAAAAATTTTGAAACAGAGTATGCATTATGTCAAGTGAAGGCCAGAAATCAGATCTTATATTTAAAACTCTATCAAACGGACACTCTTTATTCAAAACCATTAATATATTTTCAAGTCTCCACTTTAATGCATCAATAAAAGGAATACCTGCTACATAACATTCAGATAATGTTCTAGTACAGGTAACAGGCTGCAAAGTATCAGAAGTTTCAATATCTATAATATTAACTTTTACGCTCATCCTATTGTCTCCTTTACTTTTTCTAATATTTTATTAGCCCATAATTCTGCTAATTCATTGCTGCTTGCTTCAACCATTATTCTCATTAAATTTTCTGTTCCTGAATACCTTACTAATACTCTTCCGTTATCTCCAAGTTCCTTTTCACACTCTTTAATTACTTTGCTTACTTCAGGTATATTTTCTATAGGTATTTTTTCTCTGACTTCGGTATTTACTAATGTTTGAGGAAACTCATCCATGCAGTTCGCAAGTTCAGCCAGAGTTTTTTGTTTATTGATCATCATCCTTAATACATGTAGCGCGGTAATTATACCGTCTCCTGTTGTAACATAGTCCATAAAAATGATATGGCCTGATTGTTCACCGCCAATATTAAAACCACCCTGATGCATTCTTTCAATAACGTATCTGTCACCGACCTTAGTTGTTTCCAAGTTTATTCCGGCTTTTTTCATTGCATGTTTTAAACCCAGATTGCTCATGACAGTTGTAACCAGTGTATTATTTGCAAGCCTGTTTCTTTCTTTAAAATCAATTGCGCACATTGCCAGCAGTCTGTCTCCGTTAATTACAGTACCTGTATTATCAAGCATAATTACTCTGTCAGCATCTCCGTCCAGACATATTCCTACATCAGCTTTATGTTCTCTTACAAGGTTTGAAATATTACCAGGTACAGTTGCTCCGCAATTTTTATTTATATTAATGCCATCTGGTGATACGGCTACTTTAATTACTTCAGCTCCAAGTTCTTTAAAAATCCATGGAGCAATGCAGTATCCAGCGCCATTTGCACAATCCAAAACTATCTTTAAACCTTTAAGGCTTTGACTCTTTATAGAGCTTTTTGCGAATTCAATATAGCGGCCTCTTGCATCGTCAATTCGGTACGCTTTACCAAGATGTTTTGTTTCAATGCTGCTTTTTATTTCTCCGCTGAACATTATTTTTTCAATGGCGAGTTCAACTTCGTCAGGTAGTTTAAAACCTTTCGGACCAAATAGTTTTATTCCGTTGTCCTTGTATGGATTATGAGAAGCTGTAATCATAATTCCGCAATCGGCATCAAAAGATTTTATCAAGTGGGCAATGGCCGGTGTCGGCATAGGGCCAACTTCCATAACATCCATTCCCATGCTGACTAAACCGCTGGTAAGTGCTGTTTCAAGCATATAACCGGATAAACGAGTGTCTTTGCCTATAACTGCTCTTGTGGTGCCATGACCTTTAGTTTCGAAATATACAGCTATCGCTTTTCCCAGTTGTAACGCTATTTCAGGGGTTATCGGATATATATTTGCTTTCCCTCTGATCCCATCTGTTCCAAAAAGCTTTTTTTCCATAACTACGTATCTCCTAGAGTTAACTGCCTGGTAAAAATATACCGAAATCTCTTTGCCAGTGATAAATACTTTTTAAACCATACTTATTTATTGAAACTTCAATTAAATCAAATCGATAATTAATTTTTTCCATACTAATTTCATTTAAATATGATCTGGCTGCTTTTTTTATCCGGCTAATCTGGTTCTTTGAAACCCAAATTTTATTTGTATAGTAGTTTTGATTTGGCTTATATCTGGTTTTAACTTCTATAAAGCATAAAGTTCTGCCGTCTCTTGCTATAATATCAATTTCTCCGGATCTGTTTTTGGGTCGGTAGCCTCTGCATAATATTTGATACTGTTTTGATTTAAGTAGCTTATATGATAATTTTTCGCCTTTAAAACCAAGTTTAATGTGTTTTGCTCTAAGCTTTTTAAATATCTTCATTATTATAAATTATTTTTTCTTAGAACTGCCGCCGCTGCCGGATGAAGAGGGTTGGATTAACCTGAGGAATAGAGCAATTACAAGGCAGGTAATAGGAATAACGTATAGCATTATAGTTTTACCTTGAAAGAAAAGTGAATTCTGTGCCAGTGCATTAACATTCATGGGTTCTGTTTTACTATAAATATAATCGTTTAAAATTGGATTTGCCATCTTCATGATCGGAAAGGCCGCCAGCATTCCAAGAAGTATCCAAAGTGAATACAATTTGCCGCTTGCAAGAGATGCAATGGCTGTTATCGGTATATGACCGCAGAAGGCTACTCCCAAACCTGTAATAATAGCACCGATAACAATAGCCCAGAATTGATAATTGCCTGGATTGAGTTGTATGATGTTATATTTCGAAGTGAAATAAAAAATTGGAACACCTACTGCAACAGAAACAAGAAATACAATTGCAAAGGTGTTATCTTTAAAACTGAATTGATCAATTAATGTTTTTCTATACGCTAAACCTGATTTTAATAAAATAAAACCAAATATAAAACCCAGTATCAGTGATACAAACAGTCTCGGATTTCCAGTCAGTGCAAGTGGCTGCATATTCTTCCTTTATATTTATTTATCTTTTTTATCTTCAACTTTTATTGTTAGTATTGTTCCGATAACAACGGATTCAACGAATACAATAATTATAAATACTGCAACAATCATGTATAGACCTAAACTGTCGCTCCATAGTTTGAAAAAAGTGTTTCCTGCAATGATTAATCCTGCCATAACAAGAAAACCACCGAGAAATGATAGAACAGGTCCTATTGTAAGGTAGTATGAAGGTCCTTTAGACATATGTTCTTCAGGAAATAACAGCAATTTGAAGTTTTTACCTGAAATTGCCGCGATTAGTGCTCCCAGAAAAACTCCTATTATAAAAAGCTCCTGACCGTCCAACTGAGGTGTATAACCGTTATAAATTTCTTGTGCCTCTGTTATTAGCAGCTGATATGAACTTAAAACTCCCAATGGTTCATTAAGGAGATATAAGCTTAACATAAATAATAAAGCCATTAAAATACCTGTTGTCCATGGAGACATATGACCTGAAGTTAGTTTGTTCCACATTTTTTCATTATCCTAAATTGGTTTATTCATATATATTTCTGAACCGGCCCTTAAAGCTCTGTTTGCATGACATAAGGCTAAACCCAGTGCATCTGTTGCATCATCTTCTATATTTGAAATATCAATTTCAAGCAGTGATGACATAACTACAGCTACCTGTTGTTTTGAAGCTGTTCCTATTCCTCCTGCACTTAATTTTACTTCCTTTGGAGAATAAGCATATGCCGGTATGCCTGCTTCTGCTAATACTGTCATTACACAGCCTCTGGCATAACCAAGTATCATTGTTGTTTTAATATTTTTAAAGTAGAACGCACCTTCAATGGCCGCAGCATCAATATTGAATTTTGAAATAAGTTCTCTTATACCGCCTGCCAGGCGCTTTAAACACTCACTGTGAGATATAGTTTTAGAGTTTTTTATAACACCGCAGTCAAGCGCTTCAAAAGAATTTTCTTCAGCACGAATTATACCGTAGCCTGTACACCTTATTGCAGTATCAATACCTAGAATTATCATACTTTTTATATTAAATACATATGAGTTAATTATGAAATAATATTTAGTGATTATAAAAGATATTTATAATTTTGCAAAGTTAAGAGATAAAGAGTAAGAGAAATAGTTATCGGTATTTTAGATAACATTAATTGTTTAATACCGATAACATAAATTGCTATTTAATTTTGGTCAAGTTTTTCTAGAACGTCATCAGAAAAATCAAAGTTGGCATATACTGCCTGTACATCTTCAAGATCTTCAAATTTGTCTATAAGTTTTAATAATTTTTCAGCAGTATTAATATCTGCAATTTTAACTGTATTTTCAGGTTTTCTTGCTAAGTTTGCTTCTTCCGGAGTTATTTTTGCTTCTTCAAGAACATTGGAGATAGTTAAGAAAGCATCAGGTGCCCCCCATATTTCGGCAGTTCCGTCAGAGACTTCAATATCTTCGACATCGGCTTCAATCAGAAGTTCCATAAGATTTTCTTCATCAGCGTGTTCACCTGTAACAATAAAGTGTGATTTTCTATGGAACATCCATGTTACAGCTCCACTGCCAGCCATATTGCCGCCATTTCTATCAAATGTAAGACGAACTTCACCACCTGTGCGATTTCTGTTATCTGTTAGGCATTCTACTAAAATTGCTACTCCTTCATGTCCGTAACCTTCATAAAGAATTTCTTCGTAGTTAGCTGTATCTGAATCGCCTGCAGCCTTTTTTATTGCACGGTCAATATTTGAATTAGGCATATTAGCTGCTCTTGCAGCTATCAATGCCGAGCGAAGTGTTGTGTTTGCCGTCTGATCTGCACCACCCTGCTTTACTGCTATAATAATTTCTTTGGTGATACGTGAAAAAATTCTTCCTCTTTTTTTATCAGCGGCACCTTTTTTGTGTTTTATATTTGCCCATTTGCTGTGTCCTGACATGATATACTCCAATCAATTTTATTATAATATTTAATATAACTCTATAAAAATGAAGCTAATAACAAGTATTGTTAATATGCTTTCAAAACATCTATAATAATCATCCATTCAAAAAAAAGCAACATATTGAATATAAATTTAAATATCAATAAGATATGATTTTTTTTAATTAAAGAATGAGACTGATGATGAATTCTTTAATTCTTTATTTTTTATTATTTGAAACAACCAGAAAACCACGGGTTACTTTAGAAGTGCCGTCTATAGTGTTCATCTGATTGTAGAGAGTGCTCATACTGATCCAGTATGGACCGTGTTCATATCTTGCAACATCTAAAAAAAGGACTTTGTTTTCCTTTATATTGTAAGCCGCCAATGGGGAAAAGTGTCCGCCTCCAGGGATATTAGGAGACATGGATGGTTGTAAAATATTAGCGATTACATATGTATTGCTCTTATGTATTGCGCTTTTGATTATATCGCCGGCTTTCTCTGAAGTTATATTGCCGGCATGATAGATTTTAACATTTACTCCAAATGTTTTTAGTACTTTTGCTTCCTGATCTAGAGTTAGACCATTTGAATATATATCTGCAGGAGTTGTTATTTTAAGAACAGCAGGTGTAAAAATATCTGTTTGAGTAAAATATTTAAATGGTGCATAGTGTGGGTCTACCGGACCTCTGTCTTTCATTAAACTATTTAGTGTTATTACTGCACTTGCCACAGCACAATAACGCCTATTTGCCTGTGTTTCATAGTTTTGGCTTAACATTAAGAAATTATGAGAAAGAGATTGACTTAATAAATTTTGTCCTTTAATTGAATTGTAATTAATTAAAGAATTGTTTGACGCTAATACTCCATAGGACAGCAATGTGACAGAAATAATCACAAATACAGTTTTAGTAAATAATTTCATTTGTTCTCTGCTTTTTTTTGATTTGTGTGAATTTTCTAGTATGAAAGATCTGTAAAATATCTTGTACAAATTATTTTACAAATTATTGTTAGCACAGAATTCGAATCGTAAATTTATATAGAACTTCAGTTTTACTTGTTTTATGATTGATTACAGATTACCTTATAAACTTTTAAATTAATTTATAATTAAAAAATAGGGAATTAAAATGCATACAGAATATCATAAATGGTTCAGCCCTAATTTGGGAAAAGATATGGAATTAAAAATCTACGGACATTATGGACAGTCCTTTATTGTTTTTCCAACATCAAAGGGACATTTCAATGACTATGAAGGCATGGGCATGGTAGACAAAATCAGCAGTTTTATTGATGGCGGGAAAATTAAACTGTTCGCTATAGGTAGTGTTGATGAAGAGTCATTGTATAATTTATCCATTTCTCCTTATGATAGAAATGCCAGACAGGAAGCTTATTATAAATATGTTACAGATGAAGTTGTACCTTTCATCAGAAATCACTGTAATTCTCCTGAAGAGCGGCCAATGGCAACAGGAGTAAGCATGGGGGCTTATCATTCAGTTAATTATTTTCTGAAATATCCTGCTGTATGCGGCGGAACAATAGCCTTAAGCGGATTATACAGATTAGACAGAAATGAATTCAAATTATCCGCTGATGATATAAAAGATGTTTATTATAATTCACCTGTACATTATCTTCCTAATATTACTGATCATGAGACATTAGAACTGTATAGAAAAAGTAATATTATTGTTTGCACAGGTCAGGGTGCATGGGAAGATGAAGCAATTGCCGATACTAGAGACCTTGAATATTCACTGAGAGATAAAGGCATCACTGCGTGGATAGATTACTGGGGATTTGATGTAAATCATGACTGGCCTTGGTGGTTTATTCAAATGAATCATTTTCTTAATAAACTTTATTAATTAGTTTATATAAAACAATTTAAACGGGATAATTTATATTATCCCGTTTTTTTATAAATATAATAAATACTTTGTTTTAAGCCTGTTTATTTGTAAATATAATATTTATTCTTAAGGTAATAAAAAATATATATAATTTGAGGAATAGATTTAAATGGCTAAAAAACCAATTGCAATAGATACATATGATCTTTGCAGTATTAGAAATATTGGAATAATTGCTCATATTGATGCCGGAAAAACAACACTGACAGAACGTTTCCTTTATTATTCCGGGAAAACACATAGAATTGGAGATATCGATTCAGGTAATACTGTCATGGATTACCTCGATGAGGAAAGAAGCAGGGGAATAACAATTGTAGCGGCAGCAGCTTCTTTTCCGTGGGAAAACAGTCTTTATCATCTTATTGATACACCGGGACATATTGACTTTACTGCTGAAGTTGAGAGATCATTGAGAGTGATTGGAGGAGCTGTTGTTATTTTTAGCGGTGTAGAAGGTGTAGAAGCTCAGAGTGAAAAAGTCTGGAGACAGTCTATAAGGTATAAAGTACCTAAAATTGCTTTTATCAATAAACTTGATCGAATGGGTGCTTCATTCGATAGAGTTTATAATGAAATAGAGAATAAATTTCCCGGAATAAAAGTGGCTCCGATTCAGATACCTGTAGGTATTGAATCAGATTTATCAGGTGTAATAGACTTAATAAATATGAAATATCTTACTTTCGACAATGATGATGGTTCAAATGTTGTTATTTCAGAAATACCTGATTCTGCTTTGGGATGTGCGGAGAAAGCTAAAGAAAAAATGTTATCTTCTATTGCTGATTTATCTGATGAGATTGCAGAGTTGTATTTAGAGGAAGAAAAAATACCTGAAAAACTTTTAAAAGAGACAATTAGAAAACTTGTAATAAAAAATAAACTTTGCCCTATTCTTTGCGGTTCAGCAAAAAAAAATATAGGCGTTCAGCCTGTATTAAATGCTATTGGGGAGTATCTGCCAAGTCCTAATGATACACCGACATATAAAGCAATAAATCCGAAAAACAATGAAGAAATTGAAATAAATATAAATGATTCAAACTTTTCGGGCCTCGTTTTCAAAGTAGTTGCAAGCGGTAGTGCGGATCTGCTTTACCTAAGAACTTATAGCGGGCAGTTAACCACAGATATGACTGTTATGAACACCAGAACTAAAGAGAAGCTGAAAATAAAAAGAATTCTTCGTTTATACGCTAAAAATATTGAAGCTATTGAGAAAGTAGGACCTGGTGATATTGTCGGAATAGTCGGCTTAAAAGATGTTACTACCGGGGATACTTTATGCTCAGTTGGCAAACCGGTTCTGTTTGAAGGAGTAAATTTTCCTGAGCCAGTTATTTCGTTGGCAATTGAACCTAAGTTTTCAAAAGAAAAAGAAAAACTTCAATCGGCTTTGGAAATGATATGCAGAGAAGATCCGACTCTGTATTTGAAAATTCACGAAGGAACTGGTCAGTTTTTACTTTCAGGTATGGGGGAACTGCATTTAGAAATCAACTGTAACAGGTTAAAAGATGAATTTAATCTTGATATAAGGAATGGTGCTCCTCGGGTTGTTTACAGAGAAACTTTAAAAGAAGAGAGTGTTATTACCGGTATTTTTGATAAAACTATTGGTGAAAAAGATCTCTATGCTGAAGTAAAAATGAGATTGACACCTGTGCCTAGATTAGAATCTGGAATTGAAGTTAATCTTGACATTAAAGGTAGAAAATCTATCCCAAACAGCTGGGTAAAAACAGCAGAGGAAACTTTGCATAACGGATTAAAGACAGGCGGTAACTGGGGGTATCCTCTTATTTATTTAAAGGCAACATTGTTAGAAATAAAAGGAACCACAGATAAAACTATTGACGGTGCTGTTGCTGGAGCTGTTCTAAATGGAATTGAAAATGCTATCCGCAAAGGCACTATTCTTTTAGAGCCTATAACTAAACTTGAAATATTGAGTCCAGAGAACAGCATAGGAGAAATAACAGGTTACCTTCAGGCCAAAAGGGCTATAATTAGCAGTATAGAAAATCTGCTTGATATTAAAAAACTTGATTGTGAAGTTCCCCTTGTGGAAATGTTCGGATTCAGTAAAGCTTTACCAAAACTTTCCGGGGGAAGGGCTTCTTTCAGCATGGAACCTTGCGGTTATCAGGAAATATCTGAGGCTGATCTTATGCGTTTGCAAAATAGATAATATTTAACATAGAGAGATATAAGTGGAATCATGGATAATAAAATTTCATACTCAGACGCCGGTGTAGATATTGATTTGGCACAGAATTTACTAAAAAAGGTAAAAAGTAAAATAGCTTTGGCAAAACGACCTGAAATGCTGGCTCCGGTAGGAGGGTTTGGTGGACTTTTTCAATTGGATTTGAGTAAATATAATAATCCTGTTTTAGTTTCAAGTATAGATGGCATAGGAACTAAAATCCTTGTAGCCATCAAAATGGGGAAATTTGATACTTTAGGTTATGATATTGTCCATCACTGTATTAATGACATAGCTGTTCAGGGTGCTGAACCATTATATTTTCTTGATTATTTTGGGACTGGCAAGCTTAAATCTCCTCAATATGAAGAAGTTCTATGCGGAATAGCCGATGCATGCGCAAATAATAATTGTGCTCTCTTAGGGGGCGAAACAGCTGAAATGCCTGGTATGTATGGAGATGATTTTGACCTTGTCGGTGTGATTAACGGCGTAGTTGACAAGGATAAACTTATAACAGGTGAGCATATTGATGAAAACTGTATTGCCATAGGATTAAATTCCAACGGGCTTCATACAAACGGCTATAGCCTGGCTCGAAAAGTTTTATTTGAAGCTGGAAATCTGGATGTTTTTGAAAAACATAAGGATCTGGAAGGAGATAGTGTTGGCGAGGCACTGTTAAAACCTCATACATGTTACTGGAAAGCAGTTAAAGGTTTATTTAATGCAGGTATTTCAGTAAAGGGAATTGCACATATAACCGGAGGTGGACTATATGATAATGTCCCCAGAATTTTACCTGAAGGTATAGGTGCTGAATTTTATTCAGATGCTCTGCCTGTACCTCCGATTTTCAAACTTATTCAAAAAATCAGCAATATTGATAGCAGAGAGTTGTACAGAACTTTTAATATGGGTATTGGGATGATATTTTTTGTGGATGAAAAAGATTCTGATAAAACATTAAGAGCTTGTACGGAACTTGGCTATAAGGCCGCTGTATGCGGTAAAGCTTTAAAAAATAAAAATGAAATTATTGTGAATTAATTTTTGCTCTTTATAGAAATAATCATCATGTTATTGTGGTAACATGATGTAATGTTTATCTGAGTTATGAATCTGGAATCAAAGATTACAGAATACATATTTAATAAACATTATTCCCGTATGTGCCGCACATTTTGCTTAAATAGGTGATTTTTATTTTTTTCTCTTCGTGCATTGTTTTTATGATATCGCCTATAGAAACAATGCCGATCAGTTTACCGTTATCCCATACAGGTGCATATCTTACTCTTTCCTGAGTAAGAATATTCATAACGTCATTAACGTCATCATTGGCATTTGTGCAAAGAAGCTTAGAGAACATTATATCCTTAACTTTTTTATCTAAAAAAGTATTAAATTTCCAACAGTTTTTTATGAACATTTTTTCGGTGATAATTCCGGTATAGCTTTCTGGATTTTTATTCTCTTCAATAACAATTAGTGCGCCTACATTTTTCTCAGTCATTTTTTTGGCAGCTTCCCTGAGTGTTGCATTTTCCTCTATAGTATAAACAGTCTCATGATTACTTTTTTCAGCAAGGACTTTAATCAGTTTCATGATAAGCTCCTGACTATTATTAAAATTTTAATTTAAAGCTTTCTATATAAGCTATTATATATTCTTAAACTGTTATTTATAAAGGTGTAAAAATAAAAAACTCCGGTTTTACAATTGCGCTGATATATTTCAATTTACGCTTGCTATAATTATTAGTTTCGGATATTTTAGACTTCTGCTTGAGGGAAAATGACAAAAATAGATATTAAATAATATTTGAGAAATAATTTATAGGGGGAGAGAATGTCTGATGACTGCAAGGTAAAAGTTGAGGAACTGGATAAATTTAAAAATATTAAAAAGGCAGATAAAGCCTGGATTGCAACTTTTTTTGGTACGTCTATAGGGTCAGGTATTTTATTTCTTCCCATTATGGCAGGTATGGCCGGTTTTTATGTAACAGTTGTTGTTATGATTCTGGCATTTGTTACATCGTATTTTGCACAGAAACTTTATGGTTTGGTTTTAGTTAATTCTGAAAAAGCCCAAAGTTATAATAAAGCCATTGAAGAATATCTTGGTTTCGGATTAGCTTCAATTGTGTCTTTTATATTTACTATTCTGCTTTTCGGTGGAGTTATTGCATTTTCTACCGGTTTAAATACTGATATCGGTGAATTTTTATACCAGTATAAAATTACTTCTGCAAATATCAGTTCAAACCCCATGTTTCCTTTTGTGATGCTTCTGATTATTGTTTTATTTATGGTTTTTACTGAAAGTTTTCTTCTTAAATTTGTTGATAAGCTGACTTCAGTATTAATTGTTCTACTGATCATATTAGCAATTATGTTTATTCCTTATTGGAGATTTGATACTTTTCTTCAGTTTCCAACTGACCTGAAAACCGTATTCAGGAATGTCTTCTTATGTTTTCCACTGTATATGGGGGCACTGTTTTTTTATCAGGCACTATCGCCGATGGTAATGTACTATAGAAAAAATTATCCTGAACTGAGCAAAGAGGAACATGAGAAAAAAGTAATAAAATTGAATAAATTTGCAGTTATTATTTTATCTTTTTTCACAGGAATTTTTATATTGTCTTCAGCTTTTACGCTAACTCCTGCAAGTATCAGCTACGCTTATACTCATAATATTTCAGCTTTAGCTGTTGTAGGAGCAGGTTCACCCCCTACATTTACTCTTGGAGCAATAAAATTTTTAAGTTATTTAGTAATATTTTTTGGTTTACTAACATCTTTTTTCGGATTATCATTGGGTTTGATAGAATTGCTGCAGAATCAGATTCCATTTCCTAAAAAATGGAGCGATTTAAAGAAAAAAAGAGTAACAACGATATCGCTGATGATATTCATTTGGATTTTTACTACTTTTAATATTAATGTTCTTGGAATTATGGGACTGTTTTCTACACCATTCAATGCTCTGATTTTATTTATTATTCCTGCAGGTCTTGTTCTGTTTAATAAACGACTTAAAAAATATTCTAAAATTGCAGCGTTAATTATGCTTATTATAGGTATATTTACTGCTTTTTCTTATTTTCTGGGGCTTATTCTTTAAATGATAATGAGACTAAATTAGCAGAATAGATTATATTATTAATCTGAATTATGTGTAATTACGAATTAATATGTAAAGTTTAAATATACCGTATTTGCAATTAATATCTTGAGTGCTAAAGTCATTTTTTTGTGTAATAGCGTATATGCTTAATAAGCAGTATAATATGATAAAACATTTAATCGTAGATAAGTTAACTTAAGATATGAATACAATTAAAACTTTGGTAATCCCGGATAGAATTCATACAAGACTGCAGGCTGAAATATATTTTGCTTTCGAATCAGCTTTAAAGAGTTCTGATATTCCTGACGGCATAAAACTTGTTTATTCTGTCTTCAATCCTTTTATGGCTAAATATCAATTTCCAAGTAAATTTTACGACAGGCAGATAGAGTTTATGAAACTGTTGAGTAGTGATCTTTCCCAAAAAATAATTGATATTAAAGATAATATGAAAAAGAAGGATACACTTTGGGAAGCGATTCAAAAATATATGGGGAAAAAACCAGATTCTATTTTAGCCAGAGTATATAATGAACTGGAAAATTTTTTAATCGAATATTCTTTTATAATTATAGAATCTACAGCCAGGACAGCAATTCACCCATTTTATTACGATAAAAAACAAACTGAAATTAATTATGATTTTGCAAAAGAGTACGATCTTATTGACACGCTTCTTGGTTTATTTTATATAGATATAGCATTAAAATATAAAATTCCTATGTTTGCCACCTGTCACGGTGCTCAGTTGGCATATCTGCATGCTGGAGGTGGGATGAAGATATTAGTCAATCCCTACTATTTTGTTCCTGAAAACTACTACTATCCTAAGCATAACCCTCATGGAGGACCTGTTGAAATCTGGCAGTTTGATGAAGATCTTCTCAATGCCAGAAATATAAGAAACGGAAGTGAAATTTCTGTAATTAGAACACCTCTACCTGATTTATTTAACCCAGGGGATAAAGATGAGAAAAAATATATAAACAGAGACTTTAATCAAACTTTGGCAATGACTGCTCCAGTTCCTGAAAATATTGATATCCTATTGTACCATCCATTAAGTATGTTTGTTGCTGAAATGGAAGAGTTTGAAGTAAAAGAAGAGATACTTGAATATCCCGAAGTGAGTAAAGAAAAAATTAAGGAATTTAAAAGATTATTAAAACCTGATGTCATTGTAGATGCATTTACTTATAAATGTATCTATGCCTTTCAGCACCATCCTCATTATGATTATAACTTTGAAAGTAATTCTGAAATATTTAAATATTTGATCAGAAAAGTTATTTCATCCTAAAAGCTCTTTTTTAAACTATTACAGGTTTAAAGACAATATTGTATATAATAAAAGATTTTCTTTTGCGATTATGATTATATGCATGTATCAGTATTTATGTAATGATAAAAATATTTATTCATGATCATATATAAATACGCTTTAGTTTGAAATTAGAGTAAATATAAATTAAGAGGGTATATAAATGAAAATAAGAGCTGCAGTTGCATGGGAACCCAAAAAACCTTTGAGCGTTGAAGAAATTAATCTTGATGGTCCAAAAGAAGGAGAAGTACTGGTAAAAGTTCATGCATCCGGTGTCTGTCATACTGATGCCTTTACTCTTTCTGGAGAAGATCCAGAAGGTTCTTTTCCATGTATTTTAGGGCATGAAGGCGGTTGTGAAGTAATTGAATGCGGTAAAGGTGTTAAGAGTTTAAAGTCAGGGGATCATGTTATTCCTCTTTATTTATCTGAGTGTGGAGTGTGTGATAATTGTAAATCTGGAAAAACTAACTTATGTCAGGCTATTTCAGATACCGAATGGACAGGTTATATGCCTGATGGGACGCGTCGTTTTTCTAAAAATGGCAAAGAGATATATCATTATATGGGATGTTCAACATTTGCCGAGTATACAATAGTACCTGAAATTGCACTGGCAAAAATTAACAAAACAGCTCCGCTTGATAAAGTGTGCTTGCTAGGCTGTGGAATTACTACTGGCATAGGTGCAGTATTGAATACTGCTAAAGTAGAACCGGGATCAACAGTTGCCGTATTTGGTCTTGGTGGAATTGGTCTTTCATGTGTCCAGGGTGCAGTAATGGCAGGGGCAAAACGGATTATTGCAATTGATGTTAATACTAATAAATTTGAGTTTGCCAAACAGCTTGGAGCAACTGATTTTGTAAATCCAGCTGCAGTTAAAGGAAATTTTGTAGAATATATGCAGGATACATTTAATGGTGGTCCTGATTACTCATTTGAATGTATCGGAAATGTGCATGTTATGCGTGATGCGCTTGAATGCACGCATATTGGTTGGGGTGTTTCAACTGTTATAGGTGTTGCAGGAGCCGGACAGGAAGTACATACACGTCCTTTTAATCTAGTTTGCGGACGTGTCTGGAAAGGTACCGCCTTCGGAGGAGTAAAAGGCAGATCTGAACTGCCAGGCTATGTAGATCGTTATTTGGAAGGGAAGCTGGAAATAGACAGCTTTGTAACGCATACAATGCCGCTTGAAGATATCAACAGGGCTTTTGACCTAATGCATAAAGGTGAAACTATTCGTTCAGTCATCACTTTTGATTGAAAAATTTGAAAAAATAAAGGAACTGTATCAATAGTTGTCAATAGATGCATAACAGTTAGTCCACAACTTTAGTTGCGAATTGAGATGTATTCCCAAAATAGATCTTTATGTATTGATATTGATAAAAAAGCAATTCCCGGTAAATTTGCCTTTGATAAAGTTCTTTTTATGGAGATATATATAATGAATCAAATTGAAAAAGTTAAGGAGTTCGGAGGTTATTTAACACGTTATACGCATAATTCGTCTGTCTGTAATTGTAAAATGACTTTTACAGTATATCTGCCGCCTCAGGTAGAGGAGAAAAAAGTTCCTACTTTATATTGGCTGTCGGGATTAACATGCACAGATGAAAATGCAAGCACTAAATTGGGAGCACAGCGTTTTGCTTCAAAGCATGGTATTGCCGTTGTATTTCCTGATACGAGCCCGAGAGGAGATGATGTACCAGATGTCCCCGGAAAATATGATTTGGGGCAGGGCGCTGGTTTTTATGTTAACAGTAATCAGAGAACCTGGACAAAAAATTTCCAGATGTATGATTATGTTACAAAGGAACTACCTGAACTTCTAGAGAGAAAGCTTCCTTTAATTCCTGGATTAAAATCAGTAAGCGGTCATTCTATGGGGGGGCACGGAGCTTTGATATGTGCTTTGAAAGATCCTGAAGCATATAAATCAGCATCAGCTTTTGCTCCTATTTGCAATCCTGTTAATTGTGGTTGGGGAAAAGGCTGTTTTGGTGCTTACCTTGGTGATGATGTGAAAGATTGGAAAGAGTATGATGCCACATTTCTGGTTCAGAAAGGAATAAAGCTTCCTTATGAATTATTGGTAGATTTAGGTACAGATGATGAATTTTTAGAAGAAGGGCAGTTACTGCCTGATAATTTACTGTCTGCCTGTAAAAAAGCAGGTGTGAAAATAAATTTTAGAAGACATGACGGCTATGATCATAGTTTTCAATTTATTTCGACATTTATTGATGAGCATATTGCTTATCATGCTGTACATTTATTGTAGATTTTAAAATATAACAAACAGAAACTCTGTTTGTTATATTTGGAATAATTATTTATTCCCGCATGCTTCCAATTATGTAATGCAAGGTAAGAATTTATAATTGATAACTCAAATAAAGTTTAATTTAGAATAATCACAAATGGTATTGGATTTACAACTTGATAATACCGATACCGCTTAAAAATATTATGATTATTGCTACCGGAACTACGAACCTGATAACAAACAGGTAATACGGGAAATATCTGACAGGAAGTAAACCCTTATTTGATAACTCATCTCTAACTTTTGCTCTCCCTAAGAACCAGCCTACAAATACAGCAAAAATTAAACTCCCTATAGGCATTCCATAATTTGCAGTAAGATTGTTGCAGATGTCAAAGAAAGTATTGCCGCCTATTTTTACTCCGCTCATAATACCGAAAGAAAGAGAGCATGGAATACTCAGAATGGCCACTATTATAATACTTATGAATGTCGCTTGTTTTCTAGTAAGTCTGATTTGTTCTCTTACAGATGTTACAATCGGTTCTAACATTGAAATAGTAGTTGTTAAAGCTGCAACAGCCATTAGCAGGAAAAAAATTATTGAGAAGAAGTAACCTCCGCCCATATGCTGAAAAATATTCGGGAGAGTTACAAATGCCAGTCCAGGACCTTCACCTGGGCTAATGCCAAAAGTAAAAGCAGCAGGGAAAATTACAAAGCCGGCAAGAAGAGAAATTGAACAGTTTAAACAGCATATTTGAACAATCGCAGATCCAAGTTTTTCTTTTTTCTTAATATAAGAGCCGTAAGTTATCATTGTTCCGGCACCGAGACTCAATGTGAAGAATGCCTGTCCGAGTGCTGTTAATACAACTTCGCCTGTTAATTTTGAAAAATCGGGTTTTAAAAGAAAGAGAACTCCTTCTCTTGCTCCAGGGAGAGTCAAAGCGCGGACAAGCAAGATAAGCAGAAGGATAAAAAGAAATGGCATCAGTATTTTAGAGCATTTCTCAATTCCGTTTACTATTCCCTTTAAAACAATAACAGCAGTCAGGCCCAAGCCTATAAAAGTATAAATTATCGGAGTATAAATCGCAGAAGTGGTAGTAGTAAAAATTTGTCCAATTTCAGTTGAGGATTTTCCTGCAAAAGCGTTCATTACAGATTTTACTAAATAATCCAGAGTCCAGCCAAAAATAACAACATAAAATGAAAAAATTAATATCACAGTAATGATAACAATCCAACCGCCTATTACCCATGGTTTTCCCGGGGCAAGTTTTAAGAAAGATCCTATAGCATCGCTTCTTGCTTTTCTTCCTATCAGAAATTCTGTCAAAAGGCAGGACATTCCTATAAAAATTATAAACAGTAGGTAAACAATAATAAATGCTGCTCCGCCCCCCTGTCCTGTTATGTATGGAAATCTCCAAATATTACCAAGCCCAACGGCAGAACCGGCGGCGGCTGCTATTACTCCAATTGAAGAGGCAAAACTCTCTCTCTTACGCACAAAACTCTCCTGTGTTATGTTTTATTAATTTTTAAGTGTATTGATAGATATAATTTAAAAATTTGTTTTATGAGCTGAATTTAGATAAAATAACTGCAGACAGATTTAAACATTTGGATTGTTTATTTTTTTATCGTGATTATCGCCTGCAACAATTTTTCTTTTTGAGTAGCAGTAATAAACTTTGTATTTATTATTTTGTTAATAATAATTTTCTGTTCAGCATATTCTATCTTTTCATCTTTAATTTGCTTAATAGATTTAACTATCTCATCTCCGATGATAATTAATTTAGGCCTGATTTCATGTTTAAGATTCATCGGTATATATTCCTTAGGAAAACCTGTAGTATCCCATTTTAGGAACCACTGATTTTGAATATATTTGGATAATTCTATTTGGGTTGAAAAAAATGATTTTACCGAAGCAGGTTGCAGGCCTTCTTTAATTGCTTTTTTTATTGAAGCATTTAGAACAATTTTTTCCCTGTTTCTGTCTTCTATTGGTAATTTGTTTATATATTTATATGCCGCCACTTCTTTCATTAGTTTTAATCTGTTATTTAGCAAGACACACAAGTTTGTAAAATTTTTAACAGAGTTAGTGGATGGTGTAGAATTATCAGCATAAACGAATGATAAACATGTTAGTATTACAAATGTTGAAACTATTAATTTTATTTTCATTTTTTCTTTTAGCGGAAGTTAAGCGATATTAGATATTATTCACTGAATAAAGTTAATTTATTTTAATACTCAGTGATTTCAACAGATTTTGCTCTGTTTTATAGGATTAAACTTTTTGCAATTAGCAGCAATTTCTCTGGCTACAGGATTCTCTCTTAATTTACACCAGTAGCCGCTGCATAAAGAACTTATATTGTAGGTACCTTTTTGATTTGAACACTCTTCACATTTTATATTCATTAATTAATTCCTTTAAGTATTGTGCTTACTAGAAAAATAGTCGAGAGAAATAATAATATATAAATAATTAATTCTGTCAATATAGGAAAATATTATTTTGGATATTCTTTGATCTGAAAAATTCCAGACTATAATTAGTAACTTGTAAACATTTAGTTCGCAAGATTACGCAGTGTTCAACTTTTTTTAGTTGATGTTCTTTGAAATTATATGTCATAGCATAAACTTCTAAATATTATAAGCGACTAATCAAATAATATATTAGGAGTAATGCTATGACAACAGAAGACTTTATCATTGAAACT